>Ga0310345_10006099_pt1 | contig 10564 bp, 10 predicted proteins | sample HC15DNA20500_MG_FD_204667 | JGI IMG/M metagenome (GOLD analysis project Ga0310345, IMG submission 204667) | Marine microbial communities from station ALOHA, North Pacific Subtropical Gyre - HC15-DNA-20-500_MG | ecosystem: Environmental > Aquatic > Marine > Oceanic | place: Pacific Ocean: North... | reverse complement strand
CACTGGAATGGGGCCAGCTGGTCTTCACCATCGGCGGCTACAGCGACGAATCCGCCGGACGGATCGGTTTCCGTGTCTACGACACCGAGCACTTCGGCAGCGAGGTACGGGACGAGCTGGTCGCCGTCTTCGACACCGGCAACGGGGCCTTGGTCGGACTGGTGGCCGGAAGCTGCCTGGGACCGTTGAGAACCGGAGCAATCGGTGGAGTCGCCGTCGATAGCCTGGCCCGAAACGATGTCACCACGCTGGCGCTGGTCGGCACCGGCAAGCAGGCCCGCACGCAACTGCAGGCCGCGTGTGCGGTGCGGACCTTCGAAGTGGTCCGCGCTTTCAGCCGAACGGCGGCGCGGTGCGAAGCTTTCTGCCGCGAGATGACCGGGAGAACGGGAATCGAGATCGAACCGGTCGAGTCAGCCCGGGAAGCGGTGGCAGACGCCGACGTGGTGATCTGCTCAACCATCAGTGACACCCCTGTCCTGGAAACCGACTGGATCTCACCCGGGACTCATATCCAGAACGTCGGACCGAAGTTTCGCGACAGCAGCGAATTGCCCGTCGGCCTCTATGAATCCGCCGAGGTGCTGGTGACCGATGCTCCTGCCCAGTTGGAGGACTACGGCGATCGCTTCGTGGTCGCCGGGACACCACACGCCGAACGGATCGTGTCGCTCGGCGAAACGATCTCGGGTGCGGCCGCCGGGCGTTCCGATCCGGAGCAAGTCACGCTGTTCTGTTCGTTGGGCCTGGCCGGCACGGAAGTGGCCCTGGCGGACCGGTTGCTGCAACTGGATGCGGACGCCGCGAGTCCGTCACCCGAGTCATGAGCATGGAAACACCCGACAGGGAGCATCCGAATGCTCACGAATCCAACGACACCGCCGCCGACACGTTCTCGGCCAGGTGCTCAGCATTCAGGCTGCCGACGATCAGCGAGCTGACGCCAGGGTGACCGAGCACGAAGCGGATTGCCTCGGAGGCCGGCAGGTGTCCCGAGGCGAGGCCTTTCTTGACGACGACCCCGATTCCCAGCCGATGAGCCTCGCGGATCACCTCCTCGTGCGACCGGTCTTCGCCGTGAAACTCGACCATCAGCACATCGGCCCACTCCAATGCCCGCCGGGCTCCCTCGATGGTCTTGCCCGAGAATCCGACCGCACGCACGCGGCCCTCGGCCTTCAACGTCAAGAGCGTTTCCACCACACCGCTCGTGTCCTGGATCACCAGGTCGTTGCCGTCGGAGTGAACAAAAACCAGTTCGAGCACGTCGCGACCCAGCCTCGAGGCACTCCGCTCGATGCTCGCCCGGGTCGCCTCGGGAGAAAAGTCGTACCGCGACACACCGTCCTGAAACGTCTCACCCACCTTTGTTGAAATCACCGGCCGGGCGGCGTGGTTTGAAAGGACACGGCCGAGGCGTTCTTCACTGAGTCCATAGGCGGGGGCGGTGTCGATGTAGGAGATCCCCAGCTCCAGGACCGCGGCCAGCAACTCGCCAACCTCCGACTCGTCGGGCAACTCGTAGCCGTGCTGGTACTTGGTCCCCTGGTTGCGTCCGATCTTGAAGGCCCCGAATCCCAGCGGGGAGACCTCCAGGCCGGTGCGTCCCAACGGGCGGATGTTCATGGTCGGGTCTCGCGGCCGACATCGTGTTCAAGCAGCCCGGCGTGAACCGGTCGCCCCGGACAGCGGCACCCAGTCGGTGGCCGACTCCCACGGTGGGCGGGCCACGTCCGGGCGTGGCCAGTCGATCGACTCGAGGTCCGTCGAAACACCCCGGGGCGTTCGATCCGCCAACCGGCCGATTGCAGACGCGACCTCAATGGCCAGCACCGGTACCAGGGCCAGCTTGGTGGGAAAGGCGGTCAACGTGTTGCCGTCAACCTGCAGGCTCTGGGCCTCGGGACGACGACCGCCCTCGGTCGCCGCTTCGGCCCGATCCACGCGATAGGTGGTCACCTCAAGACCGGCGAGATCCAGGCCCGGCAGGACCTCGGCAAGTTCTTCGGCGGCGTGGCAAATCAGTTCGTCCTTTGTCATCGCCACACCGTCCTCGGCAACCTGCCCCCCCAGTTGCCAGACAGTGCGGCCGGCGGAATCAACATCGGAGGTGATCGTCATGCGGGTGTGCGCCGCGTCAACCTGGTGCCCACACAGGCCGGGCAGGTTCGATGGCTCGCCCCGGACCAGCACCATGTGCAGCGGCCGCTTCTGCGTCGTCGAAGCCGCCAGCCCCAGTTCTTCGCGGAGTTTCGCATTGCCGGCTCCGGCCGCCAGCACGACGGCACGTGGAAACAGCTGCAGTGAGGATCGTGGCAGATTGTCCCACGGGTGCCAGATTCTCAGGCCGGTGACCTCACCCGGTCCGTCCAGCTGCCAGTCGATGCAGCCCGGTTCGTGGAGAAACAGTCGATGCCGGTGCCGCGCGGCGAGAGATTCGAGCAGGCTGACCGGATCGATCACCGGTTCGTCCATTTCGGCCACCGGGCCGGGATGATCGGCCAACAGGGGAGGACGATCGGTGTCCTCGAGTCGCCGTGGCGTGACCTCCAGGCCGAGACGGGCTCCGAGAAACCCCAGTCGGGATCCCAACGAACCGCCTCGCCACAGCAGGCAGGAACGGCTGCGGACGACCACGTCACTGAGATCCGGATCACGGCGGCCGGCCAGGCACTCGGTCCACACCTCCGGCATCTGTTTCACACCCAGGGCCGAGCCGGTGGCGGTACCCGAGAGCGAATACTTCAGGCCGCCGTGAATGATGCCCTGGGCCGCAACGGTCTGTCCGTTGCCCAACCGCGAGACTTCCAGCAAGACGGCCTCATGGCCATCACGAACAAGCTCGTCGAGCACCCAGAGACCGGCGACGCCGCCTCCGATGATCACCACGTCCGCAGTTGCCATGAACCAGGTCCTCGAGAGCGGACGGCACGTCCGTCTCGTGTGACCTTGTAACCCCTCGCAACGGTGCGGGGGAAGATCAGTCAGAGACCTGGACAATCGCCTCGATTTCGACAGGGATGGTCCCCGGCAAAGCCCCCCTCCCGACGGCGCTGCGGGCCGCCCGGCCGTTCTCTCCGAAAACCTCGACCAACAGGTCACTGAAGCCGTTGATGACCTGCGGCTGCGTACCGAAGTCAGGAGTGCAGTTGACCATTCCCAGCACCTTGACGAAGCGGGTGACACGGTCGAGACTGCCGAGGTGGGCCCGGAGCGTGGCGAGGATTGCCAGGCCGACCACCCGCGCCGCCGCATTGGCCTCCTCCTCGCCCATCTCCTCACCCACCCTGCCGGTGATCATCGTGCCATCAACCTGCACCGGACCGTGGCCCGAGACATAGCAGGTGTCGCCGACCTGTACGACGGGCACGTAGGTGCCGCCCGGAGACGGGGGCGTGGGCAGTTCGAGTCCCAGTTCGGCAATCTTGGCATCGGCACTCATCGGTTTCTCCTGGTCGGTCTCTTTCTCGTCAACCCAGAACCAGCCTGGTCCCGGCGACAGAATAGTCGGGCTCCGAGCATACGGACTGAAGTCGACGGTGCAAATCCCCGCACCGGGCAGATCATTCGCCGCTTGCACGTGGGACGGTGGCAATTAGAATGGTGGCGACGCTTATTCCCGTATCAAAAACACCCTGAAATAAACCGCGGATCCAAGGAATCGACAGCATGAGTCCAGGCCAGATCGTACTCCTCGTCCTCGGCGCCTTCTTGGGATTGTTCTTCCTGGTCTTCCTGTGGTTGCTGCTGCCACTGTTTCCGACCTGGATCCGGTCGATGACCAGTAGCGCAAAGATCTCGCCACTGAAACTGGTCTTGATGCGGCTGATGAAGATCAACCCCCAGGTGGTTGTGCAGGCGCGGATCATGGCCGTGCAGGCAAATCTGACCGACGTGGAAACCAACAGTCTCGAGGCACATTACCTGGCGGGCGGTAACATCCTGCGAGTGGTCCAGGCCCTGATCGCCGCCACGCGGGCGCGACTGGGCCTGAACTGGGACACCGCCGCCGCGATCGACCTCGCCGGCCGCGACGTGCTCGATGCGGTACGGACCAGCGTCGACCCCAAGGTGATCGACTGCCCCGACCCCGCGCGACACGGACGCACCACGCTCGACGGCGTCGCCAAGAACGGCATCCAGTTGAAGGCGCGTGCACGGGTCACCGTCCGCACCAACCTCTCACAACTTGTCGGTGGCGCAACCGAGGAAACGGTGATCGCGCGGGTGGGCGAGGGAATCGTCAGCGCGATCGGGTCCTGCGACTCTCACGAACGAGTCCTCGAGCAGCCGATGCTGATTGCCCGTACGGTCCTCGACAAGGGACTCGATTCCCAGACTGCCTTCGAAATCGTGTCGATCGACATCGCCGACATCGACGTGGGCGAGAACGTCGGGGCGCGGCTGCAGGCGGACCAGGCCGAGGCCGACATGCGGGTGGCCCGGGCCAAGGCCGAGGAACGTCGCGCCCAGGCGGTTGCCCAGGAACAGGAGATGAAGGCCAAGACGGTCGAGAACCGCGCCGAGGTGGTGTTGGCGGAGGCTGATGTGCCCAAGGCGATGGCCAGTGCCTTCCAGCAGGGTAATCTCAGGGCCGAAGATTCGGTGTAACCACTATCATCCGACTAACATCTTCTGCTCCCAAGCCGAACACCAGCACCGGTCGAAAACAGACACGAGACAGGACAACCGGACACAACAACCGCGATCAGCCGGTGCGTTGCCATGAGAAAGATGACCCAAGTGGAATTGACCTCGACACAGTGTGATCTGCTGCTCCGGGGACTGCAGTTCGTCCGCAGTTCGGTGAAGCTATCGCTCGGTGAGAGTCGTTTACCCGATGAGCAGCGTTCCGAGCAACTCGAGGCCATCGAGACTCTGGAACAGCACTTGCGGGAAGACTTGGCGAGCCAGCCCTCGGCCAGCCTTTCCTAGGTCCAGACCCCGCCCCGAACCAGTCTCCAGCCAGCCCCGCCCATGCGGTTTCAGCACGTCTGCGTCGAAGCCCTGTGCTATCGGCTGCCCGACCTGGTGGTGACATCAGAGGCGATCGAGGAACAGCTCGCCGACGTGTACGAGCGACTCGATCTCCCGGCCGGTCGACTCGAGCTGATGACCGGCATCCGCGAGCGACGGTTCTTTCCCCCCGGCACCCGTCCCGGCGACATCAGTGCCCAGACGGCACGGGATGCGATCGCCGCCAGCCGGATCGATCCGGCCCGCTTTGGCCTGCTGGTGCACGGATCGGTGTGTCGCGACCAACTGGAACCGGCAACCGCCAGCGGGGTACACGCCGCCACCAATCTGCCGGCCGACACGATGATCCTCGACGTCTCCAACGCCTGCCTCGGGCTGCTCAACGGGTGCCTGATGTTGGCCAACATGATCGAACTGGGCCAGGTCTCAGCCGGCGTGGTGGTGGGGACCGAGATCGGTCGCGGGCTCGTCGAGGGCACCATCGATTCACTGATCCAGGACACCGGACTGACGCGGCAGACGATCAAGCCTGCCTTCGCCTCGTTGACAATCGGTTCGGGCTCGGCCGCCATCGTGCTGTGTGACCGACGGCTCTCGCAAACCGGCCACAGGCTGCTCGGTGGAGTGGTTCGCTCCGACACCACCGCTCACAAGTTGTGCGCCGGTGGAGTCTCGGCCGAGAACCATGGCGACCTGCGACCCCGCATGGAAACTGATTCGGAAGCGTTGTTGCACGCGGGAATCCAACTGGCGGCAGCGACGTGGGACGAGACCCGGGAGGTACTCGGCTGGACCAACGACAGCGTCGACAAGGCCTTCACTCACCAGGTCGGACAGGCCCACCGCAACTTGCTCTACGAGCGACTCGGACTCGATCCGGCCATCGATTACCCGACCGTCGGCTTCCTGGGCAACACCGGGTCGACGGCGCTGCCGATCGCCGCGGCAATGGGTGACGAGGCCGGGCACCTGGATGCCGGCGACCGTGTCGCCTGGCTGGGGATCGGCAGCGGACTTTCCAGTGTCATGCTGGGGTTCGAGTGGTAGGCGGCTCGACGCCGAGTCCGGAAGCGGCCTCGCAAAGAGAGTCCCACGTCCCGGCATCCAGCGGCACACCCTCGGCCAGCCGCACACTCATCATCTGATGGCTGCGGTCGCCTGCCAGGCGAATCGAATCGACGCCCGGCATCCGGTTCACCCCCCGAACGAACCCGATCAACTTGTCGGCCTCGCCCAGAAAATGTCCCGTCCCGGCAAACCGTTCGGGGTCCCAAACCACCAACAGCACGTTGTTGGTCCCGGGAGCCCCCTCGGCCGCCGGAGGGCAACTGCCCCCGGAAAGACCTCCGACAAGGATGTCCAGCAACAGCGAAAGACCAAAGCCCTTGTAGCCGCCCATCGGCAGGATCGTCCCCCGGGGATCGGTGAAGCGGACGGCAGGATCGGTCGTGGGCTGTCCCTCGGCATCGAGTAACCAGCCGTCCGGACAACTCTGGCCGGCAATCTGCTGCACCAGCACCTTGCCATTGGCCACAACGCTCGTCGAGATGTCGACCACCAGCGGCCGGTCGCCGGTGGGAACTCCGATCGCGATCGGGTTGGTGCTGACCGTCGGCTCGGTGCCACCCGGCGGGGCCACACACTTCAGCACCCCATTGTCATTGACCGTCACCAGCCCCGCCCGGCCACGTGACGCCACCAGTTCGGCCCATTCACCCACCCGGCCGACATGACCACAGCGAACCAGAGTCCCACACGCGACGCCCGACTGGTCGACCTTCGCCTCGAGTCGCTCGATCAGCCGCGTCATCTGCACCATGCCGAAACCGAATCCCGCATCAGCACACAGCATCGCGGGCGTTTCCGAATGAACCTCCAACCCGGCCCCGGCCACCAATTCTCCGGTATCCAGCAACGGCAGATAACGGGGAATACGGACAACGCCATGCGAATCGTGGCCGCGGAGATTCGAACCGACGAGGCTGGCCGAGACCAGGTCAGCCTCGTCACCGGGCACCCCGGCGGCCTGGAACAGTGACGAGGCGAACCGCGTCAGCAATTCGGCGTCGACGCAAATGCCCGAGACCATCTAGTCCCCCGCCTCGCGCTTCGACCGGATCGTGGCCGCCGCCGGCCGGCCCAGTCGCCACCGGGAATCAAATAACGCAGCCCACCGGATCGACTCGTCGTAACCCCCGGCAGCGTTCTTCGAGAAGGCCTGCACCGCGATGTCGCCCAGCCGGGGAAACAGCCACGAGTTGGAGTTCTTGAAGTCCGGCTCGTGGAAGGTGTGGCCCGAGTTGATGACGACGTACCGCCGCGGGTTCAGCGGATTGGGGTAGATCATCGACAGGCCGTGGGAGGCGGGGTCGTAACTCGTTCCCGCCACCCGGATCGCCTTCTTGGTCCATTCGACCGGCATCCGCTTGATCACCCTCGCCATCACCGCGTTCGAACCGGGGTCGCCGAAGAGGATCAGGTTGTTGGCGGCGATCATCGCGTCGTCGACCGCGGTGTCGACGACCACCCGGATCCGTCCCCGCAGCCACTTGTCGAATTCACGACCGAAGCGGTCCAGCGTCCAGTCGGCCCAGTCGGCGTGCGACTTCGACCAGGGAGTCCCGGTTCCTCGGACGCAGACAAACGGCTGCATGAAAGCGTCGTCGATCGGCCCCTGCAGATCGTGCCGCTTGTTGAGATCGATGTTCTTCTGGAAGTTCCTCGAATCGTCGTAGCCCAGGATGTTCCAGTCCTTGCCGTTCTTCTGGTAATAAACACCCGGCAACAACCCGTCGGCGGCGGTAGCCAGGCGGTGCTTGACCCCGTCGATCTCGATTCCGTCGGCAACGTCCCGGGCCACCTGCAGCGCGGCAACATTCCGCGTCTTCAACTTCAACGTCCCGTCGTCGTCCCTGGTCGCCTGCACGACCGCCGGCCGGTACTGCTGCTCCATCTCCTCGACGGTCAACCACTCGCACTCGTTGTACTTGACCGTCCAGGTGACAAACCGGATGTCGGTGCGACCTGGATAGAGACGACGTCCCTTGCGAGCGTGCTCGTGATGAAATGCCATGAACTGCTTGAACGACTCGGGGTGGAACCGATGGCCGGTCTGCGGTCCGATCAGCAGCTTGATCGGCACCCCCAGTCGCTTGGCGCGATCAACCATCGTCGTGCTCGCCAGCAACTGCTTGTCGATTTCACCGCCGTATGTACACACCGGAACGTTGTAGGCATTCAGCGTGTACGGCACGACGTCATAGATCGAGAGCGTCCTGTGCTGATGATCGGGACGTTGTTCGGTCTGGCTCTGGTACTTGTAGAAGTCGACGAACCCGGCACCGGGTCCGACCGACGACCAGCGGCTGGGGTGGTGCAATCCGAGATGCCAGGCGCCGGCCCCGCCCATCGAGAACCCCCAGAGCGTGATCCGCCGGTTGTCGACGCGGACACGTCGCTCGAGATCGGCCAATGCCTCGAACACGTCGGCCTCGCCGGCGTATCGGTAGGCGTTGTTGGTACGGCCAAACACGTCCAACTGCAGAAACGCCTGGCCCGCCGGCAACGCCTTGCCCTCGTGCTGAGCGATGAACCGGAGTTCATTCAGCGTGCCACCACGGCCATGGAGCTTCAGATGCAGGCGATAGCGAGTGCCCGAGCGGGGATTGATGCCCTTGGGCAACGAGACTGCGTAGGGTTGCACCGAGCCGTCGATCTTCGAGTAATAGCCCCGGATCGTGCTGCCTGGCTGCAACACCCATGACGGCTTGCCGTTGGCCAGTTCTTCAGCCCGCCGCAATCCGGTGGCCAGGGCCTTCTCGGCGTAGCCGATCCAGGCCGTCGTTCCCGCCCCCGATCTCGGCGGATAGAACTCGTTGTGCCGCACGGCCCATTCGACCGCCTTGGCGAACACCTCGACATCAGCAACCAGCCTGGGCCTGATCGAGTCGTCCTTCTTGAGTGACTCGATTCTTGAAACCAGGGCCCTGCGACCGGTCTCCAGCCGGGCGGCGACTGCAGGCGGGGGCGGTTGGGCCAACGCAACCTGGCCGCCGACAGCCAGGACGGCCAGAGCGACCCAGGCCACTCTCGCCAATCGGCTGGTCCGTCGCGGACACCGTCGAATGCCTCGCACCATCACTGCACCCCGATCTCAACCGTTGACTCAGGCTCCCGAGGCCGTCTCGGCCGATTCGAAACCACAGTCGCGGTGGTTTCCATCACAAAACGGACGATTGTTGGAAGCCCCGCATCGGCACAGGGCAATCGACTCTTTCTCGCCCAGGTCGAAGGCGTCGCCGTTGGCATCGGTCAACTCGACCGGACCACTGACCAGGAAGGGACCGTTCTCTCTCACGTTGATCTGCACGTCAGCCATCGTGTCAAATGTCCTCTCAGGGGACCGCGGGTCCGCCGACACGGCAGTCGACGGGTTTGGTCAGAGACTAGTCGGCGATTGTGGGAAACGCAAACCGCGGCCCGGGTAGCCGACGTGGACTGGAAAACTCACCGCTTCTCCACGACAATCCGCCAGCGTTGCTGGAATCCGGATGGCTGTCGGTTCGGCAACTTCTGACCTCAGGGAGGAGTCACCGGGGATGACCAACGAGCCTACCGAGTCAACCGCCGAAGACCGCTCGCAGGTGGTCGACGAACTGCGGTGGAAGAAGTTCGGTGTCCTCGACGACGGCTTCGTCTGCCTGGTCGACGTGATGGGTGATGACGGCTCGGTCGTACAGGCTGCTCGCGTCAGTTACGGAGCCGGCACGCGGAAGGTCTCCGACGACCGCACCCTGATCCGGTACCTGCTCCGCCACCGGCACACAACTCCGTTCGAAATGGCCGAGATCAAGTTGCTGGTCAGAGTGCCGATGGACTGCTGGCGGCAGTGGATCCGTCACCGCACCGCCAACGTCAACGAGTACAGCACCCGCTACTCGATCGCCATCGATGCCTCGCAAACGACTCCGCCCGAGGCCTGGCGGAGCCAGGCCGAAAGCAACCGCCAGGGAAGCAGTGGGCCTCTCTCGGCCACGGTGGGTCAACAACTGACCGAGACCGAGCGGGAACTGCAGGAACAGTCCAAGCGGGTCTACCAGGAACGGCTCGACGCCGGGGTCGCCCGTGAACAGGCCCGCAAGGACCTGCCGCTGTCGACCTACACCGAGGCCTACTGGAAGGTCGACCTGCACAATCTGCTGCACTTTCTGGCGCTGAGAATGGACAGCCACGCGCAACAGGAAATCCGTGACTACGCCACGACCATCGGCGAGCAAATCGTACAGCCACTGTTTCCGGTCGTCTGGGAGGCATTCCAGGACTACCGGGTCGGCGGGATGTTCCTGACCCGGCTCGACACCGAGGTGTTGGCGCGGCTGATGGCTCACGCCCGGGAAACCGGCCAGCCACCCCCGTTTGATGTGATGATGTTCCTGGCCGCCCAGGATCCCAACTGGGAACCTCTGACGCGATGTCGCGAACGAGACGAATGTCACGACAAGCTGGCCGGGCTGGGAATCGTCGAGCCGCGTGACGCTGGCTAACCGTCAGGCCGGAAGCCAGGCGGCACAATAGCCGGGCCTGATTC
>Ga0310345_10006097_pt1 | contig 10565 bp, 11 predicted proteins | sample HC15DNA20500_MG_FD_204667 | JGI IMG/M metagenome (GOLD analysis project Ga0310345, IMG submission 204667) | Marine microbial communities from station ALOHA, North Pacific Subtropical Gyre - HC15-DNA-20-500_MG | ecosystem: Environmental > Aquatic > Marine > Oceanic | place: Pacific Ocean: North... | reverse complement strand
TCACGCTTGAACCCTGCGCGATGTGCGCGGGCGCCATCAGTCATGCCCGCATCGGGCGGCTGATCTTCGGGGCGAGCGATCCGAAGGGCGGGGCGGTGATCCACGGTCCGAAATTCTTTGAGCAACCGACCTGTCACTGGCGTCCGGACGTTATTCATGGCCTGCTCTGGGAGGAGAGTTCCGCACTGCTGAAGGATTTCTTCCGGGCGCGCCGCAAGGGGAAACGCGATGGCCTATGATCCCGACCTCGCCGACCGCATGGACGCCCAGCTCGTGGCGCGGGGTGCCGCACCGGTGCGCAAGGCCATGTTCGGCGGGATCGCCTTCCTCGTGAACGGAAACATGAGCTACGGCACGTCGCGCGGCGAGATGCATGTTCGCGTCGGGCCTGCGGCCTATGAAGCGGCCCTTGCCCGTCCGGGTGCCGGGCCGATGGAATTTACCGGCCGGTCCATGAAAGGCTGGGTAACCGTCGAGGGACCGTCTGACCTGTCCGACGAGGAAATCGGCGAATGGGCGGACCTGACGCTCGCCTTCGTCAGGACTCTGCCGGCGAAGTGAAGGCCGCGAGGCGGGCATCGAGCCCGTCGCGGACCGCCGGCCATTCATCCTTCAGGACGGAAAACCAGGCCGTATCACGCAGATCGCCGCGCCAGGTGCGCATCTGGCGGCGCAACGTACCCTCATACTTGGCCCCCATCTTCAGCATTGCGCCCTGAGAGCGCTTGTTGAGGCCATGGGTCTTCAGCTCGGCGCGTTCGGCTCCGCACTCGAAGAGGCGACCGAGGAGGAGATGCTTGCAGGCCGGGTTGACCTCGGTGGCGCGGGCCGATGCGGTGTACCAGGTCCAGCCGATCTCGGCGCGGGCATTGGTCGGTGAAATGACCAGATAGGCGCTGTGCCCGACCGCTTCGCCGGTCCGCTTTCGCCAGACAACGTGGCTGATCTGGCTGCCGCTCTCCTGCGTTTTCAGCATCAGCGAAAACCAGTCATCGAAATGCGGACCGTCGCCGCGCAGCGTCATCAGCGACCAGATATCCTCGTCTGCCGCGAGTGGGCGGAGGATTTCCCGGTGACGTTCTTCCATCGGGTCGAGACGGACAAAGTCGTTTTCGAGGACTTGGGGCGTGAGTTTCATGGCGGTTGCACCCGGTATCAGGCGAGCAGGACCAGCCCCCGTATCACATAGATCGCGCCAATCCCCGTCACGATCCATTTCGTCGCATTTCTGAACTGCACGTCGCTCATCAGGTGGAGGACACGCGCGCCGAGCGTTGTGCCCAGTATCGCCAGTGGCGCGGCAGCCAGCAGCCAGAGCGGCTGCGGCACGGCCCCGGCGGCGATCGCTGGTGCGATGTAATAGGCGATCTTCACGCCATGGCTGATCACCTGGGTCGCCGCCTTGGTCGAGACGACCATACGCCGGTCGACGCCGGCGGCGACGAAGAAGATGTCGAGCAGGGGGCCTGACACGCCGGCGACGACGTTGAGCCCGGTCACGGTGAAGCCGCACAGGACAGCGTGCACAGGCTTGCGGGCATCCAGTTCGAGTCGTTTTTTCGGGATCCAGATCAGGGCCGGGACAAGGCCGAGGACGATGAACAGCCAGGCTTCGGGCAGCTGGATGGTCAACGAGAAAAGCAGGGCGAAGGCGGCGGCCGAACCGGCGACGTAGATGGCGATGACGCGCCAGTCGATCCATCGGCGAAGCAGGACAGCGCGCCAGCCATTGGCGAGGCTCTGCACCGCGCCATGGACGACCATGGCCCCGGCTACAGGCAGGACGAGGACCAGGACCCCCATCAGCAATAGCCCGCCGGCCATGCCGAATATCCCGGAGATGAAGGACGTGATCAGCGTTGCCAATAAAATCACAGGCCAGATCACGCGAATCGCCTCCCCTTTTCTCAAACCCCGCTATAGTGGGCCGGATACGGGAAGGGGACTCAACTCATGGATTTTGCCTATTCGCCGCGGTGTCAGGAATATCTCGACAAGCTGCGCGCTTTCATGGACGCACGCGTTTATCCGAATGAAGCGACCTATGCCGAGCAGCTGGCCGGATTCGGATCAAACCGCTGGCAGGTCATTCCGATCATCGAGGAGCTGAAGGAAGAGGCGAAGAAAGCGGGCCTGTGGAATCTCTTCCTTCCGGATTCGGACGAGGGCGCAGGCCTCTCCAATCTCGACTACGCGCCGCTCGCCGAGGAGATGGGCCGGGCGCTGTGGTCGTCGGAAGTGTTCAACTGTTCCGCGCCCGACACCGGGAATATGGAAGTCCTGACCCGCTACGGCACGAAGGAGCAGCAGGACAAATGGCTGAAGCCCTTGCTCGCCGGTGAAATCCGCTCCGCCTTCCTGATGACCGAACCGGATGTCGCCTCGTCCGACGCGACCAATATCCAGTGCGCAATCCGGCGCGATGGCGACGACTATGTGATCAACGGCCGCAAATGGTGGTCGTCCGGTGCCGGTGATCCGCGCTGCAAGATCTACATCCTGATGGGCAAGACCGATCCGGACACCGACAAGTACCGCCAGCAGTCGATGATATTGGTGGCCGCCGACACGCCGGGCGTGACCGTCAAACGCCATCTGCCGGTGTTCGGCTATGACGATGCGCCCCATGGCCACATGGAAGTCGAGCTGAAGGATGTCCGGGTTCCGGCGTCGAACATGCTGCTCGGCGAAGGGCGGGGCTTCGAGATCGCGCAAGGCCGGCTCGGGCCGGGCCGTATCCATCACTGCATGCGCACGATTGGCGCGGCGGAGCGGGCGCTGGAACTGATGGTGCGCCGGTCGATGAGCCGGGTCGCGTTCGGCAAGCGCATTGCCGACCAGTCGGTCTGGCATCACCGCATTGCCCAGGCCCGGATCGATATCGAGAAGACGCGCCTGCTCACGCTAAAGGCGGCGTGGATGATGGACACGGTCGGCAACAAGGTCGCCCAGAAGGAAATCGCCATGATCAAGGTGGCCGCGCCGCAAATGGCCCTGAAGGTCATCGACGATGCGATCCAGGTGTTTGGCGGGGCGGGTGTATCAGCCGACACGCCGCTGGCACACTCCTTTGCGGGTATCCGGACCTTGCGTCTCGCCGACGGGCCTGATGAGGTGCACGAGCGCGCCATTGCCCGGATGGAGATGAAGCGCCTGTCGAACGAAGGCTGATCAACGCGAACTTTTGGGGGAGCGACATGGATTTCATCACGATTTTCGCGGCTGCGGCCGCCGTGCTCGGTGTCGTACTGGGAGCGGGCGCGCTGATTTCGCCAGAATGGGCGTCGCGCTTCGTGCGGTTGAAGGCCGACCCGGCTCAGCCGGATGGCTATGCGGAATTCCGCGCCACGTTCGGCGGGGTGTTTCTCCTGTTGCACCTCGCCTTTATCGCCGCGCTCTACATGGACTCCGGACTGATCGGCGCGTCCGCGGTCCTGTGCGCGGGCTGGGCGGGGGCTGCGGGCGGACGGCTGTTGTCCTTGCTGCTGGATGGGGCCAAGGGCGTGCGCACGCAGCACAATGTCATCTCGCTTGTCGTCGAGATCATTGCCGCGATTGCCTTCGCCCTGCCGGTGGTTCGCTTTGTGACGGACGCGCCGTACTAGGCGCAGTACTAAGTTCCGGCCCGTTCGGCGAATGTCCAGGCATAATCGGCCATGGGTTCGACCATGGCTCCATATTCCTGCGCCTTGGCGTTGGACGCATTGCCCAGCGTGGAGCGGTGATAGACGCCCTGCACGATGGCGGCGAGACGGAAGAGATTGTAAGCGAAATAGAAGTCGAGCTTTGGCAGGCTGTCCCGGCCCGTCCGGCGGCAATAGGCGGCAACATAGTCTGCCTCTGATGGGATGTTTAGCGCATCGAGATCGACACCGAGGAAGCCGTTGCGGATTTCCTTGGGCGTCCGCCATTGCATCAGCTGGTAGGTGAAATCGGCGAGCGGATCGCCGAGCGTGGAAAGCTCCCAGTCCAGAACCGCGACGACTGTCGCCTCATTTGGGGCGAAGATCATGTTGTCGAGGCGAAAATCGCCATGGACGATGCCGGAACGGTCCTGGGCAGGGGCGGCATCCGGCAGCCAGTCGATCAGCCGGTCCATCGACGCAATGGTCCGGGTTTCCGACGCCTTGTACTGTTTCGACCAGCGCGCGATCTGGCGCGGGATATAGGCGTCCGGCTTGCCGTAATCGCTCAGGCCCAGCGCCTCCGGATCGAAGGCATGGAGCGCGGCGAGTGTCGCGTTCATGGCGTCATAAATGGCGGCCCGCTCGTCGCGGTCCACATCGGGCAGCATCGGGTCCCAGAAGATCCGGCCCTCAACAAAATCCATGACGTAGAAGGCTGTGCCCAGAACGTCCGGATCTTCACACAGGCCATGCATGACCGGGACCGGGAAGCCCGCTTCTCCGAGCGCCTTCATCACCCGGTATTCGCGGTCGACCGCGTGAGCGGAGGGCAGGAGTTTCCCCGGTGGCTTGCGGCGCAGCACATAGGACCGTCCGCCCGCCTCTACACAGTAGGTCGGGTTGGATTGCCCGCCTTTAAACTGGCGTACGGTGAGGTCGCCGTCCGCGCCCTCGATATTGCCGGCCATCCAGGCCCGCAGCGCCGCCTCGTCGAATTTCAGCGCGTCAGCGACCGGCTTGGTGCCGGAAAAGCTCTCGTCGATATCGCTCATTGGTTCTTGTGGACCGTTCCGCCCTGCATCACGAAGTCGACGTCTAGCAATGCGTGGACATCCTGCCACGGGTTTTCGTCCGTCGCGATGATATCGGCATATTTGCCCGGTTCGATCGTGCCGATGTCGTCGGCCATCTGGATGTGTTCCGAAGCGGTGACCGTGGCGCTGACGATGGCCTCCATCGGCGTCAGCCCCGCTTCGACCAGCAATGGAAATTCGCGGGCATTGTCGCCGTGGCGCGAGACGCCACTATCGGTGCCGAAGGCGATCCGCACTCCGCCTTCGTGAGCCCGGCGGGCCATCGTGAGCATGCGGGGGCCGACCTCGATGGATTTCTGCCGGACTTCCGGTGTCATCCAGTCCGCGGATTCCGCAATCTCGGCGACCGTCGCGCCGGCCAGAAGCGTGGGCACGAGATACACGCCATTGTCGCGGAACAGGCGGATGGATTCGTCGTCGAGATAGGTGCCGTGCTCGATGGAATGGACCCCGGCGCGGATTGCCGAATTGATGCCGCCGACGCCATGGGCATGCGCGGTGACATAGCGGCCCATCATGCGCGCCGCTTCCATGATGGAGTTCAGCTCGTCATCGAAGAATTGTTGTTCGGTCCCGGCCGCGGTCTGGGACAGGACACCGCCGGTTGCCGTGATCTTGATGACGTCGACCCGTGCGCGGATCAGTTCCCGTACCGCGCGGCGGCAGTCGGCCGGACCATTGCAGGCGCTCTCGCTGCCTATCAGGTGGAGAATGTCCTGGTTATAGCTGTTGGCATCGCCATGACCGCCCGTCGGCGTGACTGCCGGACCAGAGACGCGCATGCGCGGGCCGATCACATCGCCGTCGCGCACCGCATCACGCAAAGCGACGATGGCTTCCAGCTCGCCGCCGACATCCTGAACGCTGGTGAAACCCGCCATCAGCGTCGAGCGGGCATTGCGGACCCCGTCGAGCGCCCAGTCGGCGCTGGAGAAGGTGACATTCTGCAGCCGCCGGTTCGGATTGAGTTCGGAGAGCAGGTGGACGTGACTGTCGATCAGTCCCGGAAGCACATACCGGCTGGAGAGGTCGATGACGGTTGCGCCGTCAATCTCGACAAAGCCGTCCTCGATCCGGTCGATCCGCTCGCCATGGATGACGATGCTTTGTTCGGCTTCGGGCGCTTCGCCCGGCACCGCCAGCAGCCAGCCGGCATGAATCACGGTGACGGCCTCATTGGTATCCTGCGCACTCGTACTGGCAGTCAGCAGGAGAGCCGCCGCAGCGGCAACAAGAGAACGGATCATGGAACAGGCCTCCCCACGGGCTGTGTTTCAACACGCCATGCTAGCGCCTAGCTGCGGGCGCGCCACCCTATATCGCGCCGGCAGAACCCTTCCGGCCAGTCGATAGCGTCCACGCCTTGATAGGCGCGAGTGATGGCGTCGCCGATATCCCCGCCAAGCGCCGTGACGTTCAGCACCCGTCCGCCATTGGCGAGGATGGCCCCGTCCGGCCCGGCCTTTGTCCCGGCATGGAAGACGGTCACGCCGTCAATGGCGTTGGCGGCGTCGAGATTGCCGATCACGCTGCCCTTTTCGTAAGCGCCGGGATAGCCCTTCGCGGCCATGACGACCGTCACGGCGGGGCGCTCATCCCAGTCGATGGGGGGCAGGGCCCCCAGGTTGCCCGCCGCGCAGGCCTTTAGGTACGGCACGATGTCGCTCTGCATCCGCGCCATGATGATCTGGCATTCCGGGTCCCCGAAACGGACGTTGAACTCGATCAGTTTTGGCCCGTCCGGCCCGATCATCAGCCCGGCATAGAGAACACCGCGATAGGGTGCTCCGGCCTCGGCCATGACTTCCAGCGCCGGATTGACGATCTCGCGCATGGTGCGGTCGATCACGTCCTGCGGCGCGGCGGGCGTCGGGGAGTAGGCTCCCATGCCGCCGGTATTGGGTCCTTCATCGCCGTCATGGGCGCGCTTGTGATCCTGAGCCGCGACCAGCGGGACAGCGGTCTTGCCATCGCACAGGGCAAAAACCGAAGCCTCCACACCGTGCAGGAATTCCTCGATGACGAGGGTTTTTGACGCTTCGCCAAACTTGCCCGATAGCATGTCGTCGATTTCGGCCTCGGCCTCGGCGCGATCGTCTGTGATGACGACGCCCTTGCCGGCGGCCAGGCCATCGGCTTTCAGCACATAGGGCGGGGCGAGGGTGGCGAGGAACTCCTTGGCCGCCTTGGGATCGGTGAAGGCTCCGTAGCGCGCAGTCGGAATGCGGCCCTTGGCACAGACCGCCTTGGTGAAGGCCTTCGACGATTCCAGGCGTGCACCGGACGCATCGGGGCCAAAGGCCGGGATGCCGGTTTCAGCAAGACGGTCGACAAGACCATTGGCCAGCGGGTCTTCAGGACCGACCACGACGAGATCGAACTGCCCGGATTTGGCCAGAGAGACCAGACCTTCGATGTCGTCGGCCTTGACCGATTCCAGCCGGGCGACCTTGGCGATCCCGGCATTGCCGGGCGTGCAGACAATCTCGTCGACGAGCGGACTCTGGGCGATTTTCCAGCACAGGGCGTGTTCGCGCCCGCCTGATCCGATCACGAGAACCTTCATCGCCCCCGACTCCCTTGGCTTCCAGTATCGCGCCAAGGGCTAGACCATGCCCGGGCGAAACGCGAGTCCGTGACGGTGGCATTGCAGACGGCCTCCGCCGCGCCTACCAAGGGTACATGGCGAACGATGCGTCGAACACACCGGAATATTCCGTCTCCGAACTGGCCCATGCCCTCAAACGCACGGTCGAGGACAGCTATGGCCATGTCCGCGTTCGCGGCGAGCTCGGCCGGGTGATCACGGCCAAGTCCGGCCATGTCTATCTCGACCTCAAGGACGAACGCGCGGTCATCGACGGGGTGATGTGGAAGGGCAATGCCGCCCGGCTGAGCTTCCGCCCGGAGGAAGGGCTGGAGGTCGTCGCCGAGGGCAAGCTCTCGACCTATCCGGGGCGATCAAAATACCAGATCATCATCGACCGGATGGAACCCGCCGGGGCCGGTGCGCTGATGGCGCTGCTCGAAGCGCGGAAGAAAGCACTCGCCGCCGAGGGCCTGTTCGCCGCTGAACGCAAGCGCGACATTCCCTTTCTGCCCGAGATCATTGGCGTCGTTACCTCTCCGACCGGGGCCGTGATTCGCGACATTCTTCACCGGATTTCGGACCGCTTCCCCCGCCATGTCCTGCTCTGGCCGGTACTGGTGCAGGGCGACAAGGCGGCCGAACAGATCGCGGCAGCGATCGAGGGGTTCAATGCCCTGCCCAAAGGCGGGAGCGTACCGCGCCCGGACGTGCTGATCGTTGCGCGCGGCGGCGGATCGATCGAGGACCTCTGGGCTTTCAACGAAGAAATTGTTGTGCGCGCCGCGGCGGCGTCAGACATTCCGCTAGTCTCGGCGGTCGGACACGAGACCGACACGACGCTGATCGACTTTGCCTCGGACCGCCGTGCGCCAACGCCGACCGGGGCGGCCGAAATGGCGGTGCCGGTCCGGGCCGAACTGATGGCGTCACTGGGTGCCGAAAGCGAACGGCTGACGCGGTCCCTGATGCGCCATATCGACCGGCGGAGGGCTGATTTCCGGTCTGCCGCGCGCGCCCTGCCGCGTCCGGAAGGCCTGCTTGGACCGTTGCGACAGCGCCTCGATCATGCCGGTGAGCGGCTGGGTCCGACCCTGACCACCGGCCTGCAGCGCCGCCGGGACCGGCTGACCGCCGTGCTGGGCGGACTGCGTCCGGCAGCGCTCAAACGCGATCTCGCCGAAAAGCAGCGACGTGTGACGCTGGCAGGCGAGCGCTTCGGTCAGGCCGGGCGTCGCGCGGTGGACCGTCAGGGACGCGACCTTGCGGCGCTGGGGGCCAGACTCTCCGCGCTCAGCCATGCTTCCGTGCTGAAGCGGGGATTTGCACTCGTACGTGACGATGCCGGAACACTCGTCAGAACTTCCAGATCACTGCAGTCAGGCCAGGCGGTCGAGATCGAGTTTGCCGACGGGCGCAAGTCTGCCCGGATTGATGGTGCTGCGGGTTCGGCTCCCGCTCCGAAACGCAAGCCGAAGCCCCGCAAGCCTGACAGTGGCGGGCAGGGACAGTTGTTCTGAACGGTTTTCGGGCCGGATGACGCGTGCTAGACGGAGGCCATGAACACGCCCTTTGAAGACGATTTTTCCGGCGAAGCCCAGCTTGAGTACGGCGACGCGGATTTCATGATCCTCAAACCCGGTGCCTATGTGGTTTGCGCGGTGACCGGCGACAAGATTCCGCTGAATGACCTGCGCTACTGGAGCGCGGCGCGTCAGGAAGCCTATCGCGACGCCTATGCGTCGGTTCAGCAATGGCAGGACACAAATAAGGATCCGGCCCAATGATCGACGCTTTTCTGCTGGGTGTAGCGCTTCAGGGCAGTGCCGCTGCCGATCCGATAGGCGATCTGCTGACGGCGGACGCGACCATGGCGGAAGCCACCGAACCGGGCGAATCCACGCTGGGCATGGACTGCGTCGGCCCCTTCATCCAGGGCGCGACAATCATTTGCCGCACAACGCCGGGCACGGTGATTGCGCTGGGCGACCAGAGTGCAACGGCGGACGCGGACGGCTGGGCCATACTCGGTCTCGATCGCGATGCTGGTCCGGAAGTCGTGATGCGCGCCGATCTGGCCGGCGGAACGCGGATCGAGACGACCCATGCTGTCGAGCAGCGCGAATATGATATCCAGCGCATCGAAGGCGTTCCCCAGAACACGGTGACACCGCCGGAAGAAGCCCTGGTCCGTATCCGCGAACAGTCCCGCCAGAAAGCTGCCGCCTATACGTCGCGCTGGGAGGGTAACGGGTTCGCGGGTGGGTTCATCCCGCCGGCAGACGGCATCATCACGGGCGTTTACGGGTCACAGCGCTATTACAATGGCGAGCCACGCCGTCCGCATTACGGGCTCGACTATGCCAATGACGCCGGCACGCCGGTCGTGGCGGTCGCCGACGGCATCGTCACGCTCGCTGATGACGACATGTATTACGAGGGTGGCCTCATCTTCATCGACCACGGGCAGGGCTTTACCAGCGCGTTCCTGCACCTGAGCGAAGTGGATGTGGAAGTCGGTCAGATCGTGCGTCAGGGCGACCGGATCGGGTCCATCGGCGCCGGCGGCCGGGCCACCGGCGCGCATGTCGATTGGCGCATCAAGTGGCGGGATCGCTATATCGATCCGGCGCTGGCGCTTGAACTCGACTTGTCGGCCTTGCGGTAGATTGCCTTGTCCCAGCGGCGGTGGACCCAGAACCACTGCTCCGGGGCCTCCACAATCCGCTCTTCGATGAAGGCGTTGATCTTCGCCACTGTCTCGACAATGGCTGCGGCCTTGTCCGAGTTCTCGCTGGGCGTAATTGGCGGATAGAAGGTCATGCGGAAGCGCGCGCCTTCAAGGCGGCGCGTGATCACCGGGATAATCGGGGCACCAACCCGCAGGGCGAGCTTTGTGGGCCCCGGTGCGGTCATCGCATCAAAGCCGAAGAAGGGCGCGGCGACGCCGTCATTCATCTTCTGGTCGTTCATCAGGGCCACGGACGTGCCCTGACGCAGTGCCGCGATCAGCGCCTTGGCCCCGTCGCTGCCTTTCGCGGTCAGCAGGCGAATGCCGTATTCGTGTCGTGAGTCCAGAATGCGCTTGTCGATCAGCGGGTTATTGGCGTGCCGGTAGGTGATGTTGAGGTCGAGACCGGTCCAGGCGAGCGCAGCCCCCATCACCTCCCAGTTGGAGAAATGCCCGCTGATGACGACGGCCGCCTCGCCATTGCGCATGCCCTCGACATGTTCAAGGCCCTCGATCTCGACACGCTT
>Ga0310345_10006096_pt1 | contig 10566 bp, 11 predicted proteins | sample HC15DNA20500_MG_FD_204667 | JGI IMG/M metagenome (GOLD analysis project Ga0310345, IMG submission 204667) | Marine microbial communities from station ALOHA, North Pacific Subtropical Gyre - HC15-DNA-20-500_MG | ecosystem: Environmental > Aquatic > Marine > Oceanic | place: Pacific Ocean: North... | reverse complement strand
CCATTTTCTTTTGATTATACTCATATTTTTTAAATTTAGTGACTTTTTAATAAGTCAATCTATTTTTAAAAATATCTCCAGCCTTTTAGGGGGCTAATACATTTGTAGCCCAAAATCACCGGGAAAAACAGTTGTTTCTTTACGATAGCCAGTCGAGAATAAAAATTGTGTTTGCTCGCTTCCACCTGAAATATTCGCATTTACATCGATTACTTGTGATGTGTTACCGATTAACACAGCCTGCCAGTTTGTATATCTTGTAGTATCCCACAATAGAAGATCTCTTGCATTTGCAACAGTCGGCGCAGTGCCATCATTAACAAACGCCTCTTTCCTCATTGCAATGTATTCCCGGGTATTCAGCAATTGCATTTTGTCAGAAACTTTGCCAAACCCGGCATACATGCGAACGTTGGCTTTCAGTTTACCTTGCTTACCTTTTTTGGTCGTTATTAAAATAACGCCGTTGGCCCCTCTTGATCCATAAATAGATGTGGCGTCAGCATCTTTCAATATCTCAATACTTTCTATATCGGCCGGGCTTAAATTATTAAACGGACTTGATGCAATACTTGCACCTCCACCAAACGATCCACTTAATGTTGTAGATGGGAACGGAATGCCATCAATGATGTAAAGTGGCTCGTTGCCGTTAGCTATACTGTTTCTTCCTCGAAGCCTCACAGTGATAAGCGAACCCGGTACCCCTGAATTTTGAATTATTTGAAGACCGGGTACTTTCCCACCCAAAATATTGATAGGGTCTGATACAGGCTGTCTGCTAATTTCATCAGATTTAATGCTTGTTACATTTCCAGTGGAATACCTTCTGGTTGTTTTACCATAAGCAATTATAATAGTTTCATCCAAGTTGCCTACGGCGATATTTAACCTTACTAATATGTAGTTTTCTTTGTTGACAGTTATTTCTTTTGTTACATAGCCTACACTTGTAAAAATTAACGCATCATCATCGTATACATCTTTCAAACTAAACTCACCCCTTGCATTTGTAATCGTCATCTTTCCTGATTTCTTCGCTGTAATTGTTACACCCTCCAGCGGTTCTCCACTTTCATTAACAACTCTTCCTGTAATATCTATGGGATCTGTTACGGCAACACTGGTTTGCGTTGGGATTGTTTTCGTTTGCACCACGATATACTTGTCTTCTATAACGAAAGATAGCGGTTGGTTACGGAAGCACTGTTCAAGTGCATCTTTTAAAGTGCCGTTGGTTACCTGGTATGTAATGGGGCTGGTATTTTTAAGTTGTGCCCTTGTATAAACAAAGGAGTAACCGGTTTGCCTTTTTATTTCTTTAAAGGCTTTTTCTAACGGAGCGTTTTGGAGAGATAAAGATACTGTTTGACCATAGCTTCTTGCAGAAGCCTGAAGGCAGGTGATTACGGTAAACAGGATTAAAAGTTTCATAGTTAGTATGCACTTTAGTCTTTCCCCCGCAGTAATAATTTGCATAGCTTTGTAATGTTTGGGTTTCTGAATTCAGTTGATAGCCTCAGTTGATAGTAAGGGTTAACCCAAACTCCGCCGGCAGTGCTAGTAACACTTCCGGCTTTTTGTTTGTATTAACCGTTGGTTTATTTAATCGTCAGGGTAATACATAAATCGTTTTGTTTTCAATTTTAAAATGTACATATCCGTTAAGTTCCAGCAAACGCAGAAGCTTTGACAATGGTTCGCTCCGCAATATGCTGGCATTGAATAATTGTTTCACATCTCCTTTGTACACCACCTTTGCATCATACCATCTTTCTACCTGCTTCATGATAGATTCAATCGTTGCATCATGAAAAACAAAGAGCCCGTTTTTCCATGCTGTTATTTCTTCCGTATCAATTCCGGTTCGTTTGGTTATTGCATCTGTTTTAACAATCGCCTGTGTTCCCGGTTCAAGATTTTCAGCACTATTATTTTTTGCAACAGCTACTTTTCCTTCAAGGAGTGTTACTTCTTTTTGCGGTTCGTTAGCGTAAGACATAACATTAAAATGAGTACCTAACACGGTAACGGTTGAACCATCCTGCAGCACTACACGAAATGGCTGCTTGTCATTTTTTACTACTTCAAAATAAGCTTCCCCATCTATTTCCACTTTGCGTTCATTGGTAGTAAACTTTGATGGATACTTCAACTTTGTTGCCGCATTCAGCCATACCTTAGTTCCATCCGGCAGTGTAACATGGTATTGCCCACCTACCGGTGTGGAGAGTGTATGAATAGACGGGGTTTCCATTGGAGAAACACCCGCATCATACACTAACTCTCCAGCGGCCGGTTTGTTCACATGAGAGCCTTTACCAATTTCAATTATTCCGTTGTTAGCCGTTGTTAAATCAATAACGGAACCATCATCAAGGGTCAGTGTTGCACGGTTGCCACCAGGCTTTAACTGAGTGGTATCTGAAACAGCAATGTTATTATCATTCGTACTGCTGTTTCCTGCAAAGCGATAAATAATAAATACGCCAACAATAAGAATAACACTTGCCGCCGCTATCCATACCGGGCTTAGCTGAAACTTTTTTCGGGGTAGTGTAAATGCACCTTTTTCTTGCAAGGCCTTATACGATTGTTCCGTTTGTACCTTATCCATCCATGCAAGATTGGCTTCAAGGTTTCGTTCATCAGTCAATTCTTCAAAGAGCCGCATATTATCATCGCTTTCGTTTACCCAATCATCCAGTTCATCATGCTCTTTTTCTGTAATCGTATTCCTGATAAAAGCTGCTATGAGATAGGCAATACGGTATGCCGGTTGATCCATATCGCTGTAAGGATTTTGTTTCATGCTATTAAGTTAAAGCAAGCAAATAAGAGAAAGCATCGAAGCAAAAAAAAGGTTTACAGTGGAGGCAATAAAAATTTCACCAAAAAATAAACCACAATTAATACTGGGCGCAGTAGCTGTTTGCGCAGGGCTTGTAAACCCCTGTTTTTTTGTGTTTTAACCGTGCTTGGGTGCACATTTAATTCCCGGGCTATCTGGCCGGTGGTTTTGCCCTCCAGGTAATGCATGACGATTACCTTGCGGTTGGCGGGGGAAAGGTCTTTAAGGGCGGTATGAATGATACGGTACACTTCGCTGCGTACCAGGTGATCGAATGGGGTGTCCAAAACTGTTTGAGCGGGCCGGGATTGCTGGTGCATAGCCGTTCTTTTCTTTTCCTTGCGGATGTAGGCAAGACTATCCCTTTGAACGACCTTATACAGATAGGCCCGGATGGCTCCATAGCTGTCCAGTTTCCAGTGCATCTTCCATGTTTTTACAAGGGCTTCTGAGGCTATTTCCTCGGCAATAGAGCGGTCTTCTACCCAGCGGTGAGCATAGAGGGATAAAACGGGGTGAAATTCATGGTAAAAGAAGGTCAGCGCCTGTTCATCTCCTTGTTGAAAGGCGTGGGCATACTCATCCCTCGTTATACTGTGATTTCCCGCTTCCATTGGCAGGCGGGCAACCTAAAAATTCGAAACATAGACTCCAAGGAAAAAGTGTTGACTTTTATATATTTTTGGTTGACCTTTATTACATTTACAAAAACTATTTTATGGCAGCAGCGACAATAGAAGAACCAGTTAAAAAACATATAGGCCAGAACCTTCAGCGGGTTCGTGTTTACTTGGGCGTGAAACAGGATGCTTTAGCGTCTGACTTGAACATGAGCCAATCAGCAGTTTCGAAAATCGAACAACAAGAGGAAATTGAAGACGGTTTGTTGAAACAAATTGCAGATGCATTAGGCGTTTCGCCGGAATTAATAAGAAATTTCGACTTGGAAAGATCTGTTTATAATATCAATCACAATAATTATCGGGAGGCGACAATATCTGAAGGAGCAACTACCTATGCTATTTCGCAGCAGGTTAATCCAGTTGATAAAATTGTTGAATTGTACGAAAGGCTTTTGCAAAGTGAAAGGGAGAAGATTGAAATTTTAAAAGGATCAAAATAATTTCTTTAGTCGTTTAATAATTACAGGCAATGGAAACAAAAGACTATACAAATATGCTCCACATGGGCAGAAAGATTGAAAGAGTTCGTCGGCTTCGTGGAATGACGCAAACTGAATTAGGTGAAGCATTAAATATATCCAAGCAGGCCGTATCAAAAATGGAACAAACTGAGCATATTGATGATGAAAGATTGGATGGTATAGCTGCAGCATTGGGTGTAACAGTCGAGGGGCTGAAAAAATTCAATGAAGAAACCGTTTTATATAACACTATTAACTTTTATGAAAATTGTGGTGTTAAAACAAGTGCAGTAAGCAATAATCATACGTTTAATAATTTTCCAATTGAGCAGGCGATTGAAATGTTTGAAAAACTTTTACAGAAAGAAAGGGAGAAGTATGAGGAAGTGAAGAAGGGGAAAAAATGATTGCTAACTTATATGATAAAATTGGAAAATCCCCGCACTTGCGGGGATTTTCTATTAGTCAAAAACCATTAACCCTTATCCCTTACCCTATGAAAATTCGGTTCTAAGCCAACATTCGATACTGAAGCAGGCAAATAGCCTTTCCGGCATTTTCTTCCAGCCAGGTATAGTGCCATCCTGAACGGTTTTGAAAGTGCTGTTTGTAATAATACTCACAAACAGCACCTTGGATTAATAGGAATGTTACAATATTTTCCAAAAATGTAACATAATAGATTTTAAAATGTTACAATTATTTGTAAATTTGTAACAAATGAACAAGGCACATACATCCATAAATAACTATTTATCAAAGGTTAAAAGGGGTTCTATCCTGTTTCCAACTGATTTCCGGGGCATGGGAACAGAGGGGGCTATAAAAATGGCACTATCCCGGCTGGTTAAGGAAGGAAAACTTAAGAGGGTGGCGCATGGCATATACTATGTGCCCAAAACCGACCCGCTATTAGGCGAATTACATCCGGGTGCAGAAAACATAGCTGAAGCCATTGCACAAAAAGAAAAAATACTGATAAAACCCTCTGGAGCCTCCGCTCTGAATAAATTGGGTCTAAGCACCCAGGTACCAATGAGGTTGGTATATATCACTAATGGCTCGCCCAGGAAGATCAAGATCGGGAGAACGACAGTTGTATTCAAGGCCACTACCAGTAAAAAACTCGCCATGGAAGGCCCGATAAGCGGATTGGTGATACAAGCCCTTGAAGAACTTGATTTAGCAAATGTGCACCCACAAACTGCCACGAAAATAAAGAGCCTGTTGGTGAAAGAAAATCCCGGTAAACTAAAACACGATCTTGCATTGGCACCTGCTCGTTTGAACGACTATATTGTGAAACTATTAAACGAAAAAGACAATGACAGGATGGTTGAAACTGACAGATGATCAACGAAGGGAAACATTGGATCAGGTGCAGCGAGTGACCGGTATAAATGTAAAAGCAATTGAAAAAGACTGGTGGGTAACATTGGTTTTAAAAGCCCTTTTTCAAACAGCAATGGCCGGGCATTTCATGTTCAAAGGAGGAACTTCATTGAGCAAAGGCTGGAAACTTATTCCACGTTTTTCAGCGGATATTGATATAGCTCTTCACCCAAATGCTTTTGGCAGAGATTATTTACACAATCCCTCGCATTCATACGTAAAGCAATTGAAGCGGGAAGGTTGTGCCTTCACCAGCACTGTCATTAAAGATGCATTACAGCAATCATTGTTTTCTTTGGGAGTACCAGAGGATATGCTGGACATAATAGCTGAAGAAGTAAAGCAGGCTATGCCTGATAAAGACCCGCAATCGCTTTATGTTAATTATCCATCACTTTACCAACCTAATCCTTATCTGGCTGATGCAGTAAAAATTGAATTCAGTGTGCGGTCGCTTGCTGAACCATCTGAAATAATACAGATACACTCCTTACTCAATGAATATTTCCCCAATCCGGCTTATGCAGAAACTCCGTTTGCTGTGAGAACAGTGGTGCCAAGAAAAACGTTTATTGAGAAAATTCTTTTACTGCATGAGAAATTTGCCAACCCGGCATTGTCAAAACTCCAGGGAGATCGTATGTCAAGACATTTGTACGACCTCGTTATAATGATGCAGACTGCCGTAATGCAGGAAGCATTAAATGACAAGGAGCTTTTCAACGGCCTATTGAAACACAGGGCTGGTTATATACGTGTAATCAATTATGAAGGAATGACTGTTGAAAGCTTAGCGTTCATTCCTTCTCAAGATTTAATGGAATTGTACCGGCAGGATTATGAATTTATGCAGGCCAACATGATCTATAGTGAATCTCCTGATTTTGCTGACCTCTTGAAAGAATTAAAATGGCTCAACGGTAAATTCAGAGTAGCTAATGAACATTTAAGCCTGGAACAGTTAGCTGAGGAGGCATTGCAACTACTACAGGGCGAATGGGAGCATGAACCAGATAATACGCTTTTAACAAGGGTTTTAGTAAAGGTAGTCGATCCTTATTTGCCTTCAGGCCCAGCCAACAAAGCCGTTGATTACATTGTAAGGTTTGTAAAAATAAACGGACAATTGATATTTGAAGATATCGTTATTCGAAATAAAGCTCAATAGCAAAAGATAAAAGGAAAATAGTGATTAATTGTTTCAATGGTTCATCAACTCGAACATATTACAATAGAAAATTTCAAGTCGATCCGGCATTTACAAGTTAAAAATCTCAATCGCATCAATCTCTTTATTGGCAGGCCTAATGCTGGCAAATCAAATATCGTGGAAGCCTTGTCATTGTTTTCTATACCATGCCTTAGAGAGAATACTTCAAAGAAATTAATCAACTTGCTAAGGTTTGAAGCAGAAACTGAATTATTCAATAATGGAAATTTTGAAAAGGATGCAATTGTTTCAACTAATCTTGGAAAATGTAAACTAGAGTATAGCCCAAAAGAAAGTTTAAAAATTGATATTGATTTTTTAAGTAAATCTTTTCTTTATGAAGTTGATGATAGACTTTCTGTAAAGAGTAGCTTTAGGAATGAATATTTTGAGCCACCGATTAAAAAATATGCATTCAAAACGGATATAAAATATAAACGATCTCATTCAAAATATTTGATTCCACCATTTGGTTTCAACTTGTTTAGCATTATCCAACATTATGCTGATTTGAAACAACAAGTACATGAACTCTTCAAAGAATACATGCTGAAGATTGCATTTGACAAAGCAAGTCAGACATTTAAGATTCTTCAGTTGAATAGAAACAATGAGATAATGCTGGTTCCCTATAGTTCAATTGCGGGAACTTTGCAAGAACTTGTTTTCTACAAGACAGCAATTGCTACTAATAACAACAGCATCCTCTTGTTTGAAAATCCCGAGGCACATTCGTTCCCACTTTATTTGAGTCATTTTACCAGGGATATGATTTACAAAAAGGATAATCAATACTTCATTACAACCCACAGCCCGTTTATATTAAACGATTTACTCGAAAACGGCCGTGATGAGTTGGCTGTTTTTGTTGTTCATTACGAATACCATGAAACGAAAGTTAAAAAGCTAACCAATGATGAATTGCATGAAGTTTATCAAACTGGAATTGATTTATTTACTAATAATGAAAGTTTCGTTTAAGGGACCAGGCCAATGCCGGACCATAGAAAAAAGAAACCCGATAGTTTGACGAAAAATCAGGAGCTACCGGAAATAGTGTAGTAAAATGTATAAATAATCCCGATTGCAAAACTTTTCTGCTTTTGCGCAAAACATTTTCAAATCAAACGGAATGAGTTTTGAGATTCACTAAGGAGGAAATTTGCGTCAAAAAATGGTTTTATGATAAGAGCCGGTATTGAAGATAAGAATCGAATTGTTAACATACTTTCTAATAAAAGCGTTAACTATATCATTCAACAGGATGCAAAAAGAAAACAACGAATCAGGAACCTGATGGCATATTCGTTTGGTCTCTGCCATTCATTCGGTAATGTGTTTATGTCGGAAGATAAAAAAGGTTGTGCCTTGATACTTTTGCCCGACAAAAAGAAAACAACTCTTCGTTCTATTTTGCTGGATACTAAACTTGCAGTATCAGCCATTGGCCTTGCCAATATAATAAAGGCAATGAAACGTGAAGCTGCGATAAACAAAATTCATCCTGATGGGATAATTTATTACCTGTGGTTTATTGGCGTTGATGCAACAGATCAGGGCAATGGAGTTGGAAGTAAATTATTGGAGTCCGTCATCCAGGAGGGGCTTTCTCAAAAAAGAACAATCTGTCTCGAAACATCTACCATAAAAAACCTGCCCTGGTATGAAAAGCATGGATTTAAAACATACCTGGATCTCGATTTTGGATATACGCTATACTGCATGAAAAGAGGTTAAGATAATTGTTGAGCTATGTTATTGCCGGGAACAGAAATGCATTGGGTCACCTTCGGGTTTGTCTGCGTGGAGCTGGTAATATTTTTCTACCTGCTTATTCACCGTTTTGCAAGACCAGATAACAGAACTATAAGTTTAGATATCTCTCTCATAGCGTTACTACTTGTTTATAATATTACCGGTGGCTTACTTCCGGACCCGAATTTACCGGGCTCCTTTTTTATTCAGGAATGTATTGCCTATGCAACAGGTTTTATTACACCTGCTTACTTTCCTTATTACGTGTACAAAGCCTTTGGATTGGAGAAAATGGAGTTCCATGCCAGGCGTGGAGTGGTTTATTTTCTTGTACTGCCCTATTTATTATTTGTAACTGTATTTGCCATCAGCAACGATCCTAATCATGCAAAAAACATACTGGTTATCCCGGTGGTTTATGCACTTTGGGTATTGGCTTCGCTGCAAAGATCTATCCGGTATAAGTACAACTATTCACTTGCATCCCGTGATGTAAAAGAGGAAGCCGGTGTACTCTTTTTCAGTTTAACGCCATGGGTTGGTTTACCTTTTATTGCTTATTTCAACCTGAGCCAATCGGTGGAAGCTACTGTAACTAATACAGGTTTTTTGTTGCTGCTTGCTCTTCATGTAAAACAAACTGTTGAGCAGGTAAGAAACGAACATAAGCGGTTAATTGCCTCGGAAACCCAGCTTTTAACATGGAATGAACAATTACTGGAGGAAGTAAACAAAAGAACGAAAGAACTTGAACGTATAAGTGCCGAAGAAAGGATTCTGCAAAACTGCCACATCTATCGCCTAACAGGGAGGGAAAAAGAAATCGTACTACTCATTTGTCGGGGCAATTCATACAGGCAAATTGCCGAAACACTGTTTATAGCTGAAAGAACTGTAACGAAACATGCGCAGAATATTTTTGATAAAGTAAAAGTCTCGAATAAACTCGAATTGCTCAACAAACTGGAAGCCACTGCTGTTGGGCAACCTGGTTAGCTACAATTTAATATTAAAATACGCTGGTTTACGTATTAAAATACTCAGGTTAACGTACTATAGTTGGTTTGTCATTTGCCGTTTGCATTCATAAAGTTTTGCTATGGAAACAGTGATGAGTGTAAACGGTCATTCAGGTGACCTGATGTTAGGGCTGCCATTGCTCAGTCAATATTCAGAAAATTCATTGCACAATAGACTAACTGTTCAGCAGGCGCTGTGCAAATGGTATGGCTTATTTAAAACCAATAGTTACCGTAAAGAATTCACTGGAAGCCTTTTTGAGAACACAAAAAATGAAGGTATTCTGAAAAGTCTTCAGGCCGATCTGGAATTGATACCTGGGTTGTTGATGGATGAGCTAATTAACAATACTGCCATTTCTGACAAAGGGCAATACATAAGGTTAGTACAGGCATTGTTGATTAACCTGTCCGACATTTTACCGGAATCGGAAATGCATGAGCAATTGTGCAATGAAGCGGAGACCGTATTGCAGTTTATGCAGAATTTCCTGTACCAGCATTTTGATTTTGATTTCAAGGTTTCTGTGTACTACTTGAAACATTTGCAGGATAGCATAAGCCTCAAATTGGAATACTGGAAAATCAAATTGTTTCAATCACCGATTATTGATGTGTTGCAGGAATGCATCAATGAAACGTTTGCAACCCCTGAAAACTATCTCAGCTTCCGAAAGGTCAATTATCTTAAAAATATATTCCGCCGGATTGAATGCTCAACCACTGTCATTAATGAGGTGTTTATCCGGGAATTGCTTATTAACCACAACTTTAACTCATCGGGTTTTATTGATTATGAAACCAGTCTTATTAAGAACAAGCTAAATGTTGAAAATAGTATTGATGAAAATATTGCTTTATTGAAGACTGAACAGTTTCGGATAGCCCAATTAAAAGACAAGCCAGGGGTTTGCTATGAATTAAATCAGCCTGCTGTAAAAAAACAATTGACCGATTGGGTGATTGAGAAAATAAGAAATGAAGAACTTACTAACCTTAAAAGAAAGGACAAGGATCTGCAAATAGACCCTGAATCTAAAATTCAGACTTCGTTATCTGTTGCAAAATTAGCTGTATTGATTCGCCTTCTGGTTGCCGATAAAATCATTATCAACAAAAGTGTGGCACCGATGCTTCGTACAATTGCTAAACTGTTTACCACTTTACAAAAAGATGATATCTCGTTTGGCAGTAT
>Ga0310345_10006094_pt1 | contig 10567 bp, 13 predicted proteins | sample HC15DNA20500_MG_FD_204667 | JGI IMG/M metagenome (GOLD analysis project Ga0310345, IMG submission 204667) | Marine microbial communities from station ALOHA, North Pacific Subtropical Gyre - HC15-DNA-20-500_MG | ecosystem: Environmental > Aquatic > Marine > Oceanic | place: Pacific Ocean: North... | reverse complement strand
ATCGGCTGGCTTGGGCGCCCAAGCGGCGCACTCGGATGCGCGGCACGGAGGTGCCGTGATCGATCCATGCCGCGATCTCGAAAAGGCGGAAGCGTTGGAGAACGTGCTGACAAGGTGTAACATGTGTAACTGTAAGCCTCACAAGCAGCTGAGGCGAATTGCAACACTGTGAGAGCGGGCCGTTACACCTATGAGTTACACCTTGGGAGAAGCTGCAAAGGCAGCCGGGTTCAGCAAACCGACTCTTTCGCGGGCCATAAAAAGCGGGAAGCTCAGTGCGAAACGTCTGGACGATGGTTCCTACAACATTGACGCGGCCGAGCTGGAACGATGGAAGGATGCTAACGGGCACAGGAATGGTTCCGTGAAGCGAATTGCAACCCCTTCTGAAACACCTGAAACATCCCGTGAAACCAGTGTGCTGCAGGGCGAAGTTGAGAAGCTTCGCGCCCAGGTTCAATCCGACAAGCGAGAACGCGGTTTTCTGGAACAACGCATCGAGGACCTGAGAGAGCGGGCCGAGCGGGCTGAACGCAAGGAAGACCAACTGCACGCGCTCTTGGTCGATCTGCGACCGCAGGCGACAGCCGAACCGCGCAAGGGATTTTGGGGCCGATTGTTCGGATAGCCGCTAGCGCAGGCTGCCCTGCTTCGCGCAATAGGCGACAAAGGCGGCCCCTGCGTTTTTCGGCGGATTGCCCTTGGCCGTTTCCGTTTGCGCGAAGGCCAGCCAGTCAGTTCGGAGGGCGTAGTAATCCCGACCCTTCTCCCGCGCTGAGGCGCGGGCCTTTTCCTCGGCCCAGTCAGGCAGGGCGATTGTGGGCGCGATCTGTGTCTTCGTATGCCGGGGCCGGAAGATCACGAGATCATCGCCCGTCAGTTCGATCCGGTAGAAAGGCGTGTGATCGTCGGTGATGATCTGGCGAAGGTTAAGCCGGAACTTCTTCAGGGGCGCATTGCTACCGGTCTTTTCCTGAAGTTTGGCGAGGCCGATCTGCCACTTTGATTGGCCCCCGCAGTGCTTGCGGCCGATCTCATACAGACGGCGCTCAAGTGGACGACGAAGGCGGAAATAGTCGTTCGAGATCGTCACGACCTCATTGGCCTCGATCGCGCGCATGAACCATTCGGACAGGGCGACTTCGCAATAGTCAAGCCGCCATGTCCCCTCTTCCTGCATGACGAATCCGGCTTGGTCCACGAGGCTGAAAATCCGAACTTCACGCTTGTTCCCGGTGCGGATCGTCGTGGTGAACTGCGTTCCTTGTAGCCGTTTGAAGGCTTGCTCCAGCCGCTTGTAGTGATTGCCGCCAATGGGGCGGTTTGTGGCGATGGACAGCTCACGGGCGCTGAAACGGACGTGCTTTCCGATCTTCTCGCCCCGGTTCTTCATGTCCATCAGCTGGCTGATGCAGAAGATCAGGATGTCCTTGTCCTTGATGGTGGGAAGGCCGAGGCCGGAAGGGGCGATTTCTAACCTGTTCTCGCCGTTCTGGTAGACTAGGTGACGCATGTCCGGCTTGGTCGCCAGAGAAAACAGGGGGTGCTCCATCGACGCGGTGTCGTCCTTGGGAACTACGTCCGCGATATCGAGGATGAAAAAATCCTTCTGGGGATGTCTGTCTGGCAGCAAAGGCATGTCTGGAAGCTACGAGAAGTTTGACCGTTCAGGAACCCCAAATTTGACCTATCAGGAACTACTCCGACGTTCGCACCATCGGGAACCGAAGTTTGACCGTTCAGGAACCCTTCAGGGGGCCTTTTACGTTTGACCCTTTCGGAACCCAGATTTGACCCTTTCGGAACCCAGATTTGACCCTTTCGGAACCCTGTGGATTATTTTCCCGTTCAAGCCCATAGGGTTACGAACAATTTTTGGGTCCGTAACATACTCCGTAGGTAACACTATTAACACTAGGCGTTTTTCTGGATGAGCCTAGAATTCCCCAATGCTGACAGACCGAGGGAGAACGACATGGACCATGAACAAGCCGCCATCGAAGGCATCAAGCGCGGGCTCGCAGACCTGCAAGCTGATCGGACAGTTAACCATGAGGGTGCAATGGCGTCCGTGCGCCATGCGATCGCCGTTGCGACGGCAAAGAAAAAAGCGGATTGACCTTGCATCGCTAGTAGAAGTTCGTTACATGTAGCGCAACCTGCGAGGAGATTTTCATCATGCCGGTTTCGACCAGCGCCCGTGTCCAAAAACGCCGTGACGCCCTCCGGGCCGCCGGGTTGCGTCCTGTTCAGATCTGGGTTCCCGATACCCGCCGTCCTGGCTTCACCGCCGAATGTGCGCGTCAATCTGCGCTCATGGCAGAGGCCGACCGGAACGACCCGGAACTGATGGCTGACCTCGATGCTGCGCTGGAGGACATCGAAGGGTGGGCCTGAGGTCCACATCGAATGAACGGTCAATCGGCGCATGATCCGGGGCGATCTGGTAACAGTTGCCTTACAGGGTGATCATGGCAAGCCACGGCCCGCCTTGGTAATCCAGTCCGACTTGTTCCGTGACACGGAAACCGTAGCGGTGCTTCTGATGTCGTCCACGCTGGTGGAGACGCCGCTTGGTCGTGTCACGGTCGAGCCATCTGGCGAGAACAGATTACGGGCCTCCTCACAAGTAATGGTGGACAAACCGATGTCGGTGCCCGTCCGAAAGATCGGGTCCGTTTTCGGGCACCTCGATGCTCCGACCCTGTTGGAAGTAAACCGTGCCCTAGCGCTGTTTCTCGGAATCGCGGATTGATCCTGCTTACCGGTCCGGTTTCCTGATCCAGACGGCGCAATAGCTTGAACCGTCGCTTTGCTTGACCACCTGACCGCCAGCACGGCCACAAAAGATGCCCGGATGGTCTCCGAAATCGCGCGCGGCGATGGTGCCTCCGATCCAGAACGCCACCAGAGCGCCCAGAAGCGCCCCTGTGGCGCCGATAGAGGCCAGCCACACCCAGAACCCGCCGAAATACCGCCACGCCTCCCTGCGGGCCTCTCCGGCCGCCTCAGAGAGGCTCCGGGCAGCTTCGAGGCTCCTTGCATGGGATTTCTCGATGGCAGCTTCCGCAGCCCCCTGTGCCGCCTCTGTGGCGGTGATGCGGGTGCGTTCCGTGGCCAGGTTCAGGCGGGAGGTGATGCTCCGGTCAATCCCCGCGGTGAGCTTTGCCATATGGTCGAGGCTTTCAGCCACCACGCTGTTGAGATGTTCGGCATCCTTCCTGTCGAGGCTGGTGCGCTGCAGATGGTCGATCTGGCGGCGGATCAGGGTAATCTCGTCGGCCAGGATCTCGAAAGGGTCCTTGACGCTCATGCCTCACCCGCCCCGGCGCTGTGCGCCTTGGCATCGAGTTCGGCCAGCAGCCCCGCCAGCTCCTTCCGGTCGACCTCGCGGGTGGCGTTCTTGCGCAGGGTCGCCGCCATCCAGCGGGCAATTTTCGGATCATTCAAAGCCGCATTGGTCACGATGGCACCGACGATAATTTTCCGTCGCGTCTCACTGGCCTTCTGACGGCTCTTGAGGCGATTGAGCCTGGCCTGTGCCTCGGCGACCTGTTGATCAATGCTGCGCGCCATTCCGAATTCCTTTTCGCTCTATGGTTGCAATTCTGTCCCTCGTGAGGCTAGGGTGCAAGACACGAAGTGCCCACTTATACAAACGCTGAGCGTTTGTGTGGGCGGGGGAGACTGGCGTTTCCCCTCGACCCCTAAGCTAGGTGCGGCACCCGAATGGCGATCTATCATTTACGTGCAACGATGATTTCCCGCAGTCAGGGCCGCAGCGCCACGGCGGCGATCGCCTATCGCGTGGCCGAGCGCATCGAAGACCGGCGCACCGGCTTGGTCTTCGATTACGCCAAGCGCGGCGGCGTCCATCACACGGAAATCCTCGCCCCGGATCATGCGCCGGATTGGGTCCATGACCGATCCGAGCTGTGGAATCGCGTCGAGGAAGCCGAGACCCGCAAGAACAGCCAGGTCGCCCGCGAGGTCCGTGTGGCTCTGCCCGCCGAGCTGACCCACGAGGCGCGGGTGGATCTGGTGCGGGACTTCGTGCAGGCGCAGTTCGTGGAGCGGGGCATGGTGGCCGACATCGCGCTACACGCGCCGGGGTGTGCGGGCGATGAGCGCAACCATCACGCCCATATCCTGCTGACCACCCGCGAGATCGATGCTGAGGGCTTCACCACCAAGAACCGCGACTGGAACAAGGTCGAGGTCCTTGAGGGCTGGCGCGAGGCGTGGGCGCGGGATAGCAACGCGGCCCTTGAGCGCGCCGGCATCGAGGACCGCGTGGACCACCGGACGCTGGTGGCGCAGCGCGACGAGGCGCTTGAGCTGGCATCGGCGGCGCGGGAACGCGGCGACGAGGGCGCGGAGCTGGTGCAGACGGTGCGGGCCGTCGAGCTGGACCGCCCGCCGCTGCCGCAGCTTTCCCCCGGCGCATGGCAGATGAAGGAGCGCGGCATCGAGGTCGGCCGGGTCGGGGCCTGGTACGAGGCCAAGGCCCGCGCGGCCGAGGTGATGGAAGTCGCCCGCGAGCTGGCGGGGCAGGTCCGCGACTGGCTGGACCGGGCGGCGGATCGCGTTCTGGACCGTCTGGAACCTGCAAGGTTTGTGAGGCCGGGGCAGGCCGAGCCGGCGTTTGCCGGGGGCCGGGATAAACAAGAGCGAGACCCCGACCGGCGCGAGCTTGCCGCGCGGATGCGAGCGGCATGGGAGGCCCATCAGAGCCAACCGGAGGTTCAGGAGACCGTCACGCCGGAACGGGAGCGAGAGCGGGAGACGCCGGAGGAGTTTGCGGCGCGGCTGCGCGAGGCGGCGTCGGGGATCGCCGGGGAGGCACTGGCCGAGCGTGCGGCGGCGTTGCGCGAGGGCCGCGAGGCCGAGGAACGGCATCAGGCGCAGGAGGTCGCGCGGGAACGTGAGCTGGAACGTCAGCGGGAGATAGAAAAGGAACGGGACAGCATCGCCGAGCGCGATCGGGGCGGGCACAGCCTATAGGCTGTCGCGGATCGCCCGCGGCCTCCCCGCCTTGTGGGGGCGGTCGGGCGCTATCGTTTCACGCCTGCCTCTTCGGTGGCCCGCCCTTTGCACCGTTGGCACGGGCTGCGGCGGCTTTGGCGGGTGACGTTGCTTGCCCGGCACGGCGCGCCATGTAGGCCTTGGTACCGAACAGCCCCGCCAGCAAGCCGGGCACGGACAGGTCTGCATCGAGTGTCTCCCAGTGCAGGCCGTATCCTGCACCGAGGATTTCGACGGCGGCGAGGTCTTTATCCGTTGCCGTTTCCAGCTCCTGCGCCAGGCGGGGCGGGAACGCGAAGGTGCAGCCATTGGTCAGATCGACGATGATCCGGCTGTTCTTCTTGTCATAGCGTGCAGCCGATGCGCGCGGCTCAGTCTGGTTGAAAAGAGGGCGCGAAGGCTTCCTCGAGCTGCACTTTTAATGTTGCTCACTCTGAACAGAAAGGGGAGCAACACATGAAATCACTTATTTTGATCTGGCAACTTCAAAAATCCTGCCTCTTATCCTCAAGAAGGCTGTGATCCCGCTGGCCGGGTGCGATATGGCCTACCAAACGCGACGCGGAACTAAACATTGAAACTATCGACATATTTTCAGGGTGAGGGGCTGCGTAGCCGCGCGATGCGTGGCGTTGCCATCAGCCTAGGAACCACAGTCGCGCAGCAGCTAATCCGCCTCGGCTCGAACCTGATCCTAACACGGCTGCTGTTTCCCGAAGCATTCGGACTGATGGCGCTGGTCCAGACCTTCATGGCCGGGCTAGCGATGTTTTCCGATATCGGCATTGGCCCATCGATAATCCAGAACCGGCGCGGCGAGGACCCGGATTTCCTCAATACTGCCTGGACGATCCAAGTCGGACGTGGCGTGATGCTGTGGCTGGGTGCCTGCGCGCTGGCCTGGCCCGCGGCCCAGTTCTACAACGAGCCGCAACTGCTTTCGCTGATGCCGGCTGTGGGGCTGACGGCCCTCATCGCGGGCTTCCAGACCACCAAAACCGTGGTGGCTAACCGCCAGCTCCGGCTGGGACGGCAGTCAGCGATTAGCCTCGCCACCCAATGCATCGGCATCCTCGTAATGGTGGTCCTCGCTTGGATCTGGCCCTCGATCTGGGCACTAGTGATCGGCTCGCTGTTCAGTAGCCTGCTGGGGATACTGGCCGGACACCTCTTTATGCCGGGCGTGCCGAACCGGCTGCGGTGGGATCCGTCGGCCGCGCGGGCCCTGATGTTGTTCGGCCGCTACATCTTCCTCAGCACGCTGGCAGGCTTCGTAGTCACCCAAGGCGACAGGGTGCTGATGGGCAAGCTGGTTGGCTTCAGCGATCTGGGGGTCTATAATATCGCCTTCTTCATGGCGAGCTTTCCGGGGATGCTCGGCGATATGCTGGCCAGTCGGATCCTGTTCCCCCTCTACCGCGAAATTCGCCCCTCCGAAAGCGCCTCGAGCCGTCGCCGGATCGGGCGGGCGAGAATGCTGCTGGCAGGAGCGGTGATCGGCATGTCAGGCACCCTGGCGGTGATCGGCGATTGGCTGATCGGGCTGCTTTACGACCCGCGCTATGCTGCCGCCGGGCCAATGATGGTCATCCTGTCAGTGATGGCCTTTCCCACCGCGCTTACCAAGGGCAACTCGCAGCTTCTGCTAGCCGAGGGGAATTCGCGCGATTTCTCGATCCTCATAGTGACTCAAGCGGTGCTGACCATTGTTTATTTGTTGGTGGGTTTCTGGCTACTGGGGCTGTTCGGTATCCTGCTGGTCAGTGGATTGAGGGTGATCACCGTCTTCCCTCTGCAACAGATCTTCCTTAGCCGCCATAATGGCACCGACCTGCGCCGGGATGTGGTCCTCGCACTGGTCGGCCTCGCCTTCGCCGCGCTGGCAATCTGGGTGAACTGGGGAGCGCTGCGCGACTTCGTCTTGATTTCGCGAGCGACTGCGCCATCCGTAACTGATGTTTGGACAGCGAGAGACGTGTTTGGGGGGAGCGGAGGGGGATGAACTCGCTGCTCTTTTGACCAAATTGCCCGAGCGGCGGCCCAGTAAGCTTTCGAGAACAGCAGCGAGAACCCCGGAAGATGTCAGTTTATCTCGTGAACAGGGGGATCTCGAACCGTTACATGATGGCCGATGCCTCTATGCCCAGAAGCGTTGGCGGGTAAGGTTTACAAAGTTGCGGACGGTTTCGAGGCTTTCCTCTTCTTTCCGTTGCAGGTCCTTCAGAAGCAGATGGCGGGTGGTGCGGGCGTGCTCGAGTTCAGTGGGATGGGTCCCGTAGGCGATGCCAAGCCTTCCTTTCGGATGCTTCCCCGCCCACTCCTCCCGAGAACTAAACATACCTCGTACCACCACGCTGGTGCAGCCGCAGATTGCGGCGAACTGCGAATACATCGTCGCTTCGTCGTAGGAATAGAAGGTATCGCAGCGATTGAATATTTCATTCGTCTCGGCATGCGACAGACCGTCGATCCGGATTGCATCCGGGGCTTCCGTCTCGGGGATGTGTGGTTTGTCTTTTCCCTTTCGCACCATGTAGCAGACGCCTCTACGATTGGGGCGGTTCTCGTTGCGGTAAACCGGATTGATCTTCCACAAGTAAAGATCTGGCGCACCGCCGGTTATGTCTAGAACATCCGACATGCCTCCGGCGCGGAAGAACATTTCGTCGGGGCCGAAGCTAAAGGGATGCAAGAGACCGGGTTTGTAAAGAAGCCATCGCACGACGTGCCGCGCCTTCAGCGGATTGCCTCGCACGAGCTCGGGATAGATCACGATTGAGTCCGCGGAAAGATCCCGTCGATGCGCAACGGGTGTGTCCAGCAGAGGGTTAGTGAGCATAGGCTTCGAGCGCAGCCAGTTGCGCAGGCGGTGACGGCGTCCCTGCTTGTAGATCGGCGCTCCCTTCCACAGGAAAGCACGCTCCCCCATCCGATTAAGCTCATGCACCAGATTGTGCATGAAGATTACGCCGCCAATGTTCTCGTCCCAAGGAAACGTGTAGATAATGTAGTTCCGCTTATTGGCCACGCTGGTTCTCTTTGGCTAAATATTCACGTTCCAGTTCTAGCAAATTGCGTTTTCGGTCGCGGAGTTTTCGGGCCGGGTTGCCGACATAGACAGCCCAGCCGTCCAGAGATTTTAGAACTAGAGCGGCGGCACCAATTGCGGCGCCATCTCCAATGTTAACGCCTGACCCAATAATGCTGCCGGCACCAATGACGACATGTCTGCCGATTTTTACGGCAGCGGCGCTCACTTGGGTGTATTCCTTTGGCACAGTGGGGCCTATCATTGCTTCGCCGCTGTAATCGTCTGTGTGAGCGAATACCTTTACTCCATAAGATATTCCAGTGAAATCACCTAAAAAGACACCGGCGGTGCCGCCGTTAATCAAGCAAAGAGGAGAAAGATGCGCATTCCTTCCCATTACCACTCTGCCAGAAACCACGCAAAAGTCGTCAATCCGGCAATTGTCGCCAAGCCGCATATTTTCTGCGCCATATATCGAAGCCTTGTCGCTGATCTTTGCGTTTTTGCCAACTTGGGAAAATCCCAGTTCACGAAGAGCTTTTTCCGACAAAAAAGCCATTTATTCGAACCTCATGGATTTGCGCTGAGCCAAGTGCGTGTCACGTCGATAACACGTTCGATCTCGTCCCCCAGCGCGAAATACAGGGGCAGGCGGATCAGGCGGGAATAGGCGGCGTCGGTTACCGGAAGATCGCCTTCGGTGCGGCCGAACCGTCGACCACCCGGCGCGCTGTGAAGGGGCACATAATGGAACGGGGCGATGATCCCGGCCTCGCGCAGATGCGCGATCAGTGCATCGCGATCGTCGATATCCCGCATCAAGAGGTAAAACATGTGACCGTTGCCAGTCACATCATCCGGGTGCCATGGCAGTGAAACCCGCTCGCGCTGTTCTAGATCGGCGAAAGCGCTGTAGTAGCGGTCGAAGAGGGCAAGGCGGGTCTGGCGGATTACCTCCTCCTGCTCGAGTTGCGCAAAAAGGAAGGCCGCAACCAATTCGCCGGGAAGAAAAGATGAGCCGAGATCGCACCAAGTATACTTGTCCACCTGACCTCTCAGGAAGCGCGATCTATTTGTCCCCTTCTCTCTGATGATCTCGGATCGTTCAACGAGATCCTGCCGATTCACCGTAATGGCACCGCCTTCACCGCTGATGATGTTTTTGGTCTCGTGAAAGCTAAAGGCGGCAATGTCTGCTAAGCTGCCGGCCGGCCGTCCCTTGTAGGTAGAGCCGAGAGCTTGGGCTGCGTCCTCGATTACCATCAGGCCATGAGCCCGTGCGATTTGGTTCAGGCGATCCATCTCTGCAGGGAAGCCAGCATAATGGACCGCGAAAATCGCACGGGTATGCGGCGTGATTGCTGCTTCGACTTGGTTCGGGTCGATATTCAGACTACGCTTATCGATATCCACAAACATTGGTGTGGCGCCGCGCAATACAACGGCATTCGCTGTGGATACAAAGGTAAATGAGGGCATAATGACCTCATCTCCCGGTTTTAGATCGCACAGGATGGCCGCCATCTCAAGTGCGGCAGTACAAGAGTGGGTCAGCAACGCAGCTGGTGAACCAGATAGTTTGGCTATGCGTTCATTGCAGCGCTTAGTGAAATACCCGTCCCCTGACAGCTGACCCCTTTTGAGAGCTTCTTCAAGAAACGAAAACTCATATCCCACTAGCGAAGGCTTATTGAAAGGAATACCTTCCATCGTCCTAAATTCCATTTACCTAATAGACAGCTTAAGTATTTAAAATCATACATCGGTTCAGCGATCGAGTATATTATATGGCCGGATGCCAATCTACATTCCGACATAGTGTATTTTCATAATCTCAACATCTTGTTTGAAGCTTTTCAAGCTTGGACCCCGAATCGCGCGCAGGACAACCACCATCAGGTCTTGGTCCGTCTAAAAAAGAAAGTTTATCCTATCAACACCTACATATTGCAATAGAGGTTTAAATTTTCTTAAGGTTTGGTGCGCTTATAGCCCATGATCATGATCCTTGTCACGGTCAAGACCTCTTTGCTTCCGTTCGCGAATCCGCTCGGTTCCCTTTGCCCGCTACCGCTCCTCGGCCAAACGCTGCTGCTGCAAGCCGGCGACGCGCTCGGCCGGCGCAACCGGGCCGATATCGCGTGTGGTCAGCATATGCGCATGTTGGTTGCGCTCGTTGCCCTCGCCCGCACCCGCGCGGGATATCTCCCGAGGACAACGAACGTGCCTTCGTAGATATCAGAGGGGTTTCTCGAAGTGCTTAACCCCACAACTCTCGGCTGATCCCGCGCCCTTCACCGTCCCGCGTCATAAGACCTGTTATCACCCGGGAAGTGCCCCCAGGTTGAATTCGACCGGCTCGAACAGTGTTGCGTATTGTGCGTATCGGCTGGCTTGGGCGCCCAAGCGGCGCACTCGGATGCGCGGCACGGAGGTGCCGTGATCGATCCATGCCGCGATCTCGAAAAGGCGGAAGCGTTGGAGAACGTGCTGACAAGGTGTAACATGTGT
>Ga0310345_10006093_pt1 | contig 10568 bp, 8 predicted proteins | sample HC15DNA20500_MG_FD_204667 | JGI IMG/M metagenome (GOLD analysis project Ga0310345, IMG submission 204667) | Marine microbial communities from station ALOHA, North Pacific Subtropical Gyre - HC15-DNA-20-500_MG | ecosystem: Environmental > Aquatic > Marine > Oceanic | place: Pacific Ocean: North... | reverse complement strand
GTACACGCCGGTGACGATCTCGGCGACCGCGCTACACCACTATCGGGGACTCAACTGTTATGTCACCCTTTCAACACTTGCCCGCCGTCGCGGAGGCCGCAACGGATGACGATGCGGTCGACCAGGGGCAAGGAAACGCGGTACACGCGATTGCTCCGAATGCCAACTTGTTGAGTTATGAACTATCCCCTGACGGTTCATTTGCGACTTATACCACGGAGCAAACTCTGGGGGTTGTAAACTCCCTGGACGCGTCGGGTGAATGGGCGGCAGCGGAGCCCTCGTTAAACCCGACTGACGAGGGAAGCGCGATCGCGTCCGTCGAGGACGCTGCCTGGGACGCAACATTCCCCGAGGACGGCAGTCGCACGCCGGTAAAAGTCTCATACAGCGACTCGTGGTTAACGATGCGCATGCATGGCCTCTCACAGGTTCGGCCAGAGGTTGACGGCAATGCAGTGCACTACCAGATGTCGGGCGACGAAACTGTCGAATACTCCGTTCAGCCGAACGGAGTCAAAGAAGACATAATCCTAGCCTCGCCCCCGTCGTCGGAGGCGACGTACACCTATCAACTCCGCACCTCCAAGAGCCTGTCGCCGTACGAGTCGGCCGACGGCGGCTACGAACTGAGGGAACCGTCAGGCCGAACAGTCTTCCAGATCCCCGGCGGGGTCATGGTGGATGCCAACGGGGCGCACTCTTCAGAAGTTGAGTTTCAGTTGCAGGCGATAGGAGAGGGATGGCTCCTCACCGTCAGTCCCGACATGACCTGGTTGAGAAGCGCACAGCGCGCCTATCCCGTAGCGGTCGACCCATCGGTAGTCGTAGCACCCGCTAGAGATTGCACCGTCAAGTCGGCTTCCCCAAACGACGCGTCTTGCGGCGATCAGTCACTCACCATCCGTGCCGGCAAGGACGCGACAGGTCGATATCGAGGACTAATCTCCTTTCGACTGGCGAGCATCCCTGAGAACGCCACGGTAAACGCGGCGACTCTTAAGTTGTACTTGGACGCAACCAAGAGCTCTGGTTCGGGCGCCACGTACGCCATTCACAAGGCCGGAAAGTCCTTCGGCAGTGCAGCGACATGGAACGATTCGGGCAAAGAGGGCGCTTGGGTCGGAGGGAATCCGGGTGGCGTGGACTTTGGTGCGTTGTACTTAAGTGGCGGTTCCAGTGGCTACAGAAGTTTCGAAGGGCTGACATCGCTGGTCCAGGAGGCTGTAAGTGCCCCCGCAAGCAATCGTGGGTGGGTACTGAAGCAATCAGGAGAGGCAACGAATGGCATTGCTGCGTTCGTTTCTAGCTCACCTAACTCCGCAAATAGCGACAAGCGACCGAAGCTGATAGTTGACTACACAGTTCCTACTGACCCGAGCTGCACCGCGGTCGTCGATGGGGTGAACCCACCGTCGGAGCCTTCTGAGTCATTGAGCACTGCACAGTACGACGAAGCCTGGTCGGAGCTCGAAGAAGCCTGCTGGGTATACCCAACCGCAGAGCCGTGTCTATATGACGAGACCGTCTTCGTGAGCGAAGGTTGTCCCTCGGAGGTTGCGGTCTTTGGCGCCGCGGCCATCAGTGCCGACGGCACGGGCGCTGATGAGTTCGGCGCTGCCCACAAGGCTTGCATGCCGTCCTGTGGTGGCGGCGGTGCGGCGGTTGGCATCGGGGGCCCTGGCGTTGGGCCGGCGATTGGAGTGGGCGTGACCGGCGCAGCGTGGGCATCAAGTCCTGAGTGGGGAGAACTGGTCGTCGGTGGTGCCGTGGAAGCAATGAAGACAATCGAAGAAATCCTAAAGGCCATCGAGGATGCGGGCGTGCCGAAGCCCGATCCAGACACCAAGACGAATAAGGATCAGACCAAGTTCTACTACCTGTACCAAATCTATGCCGTAAAGACTGCGAACACTGATCGCTTCCGGCTGTACAAGTACGGAATTAGTCGCACCAAGCAAGGACAACGCCCCCAGGCGCAAATTAAGAAATGCAATGAGTGGGCGGTCCAAGCAGACTCGTTGGCGAAATGCGCGTGGAAAATTATTCGACAGAACATCAAGAGTAGGTACCGCGCGCGCGTGCTTGAGGCGAAGTACACAGCAAAGTATTGGTATAACCATGGCAACAAATTCCCTCCCGGCATGCCCAAGGGGCTATAAGGCTGAGGCGAATGCATCGCGGCGCGAGAGGGCGCTCTTTCGTCTGCAGGTCAGGGGTCGCAGATGAAACTTGGCGGCAAAGGGCCGCGTGCCACCCATACGGACCCCATGTGGCGAGGATTCAGAGTGTCGAAACTCGATCATGTTGAGATATGGCCACCCACGGGGCCACCCGATGCCATATGGCAGAGTGATGGGGAGAATGAACCCATTCTTGACGCATTCTTGCGCTCAAGCCGGGTGACGTGCGAGCTCTATAGTCACGCCCTGCGAGAGTCGCCGCTCGTGGGTCCGCGCAGCATGCTAAGGCTAGGAGCCAGCGTCCACGAGGAGCTGTCGAGCGTAGAAGTGAGTGTTGATCCCAAGGCGCCTCGTGATGTTCCCGGTGAAGTGGGCTGGGTCCGGCTTTGTCGATCTGTAGGAGAATTGACCCCGACGGCTCTGTCGCTCCTTGCACTTCGGGTTATTGATGCCGCAATGAGGCATCTAGCGCCCTATCGTGGTTGGGAGATTGTCGAACTTGGGCGATGCTACTCGAAGGTCGTTAGTCGAGATTTTAAGTTTGAGACTTGTGGTCCATGGAAATCGAGTCCCGACAGGCGGTGGCGAGCGCGGACTAGGTATCAATTGTTGTCCGGAACGGGATTTGGTACCTGTCGGATAGAACTCGAGGACACCAATCGAGCCCATATCCCCGTTGTAGTAGGAACGCCAACGCCCGCCTTCTGTTCAAGTGAAGGCTTCGCGCGTAGCGCGAAGACATTGCGATGGACTTCAAGCTCTCAAGTTACGGTAATACCGTTTTGTGGACAGGGTCGGGCGCTCTATCTTGGCTTAAGTTCAGCAGTCAAGAGTGGTGACGAGTGGGAGTTCGTGCATCACAGCCCGGTGAGTGTGCGCCAGCCAGCCGGCGCAGGAGTGGCCTCGGTGCATGACCGGCACAGTCGCTTACCCGATGTGACGTTCAAGGCGTGGTAGAGCAGGCAGACTCGGGTGGTGAATCGGCTGAGCAAAGCGACGACAGCTTGACGCCCACGTCTCGGCGACCCACGTGTCCAGATGTCCGAAAAGGTGCAACACCTGCCCAGTCCTCCGGCGCCCGTGAACCCCGCAGGCCTTCGTGAAGTCGACCAGGACATCCCTAGCCAACAACCCGCTTCAGCTACGGCACCTGAAGCGCTACCCCGGCCCGTCTCGGTTTGCCTTGAGCGGTCGCCTGGCAGCTCGTACGTCCTTCAGTTATACCGCTAACGCACAAGCCATACGTAACCTAGCGAGATTCACGGCGACGTCGAACACCTACTGCCATGGAGCGGACACACTCACTTGCCTCGTAGTGCATTCAATTCTGCGAGCTTCTCCGGCCAGTGCCGCAACACAGCTTCGCGACAGCGAATGAGCAGAAGGGTGAACCTGGCTGGGGCGGGGTTTGGCAGAGTCCACGAGCGTGATGGATGAAGCACAGTTCTGGGAGATCATCGGGCTTGCGGGAGGTTCGGCCGACGAGTCCGCGATGCACCGCATCCGTGTCCGCCTGCGTGTGCTCGCGGAGGACGACATTCTCAGCTTCGATGATCGTCTTGCTGAAGTTCTGCGACGGCTCGATGAGTACCGGATTGCCAAACAGAGGTGGCGTGACGTGTCAGAACCACGCTGGCTCCCACGCATTCCAGGCATCAGCGCCGATGGGTTCCTTTACGCCCGCTGCGCTGCGGTCTTGCAGGGTCCAGAGGTCGTGGCGGCAATCATCCAGGTCCCTAGGCGCTTCAAAGCTCGATGGGACACCGCTGCTGAGTCACTGCTCTTCGTCGGCAGTGAGGCATGGGAGGCGGCCACGGGCAGGGCGTACACTCACGAGACCTCGATCAATTACGAGACTGGCACAAACCCGCACGGTGGCTGGCGGTAGTAGTCGTGCGAGCGCCGCTCGATCCGATCTTCTTGTATCGGCAAGATCGGCACCGTGCGGTCCTACGACACCCTCGTCGAGGTCGACCAGTCCGATTGGATCGGCGAACTGCTCGCGGCCGAGCCGAGCGAGACTTGGGGACAGTGGAAGATCCGGCACTTCGTGAACTACATCGATGGTGGGGGCGGCTACTGGGAGTCCGTCGACCGTGCGGCCCCTTGAGCGAATCATCGCAACCGGGACGAAAGGCCGTCACGAGCTCGACGTAAGGGACTTCGCCATAGTGGGCTGTGACGCGCTCAGGCCGGCCCGCCTGAGCGCGGCAATCTACGGCACGCAACGCGCACGTCTAGGTGGCGTTGTCGGCTGCGATTAGAGATGCTCGGAGAAAGCGCCTTGTAGACAGCGGGGGTGCTCACACCGTAGTGCTTGGCGATCCTGGGGTTGCTCCAGCCCGCAAGCTTGAGAGCTAGGAGCTCTGCGTGCTTGCTACCTGTTAGGACAGTTCGTCTTGGTCGAATCGAGACACCACGTCGGGTCAGGTGTGCCGTGACGGTGTGAGTGTGGACTCCGTAGTCCCGGGCAAGGGAAGCGATTGAAGCGCCAGCCCGGAAGTCCGTCACGAGCTCGTCGACGTCGACTTCGCTCAAGCGTCTTGGCAGTGCCCCGCTGGGTGGTGGGCTTTGAGGTGATCCTCGGTGCCTACGCGCTGGCCTCGATGGCCGCGCTGGAGTCAGTATCGCTGATGGCGTCGTTGGGGGCATAGAGCTTGGCCATGGACCCCTCGGACAGGTAGCGGCGTTCGGCGGCGATCCACTCATCGTGCATGTCGAGCAGGATCGCGCCGACGAGCCTGATCACCGAGGCGTTGTTGGGAAAGATGCCCACGACGCGGGAGCGGCGCTTGATCTCCTTGTTGACCCGCTCGATGGGGTTGGTCGACCAGATCTTGCGCCAGTGGGCCTTGGGCATCGCAGCGAAGGCGAGGACCTCAGCCTTCGCGGCATCCATCAGCGGGCCGGTCTTGGGGTAGCGGGCAGCGAACTCCTCACGTGCCTTGTCCCAGGCGGCCTCGACCTCGGTGCGGGTGTTCTGGGCGAAGACCACCCGGAACGCAGCGGCGACGTTGTCGGCCTCGGCCTTGGGCACCAAGGCCAGGAGGTTGCGGGCGAAGTGGACCCGACACCGCTGATGCGCGACACCTTGGAATGCTTTCGACAGTGCCGCGACCAGCCCGGAGTGCTGGTCACTGATGACCAGCCGCACCCCGTGCAGCCCGCGCTGCTTCAAGCTGGTCATGAACCCCTTCCAGAACACCTCGTCCTCGGAGTCCCCGACGTCTAGGCCGAGGATCTCCCGCTCGCCGGTGGCGGTGACCGCGGTGGCCACGATGACAGCCATAGACACCGTCATCGCCCGCTCGTTACGGACGTGGAGGTAGGTCGCGTCGCGGTAGACGTAGGGGTACTCGATGCCGGACAGGTCGCGGGTGCGGAACGCGCCGACGGTCTCATCAAGGCCGGTGCAGATCCGAGAGACCTCGGACTTGCTGATCCCGGTCTCGCCGCCCATCGCAGCCACCAGGTCATCGACGCTGCGGGTCGAGATGCCATGGACATAGGCCTCCATCACCACCGCATACAGCGCCTGGTCGATACGGCGGCGGGGCTCGAGGATCGTGGGGAAGAACGACCCCTTGCGCAGCTTGGGGATCCGCAGCCCGACGTCGCCGGCCTGGGTGGTGATCACCTTCGGGCGGCTGCCGTTGCGCTCGGTGATCCGCGCCTGAGTGCGCTCGTAGGGGCCGGCGCCGATCGCCTGGGTGGCCTCGAGCTCGATCAGCTCCTGCATCACCATCCGCACCGACTCGCGGATCAGATCCACGCCATCACCGGCACGGAACGCCTCGAGCAACTCGGACAGGGCAGACTGGGACAAGGTCATCGGTGGGTCTCCTTCAGTGCGTGACTTGGTCGTTTCACACCGAAGATCCCGCCGATGACCGCCTACCTCACGACGCCTCGCCGGACCTCAAATCCCCACCACCCCACGGGACGTACCTAGCGTCTTTGTGACTGGCGAGGACGCGTGGCGCGAACGGACCATTCGTCCTCGAGGGTCGACTGTCCATCGTTGTGGTGCGGCCGATGCGTTCCCAGGCCAGGGGGTTCCAACCGCGTATCAGTTGGACCGCCGGCCTCGGCCCCCGTCCCTGGGACGGGGGCCGAGACGTATCCCCCCTCCGTCCCCTGTGCGCGGATCCGCGCCATCGGCGCAGGTCCGGCACGTGACGGCGTTCATCTGCAGGTTCGTGCATTGCAGATTTGTGAGGCAGCGCGACGGTGTTTGCCGGGCCCGGTGGCGACACACAATGAGCCACGGGGCCATTCCGTGGGCCCGCACACGATGAGGGGAACTCTCACAGATGAAGATCATGCGCAAGGCCGCGGTCGTGCTGGCCACCGCCATCATGTCCGTCGGCGTCCTCGGAGCCGCTGCGCCCGCCCAGGCTGACACCAGCTGGGGCTGCGGCGGTTTCTGCCGCCCGGCACCCTGAGCCCGGCACCCACTGATCGGCTCAGTCTCCGGAGGTGGGTTCCTCACCGGGACGTTCGTTCCCGGTGAGGCCCATCCGCCCCATCGTGTAGCCCAGCTGGAAGCGAGTCTCCGCCTCGTACTCCTCCTTGAGGTCGGCCACGTAGCCGGCGTACGTGCGAGGGCTGACGCCCAGGCGCTTGGCTGACACCGGGTCGGCGTGCCCCTCGATGAGCATGCGGATCGTCATGGCCCGCTGCTCGACCGCGATGTCCTTGAGCATCGAGCTCTCGCGGTTGGCGAACGGTCGTCCGCGCTCCCATGCGCGCTCGAAGACGTCGACGAGGTAGGCGATGATCGACGGCTCGCGCACCGCGACCGCGACACGCAGGTCCTCGGCTCCCGGGATCAACGCGACCCGACGGTCGACGATGATCATCCGGTTGAAGAACTCATCGAGCGTGCGCACCTCCGCGCCCCGCGCGGTGACCTCGGCGACGTACTTGTGCGTGACCGAGGAGCGGCGCGCCGAGTGCTGGTAGAGCGTGCGGATCTTGACCCCGCGCTCGAGGGCCGCGACGTCGCGCAGGGCGGCGGCGGCGAGCGTCTGGGCGTCGCGGCCGGTCTGCGGCTGCGCGGTGAGGATCTCGGTCTCGACCTCGGCGACGACGCCGGCGAGGAACTTCCCGATCGCCTCGTCGCGCAGGTAGGTGAACGGGCCGCGGGCGTCCGAGCGCGGTGCGCGGCGCCAGGTGGCGGTGACGCTGCCGAAGGCGCGCGCCCAGTCGCCGGACTCCTGCAGCAGCCGCACGCTCTCACTCGTCAGCGGTGAGACGACCCGCGACTGGGCGGTGGCGGGGTCCTCGGGCAGCCAGGTGCCGGCGTCGGGGTCGAGCAGCAGCAGGCCGAGCTCGACGAGCAGGTCGAAGGCTGCGCGGTCCGGGCCGCCCTCGGCGATCCGCTCGTCGTCGACGGCGATCCCGTCGTCGGCGAGCACCCGCTCGAACAGCTCCACCCCGGCGGACTCCAGCAGCGCGCGCTGCTCGGGACCGTACGTCGCCACCACGCCCTCCGATCCTCCGTCGTGCCCCGAGTGGGCCCGATCGTTGCACATTCCTGCAATCCGTCGCACCGCCCTCCGCCCTCCGGGGGTCGAGCAGCGAGCCTCCTCCGGTGGTCGAGCAGCGAGCGCGAGCGAGCGGGCGTCGAGACCACCACCTCGTACGACGCAGCGAGCCCGCCCCGGCGTACCGGGACGGGCTCGACGCGATGATCAGGCGGAACTCAGAGGCCCAGACGCGCCTTGAGGCCGTCGAGCTCGGTCCAGAGGACGGCCGGCAGGTCGTCGCCGAACTTCTCGAACCACTCCTGGATCTGCGGGATCTCGGCCTTCCACTCCTCCACGTCCACGTGGAGCGCGGCGGCGAGCGCCTCGTCGGTCATGTCGAGGCCCTCGACGTCCATCGAGCCCGGGGCGGGCACGTGGCCGATGGGGGTCTCGACCGCGGCGGCCTGGCCGTCGAGGCGCTCGACGACCCACTTCAGGACGCGGCTGTTCTCGCCGAAGCCGGGCCACAGGAAGCCACCGTCCTCGTCGCGGCGGAACCAGTTGACGTAGAAGATCTTCGGCAGCTTGGACTCGTCGTTGTCCTTGCCGATGTTGATCCAGTGGCCGAAGTAGTCGCCGGCGTTGTAGCCGATGAAGGGCAGCATGGCCATCGGGTCGCGGCGCACGACGCCGGTGGCGCCGATGGCGGCGGCGGTGGTCTCCGAGGAGAGCGTGGCGCCGAGGAAGGTGCCGTGGGTCCAGTCGCGGGCCTCGAAGAGCAGCGGGACGGTCGTCTTGCGGCGGCCGCCGAAGAGGATCGCGTCGATCGGGACACCGCGCGGGTCGTCGAACTCCGGCGCGAGGATGTCGCACTGCTTGATCGGGGTGCAGTAGCGGCTGTTGGGGTGGCTGGAGAGCTCCCCGGTCTGCTCACCGATCTCGGGGGTCCAGGGCTCGCCCTTCCAGGAGGTGGCCTTGGCCGGCGGGTTCTCCAGGCCCTCCCACCACACGTCGCCGTCCTCGGTGAGGGCGACGTTGGTGAAGACCGAGTTCCCCTTGTTGATGGTGGCCATCGCGTGCGGGTTGGTGTGCTCGTTGGTGCCGGGGGCGACACCGAAGAAGCCGTACTCGGGGTTGACCGCCCACAGGCGGCCGTCCTCACCGATGCGCATCCAGGCGATGTCGTCGCCGATGGACTCGACCTTCCAGCCGGGGATGGTCGGCTTGAGCATCGCCAGGTTGGTCTTGCCGCACGCGGAGGGGAACGCGGCGGCGACGTACTTCACGACGCCCTGGGGGCTGGTGAGCTTGAGGATGAGCATGTGCTCGGCGAGCCAGCCCTCGTCGCGGGCCATGACCGAGGCGATGCGCAGGGCGTAGCACTTCTTGCCGAGCAGGGCGTTGCCGCCGTAGCCGGAGCCGAAGGACCAGATGGCCCGCTCCTCGGGGAACTGCACGATGTACTTGGTGTCGTTGCACGGCCAGGCGACGTCGGCCTCGCCCTCGGCCAGCGGGTGGCCGACCGAGTGGATCGCCTGGACGAACTCGGCGTCGGTCTCGGTCATCTTGTCCAGGACCGCGGAGCCCATGCGGGCCATGACGCGCATGGAGACGGTGACGTAGGCGGAGTCGGTGAGCTCGACGCCGAACATCGGGCGCTCGGCCTCGAGGTGGCCCATGACGAACGGGATGACGAACATCGTCCGGCCCCGCATGCAGCCCTCGTAGAGGCCCCGCATGATCCCCTTCATCTGCTCGGGGTCCATCCAGTTGTTGGTGGGCCCGCAGTCCTTCTCGTCGACCGAGCAGATGTAGGTGCGGTCCTCGACGCGCGCGACGTCGATGGGGTCGCTGGCGGCGTAGAAGGAGTTCGGCTTCTTGGCCGGGTCGAGGCGGGTGAACGTGCCGGTGCCCTCCAGGGCCTCGGTCAGCATCGTCCACTCCTCGTCGGAGCCGGTGCACCAGTGGATGGCGTCGGGCTGGGTGAGCTCGGCGACCTCGCGGACGAAGGCGAGGATGCCCTCGTGCGTCGTGGGGGCAGTGCTGAGGTCGATGGACGTGAGGGTCATGGGGCCTCTTCGGGTCTCGCCGGCATGCTTGCCTGAGAAGGTGGACGACGTGGGGAGTAGGCGTCGTTGCCAGCCACGCACACGGTGCGGCGACCCTAATCCGGACATCGGTGTCCGCATATTGGATCGAGCCAAGGGTCGTGGGGCAGGTCACAGCGCCGTACGCCGCGGGGTTGGCCGGCCTGTGGGCCCGGTGGTCGAGCGGGTCCTTGTCTGGTGGTCGAGCGGGCCCCCTGCGGTGGTCGAGCAGCGAGGAGCGCCAGCGACGAGCGGGCGTCGAGACCACCCACCCCAGCGAGCCTCTCCGGTGGTCGAGGTGCGAGCGCCAGCGAGCCTCGAGACCCGCCGATTCGGCTCCTCGTCAGCGGTTCGCTAGTATCGACCAGTCGTCGCGGCCACCCCGGGACGATGGGCGCCTGTAGCTCAACGGATAGAGCATCTGACTACGGATCAGAAGGTTTGGGGTTCGAATCCCTACAGGCGCGCAGATCGGATTCACCGCATGACCTGCGCAAACAGGTTCAGAGGCCCGCTTCCCGCACCGGGAGGTGGGCCTTCTTCGGCTCAAATACTGGCTCAAAAACAATTAGGACCCCCTTCGTCGGGTTCTGTCGTGGCCGGTCGCGTCCCCCCGCAGCGTCCCCCCGAAATCGGCGAGCGCCCCCCCGCGTCCCCCCGGTTCCGTGATCGCCGGGGACCGGTCTCCGCACTTTGGTGCCACATGGAGACCACAACGCACCGCAGCACCCTGACCACGACCGCAGCCGACACCCTGCTGCTCACCCTCGACGAGGCCGCCCAGCAGCTGCGCTGCGCACGACGCAGCGTCGAACGACACGTCGCCA
>Ga0310345_10006092_pt1 | contig 10570 bp, 8 predicted proteins | sample HC15DNA20500_MG_FD_204667 | JGI IMG/M metagenome (GOLD analysis project Ga0310345, IMG submission 204667) | Marine microbial communities from station ALOHA, North Pacific Subtropical Gyre - HC15-DNA-20-500_MG | ecosystem: Environmental > Aquatic > Marine > Oceanic | place: Pacific Ocean: North... | reverse complement strand
CAAGCGCGATGCTCATCACGAGAAACGTCTTCAGGATGATCGATAGCCGGCGGGATGGAGTGGTCATGTCGTCCTCGCTGGTGGTTTCGGCCAACGTTGCTTGCTCATACGGTACTGGTGGGTCCAAGATGATCTCCGCTGTTCCACTTCACCACGACCATGCCACCACCACGAAAAACTGTCAATCCGTATACGTCACTGTTGTTCTTAAGTTCTTAGTTGACGCGCCGCCCGCACAATCACATCGTAATATTAATTCGTTAGTAAATAATTAAATCGAGTTAAGAAACGACGATGGCTCGGAAGAAATCGGCGACGCTGACCGACGGCGAGCTCGAGTTCATGCAGGTGCTCTGGGACAAAGGTCGGGCCAGCGCGAGTGACGTTGTCGATGCGTTGCCGGGTACCCCGTCGCCGGCTTACAACTCCGTGCTCACCCGTCTGCGCATCCTTGAGCAAGAAGGATACGCTGGACACGAGAAAACGGGCCGCGCATTCAGCTATTTCCCGCGGATCGATCGACAAGAGGTGCGGCAGCACGCGGTCCAGCGGCTCGTCAGTCAGCTGTTCGATGGGTCACGGTCCGAACTGGCACTCAACCTGCTCGAGTCAGGCGAGGTGGACCAGACCGAGATTACGCGATTGTGGACGCTGTTGTCGGCCGAGCGGGAGGGCGAGTGATGAGCGGCGCCATTGTCTCGCGCTGCTGCTGGCGTGGTTCTGGCAGGGTCTCGGGGTGGACGCGAGGGCCACGGTCGTTTTCTCGATTTTTGGTTGGCAAAACATCGCGCACAGCTATCTTCTCTGGAGGGTCGTCCTGGCCGCGATCGTATCCCTGCCGGTTGTCGTTGAGCTTGGCTCCAAGCCTAGCGCGGTGTCGGCTCGGGATGTTGGTGCCCTCTGACCAGTTCTCGACGTGGCGGCCACGCCGATGGTCAGTCGTCCGACGGTGACTCTCCGCCTCGCACGAAGAGTTGTTTCATACTCCCGCACGAGCATGTCACCCCAGAGCTCACGCGGGGTGACCGAACTTCCACCTCAACAGTCGTCGCTCGAGTCGTTCCGACATCGCAAACAGCAATAGCACGAATGTCATGATGATGATGATCAGGGCAATCGTGAGCGCGGAGTTGTAGGTGTTTTGGGCGAACTGGAGGAGATACCCCAGACCGCGACTCGAGGCGACGAACTCTCCTACAACCGCTCCTGTGAACGCGAATCCCACCGCGACCTTGAAGCTGCCCATCACCCACGTCGTGACTGACGGGACATAGACCTCTCGAATCAGCGTCTTCCGGGTGCCACCGAGCGTCCGGATCCGTTCGATAAGACGTTGGTCGACTTCCTTGATGCCGTTGAACACGGCAAAGAAGATCAGCACCGTCACCAAGATCATGGCAAGCGCGAGCTTTGAGGCTAGCCCGATCCCAAGCCAGATGACGAACAGCGGCGCGAGAATCACCCGCGGGATCGCGTTGAGCAGAATCATGACTGGCTCGAGCAACTCGGCTAGAGCGGGGACGAGTGCCGCCGCGAACCCGAGTCCGATCCCCAGGCCCAGCCCCAACAGAAGACCGGCGAAGGCCGCGACCGCGGTTGCGCCAAGATGGGGCCAGAGCTCCCCATCAGCTGCCAGTGTGAGCATGACTTGTCCGACCGCTGAGGGCGCAGGAAGGTAAAACGGATCGAGCACTCCGAACCGCGAGAGTGATTCCCAGACCAAGAGGAGTACGACGAAGGCCACTCCGCGTCGGAGTGCGACAGCGCGGCGGGTTGACGTCATTTTTTCGTCGCGGACGGTGCGTCCTCCATCGTCAAGTCGTCCCAGAGTCTTCGCAATAGAGGTCCGAATGTCGGGTGCCGTCGCGCCTCCAGGACGTCTCGGGGACGTGGAATCTCAACGTGGTGGCGGGCGCGAATCGTGGCTCTCGGGCCGTGCCCCAGCACGTGGACGACATCTGAGGCGCTGATGGCCTCTTCGAGGTCGTGTGTGACCAGGAGGACTGTGAGGTGCTTACGGTCGACCCATTCCAGGAGCTCTTGGGTGATACGGGTACGCACGATAGCGTCGAGTGAGGCGAAGGGCTCGTCCATGAGGAGGAGCTTTGGCTTGAGAGCCAACACCTGTCCCAACGCGACCCGTTTGCGTTGTCCGCCAGAGAGCTGGGCGGGGTAGCGGTCACCATACCCGTCGAGCCCGAGTCGGTTCAGCCAGTAATCGATAGCCGCATCAGCCTCGGCGTCCGACACATGCCGGATGCGAAGACCGAGGGCGACGTTCTGACGAACGGTTCGCCAGGGGAGGAGGGCGTCGTCTTGGAACAGAAAGCCGACGTCTTTGACCGGGACATCAAGCTTGACGCTACCACCAAGTGGCCGCAGCAGGTCGGTCACGACACGCAAGACACTCGTTTTCCCAGAGCCGGACGGTCCGATAAGACTCGCGAACTGGCCTGCTGGCAGCTCGAGGTCGATGTTCTCGAGGACTGGGTCACCGCCGTAGCCGACAGAAAGCCCACGGACATGCAGCATGTTGTTTCTAGCGCTCTTTGGGTCGAGGGTGGGATCAGGTGTGGCTGGTTGGGTTATCCGGCAAGCGCGGCTGGGTCGAGCAACGTGTTGAGTGAGATTTGCCCCGGTTCGAGGAGCCCTGCAATCTCCTGAGCCCGCACCACACGTTCGGCGGCTTGTGGATCGATGACGACCTGTTCGGGATACAACGATAGACGGTAGCGTTCGATGATCTGTTCGAGCTGGGCCAGGTCGCCGCCCGCGACGAGCGCGTTGGGGAGCGCTGCCACAACGTCCGAAACCGGAAGAGTCCGAGTTTCAACGAGACCTCGTTCGAGCGCCGCGGCCAGACGGCGGATCTCATCCAGCCTGTCGTCGCGTTCCTCGGCTCGTACCGAGACACCCATGAACTCGTAGGCCCCTCCCAGATGCTGACGGGCTTCTTCGAGGTTCATGAAGTTTGCGAGCTCGCGCCCCCCGGCTTCGAGAATGAGGGTCAGTGCCGGTTCCTGAACCATAGCCGCATCGACTTGTCCGATCCGCAGGGCGTCGAAGAGGTTCGTGCCGACGGTGGCGAATTGCACGCCGGCTGAGTCGACCCCGGCTCGGTCAAGGAGGAACAGAAGCAACGCGTGGTCTGCATTGCCCAAACTTGAGACTCCGACCGTACGTCCGTCGAGATCCGCAGTCGTGGTGACGACCGCAGCCTGCTCGGGGGCCACCGCTAGCGCAAACAGCGGCAGGCGACCAGTGGAGGCCACCCGTCGGATGGACGCACCGTTGGCCATTGCTTGAAGCGCGACGTCGAACGACGTGCCGGCGTATTCCACTGCGCCCCCCACCAAGGCCTGCATGGCGGCATTTCCCCCGCGGGTGTAGACCAACTCGACGTCCAGATCTTCCGCCGCGAAGTGACCGCGGGCTCGGGTCACCTCGTATGGCACAACACACAACAGCTGACCACAAAAAGCCAACCGAAGACCAGTACCCACGATCGTGCGTGGGCTCGGAGCACACGCCGAGACGGCGAGTGCTCCGGCGCCCACCAACGTCTTCAGTGTTGTACGGCGGTCCCACGGCGCTCCGGGCTCAGGGCGGTCATCGAATGGATCACCGCGTGTCGGCGTCGTCATGTGGTCCGACACAACGCTCGAAAGGTTCGGATTCGTTGCTTCACAACAGCCCATGGGACGCCTCAGATTCGTGCTCAGGGAGCCGCGACATACTCAGTGGCGAATGCCTTCAACCGCTCGCTGCGAAGTCCGATCGTCTCAGCTTCGGCCATTGCGCGGTCGGCGTCCCATCCGTCCTGCGTGACCCGTTTGATAAACCACATGGCGCCAACCCGGTTCGCTGAAGCGCAGTGGATATAGGCCGGTTGGTTGGCTTCGTCGGCAATCGCGGTCAAGAACTCCTCGGTCGTTTCAGCGGTTGGGGCCCGAAAAGGAATATGGATGTAGGTCAAGCCAGCTTCGGTGGCTGCGGCCCGGCTGGCCTCGATGTTGGCTCCGTCTTCCTCTGCGGTCCTGAAGTTAATGACCGATGCGAAGCCGAGCTCCTTCAGAGCCGGCATGGCTGTGGCCGGGGTTGCGCCCGCGCAGGCGACCGTGGCGTCCACACGGGTGTAATTCACGACACCATCGGGGGCCTCGTCCTGGGCCATGACGGGTCCAAGTACGCCCAGGCTCAATGCCAGGCCAATCGTGGCGACGCGTCCGATCGCGGCAAGTCGGTTGATGGGTCTCACATTCGGCATCGTTTGTTCTCCTCAAGACGTGCAAGTGGCTAATGAGCCGTCTCGTACGTGTGATGTAAGCGAAACGATTCCACGATATCACGCGTGCGTAGTGGACCGTCGAGCGTAGCGCCATGCTGTCTTTGTCGCATCCGCGGCCAGAGTCGCCCTCTCCCGACCCGATGATACGAACAGCGGCACACAGAAAATTTCTCGACCCGGCTCTAGATCTCACATTACAATTTCACTTCTTGTCTTTCTCTGCGGCGAAGGCCGCGTCTCCCTGTTAGGACTTAGATTTCATGAAGTCATTAGCCCTTGCCCTGCTCACGTTCGTTGTGTCCTTGCCCGTCGCCGCTCAGGACCCGCCCGAAGACAACGCGAATCTCGTGCCTGACTACACGTCGCAAATTGAGACCGACAACATGTCGCTGATGGTGATTCACCTCAACGACGTCACGACCGACGCGTTGTTCTCTCCGCCGTCGAAATACGCGTTGCGCGCCCAGGCACGCACGAACACGATGTTCTTCTTGCAAGGGGTGGCCAAGGGTGATCTACGGGTCAACACTGACTACGAGTTAGCGCAGGTTGACCAGCTGACACGGCAAGGTCCGACGCTTCGGACCACATCGGTCAACATTTCGAACTTCGAGACCGGCACCGAGCTCAGCGATGGCGAGCAGTTCCAAGGCATCATCACGACTCCCTCACAGGCGCTCAATCTGAGCGCGCCGTTCGAGGTGAAGTTCGATCCGAACGGCGGCAACTACACGATCGCGTTTCGTTTGTCGCAGGAGGCGGTCGAGCGGCTCGAGCGGTAAGCGGGATCCGTTCTTGAGTGGTTGGTCCGCCCCGATTCCAGACCCGGCGGGGTCTGGAATCGGGATAGGCCCTGTCGATCAACCCGTAAGGGCTGACGGCTCGCGGGGCGGGTGCTTCACTCCGCGAGCGGATGCGGTCGAATCTGGAACTTCACGAGGTTCCCAGGTTCCACTGGTCCCCCTTCTACGTGCCACGCGGCGTCCGCCCCGTAGGTCGCGTAGACGCCACGCCCCTTCCATCCACCGTCAGGGTCGTCGATACGGCCATCAAGCCCTCGGCTGTGGAAGCCCTGGGGATACGGTACCCGCAGCACCACCCATTCTTTCGTGTCCGGCATCAACGCGAGTAACGAGTCCGAGCTCGAACCGTTGGCAATCGGGACGTTCTCTCCAAGCCCCAGCGTGTTGAACTGGTCGACCCAGTTGTAATAGTGAAAATCGGTACCGATGTTGGTTCCCTCAAAGTCTGGTCCCGGGACTTTATAAAAGCTCCATCCTTCATCACACTGACGTCCCTCACGCGTCGACGGACCATTAAAGACCGTGCACTTGGACCGGTCGAAGCTGGCGAAGTGACTGCTTCCGGCGAGCGCCGCCCACAGAATCCCGTCGCGGTCGACATCGAGTCCACGGGTGCGATATCCATGTTCGGCCGGTACGACATACACCTCGGCCAGACAGGTCTCCGGCGGGTTGTCGCCGCGGGCGAGTCGCACGAGGTCGCCAGGATACCGGTCCGACACGATCCAGACCGCGTCGTCGATCGGGTTGGTAATGACGCCGTACGCACCCGCGATGATACGTGTATCGAGCGCCGGGTCGAATTCGCCCGCCTCCCCTCGCCGAGCCGGCTCATTCCAGGGCTTTGTGATGGTGCCGTCGCCGTTGGTATCGAGCACCGTGGGGCACCATCCCTGTGAGGCCTGCTCATCCGCAGTCTCGTCATACAACTTGGTGTCGAGCCAGCCGATCACCTGTCCACCCCCGCTGAAATACAGCGTGTCGTTGTCGTCCTCGGCAAATTGCAGATGGTGAGTGCCGAAACAGGTGTGGATGAGTTCGAACTCCTCGGTCTCAGGGTCGTAATAGCCGGTGTGGCGTCCCGCGCGGTCGACGGGAAAATAGCTGGCGTAGCGGTTGTCAGAACCCTCGCGGCACCAGGCTGGGTTGTCGATTGACTGCACCCGCGTCGTCAGCCAGACGCGTCCATCCGCATCGAGCATGGGGTTGTGTGGATTGGCCGGGTCGTTCCACACCGCTTCTTCGCCAAAGTCGCGCCACGCCTTGAAGCCCTCGGTCTGGAACATAGACGGCACGGTGTCTCGGTCGACCCGAAGCGGAATCTTGAGCATTTGCGATTGATGCTGGCCGGGGTCGGTGATGAGCAAGAAATCGTTGCCGATATCGACACCGTAGATCGGGCCATTGGCGTTGACTCGTGGGTTCCGTTTGTCGGTGGCGATCTCGTCATGCACGAACGCGACGTTGTTACCCCAGTTCCACTGGGTCAGCACGACGTTACGTTCGATACCTGATGGACGAGGTGGCGTCGGTGGCACCGCACCGGCCGCAATGCGGTCACTCCACTCAGACACCATTTCCAAACCGCGTTGGCGACCAAACTGGGTGATGAAGCTGGACATCAGTGACCCACGCTGACCGCGTCGTGTCCGGTCATCCCACGCCGCGAGACTCGAATCGAACTCGTCGAGGTCTGGTACGACACGAGTGCGTTCGTTGCCCACTTGGTGACAGCGCTGGCACCCTTTGAGCACATTGATCCACTCACCCTGGGTCTGCAAGTTCTCATTGATGCCATTGCCGGTGTCGCCGGTGCCGGGGAACTCGTGTGAGTCCGGGAGATCAATGAGCGCGAGCCAGTAGTTGGAGGGATAGACCTGAGCCGCTTCTTGCGGCGTCGCGGCGATGGTGGCGGTCAGGGCGAGGTCGGCTCCTGGCGTTGCCGCGATTGGACTCGAGTCGACGAGACCATAGCCTCGCACCCAGACGTCATAGGTGGCGGCCGGCAGCTCAGGGAGCAAGAAACGGCCCTCGTCATCGGTGACGACGATCTTGCGGAACACGGTCTCGAGGTCGTCTGTTTCCGCGATGACCCACACCCCTGCCTCGGGCCCGGCCGTGCTCGTGACGGTGCCCGTGAGGACGCCGTCATTGACCTGGGCTGTCACCGGGCCCTGGTAGAGGGCCGAAACCCCTACGGCAACCATGACCGTGGCCGCTGCTAGTCCGTAGATACTTCGCATGCGTTTCTCTCCTTGACGAACTCCCAGCTCGGGGTTCGGCCCGCTCTCCGGTTAGTTGGACGTTGCTCCACGCTCGCGGAGTAATTCGACCGTGTCTGGCCAGGCTTTCTCGGTGTTGGCTACAAATACCCCTCGAGCAATCATCAGCGGTGTCCAGCCGAGTGCATTGGGGGTGTTGATGTCCGCGCCCACGTCGAGCAGATATTGGACGATGAGGTTTGACCCCAGCATGGCTGCTCCGTGGAGCGCGGTGCTGCCATCCCACCGCATATCGCCGCGATCGCGTTGAGGGTCGAGTGCATCGAGATTCAGTGGGTGTCGCAGTAGCAGGGTGCGACCGCCACCCTCGAGACGAGTTTCGCCGAAGTCGGTCACGGCGTGGATGTCGTTACCTAGCTCAACCGCTAGCTTGACCGCCTCGAGCCGGCGGGGCTCAGGCGTGCCGTTGAGGGGGCCTGGACTCTCGCCATCCCAGAACCCTACACCGGCGGCCGCCATCAGTGGCGTGATGTGCTGCCCGGTGGTGGCCAGCGGGTCTGCGCCATACTCCACGAGTAGTTGCATGAGGTCGACGTCGGCGTGTTTGGCGGCCAGATAGAACGGCGTTGCCCCGACAAAGCTCAGGAAGTTTCGACCGACCGAGATCCCGGGTGGTGGCTTCACAATACCCAGGTCAACCTCAAACGGTATCTCCTTCCAGTTGATCCGCACGTTGGGGTTCGCACCAGCCCTGAGCAACGCCCGTGCGAGATCAAGGCTGTCCAACGTGCCCGTTGGCAAGGGGGGACGTCCAGAGCCGGGTCGTCGTATCCATGACAGCGCATGCAACACGGAACCTCGCGGGTCCGGGAGGTTCGGGTCGGCTCCCTCTTCCAGAAGCAACTCCGCCAGCTCGAAGTGGGAGTTGACGACCGCCAGTGCCAGCGGGGTTGTGCCGTCGCGGGTCGTCGCGTTGATCTTTGCACCCGCGTCGAGCAGAGCTCCAACCGCGTCGGTCCGGCCTTCGCGCACCGCGAACAGCAACGGTGTCAGTCGTCCCGTCGACCGAGCGTCGATATCTGCGCCGGCCGCGACCAGTGTCACCACGGCGTCAGCGTTGCCTTCGGCCGCCGCCCACATGAGCGCTGTCTGCCCCTTCCACGTCTCTCGAGCGTCGACATCAGCCCCGGCGTGCAACAAGGCCTGAACCACGGCCGATCGACCGGTTCGCGCCGCGAACATCAGGGGTGTATCGCCTCCAGGGGTGGAAACCGCTGGGTCGGCTCCGGCCGTCAGCAGGGTGTCCACCAGTGGCAGGTTTCCATTGGCGGCGGCGAGTGCGAGCGGTGTCACCCCGTACCGGCTGGCCACGTTCACTTCGGCGCCGGCGGCGATGAGCTGTTGGGTCGAGCCATTGTCGTCGCGTTGGACCGCCCAATGGAGCGCGGTTGTGCCATCCGGCCCGGTCTCGTTGGGATCTCCGCCCTCATTCAGGAGACGTGTCACCTCGGCTGCTGCGCCTGATCTGGCTGCTGCAAGTAATTCACCACCCGACGCGGCGGTCTGCGCGTGAGCCAACTGGGTGCTATGTATGCCGCCGACCACGACGAACGCGAGTAGCCACGGTCCCAACCGCTCACCCATACTCTTCACCCCTGTCCTCATCAGATGCCCGTTGAGTCGCTGTTTGCGTCCACACAATATAGCGAACCTCACCACATCCTGTCGCAGACTTTCTGCGCTGTAGAGGTCCCACCGTTGACAAGACCGTCTGGTGAAGCGTATTAAGGGGGTTCACATGGACTACAAAGGGGCGCTCTGTGCAGCGATGATAGTGACCGGCGGAGCGGGGTGGTTCGCACCGGTCTCAACGGCCGGACAGACCCCGCCTGAACCGACCGGGGCGACTGCAACGTCGGTCAGCGCGGCGCTCGAGCAGTACTGTGTCACCTGTCACAATGAACGCGTGGTCAGCGGTGCCGGGGTGGCTGCGTCACCGTTGGTCGCACAGCTGCGTGCGACCGGGCTCGCGTTCGATCGGTTGGACGTGTCGAACGTGGCACCCGATGCTGAGGCCTGGGAAGCCGTGGTGCGCAAGCTTCGGGTCGGGGCGATGCCACCGGTGGGTCGGCCCCGTCCGGATCAGACCACGATCGAGGCGGTGGCGGGATGGCTGGAGCGGTCGCTCGACCGGCACGCGGCCCTGGCTCCGGATCCGGGTGAACGTCCATCCCTTCATCGCCTAAGTCGTACCGAGTATGCGAACGCGGTCCGCGACCTGCTCGCCCTCGACGATTTGCCTAAGGAGCTGGACATCGAAGTGATGTTACCGGCCGACAACGCCACCAGCGGATTTGACAACCTGGCTGAGCTGCTATTCGTATCGCCAACACTCATGGAACGCTATCTTGCGGCCGCCCGCAAGATCAGCCGGTTGGCGATTGGCGATCCCACCATGCTGCCGATCGTCGATACCTATCAGCTCGACCGAGACCTCGTGCAGGACCGGCACGTGGAGGGACTCCCGCTTGGCACCCGTGGTGGTACCAGCGTGCGGAGTCATCTTCCTCTGGACGGGGAGTATCTCGTTACGGTCCAGTTCAGACGGGCAGCGCGTGAGCCGCATGACGTTGAGGTCAGTGTCGACGGCCAACGCGTCGGGTTGTTTACCGTCGGTGAGAACCCGCCGGAACGGTTGGCCAGCGGGGTGTTTGCTTTTGACGCCGACCCGGATGTCCAGGTTCGGGTGCCGCTCGGCGCAGGGCCGCGGGAGATCGCGGTCGCGTTTTTGCCAAAGAGTGGTGCGCTGTCGGAAGGCCAGGTTCGCTCGTATCGGTCGCGGGGCGTGCAGCCGTCGATCGCGAGCCTGATTATCAGCGGGCCCTACGGCGCCGATGGGGCAGGGACCACCCCGAGCCGCGAGCGGATCCTGTCCTGCCAGCCTCGTACGGGAACGGTGGACACCGAACAGACTCGTTGCGCCCGGTCCATTCTCGCGACCTTAGGCAAACGCGCCTATCGGCGTCCGGTCTCTAATGACGATCTCGACCGGCTTCTACCGTTCTATGAACAGGGTCGTCTCGAAGGAGGGTTCGAACGAGGGATCCAGCGCGCGATTGAGCGATTGCTCGTGAGCCCAGAGTTTCTCTTTCGGGTGGAGCGGGACCCAGAAGAGGCCAACGCCGGCGATACCTATCCGGTTAGTGATCTTGAGCTGGCGTCCAGACTGTCGTTTTTCTTGTGGAGCAGCATCCCAG
>Ga0310345_10006091_pt1 | contig 10570 bp, 8 predicted proteins | sample HC15DNA20500_MG_FD_204667 | JGI IMG/M metagenome (GOLD analysis project Ga0310345, IMG submission 204667) | Marine microbial communities from station ALOHA, North Pacific Subtropical Gyre - HC15-DNA-20-500_MG | ecosystem: Environmental > Aquatic > Marine > Oceanic | place: Pacific Ocean: North... | reverse complement strand
CGTTTTGCTGACCAATTGAGCCGCAGGAGCGATGCGACTTTTCTTTCACCGAGGCGAAAGAGAATTCTCGGAAATCGTCCAGCGGACTCCATGGTTAATGTCCATGAGACAGCCAATGAATTTTTGCTTACCGTCGATGTTCCCGGAGTTGAGCCTGAATCTATCGAGCTAACAGCGAAAAATAGCGTCCTAACAATCAAGGAACGCCGATCTTTGCCCCAAGCAGAAGTCAAGGCCGCAAATGAGCAAGGGGGGAGACGAGAATTCGGAATTTGTACCAGTAGTTTTTTGATACCCGAAAATGTTGACGTAGATCGTATTGAGGCGCGGGCGAAATATGGTGTACTTGAGGTCACCATGCCGAAGGCATCACAGTCACCACTGATAAAAATTCCAGTCAAAAGCTGAGTAAAATGTAGTCCCGCTGTGTTCTGGAAGAACGTTTGCCTAAACACATGTGCCAAGGCTTGATATTCAATAACCCTTTCGCTCTACTAGATGTAGCGAAAGCAATCTAGAGTGGGGAGGATGCTTTGTGAACTTAGACAGCCCGTTGGTTACAACACAATGGCTCCACGATAACCTCGAAGACGAACAGCTCAGGATCTACGATACGAGTATATCCCTCAGCCAACGAGAAGGTGGTTTTGGTTATATTGCGAGTAACGGTCGCGATGAATGGAGTGCGGCTCATGTCCCCGGGGCCGGCTTTCTGGACCTTTCCGGGGCTTTATCAGATTCGAGTTCTGAGTTTTCGTTCATGATGCCGCCAGTCGATGTGTTCGCACAAACGATGGCCGATCAAGGCGTTAATGACGACTCGACTGTCGTTCTGTACAACAAGGGATTTCCAATGTGGTCGACGCGCGTTTGGTGGATGCTGCGCTCGATCGGATTCGATCGAGCCGCGGTGCTGAACGGCGGTTGGGGAAAGTGGGAGGTAGAAGGACGCCCCGTCAGTGATACAGCACCTCGGTACCCGCTAGGTAAACTTACGGCAAACCCACGGCCTGAATGCTGGGTTGATAAAAACGAGATGTCAGACATGATTGCGAATGGCGGCCCAATAATTCTAAATGCGTTGTCGCCGAAAGTGTTTAGTGGTGAGACGAATCAGTATGGTCGCCCCGGACATTTACCGGGAACTCATAATGTCTTTTATGGAGACCTCGTCGATCGGGATACTGGAGAATTTGTATCCCGTGACCGATTGGAGGAGTTACTGGAGAATTCTGGGGCGCTTCAGGCAGATCGAGTCGTCACCTATTGCGGTGGTGGTATATCGGCGACCATGGATGCTTTAGCGCTTGTACTATGTGGCCACCATAATATCGCCATCTATGATGGCTCGATGTCGGAATGGGTGAAAGATGAAACGCTACCTCTAACGCTTGGTAACGAACCATAAATTGGGATGTCGAGCCTATGTAGGGTGAGTGTTGCCAGCTCTTCGCTCCCCGCCCTCGACATTTTTGACATAGATGTACGAGAGTAAAGCGAGTACGAGTGCATTCAGGGAATGCCAGATGAAATGAGTCCCCGTGGACCAATATACGCATAAAAATCTGTCACTGGTCCGCGCGGCTAGCGAAACGAGGAACAGAAGGTTCGCGGTAAATATTGCCGAAATACCGGGACGTCTTGCCCAGTAATGGAAGATGCCGATAAGAACGAGGGTGATTAAACTCGGCAGATAACTGAGCGATCCGTTGAGTAACCCAGGAAATAACGACGCAAAGTAAATCGCGGTAGCAAACAGGCTACTAAACATAACCCCGGCGGTGAAGTTCAATAACACGATGCGGCGTAAATACAACCAGACGTAGGTGATCTGAAATAACGCGATCGGAATTACATCCAACAATTGAGCCCAGTTCGTCGCAAAGGTATGGAACATCGCGCTACCGATACCAATAGCACCGAGCAGGAAGGCGAGCAGCATTGCGTCGCACCTGTCTGTGCATCGCGCTAAATGCGCGCAATATCCGGCAGCCATCAAGAAGAACAAGTTCGTAAACGTGTTGATCGGTTCGGCGAAGATACCGGGGCCAACACGTTCACAATAGAGATCTATCATGCTGACTGCTCGAAGATAAGCCTTGTCGAGGAATATCGCTCTAGGGTACTACTCTATTATTTTTCATCTTCTGGCCACACCTCGTTTAGGCTGCGAAGTCCACCGACCGCGGTTGGCCAGCCTGAATAATGTGCGGCGTGGGTAATCATCTCCAAGATTTTCGCCCGAGGGATGCCTAACCGTTTGGCACCCGCAAAGTGAAACCGTTGCTCGGGTTCTCGCCCTAGGGCAGTCAATATGGCACATGTAACGAGAGAACGTTCTTCGAGTTTCAGATCCTCGCCTTGCCATACGTCACCGAACAAGTGTTCGAGGGTATAGTCACGTAGCCGTTCAGGCATCCCATCAATAGCGTTGGGATCTCCGCACAACCGTTCCAGTATTTGACGGCCCTTATCGAGTCGTTGGTTACTCATCAAGCATGTCTCCTATGTCTATTGTGAGGTTTTTTTTGGCGCTATACTCGTGCAAGCGTAATGCATAGGTTCCTCTCATAACCACCCCAAATACTGATTCGATTGAATCGCGCCCGGTCGTCTGTTGCGGGTGCGCCCAATAGTGTGGAATTGTTGTTTCCGTGTCGGAAAACCAGGTTGTCGCTATTCGCGGAGATCGAGAACATCCGGTAAGTCGCGGGTTTATCTGCTCCAAGGGGAAGTACGCGCACGAGCTGCATGAACATCCTGACCGGATCCATATACCACTAAAACGAGTCGGTAACCGGGGCAGTGGCCGTTGGAATGAGGTGAGCTGGGAGGAAGCACTAGATGAGATTTCGGCTCAGATTTCGTCGATTACGAAAGAGCATGGGCGCGAGGCTTTAGCCTATAGTTTTGGAACTTTCCGCGGTGGGGACTGGGGCATCGGTGAACGCTTCATGAACCTTTTTGGAAGTCCGAATGCATGTGGACAAGACAAGATTTGTTTCGGACCAACGGCGTTCGCTGAAACGCTTACATATGGATTTGGTCCGAGTGTTTTTACCGCTCCCGTGCCGGATAAAACTCGTTGCATTGTGGTTTGGGGGTCCCGACCAAGCGCGTCATCGCCGTTATTGTGGAGGGCGATTGGCTCATCATTACAACCCCAGTCGGTAGTGTTCGGCAGGTGGCTCACTTGACCAACGAATTGGGGAATGGGGTTATTAGGGCGGATCGCTGGTGGTACCCCGAAAAAGGCGAGGATGATGACGATCCTTATGGTTTTTGGGCTACAAACATAAACGTTTGTACGGCGAATGATGACGCCAATTCGGATGAACTTTTGGGATCATGGTTGATGCGCGGAGTGCCGTGCCGCATTGAACCCGCGAGGGGTTGATTCTCCGGACTTTAGGTCAATTTCGATTCGAGTCGCCGTGCGTCTACACTGGTTGAACCTTGACCTGTGTTGAATGCACGCTACTGCTGTTTCCCATGTCCGCCATCTGCGCCTTGTGTACGAAATTGATATTTTTTTGTGTCTCCTCCAAACGAGGCCACCTGCCTTTGTAGGCGACGACAGTGTGGGGGAGAACTCCGCCGTCTATGGACGCTATGAGTCTAATCGAGCCCAGTTCGTTGGATATTTCGACGGGGGCTCCGTCCTCGAGTGACAGTTGTTCAGCGTCGTTAGGATTTATGTGTAGGCGCGGTGGCCCTGCCTGCTCGTCGATGTGCGTATCATTTGAGTAGGAATCGTTCATTCGCCATTTTGACGCGGGAGTGAGTAAGCGCCATAGGCCAGGTTCGTTTGGTTCGTCGCACCAGCTCTGAGCGACACGAGGCAACCCCATTTTTTCCGCTTGGTTTGATGCGATTTCTATTTTTCCGCTGGGCGTATCGAATTTCTGATCAGCGAAAATCGGTAGTGGATCGGGTGCGATCGGGCAATAACCCCGGCGTTTAAGTTCCTCGAAATCAAAACCGAGTGCCATCTGCTCCATCATGGTCGCGATCAGGAGTTCATCGGGTTCGAATAATGTTGGCTCGCTGAGGCCCATCTTGCTGGCGAGACGGCGAAACACTTCGGCATTAGGTAGTGATTCGCCCATGGGATTCGAAACTTTTGCTTGTGCTCCCATATGGTAGTGGAAATAACTCCAAGTGAGGTCATCGTATTCGAGAAAACTAGCGGCAGGTAGCACGATATCAGCGTATGTTGCCGTGTCCGTCATGAAAATGTCGCAAACAATAGTAAATAGATCGTCGCGTTTCAGCGCCTCGCGAAGACGGATTTGTTCTGGTGCCGAAGCGAGTGGGTTGGTATTCCAGGAGAAAAAAACTTTGAATTCATCGCCACTCTCAAGTCGATCGGCAAGCTCCATGTGACTTACGGTTTTTCCGCTATTACGAGAAAGAGAACTGCCGCTTAACCAGTCGAAGTCAATACCGGCGACCACAGGGGTAACGTTTAGATAACTGAAGCCCGCTCCTGGTTTGCCAACGTTTCCAGTCAGTGCGGGAAGTAATCCCACTGCACGCATGATGTTGCCGCCGGTGGTTTGGCGTTGCAGCCCCTGCCCGCACCAGAGTAAAGATGGGCCTTCGCCGTAAATTACTGCCGCACGCTCAATATCGGCTGCTGGCACGCCCGTTTGTTTTTCTCCCCAGCTTGGGGTGGCGCGTCGAATATCATCGATTATCTCTTCAAAGCCTATAGTATTGGAGGCAATGTATTCCTCATCAAAGCTTCGCGATTGCTGTAGGCAGTGTAATAGGCTAAAAGCTAGGGCGGCGTCGCTACCGGGGCGCGGCTGCAGATGGAGATCTGCCATCGCAGCTGTATCGGTTCGGATTGGATCAACCACAATTACGCGGGCAGAAGCTTCGCCAAGCCAATATTCATGGGCATGCGGCGCAGAATGGGATGGATTTGCCCCCCACACCAAAATGCACTTCGAATCTTTGGAAGTACGTGGATCGAAACCCTTAACGGAGTTCCCGAATTGTAACGTCCAAGCAACGTGGCCTGCTGCGTTGCAGATACTGTCTGGATCGACTTCAGACGCACCGAGATGATTGAACAACCGATTGGGAAACGCGTATCCAATCAGTGACAATGTGCCCGAATAATGCGTATGTAGAATTGATGACGCCCCATATGAGTCGATAGCGGTGTTCATTTTGGCTGCAACCGCGCCCAAGGCTTCATCCCAAGAGATGCGCTCGAAATTAGTGGACCCTTTCGGGCCGACGCGCCGCAATGGATGAAGTAACCGTTCTGAGTCGTCTTGCCAAACGCCGTTGTATGCAACTGCACATTTACTGCAGAGTTTTCCGCGAGACACGGGATGGTCCGGATCACCTAGAACTCGATGACTCCCTTCGTTGCGGCGTTCAACGATGATTCCGCAGCCGTCGTAACAATCTCGGGGACAGTTTGTTTTGATTCGGTCAGTCATCGTCGGGTGCTCCGTAGTACGTTCAATCGTAATTCAACTTGTTTTCTGGTTGCCCCAGCTTTCGAAATGCGTTTTCGTTTCTACAGGGTCTCGAGATACCGGGCCAAATTTTCCTTCCGGAAAACCTATGGGGATAGTGGCTACGACGCCATATTCCGCAGGTATTCCAAAACGTTCTTGTAGTTCAATTTCGAACATCTGATGCATAGTTGTTAGGCTGGCACCCAGGCCGAGTGCGCGGCAAGCCAGTAAAATATTTTGCACGCAAGGATAGACTGACCCGTATGAGGGAGGTGCTGTACCCACGCGGTTCTCCTCGGCGATGACAAAAGGCCAGTCGCGTTGCCCGCAAACCATGAGTAGTACGGGTGCTTCATGCATGTGTTCGGATAGATGCATGGCCGCTTTAACACTGCGTCCGAGTGGAGACTCGTAATCCATGTCTTCTAGTATGGATCCGAAACGCTCGACCATCCAATAATGATAGCGCTCACCGAAAAATCGCTTTCCATCCGGCTCGGTGACAACAAGAAAAGCCCATCGCTGAGTGTTTTGTCCGCTCGGAGCCCGGATGCCAGCGTCGAGTACCTTGTGAATCATTTCTGGGGGTACTGGATCATTTTTGAGGCGTCTCATTGAGCGAAGAGTGTGCATGATTTCAAAAATACCTGAATCACTGGTCATTGCTGTGCTTCCTTGGTGTTCGATGGCAGTCTAAATGATATTTGATCGGCATGATCAATGAGTAAGGTCTAAATGAATTGGGGCGCCAAAAGCGGAGGGATGTCACGTTAAAAACCCGTCTGAAATTTCGATGTTTGAAAGGCCAATGCCCGATAGACCGAGCTAAACCCTGTGGTTTTTCAGGGATCGCGCGATACCAGGATCGTACTGTGTTCGCCCCCAACTCGAGAGAGGAGACCTGTATTCCGACGGCATATTTCTAATGCTTCTCAACGAAAGCCGGAACTTCGGCAGGAATGATATCTAACCGTCAGCCGCCGCAACAACTTTGGTCACAGTGCGGTGAAAATGAGCTAAAGCGGGTTCGTTCTGGCCGAAAGTGATGTGCTGCTGTGCGCCGGAATAAAAACCATTTTGTACCCCTTCACCAACCGGGAAATCTTCGTTTTCGACGACGTGAAGTACTAAATCAACGTTTTTGTCCCAATGACGTCTCGCACTTTCGGTGGTGGCTGGCTCAGGGATGTAAATGGACAGTGAGACGGAAGACTCGTTTGGGGTATGCGCGGATGGAAAAATTTGCCAAAGTTCGATGTGGTCGAGCTGCCATACCATAACGGTGTTCGGAAAGAGGACGTATATACTTACCATATGAGGCAGGAGATCCCAATCTTGCGATGGCAACGTCCTTAGTTCTTCGATTGTCCGCCGGGCGGCAACTAAGCGCATGTGCGGTCCCCACGTATCGAACGTTGTTAGATTGTCATAGAAAATAGCGCAAATTGAGTCTCGGTGTAGTACGCAAAAATGGTAGGACTCTAGGAAGGTGTCCAGCATTAGTTTCCAGTTTAGTTTTCGTGAGAGTACGCGAGTTTCGTAGTGATGGAAGTTCGCGAGGCCGAATTCACCCAGTTCATCCCCAAGTCCTTTGAGATGGTCGTTGAGATCGAACGTTTTGCCTCCAACAGGCGAGACCCAGATTAATCCGTCTTGTTCTATCGCGGGTAGCGGTGTTAGGCCGTGCTCCTTTCTCGGAACGCCGAAAAATGACGGTTCCTCTGGGCGTGAGACTAGGTCCCCTTTTAGGCCATAAGTCCACGCGTGATAGGGGCAAACAAAAGATCGGCTGATTCCGTATCCTTCCGCAACGCGTGATCCGCGGTGTCGGCAGACATTTAAAAACGCCCGTATTTTGCTATCTTCACCTCGAGTGAGGAGGATCGGAAGCCCAGCTAAATTATGCGTGTGGTACGCCCCTGGTCCCGGTAACAGGCCACTCATTCCCACGCAAAGCGGGAATTCACGGAAAAAGACCTGCCGCTCGACCGCCGCCCTGTCTGGGCACGTGTACTCCCGAGTGGGCTGTCGATACACAGCGTCAATCTTGGCGGTCGTGCGATTGTCGATATACTCAAAAAGTTGGCGCCCGACCGCTATCTGTTGAGATTTGTGCATAGTTCAGTCCCATGGCTTCGAGCCCAGTATACCGGACAGATTGATGCTCGTGGGTTGATGAAACGCTGTATAACGCCTCAAAGAGGTGACTAAAGAGTCAAGTGTTAGGTAACTCGTATACGGGAACGCCGGAGTGTTCGTAGCAACTTCTACATGAAATTCAGGTCGTATGATCGCTATTAGCTAGCAAATCTTTCATGTAGAGTGATTTCAATTTGTGACAGGAGACAATTATGGTCTCTGTACCCATTCCTACCAAATCGATCCCAGAAGCACTGCACCGGGGGGACGGGGAGTTGCCTTTCGTGCCATTTACCGAAGGCGTCACGTTCCAACTGCTGCAGGTGGATGTGGAATTCGGTTTATGGGTGGTCCGTACAAAATTTAAACCGGATGTCACCATTCAACGCCATCGGCACACGGGCGAGGTGTACGCCGTTACGTTTTCCGGTGCGTGGAAGTATCTCGAATATCCAGAGACAGTAAATCGAGAGTTTTCCTATTTGTTTGAGCCCGCCGGCTCGATTCATACGTTAACTACAGATATAAAAGGTATGAATGAGGTCACGGATGTTTGGTTTGCCATCCGAGGCGCCAACTTAAACCTCGACGCCGATGGAAACGTCGAGAGCGTCCTCGACGCCGGGGGCATTTTAAAGATGTATCAGGAAGGTTGTGAAGATATAGGACGTTCGTTCCCTGACGTCATTATGGCTTGATAGCGGCATTCTGTCGGAATATGTAGCGGTTGCGAGCGCTAAAAGATTTAATACAATTCATTCTTGTAGTTGTCTTCAATATATTCATCTGTGGTTTGTAAGTCTGCTTCAGACGGTGGTTGGTTGGGGGGCGCAACTTGCTCGAGAACCATGCGGCCTAAAGACGGCATCTCAGTGCGATCCTGTTTACTGCTCTCGTCCCAGATTTTCGAACGTTTGATAGCCTTTGCACAATGGAGGTAGGCTTCGTCGACATGGACACGAATTCCGAGCTTCGGAATTTTTCCCTTAACAGTGGCTTTTTCTAGCAAGCGTTCGTCGCGCACGATTGTAGCTTTGCCATTAATGCGGAGGCTGACTTCAAAGCCGGGCACTAAAAAGAAAATTCCGACATTGGGGTTCTCGATGATATTGCCAAGCGTATCGAGACGTTTGTTTCCCGGGCGTTCGGGTATGAAGATCGTTTTGCTATCGAGGACCTGAACGAATCCTGGTGCGTCACCCCGTGGCGACACGTCGGCCTGTCCGGTGGATGCTGCGGTTCCTATACATATGAACGGAGACCGTTCGATATAAGCTTGGCAGTGCTTGTCCAAATGATCGATTGCCTTCGCTTTTGCGAGATCCATGGGGCGGCCAATGTACTCGCGTAATTGATCTTCTGTTGAGAACGTATGATCGGTTGGGTTTGCTGACACTTTGACACTACCTGTGATGTACGGCTGTCCATGAATATACAGTCGTGATGCCGATGACGCTAACACAACTTTACGAAAAGCACGGTCAGGGTTCAGCATTGTGCAATGACGCAGTGCAATATATAATTATTGGCCAACGTAGACCAAATTAATTCCCCCTGAAATCGAATCTATTAAACCGATGAAAATCGCGGTTCCGCAGGAGACCCATGCGGGAGAGCGCCGAGTGGCGACGACACCGGACGTTGTCGTTCGGCTAATCAAGCTCGGTTACGAGGTGTCAGTCGAGACGGGTGCAGGAGATGCCGCTAATTTTTCTGATACCGCCTATAGCCAAGTCGGTGCAATCATTGAAAGCGACACCCGACGCCTGTGGAACGGAGCCGACATCATTCTCAAGGTTCGTGCCCCGGAGTACCACACGCGCTTGGGGATCGATGAGACGGAGCTTCTCAGAGAGGGACATACGTTAATTTCCTTTATTTGGCCTGGGCAAAATCCCAAGTTGATGGCTACCATGGCAGGCGTCAAGGCGACCGTAATGGCCATCGATAGTGTTCCTCGTATCTCGCGTGCACAGAAGATGGATGCTCTGAGTTCTATGAGCAACATTGGTGGTTATCGTGCGATCGTGGAAGCAGCAAACCATTTTGGACGTTTTTTTACTGGCCAAGTGACTGCGGCGGGAAAGGTGCCCCCGGCGAAGGTGCTGGTCATAGGGGCTGGAGTTGCTGGGCTGGCTGCGATAGGTGCAGCGAAGAGTATGGGCGCGATTGTCCGCGCGTTTGACACGCGACCGGAGGTCAAGGAACAAGTTCAGAGCATGGATGCCACCTTTCTGGAACTCGAACTGGCCGAGGATGGCGTTGGGGATGGCGGCTATGCGAAGACCATGAGTCCGGAATTTATTGAGGCCGAAATGAAGCTATTCGCCGAGCAGGCACTTGAAGTCGACATCATTGTCACGACAGCCCTGATTCCGGGCAAACCGGCGCCGAAGCTTCTTACGGCAGGTATGGTCGAATCGATGAGAGACGGAAGTGTGATCGTAGACCTCGCGTCTGAACAAGGTGGAAACTGCGAGCTGACTATCCCTGGCGAGGTGGCCAAGCAATACGGGGTCACGGTTGTTGGATACACCGACTTTCCGAGTCGTTTGGCGACCCAATCTAGTCAGCTCTATGGCACTAATTTACGACACTTGCTCACTGATCTTACGCCTAAGGAAGACGGTAATCTGTTAGTTGATATGTCAGACGAAGTCATCCGCGGTGTAACGGTGATCAAGGAGGGTGAGATCACTTGGCCGCCACCGCCACCAAAAATTTTGGCAAAGCCCGTTAGTGCGCCCGCTTCGGTGGAACGGTTGGATATGGTACAGGCGGAAAGCGCGAGAAATTCCGTGAGCGGTATTGTGACACTAGCGGTTGGTGCTCTCGCCTTGTGGGGATTAGGTTTGGTCGCGCCCGCCGAATTTATGGCGCATTTTACGGTGTTTATATTGGCTTGCTTCATCGGCTACCAGGTGATCTGGAACGTGACACCGGCCTTACAT
>Ga0310345_10006089_pt1 | contig 10575 bp, 9 predicted proteins | sample HC15DNA20500_MG_FD_204667 | JGI IMG/M metagenome (GOLD analysis project Ga0310345, IMG submission 204667) | Marine microbial communities from station ALOHA, North Pacific Subtropical Gyre - HC15-DNA-20-500_MG | ecosystem: Environmental > Aquatic > Marine > Oceanic | place: Pacific Ocean: North... | reverse complement strand
GATGAAGCCCATGCCGCCGTGGACCTGGATGCCGAGCTCGGCGACCTCCATGCCCGCATCGGTGCCGAAGGCCTTGGCGATGGGCGTCAGGAAGGCGCCGCGGGCGAACCAGGCCTTGGCCTCCGCCTTCGGCGCGGCCTTGGCCATGTCGAGCGAGACGGCGGTGTCGAGGCAGATGGCGCGGGCCACCTCGGTCAGGGCCTTCATGCGCATCAGCATCCGGCGCACGTCGGCGTGGCCGATGATGGTCTTGGAGCCGTCCGCCGTGCGGCCCTGCACGCGGTCGTTCGCGAATTCCAGCGCCTTCTGGTAGGCGGCCTCGGCGATGCCGAGCCCCTCGACGCCGACGCCCAGGCGGGCGTTGTTCATCATCGTGAACATGCAGGCGATGCCGCCGCCCTCCGGCCCCACGATCCAGGCCTTCGCGCCCTCGAAGCCCATCACCGCGGTCGGGGAGCCGTGCAGGCCCATCTTGTGCTCGAGGCTCATCGGGCGCAGGGCGTTGCGCTCCCCGGGATTGCCGTCGGCGTCGGGGATGAACTTCGGCGCCAGGAACAGCGACAGGCCGCGGGTCCCGGCGGGGGCGTCGGGCAGACGGGCGAGCACCAGGTGGCAGACGTTCTCGGCCACGTCATGGTCGCCCCAGGAGATGTAGATCTTCTGACCCGTAAGCGAGTAGGTGCCGTCGTCGTTGCGCTCCGCCTTGGTGGTGGCGGCGCCGACGTCCGAACCGGCCTGCGGCTCGGTCAGGTTCATGGTGCCGGTCCACTGGCCCGAGGTCAGCTTGGGCAGGTAGAGGGCCTGCATCTCGGGCGAGGCATGCGCCTCCAGCGCCTCGATCTGGCCCTGGGAGAGGAGGGGGCAGAGCGACAGCGACAGGTTGGCGGAGGCGAACATCTCCCCCATCGCAGTCGCCAGCGTCAGGGGCAGGCCCATGCCGCCATGCTCGGGGTCGGCGGCGATGCCGACCCAGCCGCCCTCGGCGATCTGGCGGTAGGCGTCGGCGAAGCCGGGGGAGGTGCGCACCACCCCGTTCTCCAGCTTCGCGGGGTGCAGGTCGCCGTTGCGGTTCAGCGGCGCCAGCACGCCGGAGGCGAGCTTGCCGGCCTCGTCGAGGATGGCGCTGCGGGTCTCGGCGGTGGCCTCGGCGAAGCGCTCGGTGGCCGCGAGACGGTCGGCGCCGACGACATGGTCGAGGCAGAAGGCCAGGTCGCGGATCGGGGCCTGGTAGGGCATGGCGGGCTCTCCCTTCGGGCCGGACGTCGCGCGGCGGAGGCGAGCCTCCGCGGCGCCGTCGCGGGCGGTCATTCGTGGCGCGCGGGAAGGACGGCCGGCGCGCCGGGAGGCCGAACGCCGCCGCGGACGCGCCACGCCCCGAGCGCGGTCGCGCGGACGCTACGCGCCGGGGGCAGGGCTGTCCAGCGGGCACGGCGGGGGAGATCGTCGCGGCTTGACGTGCGCGGCAGGCCGATGGCGGGCGCCTCGGGCTCGACCCGGGACCTCCGCCCGCGCCCCTTGGCGCCTCGCAGGCGGGCCAATCGCCGCGGCCGCCTCCGGAGGCGGAGGGCCGTCCTTCGGCTCTCCCGGCCTCTCGCGGCCGGAAGGCTCGGCCGCCCGCATCGCGTCTGGCCTCGCGCGGCCCGGGCGGATTATCGTGACGCCCGACCGCAGCCCTTGCGAACCCGACGGAGCGTGCATGATCCTCTCCTTCCCCGCGGCCGCATGGTGACGGGCCGGACCGCGCGCCCGGGCCGTCCGGCGACGCCGGCGCTGCCGGCGTGGACGCGCCCCTCGCCCCGGCTCTCGCCCGCCGACCGGGAGCGCTATGCGCGCCTCTTCGCGGGCCTCGCCGCCCTGATCGCGCGCCCGCGGGAGAAGGCGGTGACCGCCCTGCTGCAGGAGGCCTCGGCCCGGGTGCTGGTGGACCTGACCGCCGAGGCGGTGCGCCTGGGCCTGCCGTGGAAGCGGTTCTCGACGGCGGTGATGGAGGGGGCGCCGGCCTCGGCCTTCGGCGAGGCGCCGCTGCCGGAGCTGATCGCCCGCCTCGCCGGCAGCGCGCCGGCGCTGCCCGGCCCCCTGCAGGCGCTGGAGGACCGGGTGGCGGAGCGGCGCGAGGCCTGGGCCTGCGGCGCCGGCTGCTGGATGTGCTGCGCGATCAACGCCCGGGTCACCGCCCTGCCGGCCGAGGTCCGCGCGGCCTGGGAGATCCTCAAGGACCTGCCCGAGGAGACCGCCCCCCACCCCCGCGCCTGCCCGGCGCTGGGGGCCGACGGGCTGTGCCGGGTCTATTCGGCGCGCCCCGCGGTCTGCGGGCGGCTCGGCTCGACCGACGTCGCGGCCTGCGAGGCGGCGCTGGCGCGCTACGACGCCACCGGCGAGGTGGGGCCGTTCATGCAGTCCGCCGCCTCCGCCCTCGATCCCTGGGCTTTCGCGAGCCTGCTGGGGGAAGTGGCGGACGAGCCGCGCCGGCAGGTGGACCTGGTGACCTGCCTGCGCCGCCTGCGGGCCGGGGCGAAGATGGCCGATGCGTTGAGCGCCGGCCGCGCCGCCCATCTCGCCGCCAACCCTGGCGAGCGCAACCGCCTCGACCCCGCGCCGCGCGGCCGCTGAGGCGGGCGCCGCGCTCCCGTTCCGGCCGGCGTTCCGGTCGCGAGGTCGGCGGAGGCCGCCGGGTCGAGCCCGGGGCGCCTGCGGGGCCGGCGGCCGGCGCGCCCGCGACCGAGGCCCGCCTTGCCCCGCCCCCCCGGCCTCGGGCAATGATCGCCGCGACCCCGCCGGCGCCGGCGGGACAGGAGCGGACGACCCGATGAGCGCCCAGCGCCCCCCCGATCCCTGGCCCCACCGGCCGACCGAGCGCCTGACCGGCGACCCGGCGGGCGTGGCGCGGGCGGCGGAGATCCTGCGCGCGGGCGGGCTGGTCGCCTTCCCGACCGAGACGGTCTACGGCCTCGGCGGCCGGGCGGACCTGGCGGCCAGCGCCGCGGGGATCTACGCGGCCAAGGGCCGGCCGAGCTTCAACCCGCTGATCGCCCATGTCCCCGACCTCGCCGCCGCCGAGCGGCTGGCGGTCTTCCCCGAGGCCGCCCGGGCGCTCGCCGAGGCCTTCTGGCCCGGCCCCCTCACCCTGGTGCTGCCGCGGCGCCCGGACGCCGCGCTGGCGCCGGCGGTGACGGCGGGGCTGCCGACGGTGGCGATCCGGGTTCCGGCCCATCCGCTGGCCCGGGCGCTGCTGGACGCGACCGGCGCGCCGGTGGCGGCGCCCTCGGCCAACCGCTCGGGCAAGGTCAGCCCGACGACGGCGGAGCATGTCCTCGAGGGGCTTTCGGGGCGCATCGACGCCGTGCTCGACGGCGGCCCCTGCCCGGTGGGGGTGGAAAGCACCATCATCGGCTTCGAGGGCGACACGCCCGTGGTCCTGCGGCCGGGAGGGCTGGCGCTGGAGGCGATGGCCGAGACCTGCGGTCGCCGGCCTGAGGCCGTCCCCCACCCGCCCGCCCCTTCCGAATCTGAAGGGACGACCTCAGACCGCCGACCGCAGGTCTCGGCGCCGGGGATGCTGGCCTCGCACTACGCGCCCGGCGCGGCGCTGCGGCTGAACGCCGAGCGGCCCGCGCCCGGGGAGGGCTGGCTGGGCTTCGGGCCGGGGCCGGCGGCCGCCGGGCCCGCGCTGAACCTCTCGCCCGCGGGCGACGTGGCGGAGGCGGCCGCGAACCTCTTCGCCCATCTGCGCGCGCTGGATGCGGCGCTGGGCGGGGCCGGGACCATCGCGGTGGCGCCGGTGCCCGAGGCGGGGCTCGGCCTCGCCGTCAACGACCGTCTGCGGCGGGCGGCGGCGCCGCGCACCGACCCGCTGGCCGACCCCTTTCCCGATCCGGACTGAGACCGACATGCCCGAGCTTCGCGCCCCCTCCTCCGCCTTCCTCGACGGCTTGCGGGATCTGCTGGGCCCGGGCGGGCTGCGCGAGGGCGCGGACGCCGCCCCCTACCTGCGCGACATGCGCGACATCGCCCCGGGCCGCGCCGCCGCCGTCGCGCGCCCCGCCACGGTGGAGGAGGCCGCCGAGATCGTGCGCCGCTGCGCCGAGGCCCGCGTGGGGATCGTGCCCCACGCCGGGGGCACCGGCCTCGTCGGCGGGCAGCTGAAGCCCGAGGGGGTCGAGGGCCTCGTCGTCTCGGTCGAGCGGCTGAACCGGGTGCGCGAGGTGAATCCCGACGACGACGTGATGATCGTCGAGGCGGGGGTGATCCTCGCCGACGCGCAGGCCGCGGCCGAGGGCGCGGGGCGGCTGTTCCCGCTCTCCATCGCCTCCGAGGGCTCGGCCCGGATCGGGGGCGTGCTGGGGACCAACGCCGGGGGGCTGAACGTGCTGCGCTACGGCATGGCGCGGGAGCTGTGCCTGGGGGTCGAGGCGGTGCTGCCGGACGGCTCGATCCTGCGCTCGCTCAAGCGGCTGAGGAAGGACAACACCGGCTACGACCTGCGCGGGCTCCTGATCGGCTCGGAGGGCACGCTGGGGCTGTTGACGGCGGCCTGCCTGCGGCTGTTCCCGCGGCCGGCCGAGGTGCAGGCGGCCTTCGTCGCCGTGCCCTCGCCCGACGCGGCGCTGGCGCTGCTGCACCGGATGCGCGCGGCGGTGGGCGAGCAGCTCTCGGCCTTCGAGCTGCTCTCCGGCGTGGGCGTCGGCTTCGCGCTGGAGCATGTGGCGGGGACCCGCTGCCCGGTCGACCCGGTCCCCGAATGGTCGGTGCTGATGGAGGTCGGCGGCGGCGAGGGCGTGGGCGCGGCGCTGGAAGCGGCGCTCGCCGAGGCCTTCGAGGCGGGGCTCGCGACCGACGGGGCCGTCTCGCAGTCCGACCAGCAGCGGGTCGACTTCTGGCGGCTGCGCGAATCGATCCCCGAGGGGAACCGCAAGGTGGGCTCCGTCGCCTCGCACGACGTGTCGCTGCCGCTGAGCCGGGTGGCGCGGTTCATGGAGGAGGCGGCGCCGGCGCTGCGCGAGATCGCGCCGGACCTGCGCCTGAACCCCTTCGGCCATCTCGGCGACGGCAACCTGCACTACAACCTGTTCCCCGCCGTGGGGCGGACCCGGGACGAGTACGCCCAGGCGAAGGGCGCGCTGACCCGGGTGGTGCACGACCTGGTGGACGCCCACGGCGGCTCGATCAGCGCCGAGCACGGCATCGGCCGCTTCAAGACCGGAGATCTCGCGCGCTACGGCGACCCGGCGAAGCTGGCGGCGATGCGGGCGATCAAGGCGGCGCTGGACCCCCACGGGATCATGAACCCCGGCGCCGTGCTGGGCTGAGGCCCGGGCTCGGGCTCGGGCTCAGGCGAGCGTCCACAGGGCCGCGCGCAGCTCGGCGGGGCCGTTCCCGGCCTCGGCGAGCTCCGCGTCGACGGCGGCGTGGGTCTCCTTCCAGATCGGCAGGGCCGCGACCAGCAGGTCGCGCCCCGCGGGCGTCAGCGCGGCGCGGCGGCCGCGGCGGTCCTTCGGATCCTCGGCCACCTGCACCAGCCCTCGGCGGGCCAGCGGCTTCAGCGCGGCGGTCAGGGTCGAGCGGTCCATCGCCAGGAACTCCGCCAGCCGGCCAAGGGCGGGCGGCTGCGGCTGGTTCAGCGCCATCATCAGCGAGAACTGCCCGTTGGTCAGGCCCAGCGGGCGGAACGCCTCGTCGAAGCGGCGGCTCAGCGCCCGGGCGGCGCGCTGGGCGGCGAAGCACAGGCAGCGGTCGCGGACCTCGATCGTGGCGGCATGGCTGGGGCGGGGGGGCTCTGCAGTGGACATGGGAAGTTTATGTTGATATCAAACCATCCTGTCAAGCCGGAGGCCGCCCCCCGCCTCCGGCGCAACTGGAGCCGAGCCATGGCCTATATCTCCGCCGCCGTCATCGCCGCCCCGACAGAGGGGCGCGACCCCTATGTCGCGTTCGCCCGGGAGATGGCGCCGATGATCCGGGGGCTCGGCGCCCTGCGGGTGGTCGACGCCTGGGGCGACGACGTGCCGAAGGGCAAGCGCACCGACATGCACCGCGCCGTGGAGGCCACGCCGCAGGAGACGCCGGTGTTCTCCTGGATCGAGTTCACCGACGCCGAGGCGGCGCGCAGCTGCATGGAGGCGATGTCGGCCCCGCCGGCCGAGGACGCGCCGCCGATGGAGATGCCCTTCGACGGCGCGAGGATGATCTACGGCGGGTTCGAGGCGCTGTCCGACCACGGCGCGCCGACCCCCGGGTCCTATGTCGACGCGGCGCTGATCCCCGTCGCCACCGCCGCGCGCGAGGCCTATGCGGCGCGGGCGAGCGAGCTCGGCGGCCTGTTCCTCGCGGCCGGGGCGCTGCGGGTCTTCGACGGCTGGGGCGCCTATGTGCCCGAGGGCAAGCGCACCGACATGCGCCGCGCGGTGGCGCTGGAGGCGGAGGAGACCGTGGCGCTGGGCTTCATCGAGTGGCCCTCGAAGGAGGCGCGCGACGCGGCCTGGGGCAAGCTGATGTCCGACCCGCTGCTCGCCGCCAGCCCGGTCGGCGACATGGGCCGGGCGATCTTCGGCGCCTTCGCCCTGCTGGTCGACGCCTGAGAGGGCGCCGCGCGCCCGCGAGCCGGATCCGGCGCGGCGTCCCCGCGAGCCGGATCCGGCGCAGGCGCGCCGGTTCGGCCGCGGGCGCCGGTCGGCGCCCTGCGCGGGATCGGCCACGGGCCGGCCCGCGCGCGGCGGAGGGGCAAGACCCCCGGCGCCGCTTCCGCTGTGATGGACGCCGGTCCCGCCGGCAACACACGCCACTCACCCCATACGCTCCCACGCCGCCACGACACGCGCGGGACCGCGTCCATCGGAACACGCCCCGCCGACGCCGGATCGCGCGCGGCGCCGCGGTGCGGGGCGGGTCCGTTGTGGACCGGCGGAGGTTCAGCAAGGGTTACCGGAGCCGCGAAACAGGGTGAACGGAGGGTTCACGCCCGCCGCCGCCCCGCGCCTGCGCCCGCCGCCCCGCCCGACGTGCACGTCCGGGGCGCCGTCTGTCGCCCGGTCCGACGCCTGCTTCCGTGGCCCGGTCCGACGCCTGCGTCTGTGGCGATCGTGTCCGACGCCTTCGGCCGTCAGGGTCCCCCCTCGCCTCCGTCCGTCGGGGCGTTTCGCCGCCGGCTTCAGCCGACGGCTTGAGCCGCGGGCGTCAGTCGCCGGCGTAGGCGCAGAGGGTGTGGACGGTCACCCCCATCCGCTCCAGCCGGGCGCGGCCGCCGAGGTCGGGGAGGTCGACGACGAAGGCCGCGCCGACCACCTCGCCGCCCAGCCGCTCGATCAGCTTCACCGCGGCCTCGGCGGTGCCGCCGGTGGCCAGCAGGTCGTCGACGATCAGCACCTGCTCGCCCGCCTCGATGGCGTCGTCGTGGGCCTCCAGCACCGCCTCGCCGTATTCCAGCGCATAGGCCTGCCCGATCCGCGGGCCGGGCAGCTTGCCCTGCTTGCGCATCGCCAGGAACCCGGCCGAGAGCTGGTGGGCGCAGGCGCCGCCGATGATGAAGCCGCGCGCCTCCAGCCCGGCCACGTGCTGGATCCGCTCGCCCGCGAAGGGCTGCACCAGCCGGTCGACCGCCGCCCGCAGGCCGCGGGGGTGGCCGAACAGGGGCATCACGTCGCGGAACTGGATCCCCGGCTTGGGGAAGTCGGGGATCGTGCGGATGTAGTCGCGCACGTCGTCCCCCCAGCCGAAGGGCTTCGGGGCCGCGCTCACGGCTTCATGTTCCCCGCGTCGCCGCCGCCGGGGCGGGTCATCGAGAACAGCTCGCGCACCACCGCATAGTCCTTGTAGCCGCAGCGGGCGACGGGCTGCACCCTGGTCAGGTCGAAGATGCCGTCGGTCAGCATCTCGTCGCGGATGTGGACGGCGACCACCTCGCCGATCACCATCACGTTCTCCATCGAGCGGTCGCCGTGGGGCAGGACCAGCTCCTGCACCAGGCGGCACTCCATCGAGGCGGGGGCCTCGGCGATGCGGGGGGCGGCGACCTCGAGGCTCGGCGCCGCGGTCAGGCCGGCCATGGCCAGCTCGTCCTCGCCCGGGGCGTAGGCGCCCGAGGTCAGGTTCATGGCGTCGCGCAGCTCCCAGCCGACGACGTTGGCCACGAACTCGCCGGTCTCGCGCACGTTGACGAGGCTGTCCTTGGTCTCGTCCCGGCGGCCGACCTTGCGGTCGTTGATCGCGAACATGACCATCGGCGGGTCGTCCGCCACGCCGTTGAAGAACGAGTAGGGGGCGAGGTTCACCCGCCCCGCCTTGTCGACGGACGAGATCCAGCCGATCGGGCGCGGCGCCACGATCGCCTTGAACGGGTTGTGGGGCAGGGGATGGCCGTCCCGGATGCGGTAGTGCACGCGGCTCTCCTTCGCGAATGGGTCGCCCCGGTTCTAGCCGAGGAGCCTGCGGGGCGCCACGGGGAGAGGCGGGGGGAGGCCTCTCGCCCCCGGCCCCGGCCCCCGCGATTTCCGGCCGCGCGCATTCTGGACCTGCCTCCACGCGCCATGCTAGGGGCGAGGCGCGGGTCGCGGCCCGTTCCGCCCCTGCGCCCCCCAGCCGATGGATCCCGCCCATGTTCCGAGTGATGCGCGAGCGTCCGCAGGACGAGGCGGAGGTCGAGTGGCTCTACGACACCTGCTTCGCGCCCGGGCGCACGGCGCTCAGCTCCTACCGGCTGCGCGACGGGGTGGCGCCGATCCCCGAACTGTGCCTGCTGGCGCGCGACGAATACGACGCGGTCGCCGGCGCCATCCGCTACTGGCCCGTGCAGATCGGCGAGGCGCGCACGCCCTGCCTGCTGCTGGGCCCGGTCGCCGTCCATCCCACCCGGCAGGGGGAGGGGCTGGCCGCCTCGCTGATCGGGCTGACGCTGGAGACGGCGGGGGAGCTCGGCTGGACCCGCGTGGCGCTGGTGGGGGACGAGCCCTATTACCGCCGCTTCGGCTTCACCCGCGAGCTGGGCCGCGGCCTGGTCTTCCCGCCGCCCACCAACCCCGCCCGCGTGCTGGGCCGCGAGCTCGCCGTCCCCGGCGCCTGGGAGGGCGTGGCGGGCGAGGTGCAGCGCTGGGAAGGCCCGCTGGTCCCCGGCTGACCGCCCCCCGCCCGCCGGAGCCGCGCCCCGGCTGACCGTCCCGCCGCCGGAGCCGCCCGGCCCTTGCGTGAAACCCCTGTCCCGCCCCCGCTGACCGCCGGCAGGCGCGACGCCGCATCGCTGCCCTGCCGGGTCGCGGAACCCGCCGCCCGCCGCTAGGATGACCCCATGTCGATCTGGACCAGGATTGCCGAGGCGCTGCGGGCGCTGCGCGAGGGCGAGAGCCTCGCCGAGGTGTTCGAGCGGTTGAAGACCCCGCCCGAGCAGACCGCCGGCTTCGCCATCGCGGTGATCGCGCTGGGCGCCAAGATGGCCAAGGCCGACGGCCAGGTCACCCGCGACGAGGTCGCCGCCTTCCGCGAGGTCTTCCACATCCCCCCGAACGCCGAGCGCCAGGCCGCCCGGATCTTCAACATGGCCCGCACCGACGTGGCGGGGTTCGAGGGCTACGCGGCCTCGGTCGCGCGCATGTTCGGGGAGCGCAAGGCCCCGCTCGAGGACCTGCTGGAGGGCCTGTTCCACGTCGCCGCCGCCGACGGCGAGTTCCACCCCGACGAGGAGGCGTTCCTGCGCGAGGTCTGGCGCCTGTTCGGCCTGCCGGAGCGGGTCTACCGCACGCTGCACGCCCGCTACGCCCCCGGCGCCGCGCCCGACCCCTACGAGGTTCTGGGCGTCAGCCCCGACGATTCCGACGACAAGATCCGCCGCGCCTGGCGAAGGCTGGTGCGCGACACCCACCCCGACCGGATGATCGCCCGCGGCGTGCCGGAGGAGGCGGTGCGCCTCGCCACCCAGCGCCTCGCCGCGGTGAACGACGCCTACGACGAGATCATGCAGATGCGCCAGGGCGCCGCGCCCGCCTGAGAACGCCCGGGCGGCCGATCCGCGACGTGCCGCAGGCGCAACGGGCGGCGCCCCGCGCGCCGTCATCGCGATTTGTCGCAAGACGGCGCCTTGACCCGACGCGCTCCGTTCACGTTTCTTCATCCCCGGCGCCCGGCCCCGCCCGCGCAGGGTCGGACGCCGCAGGGAGGGGGGAGATGATCCGCGCAGCGCACGATCCGGCCCGGCCGCGACCCCGCACGGGCGGCGCGCGCCGAGCGGCCCTCGCCCTTCGTGCGCGACGTGAGCGCTCCGCCGCCCAGACCCGACCACCCGGCGCATGATCCGCGCAAAGGACGCCCAGGCATGAAACTCCTCGTCACCGGCGGCGCCGGCTTCATCGGCTCGGCCACCATCCGCCACGTGATGCGCGAGCAGGGCTGCGCGGTGGTGAACGTCGACAAGCTGACCTACGCCGCCACGCCCGAGGCGCTGGAGGACTGCGTCGACCGTCCCGGCTACACGCTGGTGCAGGCCGACATCGCCGACGCCGCGGCGATGAAGGCGGTGTTCGAGACCCACCAGCCCGACGCGGTGATGCATCTCGCCGCCGAGAGCCACGTGGACCGCTCCATCGACGGGCCCGC
>Ga0310345_10006088_pt1 | contig 10576 bp, 11 predicted proteins | sample HC15DNA20500_MG_FD_204667 | JGI IMG/M metagenome (GOLD analysis project Ga0310345, IMG submission 204667) | Marine microbial communities from station ALOHA, North Pacific Subtropical Gyre - HC15-DNA-20-500_MG | ecosystem: Environmental > Aquatic > Marine > Oceanic | place: Pacific Ocean: North... | reverse complement strand
CGAGCTGCGGGTGCGTATCTCCAACGCCGATCAGGCGGCTGCCGCGCTCGAAATCGTGCGCGGCCTTGCCACCCCGATCACCAGCCTGACCGGTGGCGGTGCTGACGACATCGAGGTGCGCGCTGAGGGTGCAGAGATCATCGTCACGCTGAGCGAGGCCGAGCGCGCCGCCACCGACGACCGCACCATCCGCCAGGCGCTCGAGATCGTGCGCCGCCGGATCGACGAGGTCGGCACCCGCGAACCCACCATCCAGCGCCAGGGCGAAGACCGCATCCTGATCGAGGTGCCGGGCGTGGGCTCGGCCGAAGAGGTCAAGGAGATCATCGGCACCACCGCGCAGCTGACCTTCCAGCCGGTCGTATCGCGTACCTCCGACGCCAACGAGAACCCCGGTCCCAACAACGAAATCCTGCCCTCGCTCGACGAGCAGGGCGTGTATTACATTCTCGAGCGCAACCCCGTGGTGTCGGGCGAGGAGCTGGTCGACGCGCAGCCCGCCTTCGACCAGAACGGCCGCCCGGCGGTGAACTTCCGTTTCAACCCGACCGGCGCCCGCGCCTTCGGCGACTACACGGCCGAGAACATCGGCTCGCCCTTCGCCATCGTGCTCGACGAGGAGGTGATCTCCGCCCCCGTCATCCAGAGCCACATTCCCGGCGGCTCGGGCATCATCACCGGCAACTTCACGGTCGAGGAATCGACCCAGCTCGCGGTACTGCTGCGGGCCGGGGCGCTGCCGGCCGGGCTCGAATTCCTCGAGGAGCGGACGATCGGGCCGGAGCTTGGTGCCGACAGCATCGCGGCCGGCAAGATCGCGGCCATCGTCGGCGCGCTCGCCGTCGTGGTCTTCATGATCCTGACCTACGGGCTGTTCGGCATCTTCGCCACCGTGGCGCTGACCATCAACATGATCCTGATCTTTGCGGTGCTGTCGATCCTCGGCGCCACGCTGACCTTGCCGGGCATCGCTGGCATCGTGCTCACCATGGGCATGGCGGTGGATGCAAACGTGCTGGTCTATGAGCGGATCCGCGAAGAACTCAAGACCGCGCGTGGTCCGGCCCGTGCCATCGATCTGGGCTACGAAAAGGCGCTTTCGGCGATCCTCGACGGCAACATCACCACCTTGATCACCGCGTTGATCCTGTTTCTCGTGGGCTCCGGCCCGGTGCGGGGTTTCGCCGTCACCCTCGGCCTCGGCATCCTGACCTCGGTCTTCACCGCGATCTTCGTGACGCGTCTGTTGATCGTGATCTGGTTCGAACGCCGTCGTCCCAAAACAATCGAGGTCTGACATGCGGTTGCGCATCGTTCCCGACGACACCAAGATCGATTTCTTCCGCGCTGCGCGGATTACCTTCGGCGCCTCGATCGTGGCGATGATCGCCAGCGTCGTGCTGTTCTTCGCGATGGGGCTGAATTTCGGTATCGATTTCCAGGGCGGCACCACGATCCGCACCGAGGCCGAGAGCCCGGTCGACGTCGCGGCCTACCGCCAGGCGATCGCGCCGCTGGATCTGGGCGACGTCATCATCACCGAGGTCTTCGATCCGTCCTTTGGCGATGACAAGAACGTGGCCTCGGTACGGATCCAGGCGCAGGAAGGCGCCGAAGCGGTCAGCGCCGAGACCATCGCCGCGGTCGAGACGGCGTTGCAAGGCGTCGATCCGACAATCACCTTTCCAAGCGTTGAGAGCGTCGGCCCAAAGGTCTCGGGCGAGCTGATCCAATCCGCGATCTTCGCCGTTCTGGGTTCGCTCGTGGCGATCCTGTTCTACATCTGGCTGCGCTTCGAATGGCAGTTCGCGGTGGGCGCCATCGCGGCGCTGGTGCATGACGTGGTACTCACCATCGGCCTGTTCGCGGCGATCCAGATCAAGTTCGACCTCGCGATCATCGCGGCGCTGCTGACCATCGTCGGCTACTCGATCAACGACACCGTGGTGGTGTTCGACCGGGCCCGCGAGAACCTGCGCAAGTACAAGACCATGCCGCTGCGCGACCTGCTGAACCTTTCGGCCAATGAGACGCTGAGCCGGACCGTGATGACCTCCGGTACCACGCTTCTGGCGTTGCTGGCGCTGATCGTGCTGGGCGGTGACGTGATCCGTGGCTTTGTCTTCGCGATCTTCTGGGGCGTTCTGGTCGGAACCTATTCCTCGATCTACGTCGCCAAGAACATCGTGCTGATGCTCGGCGTAAAGCGCGACTGGGACAAGAAGGACGACCCGAAGGCGGGCACGCAGTTCGCCAATATCGACGCTTGACCGGGTCGCGGCGTCGGATCTGCGTATTTTGGGAAAGATGAACGGGGAGGCGCGGCCATGCGGTTGACCGAGATCGACTACGACGACTCGATGCCCATCGACGGCTACGGGCCGGGCTTCTTCCGGATCGGCGGCAAGGTGGTCGAGGGTGCGGTGACGCTCGCGCCGACCGGCCTCAAGAACTGGGGCGGCTACGAGGATCTCGACGCCGTTCTGGGGCTCGTAGGTCGCGTCGACGTGCTCTTCGTTGGCACCGGTGCCGAGATCGCCCATGCGCCACGCGCGTTCCGCGACCGGTTGGAGGAAGCGGGGATCGGCGTCGAAACCATGGCCACGCCGGCCGCCTGCCGCACCTACAACGTGCTCTTGTCGGAGGGGCGGCGCGTCGCGGTTGCGCTGCTGCCGGTCTGACCGACCTCGTCGTCACCGATCTCGCGGTCGAGCGCGGCGGCATGCCGGTGCTCACCGGCGTGTCGTTCCGCCTTTCGCAGGGGCAGGGCCTCGTGCTGCGTGGCGCCAACGGCATCGGTAAGACGACGCTTCTGCGAACCATCGCCGGGCTTCAACCACAGCTCTCCGGCCAGATCGCGGGTGCGGGGGAGCGCGCCGGCTACGCCAGCCACGCCGACGGCATCAAACCCGCGCTCACCGTCGCCGAGACGCTGCGCTTCTGGGCCGATCTCTACCGCACCGAATTGCCCGATGACGTGTTCGAACTCTTCGATCTGGAGAATCTGCGGGATCGTCCGGCCGGAACGTTGTCGGCCGGGCAGGGCCGCAGGCTCGGCCTTTCACGGCTTGCGGTGATCGGGCGCGAGGTGCTGCTGCTCGACGAACCCACCGTTTCGCTCGATGCTTTCTCCGTAAAGCGCTTTGCCGCCTTCCTGCGGGATCGCCATCTCGCGCGTGGCGGTATCGCCGTGATCGCTACCCATATCGATCTTGGTCTGGATCTACCGGTGCTGGATCTGACGCCGCACCGTGCCGCGCTGGAGGCGCAGGGCGGCTCAGACGAGGCGTTCCTGTGAGGGCACTTCTCGCACGCGATCTGCGGCTCGCCGTACGCGCCGGTGGCGGCTTCGGCCTCGGCCTCGCCTTCTTTCTCATCGTGGTGGTGCTGGTGCCATTCGGGGTTGGGCCGGAAACGGCGATACTTGCGCGCATCGCGCCGGGCATCCTATGGGTCGCGGCGTTGCTCGCGGCGCTCTTGTCGCTCGACCGGATCTTCGCGCTCGATCACGAGGATGGCTCGCTGCCGCTTCTCGCCACGGCGCCGCTGCCGCTGGAGATGCTGGCGCTGGCCAAGGCGCTGGCGCACTGGATCACCACCGGGCTGCCGCTTGTCGTCGCGGCGCCACTGCTGGGCGTGCTGCTGCATCTGCCGGGAGAGGCGATGCCTTGGCTGCTGGTGTCGCTGGCCATCGGCACCCCGGCGCTGTCGTTGATCGGCACCTTCGGTGCCGCGCTGACCGTGGGGCTGCGCCGGGGTGGCCTCCTGCTGTCGCTGATCGTGCTGCCGCTCTATGTGCCGATCCTCATCTTCGGTGCCGAGGCGGCGCGGCGGGGAGCCGAGGGCCTGCCGGCGGCCACGCCGCTCATGCTGCTCGCGGGCATCGGACTGGGTTGCGCGGCCTTGCTGCCATTTGCCACGGCCGCCGCGCTACGGGTCACGTTGCGTTGACGCAGCCGGGCATTGAGCCGTCTTGCGCGGCAGGATAGGAAAAGTCATGTCGATCTGGTCCTACGCCAATCCGAGGAAGTTCCTCGACACGACGGCCCCTTGGGTGCCGTGGCTCATGTGGCTCTCCGTCGCCGTTCTGGCGGTCGGGCTGGTCTGGGGCTTCTTCTTCACGCCCGAAGCCGAGCGTTTCGGCTCTTCGGTGAAGATCATTTACCTGCATGTTCCTTCGGCGCTGATGGCGATCAATGCCTGGCTGATGATGCTCGTGGCTTCGCTGATCTGGCTGATCCGCAGGCATCATGTCAGCGCCCTCGCAGCCCGGGCGGCGGCGCCGGTGGGCATGGTGATGACGCTGATCGCGCTGATTACCGGCGCGATCTGGGGCCAGCCGATGTGGGGCACGTGGTGGGCCTGGGACCCGCGGCTGACCTCGTTCCTGATCCTGTTCCTGTTCTATCTCGGCTACATCGCGCTCTGGACCGCGATTCCCGATCCCGACAGCGCTGCCGACCTGACATCGGTGCTCTGCCTTGTCGGCTCGGTCTTCGCGATCCTGTCGCGATACGCCGTGAACTTCTGGAACCAGGGGCTGCATCAGGGCGCTTCGCTGTCGCTCGACAAGCAGGAGAACGTGGCCGACGTGTTTTGGGTGCCGCTGCTCGTCTGCATGGCGGGCTTCGTGCTGCTGTTCCTTGCGCTGGTGCTGCTGCGGACCGGCACCGAGATCCGCGCCCGCCGCATCGCGGCGCTGCGGGCCCGCGCCCGCCGCGTCGAGCCGGTGCGCGCATGATGGATCTGGGCAGATACGCGGCCGAGGTGATCTCGGCCTGGGGCATCAGCCTCGCGGCGCTGGCCGGTCTGGTCTGGTGGAGCGTCAGGCGCGACCGCAAGGTTCGGGCCGAACTGGAAAGGACCGAGCGCGACCATGGCTAGGATCTCGCCCCTGATCATCCTGCCCCCGGCGATCTTCGCGGCGCTGGCCGGGTTGTTCGCCGCCGGCATGCTGCGCGACAACCCCGACGAGCTGCCATCGGCACTGATCGGCCGCGAGGCGCCGTTGACCGAAACCGGAACGCTGTCCGGCAAGCCACCCTTCGATCCGGCCGTGCTTTCCGATGGAGAGGTCAAGCTGGTGAACTTCTGGGCCAGTTGGTGCGCGCCCTGCCGTGTCGAGCATCCGAACCTCGCCGAACTGGCCGAGGGCGGGCTGCCGGTCTACGGCATCAACTACAAGGATGACCCCCAGAAGGCGGCGGCCTTTCTCGCCGAGCTGGGCGATCCCTACAAGGCAATCGGCACTGATGACGGCCGCGTGGCGCGCGACTGGGGGGTTTATGGCGTTCCGGAAACCTTCGTCGTCGATGGCGAGGGGCGGATCCTCGAACGCATGGCCGGTCCCGTGACGCAGCGCGCCATCGCCGATCGGTTGCAGCCCGCGCTGGATCAGGCTGCCTCCAGGTAAACTCACGCCCGCGTGATACGCTTCCTTTCAGTCAAGGGAGTTTGTCATGAATGTTTCCGGTTTCCTGAGTTCGTCCCTCATTTTCGCCGCCACCGGAGTTCTGGCCGAACCAACGCTCGAACGCGGGACCTATCTCGTGCCGCCTGCGGCAATTGCCGCAGTCCCATGGGGCCCGGAGGACCTTTGCCCGACATGCATCTGCCGGTCGCTTGGTCGAGGAGACGCCCGAGTTCACCGCGATCGCGCCGAATATCACGCCCGCAAGCCGCGTGTCTGAGTGGTCTGACGCGGAACTCGCCCGCGCGATCCGCGAAGGCATTCGCCCCGATGGCAGCGTGATCGGTCCGCCGATGCCGATCCCGCTCTATCGCGGGCTTTCTGATGAGGACGTGATGAGCATGGTGATCGATCTGCGGCAGGTTCCGGCCGTGGAGAACGATCCCGGCGAAAGCCGCTACGACATTCCCCTACCGCAAAGCTACGGCTCGCCGGTCGAGAGCGCGAGCGCGCCCGATCGCGGGGCAACGGTGGAGTAGGGTGCCTATCTGGCGGGGCCCGTGGCGCATTGCATCGAATGCCACTCGCCGATGGGCCCGCAGGGCTCGATGACCGACACCCATACCGGTGCGGGCCGGTTTGAATTCCACGGGCCTTGGGGCACGGTGATCTCGCCTAACATCAGCTCCGGCGAGGACGGCGTCGCGGAGTATTCGGACGAGGATCTGAAGGCGATGATCACCCAAGGACTGCGCCCCGATGGCGAGCGAATGTCGCCGCCGATGCCCTATGCCAACTATGCCAAGATGGCGGAGGAGGATCTGGACGCCGTCATCGCCTATCTGCGGCAGTTGCCACCGCTGCCCGACGGCGCCGGGTTGGAGTAGCGGCGGAAGCAAACGGTCGGTTTCATTCCGTGCTCGACGATTCCCCAAGAAAAACCGCCCCGGCCATCGGCCGGGGCGGTCTGGTTTCCGCGTCACGATCCGAGACGGGTCAGGCGGCCGACTGCGCGAGGTTGCGCAGCACGTAGTGCAGCACGCCGCCGTTCTTGATGTAGTCGATCTCCACCGCCGTATCGATCCGGCAGCGCAGCGTGATCTCCTTGGTCGAGCCGTCGCCCATGGTGATCGTCGCCGTCACTTCCTGCAGCGGCTTCACGTCCGACAGGCCCTTGATCGACACGCTCTCCTCGCCGGTGAGGCCAAGTGACTTGCGGGTGTCGCCGCCGGTGAACTCGAACGGGATCACGCCCATGCCGACGAGGTTCGACCGGTGGATGCGCTCGAAGTTCTCGGCGATGACCGCCTTCACGCCCAGAAGGGCGGTGCCCTTCGCGGCCCAGTCGCGCGAGGAGCCCGCGCCGTACTGCTCGCCGCCGAAGATGACGAGCGGCTTGCCCTGCTCCTGCCACGCCATGGCGGCGTCGTAGATCGCCATCTGGCTGCCGTCGGGGCCCTTGGTGTATCCGCCCTCGACGCCGTCCAGCATCTCGTTGCGGATGCGGATATTGGCGAAGGTGCCGCGCATCATCACCTCGTGGTTGCCGCGGCGCGAGCCGTACGAGTTGAATTCGCGCACCGGCACCTGCCGCTCGACCAAGTACTTGCCGGCCGGGGTGGTCTCCTTGAAGGAGCCGGCGGGCGAGATGTGGTCGGTCGTCACCATGTCGCCGAGGATCGCCAGAACGCGGGCATCCTCGATATCGTGGATCTCGCCCGGCTCCTTGGACATGTTCTGGAAGTAAGGCGGGTTCTGGACGTAGGTCGACTGCGGCGGCCAGTTATAGGTCTCGCTATCGACGGTCTCGACCGCCTGCCACTTCTCGTCGCCCTTGAAGACGTCGGCATACTTCGATTGGAACGCCTCGCGGGTGACGGTCTTCTCGACCAGCTCGGCGATCTCGGACTGCGACGGCCAGATGTCCTTGAGATAGACGTCGTTGCCGTTCTTGTCCTGACCCAGCGGCTCGCGGGTGATGTCGACATTCATGTCGCCGACGAGCGCGTAGGCCACCACGAGCGGCGGCGAGGCGAGGTAGTTGGCGCGCACGTCCGGCGAGATCCGGCCCTCGAAGTTGCGGTTGCCCGAGAGCACCGAGGTCGCGATCAGATCGTTTTCGTTGATCGCCTTCGAGATGTCGGCCTCGAGCGGGCCGGAGTTGCCGATGCAGGTGGTGCAGCCGTAACCGACGAGGTTGAAGCCAATCGCATCGAGATCGTCCTGCAGGCCGGCGGCCTCGAGGTAGTGCGACACGACCTGCGATCCCGGCGCCAGCGAAGTCTTGACCCACGGCTTGCGGTTCAGGCCAAGCTCGCGCGCCTTGCGGGCGACGAGGCCGGCGCCGATCATCACGTAGGGGTTCGAGGTGTTGGTGCAGGACGTGATCGAGGCGATCACGATCGAGCCGTCATGCATCTGGTAGTGGCCATCCTCGGTTTCCACGAAGCCGCGTTTGTGGTGGCCCTCGTCGCCGGGGATGTCGACCGGCTCGGGCTGGCCGCCTTCACCTTCCCAGCGGATCTCGGAATTGGCCGAGGTGTCCTCGCCCTTGCGCTGACCCTTCACGTATTCGCCGAAGGCGCGAGCCGCCTCGTCGAGCGCGATGTGGTCCTGCGGGCGCTTGGGGCCCGAGATGGCTGGAACGACGGTGCCCATGTCGAGCTCGAGCGTGTCGGTGTAGACCGGCTCGTAGCCGGGGTCGCGCCACAGGCCGTTTTCCTTGGCATAGGCTTCGACCAGAGCGATGCGGTCCTTGTCGCGGCCGGTCTGCTCCATGTAGCGCAGAGTCTCGGCGTCGATCGGGAAGAAGCCGCAGGTGGCGCCGTATTCGGGGGCCATGTTGCCGATCGTGGCGCGGTCGGCCAGCGGCACGTTGTCGAGACCGTCGCCGTAGAACTCGACGAACTTGCCGACCACGCCCTTTTCGCGCAGCATCTGCACGACGCGCAGCACGAGGTCGGTGGCGGTAGTGCCCTCGACCATCTTGCCGGTCAGCTTGAAGCCCACGACTTCGGGGATCAGCATCGAGATCGGCTGACCCAGCATCGCGGCCTCGGCCTCGATGCCGCCCACGCCCCAGCCGAGGACGGCCGCGCCGTTGACCATGGTGGTGTGGCTGTCGGTGCCGACGAGGGTGTCGGGGTAGGCGACTTCCTCACCGTTCTGGTCCTTGTCGGTCCAGACCACCTGCGCGAGGTATTCAAGGTTCACCTGGTGGCAGATGCCGGTGCCCGGCGGCACGACCCGGAAGTTCTGGAACGCCTTCTGGCCCCACTTCAGGAACTGGTAACGCTCGATGTTGCGCTCGTATTCGCGATCGACGTTCATCTGGAACGCGCGCGGGTTGCCGAACTCGTCGATCATCACCGAGTGGTCGATGACGAGATCGACCGGGTTCAGCGGGTTGATCAGCTGCGCGTCGCCGCCCAGCGCCTTGATGCCGTCGCGCATCGCCGCGAGGTCGACCACGGCGGGCACGCCGGTGAAGTCCTGCATCAGCACGCGGGCCGGGCGGTAGGCGATCTCGCGAGGATTCTTGCCGCCATTGGCGCCCCATTCGGCGAAGGCCTTGATGTCGTCGGTGGAGACGGAGAAGCCGCCATCTTCGAAGCGCAGCAGGTTCTCCAGCACGACCTTGAGCGCGGCGGGCAGGCGACCGAAATCACCCAGACCGGCCTCGGTGGCGGCAGGAATCGAGTAATACGACAGGCTCTGCGACCCGACCGTGAGCTTCCGGCGGGTCTTGGCGCTGTCCTGGCCAACTTGAATCGGCATGAAGTGTCCCTTCTGGCTGCGAGCTGTGGGTCTGGCCCCGGTTCTGCCGCAACGGCAGCAGGCGATCAAGGCCGTCGCCGTCTATGTATACAACGGCACACAAATGTCCAGATGCGGCCGCCTCGCGTTCCGCGCACGTCGCTCTCGCGGCGGCTTGATTGGCAAGAAGGGGCGGAACCGCTTAGACCGGACAGGGTAATTTCGGATTGGAGAGAAGGCATGCGCGGATTCTTGGCAGCTTTGGCTAGCGCGGCCTGTATTGCCTTCACTCCGGTCCAAGCCGAGTCGCCGGTGGTGATCGAGCTGTTCACCTCGCAGGGCTGTTCGAGCTGCCCGCCTGCCGACCAGATGGTGCGCGACCTTGCCACGCGGGAAGACGTCATCGCGCTGGGGCTGCATGTCGATTACTGGGACTACATCGGCTGGGCCGACAGCTTTGCCCAGCCGGGCTTCACCAAGCGCCAGAAAGCCTATGCCGCCGCCGTGGGCGAGCGGATGGTCTATACGCCGCAATTCGTAGTCGGGGGGGTCGAGCGGATCGTCGGGGCCAAGCCGATGAAGGTGATGGAGGCGGTGATGAACCACGCCGAGATGCCCGAGACGGTGACGATCCAGGCCGAGCGCGAGGGCGGGCTGCTTCGAATCAAGGCGCGGCGCATGACCGACCACACGGAACCGCTGATGGTGCAACTCGTGCGTTTCATGCCCGAGGCAAAGGTCTCGATCAAGAATGGCGAGAATGCGGGGCACGATCTGACCTATGCCAATATCGTGACGTCGTGGGGTCTGCTGGTCCGATGGAGCGGAACCGAGGATCTCGAGATCGAAACGCCGATCGAGGGCGACCAACCCGGCGCCGTGATCGTCCAGGAAGAGGGGCCGGGTGCGATCCTCGCCGCGGCGCGGCTGCCCTAGCGGCGGGCTGCCTTCCACCGGTTGTGCACCCAGAACCATTGTCCGGGATCGCGCCTCACCCGCGCTTCGAGCCGGGCCGTCGCCTCGCGCATCATGTCGAGCGGTGCGTCATGTGGAATCGGAGCTTCGACCGCGACATCGAATGAAACGCCGTCGGCACGACGGGTGCCGTAATAGGGTACGAGCAGCGCATCGAAGCGCCGCGCAAGCTCGGCGGCGGTCAGCGCGGTGCGCGCGGGCCGACCCAAGAAATCGATCTCAACGCCGCTGCGGTCGTGCAGATCGAACAGGATCGTCGCCATGCCGCCCGCCTTGAGATGGCGCAGGAACCCAGTCAGACCGCGACGCCCCTTTGCGAAAACCGGCCCCGACACGTCCTGCATCGTCGCCGCGTAGTGGTCGTTGACGAAGCGGTTCGACATCTCGCGATAGAGCCCGCCGATGTCGTAGCCCATGCCGGTGAGCACGCGCCGG
>Ga0310345_10006087_pt1 | contig 10576 bp, 9 predicted proteins | sample HC15DNA20500_MG_FD_204667 | JGI IMG/M metagenome (GOLD analysis project Ga0310345, IMG submission 204667) | Marine microbial communities from station ALOHA, North Pacific Subtropical Gyre - HC15-DNA-20-500_MG | ecosystem: Environmental > Aquatic > Marine > Oceanic | place: Pacific Ocean: North... | reverse complement strand
GGCAGCTCAGCGGTGGCCTCTTCGCGCTTGAGACGACGGGCCAGCTCGATGCCGCTGGTGCCCGGCATCATCCAGTCCAGCAGCAGCAGGTCGGGCTGGTGGTCAACGACCATCGCATGGGCATCCTGGGCGTTGTCCGCTTCAAGCACGCGATAGTCAGCCATTTCCAGCGCCACAGCGATCATCTCGCGAATGGGCGCCTCGTCATCGACAATCAGTACGGTCTTGGCGGTCATCCAGGGCCTCACGGTGTTCTATGAAAACTCGTTTATACAAAACAGTTCAATGACATGTCTGTGACGATGACACCATGACTTAATGACAATTCTATGACACCCAGCATAATTAGCCAGCTGCAGGCCACCAGCTCAGAACAATTCCGGCAAACACCAAGAGCCCTGACCAGTGGTTATTCAGAAACGCCTGGAAGCAGCGGTCGCGGTCACAGTGAAAAATTAACCGCTGCTGATGAGCAAACGTCGCTGCCATGCCCGCCAGACCCAGCCAGAAAAAACCGCCTAACCCAACCCGCAACCCCACCCAGGTAAGCAACGCCAGCGTAGCAAGCTGCAGCAGGCCAATGATGAAACGGTCGGCGCTGCCAAACAGCACCGCGGTGGATTTAATGCCGATTTTCAGATCATCGTCACGGTCCACCATGGCGTATTGGGTATCGTAAGCCACCGTCCACAGCAGGTTAGCGCTAAATAGCAGCCAGCCTTCCAGCGGCACATGCCCCAGTACCGCGCCAAACGCCATCGGGATCGCCCAGGAGAAAGCCGCCCCGAGCACCACCTGGGGAAAGTGGGTGTAGCGTTTCATAAACGGGTAAATAAATGCCAGCAGCACACCCCCAAGCGAGAGCAGCACGGTAAACCAGTTGGTCAGCAGCACTAAAATAAAGGCGGCGGCCACCAGCGCTACAAATAGCAGCTGCGCTTCGGTTTCGCTGATCCGACCGGTGGCCAGTGGCCGCTGCTTGGTACGCTTTACATGGCCATCGAAGTGGCGGTCGGCGTAGTCGTTCACCACGCAGCCTGCGGCGCGCATCACATATACCCCGGCAATAAAAATCAGCAGTACATCGCGGCCTGGCACGCCCTCTGACGCGACCCACAGCGCCCACAGCGTTGGCCACATCAGCAGCCAAGTGCCAATGGGTCGGTCCAAGCGCATTAACTGTAAGAAATCTGCCAAACGGGCCCACCCGGTCGGGCGCAACAGAGAACGGTCCATGCTCATGCTTACCTCGTCAAAAAAGCTGCTGCGTTAGCCTAGCGCGACGGAAGGCCCAGCGCATCCGCCATGGTAGATAAAAAATACTCCTGAACCAGTAACGAAAGCCCACCATGTTCAAAGACAGAGCGCCGCCCCCATAAGCTATTGGCCGATAGCCCCGGCTGCTGGTGGGTAAAACGTGGCGGCGTCGCCGTGGCTTCCAGCGGCCCACGAACCAAATCGGGCTGCTGAAATAGCCAACTGCCTAACGAGCGTTCGCCCAACTTCCCTAGCCCTTTTCCCTGTAGCTGGTGAAGCGGGGCCACCGAACGCGCTACCACCCACGGCGTTTCATCAACACACAGCGCCACCTCGCGCAGCCACGCGTAGCGGCGTGGCGCGATGCCTAGGGCCAAGGCTTCATCGCGCTGGGGCAGGCCAATGGTTTGGCGCAGCAAGCGCACCCGAAACGCTCCCGGCTCGCCTGCTGCTATGAGGCGCGCGGTTAAGGAATCCGTGGACGCTACCCACTGCCACCAAGGCGCACTCATGGCTGGCTGAGTGGCTGCCACGGGCAGCCACTGAGGGAAGAGCGAAAACGCAGGTGTGGATAACACAGGGGCGGTCACCTAAGCCTCCAAGGCGGTCAATTCAGAGCGGGCTAGTGTAACATGGTGGCTTTACAGGCTTTTGTTCCACCGACGTTTGGTGACGGTATGCCCGACTCACACACGACATCTTCCAGAACACCTCACCACCACGCCGCACTGGTGATTGTGGGCACCGGCATGGCAGGCGTTGGCCTGGCCCGCGCGCTGCGCCGTCAGGGAGATACGCGCACAATCACGCTGGTCAGCGCTGACAGCGGTGATGATTACAGCAAACCGCTGCTGTCGACAGGCTTCGCCAAGCGCTTGAGCCCTGACAAGCTCGCCCAGCGCAACGCTGAAGCGCTCGCCGATGAATTAAACGCACATATCGTTACCCACACCCACGTCACGCAACTGGATGTGGATAACCACGTGCTGCAACTCAGCAGCGGAACAACGCTTGGCTACGATGAGCTAGTGCTCGCCACCGGCGCGGCCCCTCGCACGCCGTTTCGCATACCGAGCGAGCTGGCCGAGCGCTGTTTTACCGTCAACGACTTGGATGACTACCGCCGCCTACACGGAGCACTCAACCAGCCTACTCGCGTCGCGATTATTGGCGCCGGATTAGTCGGCTGTGAATTCGCCAACGACCTGCACGCAGGTGGGCACCAAGTCACCGTGATTGCGCCAGAGAGCGCCCCTCTACCACGCCTACTCCCTGAGCGGCTGGGTAGTACACTGGCCAATGCGTTTCAAGAGGCTGGTATTCATTTAGCGCTTGGACGCACCTTAGAGACATTATCCCAAGATGCAGACAACGCTTTGACGCTGCAACTCGACAATGGCGAGCGCCATACGGTAGATATCATCCTATTCGCGACCGGTTTGGCACCTCGCACGCAGCTTGCTGAAGCGGCAGGGCTGAGTGTTAGCCCCAGCGGCATTCAGGTTGACCGGCAGCTACGCACCAACCAGCCGCATATTTATGCGTTGGGCGATGCCGCGTGTATTGATGGGGTGAACGCCATGTATGTGCAGCCGCTGCAAGCAAGCGTCAAAGCCCTGGCAGCTACCCTTGGCGGCACCCCAACGTCTGTTAGCTTCGGCGCTTGGCCAGTCGTGGTGAAAACCCCGCTGCTACCCGTGGTGGCCTACCCTCCCACTCAGCCCCCAGAGCGCTGGCGGATTGAGGGCGACGGCAATGATTTCACCGCGTTAGCGGAAAATAAAGACGGACATTTGATTGGTTTTGCGTTGACAGGCGGCTGCGTGAGAAGGAAAGTGGAGCTTTCCAGAGCTGCCCCAGGCCTGCTAGGCTGATTTTCGCCGCATTCACGACTAGGCTAAAGAAGCGCTGCCTGCTGGGTAGGCTACCAACAACATTGATGTTTGTTTTCCACAAGGGAGATTCCTTTATGCGCAAACCTGAACTCGCTGCAGCCATCGCTGAAAGTGCTGACCTTTCCAAAGATAAAGCTGGCCAAGTGCTCAACGTCATCCTGGACGAAATCACCAACAGCGTTGCCAAAGGTGAAGATGTAGCGCTGATCGGTTTTGGTACGTTTACCGTTCGCGAGCGCGCTGCCCGTACCGGTAAAAACCCGCAAACCGGCGCTCCACTGCAGATCCCGGCCAGCAAAAACGTCGCGTTTAAGCCAGGCAAAGCGCTCAAGGACGCCGTTTCCTAATGAAGCTTTCGCTGACGCTGTGGCTACTGGGCTTTATGCTCAAGCGAGCCCTGCGCCGCAAGCCGCGCTTTCGTGAGCAGCTTGAACGCATGCGCGGCCTCGACTGGGGTGTCGCTACGGAAGACTTAAGCACCGCCCGCTACTACCGGATGGCGCCTAACGGCATCACCACCGGCAAGGGGTTGCCCGTTGACCTGGATCTTGAACTACGTTTCCGCGACCAAGACGCGGCGCTGCGTATTCTCAAGAAGCCTACCCAGCAGGCGTTTCTGGACGGCATGGTGGCAGGAGACGTCCGCCTCGTCGGCGACTCCTCCGATATGAACAAGCTGCAAAAATTGTTGAAGTATTTGTAGCGCCATACGCCCAGCCGCAGGCAACCTGCTCCCCGCAGCCAAACGCTGCGGGGTTTTTCGTTAACGGCACACCATAGCCACGTACCGGCATACTATTTATACTAAAGTCTAACAACAGCAAACTCACAAGAGCCTCTATGCCCCTCTCCCTTTCCCTGCGCCGCCTTTGGACCCTAGATAAGTTCGCCTACAGCCTGCGGGTGTTTATCGCCTTCAGCGGGGCGCTGCTGTTTAGCGGGCTGGCGGGGGATGTGGCGCTGGTGATTCCGCTGTTTCTGGGCATTATTGCCAGCGCTCTCTCAGAGACCGACGATAGCTGGCAAGGGCGTTTGCAGGCGTTGGTGGTCACGCTGCTCTGCTTTGCCTCGGCGTCGTTCGTGGTGCAGTGGCTGTTTCCGTGGCCGTGGCTATTTGCAGCGGGCTTGGCGGTATCCACCTTCACGCTGATTATGTTGGGAGCGATTGGCCAGCGTTACGCGACCATTGCCTCCGGCACGCTGATTCTTTCGATCTACTCCATGATCAATATTGAGCAGCATGGCGGCGTGGATGAGGACGTCGCCTCGCGCCAGCTGCTGCTATTGGGCGGTGCCGCTTGGTACGGCGCCATTTCCGTAGTGTGGTGTGCATTGTTCTCTCGCCAGCCGGTGAAACAGAGCATGGCGCGGGTCTACAAAGCCCTAGGTGAGTTCTTGATTTTGAAATCGGCGCTGTTTGAGCCGGTACGGGGCGTTGATGTAGAGGCCCGCCGCGTGGCGCTCGCTCGCCAGAACGGCAAGGTAGTGGATGCTCTTAACCAAGCAAAAGAGATGATCTTTCGCCGCCTGGAAGGCCAGCGCGGCAGCCGTAAGCTCAACCGCTACCTGCAAATTTACTTTATCGCTCAAGATATCCACGAGCGGGCAAGCTCCACCCACTACCCTTACAGCGCACTTACTGAAGCCTTTTTTCATCACGACGTACTGTTTCGCTGCCAGCGGCTGCTGGACCAGCAGGGCCGTGCCTGCCGCCAGCTAGCCAAGTCGCTGCTGCTCAACCGCCCTTTCAGTCACGAGCAGAGCGAACAGGCGCTGGCCGACCTACGCGCTTCGATTGATAATCTTAGCGAGCGCGGCAAGCCCGAGTGGCGGCCGCTGATACGCCCGTTGAATGCGTTAGCGGACAACCTCTCCACGCTAGAAGCGCAGATTGCCAGCGTCCACAACCCGGACACCGGCAGCGAACGCCGGGATAGCGCGCTTTATGACCGCTCGCCCTCTAGCCTGCTGGAAGCCTGGAAACGGGTGCGGTTGAACTTCACGCTGGGTTCGCCCACCTTTCGCCACGCGGTGCGCTTAACCACCGCGCTGGTGGTGGGTTACGGGCTGTTGCAGTGGCTCGACCCACAGCAGGGCTTTTGGATTTTGCTGACCACGCTGTTCGTATGTCGACCTAACTTCGCCACCACCCGGCGCTTTCTCTCCCAGCGGATTCTGGGCACGGTGCTTGGGCTGATTGCAGGCTGGGCGTCTATCAGCCTGTTCCCCCAGCCACTTATCCAGAGCATGATTGCAGTGGCGGCAGGCGTATCGTTTTTTGCCAATCGGGAAAAGCACTATGTGGTTGCCACCGCCTCTATCACGCTGCTGGTGCTGTGCAGCTTTAACCAAGTGGGCGATGGCTTTGACCTGATCTGGCCGCGGCTGTTTGACACCTTGATTGGCTCGCTGATTGCGGGGCTGGCGGTGTTTTTTATTCTGCCGGATTGGCAAGGCCGCCGCCTGTACCGCGAAGCGGCCAAGGTGCTCACCAACCACCGCCGCTATTTGGACGAAATCGTTCACCAGTATGAAGAGGGCAAGCAGGACGATCTGGCTTACCGCTTAGCACGGCGTAACGCCCATAACGCGGATGCGGCGCTCTCGACCCTGCTTACCAACATGCTCCACGAGCCGGGGCACTATCGTAAGCAGGATGCTGATAACGGGCTGCGCTTTTTGGTACTTTCCAACACGCTGTTAAGCCACCTCTCCGCGCTGGGTGCCCACCGCCATCGGCTGGCAGAAGATGAGGACGATGCCGCTTTTGTGCCGCTTGCCAAGCGGATTAGTGCCCTGTTAGAGCAACTGGCCGAGCAGCTGGATAAACGCCTACCCGTGGAGCCGCTGACCGCGCCTGCCAACGAGCTGCTGAGTCAGTTAGAGGAGCAAAGCGGCACAGCGGAAGAGAAGGCCGTCACGCTCTATCGCCCCATCCAAAGCCAGCTGCGCCTAATTGCCAGCCAGCTTGGCCCGCTGAGCGATGCCGCCAACCGCTTAACAAGCCCCAGCGCCGAAAAGCTCCACGAGCCTAACGCAGCGGTTTAGCACCGCGCGCATACCCATGCCCTGCCGCTACACCTGCCCGTAGCGGCCTGCCGCTTCACCCAGCCAGCGGCGCACCAGCACGGCCGTCACGTCGGCATTGCCCTGCAGCGCCTTGGCCAGGGCGATCACCCGCTCTAGCTGGTCGGCATCGCGCTCTAAATCCGCGATTTTCATTTGGGCGAGGCCGGTTTGGCGAGTGCCAAGCACTTCGCCGGGGCCACGAATTTCCAAATCTTTTTCAGCAATGCGGAAGCCGTCGGTGGTTTCCCGCATCACGCCGAGCCGTTCCCGGGAGCTTTTGGAGAGCGGCGGGTGATAAAGCAGCACGCAGAAGCTTTCGGTGCTGCCGCGTCCTACCCGCCCACGCAGCTGGTGAAGCTGGGAAAGCCCTAAGCGCTCCGGGTTTTCGATGATCATCAGGCTGGCGTTGGGCACGTCGACTCCCACCTCAATCACCGTGGTGGCCACCAGTAGATCTAGCTCGCCGGTCTTGAAGGCATCCATTACCTCGGCCTTTTCCGCGGCTTTCATGCGACCATGAATTAGCCCAACGGCCAATTCCGGCAGCGCTTGGGTCAGCTCATCACGCGTTACCTCGGCGGCCTGACACTGCAATACTTCCGACTCGTCAATCAGCGTGCACACCCAATACGCTTGGCGGCCATCGCTGCAGGCGTTGCGAATCCGCTCGACCACTTCCGGGCGGCGCTCGTCAGAGACCACCACGGTTTTCACCGGTGTGCGCCCAGGCGGCAGTTCATCAATTACCGACACGTCCAGATCCGCGTAGGCGCTCATGGCCAGCGTGCGGGGAATCGGCGTGGCGGTCATGATCAATTGATGAGGGGTTAATCCACCCGCTTCGCCCTTCTCACGCAGGGCAAGGCGCTGGTGAACGCCAAAGCGGTGCTGCTCATCGATAATCGCCAGCCCCAGGCACTGGAAGTGCACATCACCTTGAAACAGCGCGTGGGTGCCCACCACCATGCGAGCCCGGCCGTCGGCAATGGCGGCTTTGGCATCCAGCCGTGCCTTGCCTTTCAACTTGCCCGCCAACCACGCGACTTCGATGCCCAGCGGCTCGAACCAGGCCTTAAATGCGCGGTAGTGCTGCTCAGCGAGAATTTCCGTCGGTGCCATCATGGCCGCTTGGCAATTGCCCGCCAGCGCCGAGAGCGCCGCCATGGCGGCCACCACGGTTTTGCCGGAGCCCACATCCCCCTGCACCAGCCGCAGCATGGGTGCAGGGCGTGCTAGGTCGAGGGCGATCTCTTCCAGCACCCGGCGCTGGGCACCGGTGAGCGCAAACGGCAGTTGGGCTAGAAAGCGCGTTTGCAGGCTGCGCCCGGAGGGTAGCTCTGGCGCGCCGTCAGCCTGAATACGCAGGCGCACTTCCCGCAGGCTAAGCTGATGGGCCAGCAGCTCTTCCAAGGCGAGCCGCCGCGTGGCGGGATGAAGGCCGTGGGCAAGCTGCTCTAAATCTACGTCTGGCGGCGGCTGGTGCAGTAGTTGCAAGCTCGCGTGAAGCCCCGGCAGTTGGAAGCGCTGACGCAGCGCATCGGGAATCACATCGGGCAGCGTTTCGGGGGCTTGCTCTAGCAGGCGCAACGCTTGCTGGGTCAGCGCTCGCAGGCGGGTTTGGTGAAGCCCCTCGGTGGTGGGGTAAATCGGCGTGTAGTACTCCTCGACCGGCGTTTCGCTACCGCCGCTAAGCCGATACTCGGGATGATAAATCTCCAGCCCCGTCGCCCCCGCCCGCGCTTCACCAAACGCCCGAACGGTCACGCCGGGGCGCATCTGTTGCTGTTGAGCGGGCGAGAAGTGAAAAAAGCGCAGGCTTAAAATACCGCTACCATCGCGCAGGCGGATCAGCAGGCTGCGCCGCCGCCCCTTAACGATATCGCTGGCGGTGACTTCGCCCTCTACTACCGCTTCATGGCCCGCCCGCAGCAGGCCAATCGGGGTGAGTCGCGTACGGTCCTGGTAACGCAGCGGCAAGTGGAACAACAGGTCGCTGATGCGTTCCACGCCGAGCCGGGCGAGCTTAATCGCCAGCGCTTCCCCCACGCCCTTCAGCGCCGTGACCGGTGCAGACAGATCACTCATGAGGGAGCATTCTTCTTATGCACCGGCTGCTGGCACTGGCTAATCGCCTTGGCCAAGGCATCAATGGCCTTGGGCCGTGGGAAGCTGGCCCGCCAGGCAATCGCCACGGTGCGTGAAGGGGCGGGGTCCACAAACGGGCGGCTGACCAGCATGGCGTTTTCGTACTGGTCGGTGCCTAGCGCCGACTGCGGCAACACGGTGATACCCAGCTTAGAGGCCACCATATGGCGAATGGTCTCGAGCGAGCCGCCTTCGGCAATCAGCGTGTTATTGGGGCTGTTGAGCTTCTGGGTAATCGCCGGGCAGGCTTCCAAAATTTGATCGCGGAAGCAGTGGCCTTCCCCTAATAGCAGCAGCCGCTCTTCTAATAAGTCTTCTTTATGGATCGCCTCGCGCTCGACCCACGGGTGGCTGGCGGGCATTAACACTTCAAAGTGCTCGTCGTAGATCGGTTTGGTGACCACGTCGGTTTCGGTAAACGGCAGCGCGACAATGATCACGTCCAACTCGCCGCTACGCAGCTTGGCCCGCAGCGTGCCGGTCATGCCCTCTTCAATATAGAGCGGCATTTGCGGCGCGGCGTTGGCCAGCGCGGGCACCAGGTGCGGGAACAGGTAAGGTCCGATGGTGTAAATCGCACCAATGCGCAGCGGGTTCGCCAACTGGTCTTTGCCAGCACTGGCCAACTCATAAATCAGCCCGCTCTGCTCCAGCACACGCTGTGCCTGAGCAACAATTTTTTCGCCCAGAGGGGTGACTTGCACCGTGGATTTAGAGCGTTCAAACAGGGGAATTTCCAGCTCATCTTCGAGCTTTTTAACGGCCACAGAGAGCGTCGGCTGAGAAACATGGCAGCGCTCGGCGGCGCGGCCAAAGTGGCGCTCCTGGGCAAGGGTTACGATGTAGCGAAGTTCTGTTAAAGTCATAGCGGTGCCAGTGGCATCCTCTCGTTGCAGCTCGTGACTAGTCATCGTGTTAGCGAGACGGAAAAGGACAGACAAGCCCTATTGAAGATGGCACATCTCATAGGGACTTTGTATCTGATAGGGAATATTAATCAAGAGGGGTGAGCAAGTTGAAGCTAACGATACTGATTATCGGCTGTGGAGACATCGGCGTCACGCTTGGACAAGAGCTGCTGGACGAGGGGCATCGGGTGATTGGCGTGCGCCGCCAAGCCAAGGCATTAGAGCATACCGGCATTGAGCCGTTAGCCCTTGATCTCAGCACCTTGGAAGGGGCCGACGCCAGCGCACTGCCCCAAGCCGACTACGTGATTTACACCGTCAGCGCAGACCGCTTTGAAGAGAGTGCTTACCAGAGCGCCTACCCAGACGGTCTCAAGCGTGTGCTCAGCGTACTGGAGCAGCACGACACACCACCACGGCGTATCTTCTTCGTCTCCTCTACCAGCGTCTATGGTCAGCAAGAGGGCGAAGTCGTTAACGAAGAAAGCCCCACGGAATCCACTAGTTTCTCCGGCACCCTGATGTGTGAGGCCGAACAGGCGCTGCTCAATCACCCGCTGCCCGGCACCGTGGTGCGTTTTTCCGGCATTTATGGCCCGGGGCGTGACCGTTTGATTCACCAGGTTGCGGAGGGCCGTATTGCCGCCGTGACACCGGTGATCTACTCCAACCGCATCCATCGGGACGACTGCACCGGCATTCTGGCGCACCTGATCCGCTGCCAGGAGAGCGGCACACCGCTGGCCGACCTTTATCTCGGTAGCGACTGCGAACCGGTGACCCTGCACAACGTGATGGCGTGGTTGGCCAAACAGTTGAAGGTGGAGTCCACCGACACCATGCAGTCGCCGCTGCGCCGTCGTGCCAGCAAGCGTTGCGACAACCGCCGTATTCTCGAAACCGGCTACACCTTCCGCTATCCGACCTACAAAGAGGGCTATGCCCAGGTGTTGAAAGAGGGCGGTTTTTTAGAGTTGCAAAAAGCCTAGCGCCCTAGCCGCGAGTCGATTAGAACGCTAGAAAAGGCAAAGAGCGAGCCTCATCGGCTCGCTCTTTTTGTATGCGTCGGTGTCACGCCGTTTAGTCGCCGATCACCATCACGGCTTCGGCTTCTACCTGGCTGCCTTTAGGCAGCGCTTTAACACCCACCGCCGCACGCGCCGGGAACGGCGTGGAAAAGAACTCTTCCATCACCTTGTTGACGATCGCAAAGTTGTCCAAGTCGACCAGGTAGAGGTTGAGCTTGACGATATCGCCCAGCGAGCCTGCGGCTTCTTCACACACGGCCTGTAGGTTGGTGAA
>Ga0310345_10006086_pt1 | contig 10577 bp, 10 predicted proteins | sample HC15DNA20500_MG_FD_204667 | JGI IMG/M metagenome (GOLD analysis project Ga0310345, IMG submission 204667) | Marine microbial communities from station ALOHA, North Pacific Subtropical Gyre - HC15-DNA-20-500_MG | ecosystem: Environmental > Aquatic > Marine > Oceanic | place: Pacific Ocean: North... | reverse complement strand
TAAAGATTTATTAAAACCTATAGCACAATCTCTTGGGTGGGAAGTTCATGATGGAAAAGATTTAGTATCCTTGAAAAGATATATCTATGGGATGGAACAGAGTGGTTCTGAGACTCCTTGGCAACATTCAGTAACACCAGATAGAGATATTTCAAGAGAAATATGGAGTCGTGTTATAAATAATATGCCTTATTTCTTAAAGACAAAAGGAACTGCACGAGCAATTAAAGGATTAATAAGTTGTTATGGTATTCCGTCAAGTATTTTGAGAGTAATTGAGTATGGTGGACCAAGTTTACCAGGACTTCCACTTGATACTTTTTTAACAAGAAAATTTACAAAGGCATTAAATTTCTATGGGGCATTAAATAATACATATGTTCAGAATAATACTTGGAAAACACATTTATCTGGAAGTAGTGCAACAAGTAGAGTACCAGATACAGTAGAGTTTAGATTTAGAGCAGCAAGTGGTTCAAATCAAGTATTAGTAAGACGAGGTGATGATTGGGGAATTAGATTAAAAGATAATAGTTCAGTTGATAATTACGGATATGTTTCGTTTATGTTGAGTGGTAGTAAGGGATATAACGAAGTAACTTCTTCTGAATTACCAGTTTATGATGGAGAGTTTTGGTCTGTAATGTTGACAAGGACATCTGCATCAGGATATACCTTAGTAACGGATAGTACTAGCCAAAATATGGCATATAATTTGCATGTTAAAAAGTACGATTCTGGTAGAAGTAAAATTATATATGAATCTTCAAATACTTTAGCGGTAAGTGGAGCATTGGGAGCAGTATCACAATCATATAATTTAGCATATTCTGGTAGTGCTAAAACTGTTACCATAGGTGGTCCAGAAAGTAGTTATTTCGGAGAATCATTGAGTGGTTCTATGATGGAATATAGAAATTGGACACAACCATTAAACACAGCTTCCTTTGATAATCATGTATCTGCTCCAATCGCATTTGATGGTAATTCACCGTCCGCCTCGTACTTAGATTTAATAACTCGATATTCATTTGACGATGATAAAGATTTAAGTGTGGGTGCAAACCAATGGTTTAGAGATGTAAGTGCAGACCAATCATTTACTTCATCAGCTGTTCCATCTGGATATACAAGTGGGTTAGCATCTAATACAGATTCACCTACACACTTTTCACGAGTAGTAGATGAAACTAATATGAAAGTTCCAAACTTAGGTCCAAATCGTATTGCATCCAATAAATTAAGAATTGAAGCTGATAGTTTAATAGACAGAGAGTTATCAGATAATCCAATATTAGAGTTTGGTAAAAGTATAACTATACCAGCATATGATAGGGCGTCAATAGATTCTAATAAACTTGGTATCTTCTTTTCACCATCACAGGCCATTAATGAAGATATTATATTGTCAATGCCAAATCTTGATTTCGACCAATATATTGGGGATCCACGCGACCAATATAATGAACAATATACAGGATTAGTCGAGGCAAGAAATTTATATTGGAAGAAATATTCAGGACCAAATAATTTTTGGGATTTTTTGAGATTATTAAAATATTATGATAGTTCATTGTATGATCAGGTTCGTAGTTTAATTCCAGCACGAGCAAATGCTACAGTTGGTATTCTCATAGAGCCTACAATTCTTGAAAGAGATAAAATAATAATTGGAAAAGAACCAACTTTTATTAGACAAGATTTACATAGTAAGATAATTGCCACTCAATATATTAGTGAAAGTGCACAATATCCAAATTACGAGTCAAGTATAAATTTTAGTCATCCATTTAAAATTAATTATCATACACAAGAAACTGGTTCATTTATTTCAGCATCATCTGAATATCTGCAGTTGGAATCAAAAATACTTTATTCACATCCATTTGATGTTAATTTTTATAATAAGAAAAGTGGTTCATTTTATTCCGCATCAGCAGAATATATTCCATTAGACTCTCGTATAAGTTATGGACGACCATATGTACCTAATTTTTATACAAAAGATAGTGGTTCATTGGTTTCTGCATCAGCAGAATATCAAAAATTAGAAAGCGTTATTAGTTATTCTGATCCATTTAGGATTAATTATCATACAAAAGAAAGTGGTTCGTTTATTTCAGCATCTGCTTTATATCAAGATTTAGGAACTAATCTTAACCTTAGAAATCCATTCATGTTCGATAATCGAACTCAAACGACTGGTTCTATTATATCAATGTCTGCAGATTTCACTACGTACAATGCACCAAGTGATACTTTGGCAGCCAACGCCAATGGAACGGGTTCATTTGTAATTAAACATATTTTAGAAAGACCAGCATTATATGGTGTAGGAGATAGAGATACGAGTGGTTGGTATGGAAATGATTATTATAATTCAACTATACAACAGGGAGCACAAAAATCTATTAGAGAAGAAGTGGTGATGCCAAGATATGAAAACAAAGTTATATCAGAACTTAATAAAGAAGTTGAATATCATTTTTCATCTTCATTAAGTGCATCTTTAGGTCTATATTATTCATCAAGTTTTGTATTATCTGATTTTGATAATAAATGGGAACACGGACTTGGAACTGATAGACTTTTTTATATTGGGTGTATTCAAGATGGTAGAACAACTGTAAGTGATAAGGGTAATAGATACCAAGACGAAACACCAGCAGTTGATATTACTATTACATCACCGACAAAATTAGTAACTACAGATTCACCATCTACTAAGTTAGATGTTGTTTAAAACAGACAAAAATTGAAAAGGATTATATTTATAAGTGAAGAATAACAAGTTTTAGTATGTCGAATCTTATAAAAGTATATAAAATCCGAATTATTACACAGGAGAAAAAACAATGGGATATTTAAATAATTCAAGCCGAACATTAGACGCTATTTTGACAAAGAAAGGTCGAGAGATTTTGTCAACTGGTGGAGATTTTAATGTTGCTAAATTTGCACTTGGGGATGACGAAATTGACTATGGATTGTGGGATACAACTCATACGAAAGGGACAGATTTTTATGGTGCGGTAATCGATAATTTACCTACTCTTGAACCATTCAACGATCCTTCAGAGATTATGAAATATAAACTCGTAACGAGGACAGATGGTGTTCAAGCAATGGCTAAACTAATAGAACTACAAGATTCTGTTAGACAATTAAAAAGTCTAAAGTGGTATGCATTAGACGAGGCTGGTGCTGGTGGAACACGAGTTCAAGTTGGTAATACTAATACTTTTCTTGGTATACCAGTTCAATTCGGAGTAGGTCATGTAGATAATCATGAACTTACAGTTGATTATAGTGGAGGACCAGATTCTATATTATCTACTGGATATGCAGGTGAAAGATTTACGATAACGTTGTTAGATACAACTCAAGTAGTATTGGCACCACTTTTTGTAGATCCAACACAAGCACTGCCACCCGCTGGAAAGGGAAAGGGAGGTAAAGGTGGAGCCGGATTTGTTGGTGGAGCAGGACCCCCATCAGCAGCCACGGCACAGGGATCTGCAAGTCAGTATCTAAGTGTTCCAGTAGCGAATAATAATATTACCCAATTGTGGTATCCATATATACATTCGGTACAGCATCTTTCACAGACAATATCAGATTGTGTGGTATCTAATGGTACTTTCGCACATTCTAATGCAGCATTTGCACCATCACATGGTGGAAGAATAGCGTTATATCCAAAACGACTTACTTCTAATTCAAGTCCAACAAAAACAACCTTGGTTGTTACAGGTCAGACTTCAGGAGCAACTAAAGAATTTGATGTTAAGGTAACTTTTAGGTCTATATCATATACACCTTCGTTAGATATAGATGCAGGAACGGATACTTCAGAAGATACATTCGTTGGATAGAATAAGTAATTATTTTTTCATTAAGGAAATAAAATGGGATTTATAAATAACACTTCATACATCCTAAACGCAGTCCTAACCAAAAAAGGTAAGGAATATCTTTCTAAAAGTAGTGGTAATTTTAGTATTACTAAATTTGCACTATCAGATGATGAGATAGACTATAGTTTATGGAATACAGCACATCCAAAGGGTAGTAACTATTATGGTGCAGTTTTAGAATCTACGCCTATGTTAGAACCCTGTGTAGATCCTGAAGTTATAATGAAGTATAAATTATTTACAATGCCTTTAGGAACTAAAACTTTACCATACATAACAGATATTATACAATTATTAAGAGTAACTGCAACTGATGGTACAGTAAATGATAGTAGGTTAAAATCTATCCAAACCGATGAAGGTAGTTGGACACTTACTGAGGCAACTATAAATCCAACAACGGTTGGGGCAGACCAATCTTTTCAGGATGAAAATTATAGTTTCTTGTGTTTGAATATGAATGTTGTTGATATGCGATTGGGAACTTTAGGTACGGGCGAAGTTTTTGATGATTTACCTGATCCAGGAGCCATATATGCTGAGGAAAGTGGTAGATTGAGTACAAAAGTAGTTGGGGAGTCAATAACTATTAAAGCAAAACAGATGACATTTGATAGGGAAACTTCTATAATTATAACAGGACAAAAATCTGGAGCTATATATGTACTTAGAGTTCAAGTAACATATGATGACCAGAGGGCATAAAAGATATGGGGTATATAAATAAAACTTCATTGTCAGTAGATGCATTATTGACAAAAAGAGGTATAGATTATTTAAGAAAGGCAGTATTTGGTGAAAATCAAAATGGTGAGCATGTAATTACAAAATTTGCACTCGGAGATGATGAAATAGATTATGGACTATGGGATGAAACTCCAAGTGGTTCTAATTTTGTGAGACCACTTGGTACGGTAATTGATAACCAACCAATAGTAGAACCAGTAGTTATTGATGAAGAAATTATGAATTCTTTTTTGTTTAAGGATGGTATAGTATTAACTACCGAACCAGAACCACCAATGATTTCGATACCACCAACAGCAAATTTTAGTATGTTTGCAAGTGGTTTACCACCAGTTTCAAAATTTAATATGAAGGGAAGAGATACACCCATTTCAAAGTTTAAAACGAATAAAGGACCATCAAGTTTTTTTAATTTAAAATAGGATAAAAAGTGGGATATATAGATAAAACATCATTAACTACAACGGCACATTTTACTAAAAGGGGACGAGAAATTTTAGCAAATGCACTTGCAGGAGCAACAGATGATTCCTATGTAATTACTAAATTTGCTTTAGGTGATGATGAAGTGGATTATGGTTTATGGGATGAATCACAACCATCAAATTTACAAGGTAGAATTATTGAGAATATGCCAGTACTTGAATCTTTTATAAGTCAAGGAGAAATTATGAATTCATATGTTATGGTAGAAACTCCACCAATTACCAATGGATCTGTAATTTCTAATATTTTAGGTCAAATATCACTTGAGGGTGTAGGGGATATAATTGATTTAATACCATCAACTGAAAACTTTGATGAAACAGAAGAATATGAATTTTTTCTTGAGCATGATAATGTGGTAGAAATGTTTAATCCACACGTCCCTCCTGTTACAGATTTTAATATGAGTATTAGTATGTTACCACCACCATTGGCAGATTTTATTATGTCTATGGAAGCAGGAGATTCACCTATGGCTGGTTTTACTATGGAAGAAGCATAAAGGAGATTAAAAATGGCAATTTCAGGAATAGTTCCATTAACTGTAGATTTTACCAACACATCAACTGGTGAAAATTTAGTGTATTTATGGGATTTTGGTGATGGACAGACTTCTATGGAAGCAAATCCATCACATATATATCAAGTAGTAGGAGACTATACGGTAACTTTAACTACTACAAATAATTACGGAACGGATACTAAGTTAGATTATATTTCGGTTAGTCTTGGAGTAAGTGTACCACCTGAAGGTCCAGGAGGACCACCACCAGGAGGTAAAGGTAAAGGTAAAGGTGTGACCGGCCCACCAGCAGGAATATATCAATATGGAGCCGCTGGAGGACCACCAGGAGGTAACGGTAAAGGTACAGTTGCACCACCAGGAGGTAACGAACAACAACAAACAGGACCACCACCAGGAATATATCAATATGGAGCCGCTGGAGGACCACCGGGAGTTGGTCAAGATGAAAAGTAGAAGGGTAAAGGAGGCTTATAATAGACACACCATCCGCAAATTTTGAGGTAAAAAAACCTTATGTAAATAATGGTTTTTCTAATGTAGTAAAAAAGACTAAATTGTTTCATAGTAATAAAATAGAAGTCAGAAAATCTCCATTACAGGGATATGGAGTTTTTACAAAAGAAGATATTAAAAGTGGAGAATTGTTAGAAGAATGTCATTATTTAGAAGTCCCAGATGATGAAAGGATTGCCAGATATTATTACAATTGGCCGAGAGGAGAAAAGTTTCAAAAATATACAGTTCCACTTGGATTTGGGTGTATATATAATGGAATATCTTCTTCTGGTCAAGAGGCAAATGTAGAATGGACAACTGATGTAGATAAAGATATTTTTATATACACAGCAATTAAAGATATAAAAAAGGGAAATGAATTATTATTAGATTATGATTATGGGGAGTATTAGATAATATGTTAAGTGTAAGTCAAACACCACAAGATGGATTTGGACAAGAACAAACTTTACATGGACATGCAGTTCGTTTAAAAGCTAAAAATTTGACCACTACGAGGACGACTACTTTAAAAGTAACGGGTATGTCAAGTGGGGCTGTATTTTATATTGATATTGTTGTTACACCAAAAGGTACAGGAGAAAAGGCAGTTTTTGGAAAACCTACATCGGCTCCCATAGGGTTAGTATCTAAAGGAACTTCAATAGTTGGCAATAAGGGAATGCCAAAGCTCGGTGGTAAGAAAACTTCACCAGCTAGTAATAAGGGAACTTCAAAAGTTAGTGGTCCATCTATGGGTGATTCAAGAACACTTGCAAGTTCTAAATAAAAATTAAAATTTTAAAATAACATATTTATATGTATAAGGAGATAAACAATGGCAATAAGTAATTTTTTCACAGAAATAGAGGATACCGATAAACGGACTAATATAATTAGTACTGTATCATCCCCTGTATGGTCTGGTGGAACAGCAACATTGACTTCTTTCTATACTGGCTCTACACAAAGTGCAAGTAGTGGAGATTATTATTACGATGTTTTTGATAAAGCAGGAAGTGATACTACACGGGCTGTCCAATTTGCAGTAGCATACGGACACGTTCATGGTAGTGGTTCAAAATCTACATCTGCTGGTAATAATCCATCTAAGGCAATATATCGTCAGTTTAGGAACATCTGTATTAAAAATGCACACAGTGGTGTTAGATTTAACTTTAATGCTGATGGGGCAGGAACAGCTTATGACGGAAAAGATATTTTTGTACTAAGTGTAAATAGAGCACGATACAGAGAGAAGTTAGATCCAGGGAACTGGGAACTACATTTGAGTGGAAGTAGAACATCAGGAGAAAATGATTCTCTATTAAAACTCATTGATGATAGTGGAGCTACCGCAGATTCTACAATCAAAGCATCACAAAGGAGATTTAATGTAGTTAGTGGTTCAATTTCGGATGGAACTTCAAGAATAAAGACAACGGCTGTAAATCAAGCAGCAGGTGGTAGTGGTTCATTTGGATATGTATATCCAGAACTTGGTATTATTGTATTAAACGCAGAAGCAATAGCTTCTCATTCTATCGGATATCATAACTCTGGTTCAGCAGCACTTAAAACTAATGCACTTAATCTTGTTAGGTCAAGTGGTACAGATAATGACAACGCTAAACAATTAGTAGATGTTATAAATAGTGGTTCATACTTTCAAGCTAGAAGGGAAGAACAAATTAAATCATCTCATTATTTTTGTAGAGTTAAATCTGGTGAATATAACTATAGTCAAAATCCAACTTATTTTACTGGGTCTAATGCTGAGTTAAAAAATTCAAGTTTTGTTCAAGATCCAAAATCGTATATAACTACGGTTGGATTGTACAATGATAATAATGAATTGTTAGCTGTAGCTAAACTAAGTCAACCTTTGTTGAAGTCAAAAGACAGAGAAGCTGTAATCAAAGTACGATTAGACTTTTAGGAACGGAGATAATAAATGGCTTTTAAAGTTTTCGATCCTAATTTAGATACGGCAGAAAATATAGTCAATAAGGTAGCCGAAAGGATGTGGTCGGATAACACTGCAACCCTAACTACCTTTTATACTGGATCTACACAGAATTCTAATACTGGCAAGTATTATTTAGATGTTCATAAATCTAGCGATGAAAATACAGATGTACAATTTGCTATAAGTTATGGTCATTATGCTGGTTCTGGTTCTGAAGGTTCAACTGCTGCAGGAACTACTAATCCTACTAAAGCTATATATTCACAATTTAGACAAGTTTTGTTGCCACCACAGACCACTAAATTTAATTTTCATGGTGATTCAGGAGTAAATTACTATAGCGATGATGTTTTTGCCATTGTTGTTAATAGAGCTCGCTATAGAGAAAAAATGGATCCTGGTAACTGGGAATTACATTTAGTAAGTGGTAGTACTACGATAAAACTTATTGACGATAGTGGGGCAAGCAGTGACCAAAGGATTAAGGACGCTAATAGAGAATTTAATGTAGTTAGTGGTTCAATTGCAAATCAAGAATATAGGATAAATACTGCAGCATCTGCATCAGCAGCCGCAACTAATTCTGGTTCATATGGTTTATTTTATCCAGAGTCGGGTATTATTTTGTTAAATCCAAACTCATTGTCAAATACTCGTATGAATATCGGAAGAGCTTCTGGATCCTATGTTATTCCAGAACTTGTAAAAAGTACTTCTACTAACAATTATGAACATAGAAAACTATTGGAGTCTGTACAATCGGGTAGTTATTTTGCGGCACGTAGGGAAGAAGTGAGAAGAAGTTCATTTTATTTTTGTAGAGTTGAAAACTCTGAATTTAACCATAGTCAAAATCCATCATTCTTTACAGGGTCAAACGCACAATTAGTTCATAATTCTTTTATTGCTGAACCAGTTACTTATATAACATCTGTTGGTTTATATAATCAATTCAATGAATTATTGGCCGTAGCTAAAATGTCTAAACCGTTTAAGAAGGATCCGAATACTGAAGCCCTTATCAAAGTAAGACTTGATTATTAAAGGAGATTCCAATGTTTAAGGATATATCTCCAGATGATAGATCAGTACAAGAATTCAAAACTCATAAACAATTCACCTTTACTCATACAGATAGTGGAAGTGGAGTTTTTGGTCTTGAGGGTATAAGTGGAAGTTATCATAATTATTTAACAGGTTCTGCACCATCCCAAAGTTATGGAGTATTTAATTCTAATTCTCAAAGTTTCGGTAAAGATTGGAGTACTTGGTATAGTCATGGAACTTTTCATAAAATACCATTATATTATACTATAGCTAATTTATACTATAAATATGACAGAATTCCTAATCCTAAATCTACCACCACTAAGATGCCAGTATATACTGCTACTAAGTGGAGTAGAAAAGATCCACATGGTAGAAGAGATTGGGGATCAATAATTCCACGACAATTACATAAGAAAGTAAATGTTATTACAATTCCACAAAAATATTTTGGAGAAGAAATAAAACCAGGTTCTATTAAAATTCTTGACGATAGTAATGGAACAACATTAGATTTAAGGGATGATGGTCACGGACAACTTTATGATAATACATATTCATCAAGTTTTGCAGCAGGAACTCCAGGAGGTACTCCATTAACAGGTAGTGTTGTTGGTAATGTGTTTTATGAACATGGATTGATTACTATTACGGATACAGGTTCGTTATACATATCTGCAAGTATTGGTAGTGGTTCATTGCCTGCAGGACAATATACAGGTAATGATGGATTTTCTGTAAGATTTAAAGCTACAAAAACTTCTACTGAATATCAGTATTTATGTAATGTAAATAAATATGAATTTAATAGTAGTACAAATCCAAGTATAGTTAGAGGTAGAAGTGGTAGTATATATGTCCCATCAGATGCAAAATACATTTATGATGGTGATATACAAAAAGGAAGTTTATACCCACCACTTTATGCAAAAACTATGGATTTAGTATTACAAGCGGCAAGTAGTTCTTACAAATTAACATATAATCCAGGAACATTATATGAAAATTTCACCACACATTCAGAATTTGGGACGTATATCACTAATGTTGGTTTATATAATGATTCAAATGAGTTATTGGCTATCGCTAAAATATCAAATCCTATAAAAAATGAAAATGATTTACCGTTATCATTTTTAATTCGTTTCGACTCATAAATTCGCCGTATATATTATATTTATTAGTATAATAGAAACAATATAATATAGGAGAATACTCGTGGACAACCAGGCACAAGGTTTTATCGAGGGTTTGATAGGACAGTATGGTTGGTTATTTTTAGCGGGAGTAGTGACTCTCATCTTTCAAAATACCATAAGAGAAGCAGTTGATGGTTTCATGGTCTTTTTAGGTAACGACTATAACGAAGATGATGTCGTATCAGTTGATG
>Ga0310345_10006084_pt1 | contig 10579 bp, 15 predicted proteins | sample HC15DNA20500_MG_FD_204667 | JGI IMG/M metagenome (GOLD analysis project Ga0310345, IMG submission 204667) | Marine microbial communities from station ALOHA, North Pacific Subtropical Gyre - HC15-DNA-20-500_MG | ecosystem: Environmental > Aquatic > Marine > Oceanic | place: Pacific Ocean: North... | reverse complement strand
AGCAGGTAGTAACAATCGTATTGTAAAAGCACCAGTAAATAAACTTACACATGAAATTCAACTTAATATTCAATCTTGGTCAAGGCATATTACTATGAGAGCAGGTGTTGAATTTGGTAGAAGAAGAGGTAGAAGACGTTCCTTTGGTAGAAGAAGAGGTAGAAGACGTTCCTTTGGTAGAAGAAGAAGTAGAAGACGTTCCTTTGGTAGAAGAAGAAGTAGAAGAGCTGCTATCCTAAGAGCAAGAAGAGCCGCTATGGCAAGAAGAAGAAGATCTAGAGGTAGAAGAGCTGCTATCCTAAGGGCAAGAAGAGCTGCTATAGCAAGAAGAGCTGCTATAGCAAGAAGAAGATCCAAATCTAAAAGAAGAGGTAGAAGTGGTGGTAAAGGTCCCCTTAAAATTGGACAAATTACTTATAGAGTTTCTAGTTCTCATGATAATGGAAGAAACCGTCATTTTACTCCTCAAATTAATTCTCCACAAGGATGGTCGGCAGGAACAAATAGAGTTAATCAATGGATTAATATGAGATTTCGAAAACAATTTGTTAAAAATGTATTAACTCAAGGAAGAATCAATGGTGCTCATGGTCAATATGTAAGACAATTTGATTTATATTATAAAAATGCGTCAAATAGGTGGGTAAGAATAGGAAGAAAAAGAGCAGGTAGTAACAATCGTATTGTAAAAGCACCAGTAAATAAACTTACACATGAAATTCAACTTAATATTCAATCTTGGTCAAGGCATATTACTATGAGAGCAGGTGTTGAATTTGGCAATAGAAGAGCATCTAGATCTAAAACTTTTATGAATAAATGGAAAAACGGTGCTACTTTAAGATTAAGAACATGGAGAAATACTTTCGTCCAAATGCATAGTAATGGCGTTCATGTAAAACAAGGTGGTGCTGGTTCTTGGGAAATTTTTACAATCAAAAGATTACCACGATATGGATTTAACTGTGTTGCATTATATGGAGCACATAAAAGATATCTTAGAGCACACGGTAATAAGAAAACGATTGACCAATCTGGGGTAAGATCTAATTATAATTCTTATCCAAATGGATGGTCTTGGGAACGTTTTTGGGTTGAAGATGTTGGTGGAGGTAAATTTTCTTTAAGAACTTTTCATAACACTTATCTTCGGGCTCATAATAATGGTTCAATGGATCATTCTCCATATGTTGCTAAAGGTAAAAAAATTCCAAGAAATTGGGTTTGGGAAAAATTTACAGCACAATGGTTAAGTGGAACAAAGAGAAGAAAAGTTTTAGCAGTCAGAGCAAGAAAAAGAGCAGCAGCTAGAAGAAATTTTGCTATGAAAAGAGCTAAAGCAAGAGCAAAATGGGCTTGGATGGCTAAATTAAAAGCAAAAAGAGCAGCAGCACAACGAGCACAAAAATTAAAACAAGCACGAGCAGACAGTCTTATTCAAAATAAATGGAATAAATCTGATGCTGATTATAAAGCAGCAAAAGCAATTAAAAAAGCAGAAGAAAAAAGACAAGCAGCAATAGATTCTAAACTTGATAGAGTTAATACTTCTGTTCCAACATTAAAACAAGATATGAAAGATGTCAAATACTCTGGAGTAAGTAAACATATTGGAAGTGATGTCCGTGATATAAAAATTGATAATAAGGTCAATGTTGGCGGTAATATTCGAATAAAAGGAACAATTCCTAAATTGAAAGAACCATTTGAAAATACATCATCTAAATCTTACTTTCCAAAAATGTTATTTTTAATTTGTATATTAGTTATTCTTATTTGGTTAATCAGAAAATATATGTAATCAAAAATTAAAATTGTTTTTTATATAATCTACATAATATTTAGCAAAATTAACGAGTAAAATGTCTCAAAAATCGACGATTCCTAGGGCATTTACAGTTAATAACTGTACGAAATCTAATTGTGTTGGAACTGTGGATTTAACTACATATCTTGGATTACACTATGATGCGAAACGCCGTGGACCAGAAAGTTTTAAGAGATTCGTAAATGTTGCTTATCAAAATTGTTACCAGAATTGTGTTACTCAAAAAATTCCAAAGAATATAAAAAAACCAATCTGCGATTGGGGAAAACCTTCTAATCGATAATTTAATTTAAAAAACCAGTCCTTATTTTTATAATAAAAATTTATTTAATAATATTATATAAATAATCAATGGCTGATTTAAATGACATTAATATGTGGGCTAAAATTTCTCCTAGTGCTGAAAATGAATTAGAGCAATATAAAAAACAAACTATTAAAACTTTAATTAGACAATCTGCTCGTTTTTCTGCTGCAGCAACTCAAGATAAAAGTCCACTTATAGCATTATTACATGCCAACTATGGTGCAACATATCTTTGGGCTTTAAGAGATATTGCTACTGATGAAGAAATAAAAAAATATGGTAATATTGATATTATCTCATTTAAAAATAAGATTACTGATATTCAAGATAAAGCAACAAAATTAGTTTCCGCTATTTGTCCAAAATTTATTGGTCAAGTAGAACAAGATTTAATGAAATTGGCTGGTGATATCTAAATTAAATAATCATTACATCATCATCATTATCGCTACCTAAAAATCCATATCTAGGAAAATCTTTTTTAAATTCTTCTTCTTTAGGAATTAAATCTTCTAAATTGGAAGCATATCGACCAATATATTCTTTAACTTTTTGTTTATATTTAATTAAACATTCATTATATAGTTTAGCAGCCTCAGAATTATAAGGATCTTTCGCATTTGGATTTTGTAATAATTCTGGTAAAAATATATTTAATATATTTAATAAATCATATGAAGGATTCCAATCTGATCCAATTAAATTTAGACAAATTGTTCCTGCTTTCTGTTCTACATTGGGATGAAATATTTTATTCATAAAGTTAATGATTGGTCCTTTATATGGATATTGTGGTGGAAATCGGATTCTTATTTTCCAAATACCGCCTTCATAATCACTATTATCAGGCCCGTAAAATATGATAAATATTTCATCAGTTCCACCAGCAGAATAAAAAATTTGATATCCGTTACTTACAATTTGTTTAATATCTATCATTTTGCGTTTTTCCCTAATATTCATTATGAATTGTATATTAATATTATAATATATAATTTTTTATATATTATTATACTAATAATCAATGATTTATAAATATATTTAATCAAAATCAACTTTCATTAATTCAATAACAGAAGAAACTTGCTGTGGTTTTAATTTTTTGATCTTTTCAGCATTTTTTGGACATTGAACTTGTTTTTCATTATATCTATAACAAACACCTGCGTCATCTTTATATAAAACTTTACCAGCATTATCTGGTGTTGGGTATTTAATAATAATATTTGGTTTAGGATGTTCTAAATAAACAAATAGAATACCAATACAAAATGCAAGGAAAAAATATTCAGGAATAATTCTCATTCTATGTATATTAATATATTTATATTTTTTTATACTAGATAGTCATATTAATTTAAAATATATTTAAATTAATTTAAGCATTTGATAAATTTATAAATATATAGTATAGCAATTATCAATGAATTCTAATAATTATGACTCTTCAAAAGAGCAAAAAAACATTACGAATGAAAAGTCTCAAAAATCATTTAAAAAGGAGAAAATTACGAAAAAAACAGTTAAATCTCCTAAAAATTCACTAGAGGCTATTAAAAAACTTGATGTCGATGCTGTTTTTATTAATTTAAAAATTTTTAGCCGAATAAAAAAACAGGATAAACTATGTTTTTCCGGCGATTCTCTTGAAATTGATAATCGATATGTAGCATTTGTTCGTCGTTGGTTTAATAGTGATGATAGAAATAAATCAATTGAATATATTAATGCTATTATTCAAAGGGTTTTTACAATCGTCGATGAAACTTATTCCAATGAACAAAATAAAACAGGTGTAAAAAAAAGTAATGATATTTCTCCTTTTAAAGAAGAAAATTCTAATTTACTTCAAAGATTTTCCATTGAATTATCTAATACCATTACAGGATTAGAAAATTTAAAAAAAACTTATAATGATGATAGTTTAATTAAATCAAATTTGGATCTTGTTATTGATAAAATCAAAATTCGAATAGATAAAATTAATAAACTATTGAGAATTCATATTTAAATCAAAATTGAATTTTTAGAGAAAAACTGTATAAAGACTTTTCAAATGAAAAAGAATAGAATTGAAAAAACTATAATAAAAATTTTCGAAGACTTTGAGATGGGCGAGTTGCCAGATGAATTAGATGAATGGTTTGAAAGATATATGCCTCAAAGAAATCGAAAAAATATTTCTGATGAAAATCGTTGTATTGCGAATACACATAAAAGAGAAAGATGTGTGAAAAAAAAATATGAATCAAGTGGCTGCCTTTGTTATCAGCACTTTCAGATTTATAATAAAAATAATATTCTTCCTTTTGGTCTTTTTGATACTACAAAAGAAGAATTGCTAAAATTAGAGATTATTCCAAAGAATAAAACTGTAAAAAACTAATTAAGAAACAATTTGTCATTGTTTATTAATTTATTTTAACTATATAATATTAATTTTTTTTTTTGACTGGTCTTGGTGGGAGTTTTTTTGCTCCAGTAACATTTAAGTAAGCACCATTATCAATTCCTAATAAAGGACAAGGTGGACAAACTTTTTGTGGAATACATTTTTTCATGTCTGGTAATGGTAAGTTCCATTCAGCTGGTGGTAAGAAACTATATCCATAATCTGGATTATTTCTTGGTCCTCCTTTGTTATATTTTTTAATTTCTTTTTTGACTTGTTCAGTTTGAACTGCATCAACAATTTTTTGTTCTTGCATACTTAATTTGCCTCTAACTTGTTCAGTAGAAACTGCTTTGGTTTTTTTTGCTTGTTGGACAACATCTTTAAAACTTTCTATAACTTTACCTTGAGCATTAACTTTGACAACAACTTCTTCAGCATCTTCAAAACCTTCAATCACTTTTTGTTCTTTTAACATTGGATCTTGATCATTGGTGTTATCAACTTTTTCATATTCTTCTTCATCTTCAGAATCAGTTTCATAATCTTCTTCATCTTCATAATCATCGAAGAATTCACGTTTATTAAAGCATTTTTCAATAACAGTGATAACGCAAGCAGCGCCAATACCAATAACACAAGCATCTTTCATTTCAATTGCTTTTTCCATTTTTTGAGCAACATAGTATGCAATAAATGCAACAACAAGTATTTCTAAAGCGAATTTTAGAATCTGGGAAATCATATTACTTTATATTATAATAAATAGATATAATATTTTTTTAAAACTATAAATAGAATTTAATTCTTTTTTACTTTAACAATTTCTGGTTTTCCATTTTTTAATCTTTTACCAGAATACCTATATCCTTTTTTTAATTTTCCAGCATTTCCACCAGTTTGAACAATACCTCTATGTTTTCTTACAAGTCTTTTAGTACCTCCATCTTGTTTTACTTTTTTCTTTGGGGCTTTTTTTTTCTTTGGCTCTTCTTTTTTCTTTGGCTCTTCTTTTTTCTTTGACTCTTTTTTTTTCTTTGGCTCTTCTTTTTTCTTTGGCTCTTCTTTAGAAGAATTATTTTTTATAAATGTTATTAAATTATCAGAAGTTCTTGAATCTTGAAATTCTTCTGTAATTTTACCTTTATTTGTCATAAATTTAATTGATGGAATTCCGGAAACTCCAAAACGATTAAAAACTTCCCCATTTCCTTCAGTTTGTCCATGAACTGCAAAAATAATATGTCTATCATTAAGTTTATTGTTGGCTTCAACAACATCATCAACTATATCCCTACAATGAGGACACCAAGCTTGATAAAAAACAATAGCACCAGATCGATCATCATTAGTTAAACAACTTCCACCTTCTAAGTCAAAGTCGTTAACAGTTAATTCTCTAACGCCATTTTTATCTTGTCCGTATTCGTTATCCATCTTCTTATATTATATATTATGTATAGAAAATATAAGACTATAAATATTTAATATTTAATCACCAAAAATATTTAATTTCTTATTTAGAATTACAACCAAAATTATTACTGTCATTATAAAAGTTAATACAAAAATAGTACAGAGAATATATAAAAAAGGACACAATTGCTGATGTACATATGATAAAATCAAAGATACACAAGGTTCAATGATTTTTTGTTTAATTTTATCTTGATTTTTATGAAATTCGGTTGTGCATTTATCTATTATGTTTTGTGTTAAATTACTAACTATTGTCATCTAAATTGTATAATTATTTAAATATATTTTTTTTATAATTTTTCTTTTGGTGATGATTTGGAAAACAAATCTTTAAAAGTTGCAACAACACTTACTTGATCTGCTTGTTCTTCTTCCAATGTTTTTGGAATAAATTTATATTTAATTTTTTGAATCGGACAACTTGTATTTGCTCTATAATATCCTACAACTGACATTATAATTCCAATGAAAAATAGGGATACAATAAAAAGTCTCATTATTACTTATATTAATTAGAAATAATTTTTTTTAATATAAAAATTGAAATAGTATATTATATTAATAATATATATAAACGATGTCAATTGCTAATTATAATAGTATTAATATTAAAGAAAAACAAATCGTTGAAGATAATTCTAACGAAGATTATGAAAATTACGAACAGTTTGAAATAGATGATATACCCGATATTCCTGAAAATCACGATTATGATGACGGTGAAAATGAACTAGATATTGCTTCCGAACTAGAGGATATAAAAGATCAAGAAGATAATGAAGAAAAACAAGAAGATGAGGATGCTGAAGACGAAGATGATATTGATATTGATATTGAAGATGAAGAAGATGAAGAAGAAAATATTAATAAGAAAAGTAATAAAATAGAAGGGGGTAGAAAAAAAGATATCCCACTTATTGTTGATTTTAAATATAAAGAACAAATACTTATTTCTTGCGTTAATAGAATTACTCGTCCGATTTTAACTAAATATGAAAAAACTTTAATTTTAGGTCAAAGAGCTCAACAAATTTCGAAAGGATCAAATATTTTAGTTAATATTGAAAAATTAAAAAATAAAAGTCCTCTAGAAATTGCTAGATTTGAACTTTCTGAAGGTGTTATTCCTTTTCTTATCAGAAGACCTTTACCAAATGGCCAATACGAAGATTGGAGAGTTTATGAACTTAAAGATATTAATTAATTATTTTTTCTTGGAATTAACGATTTAAATATATCAAAATTAAAATAATATTTATATTTGATATGTCGCCATTTTCTAATAATATGCTTTGTTCTTCCAAGCATTTCTGGAAAACCATCTTCAATATATCTGAATGATAGTTTAGTATATAAATTATTTGGTTTTCTAAAATTATCACTTGCATCATCCAACTCAAAAATTTCTAAACGAAATGTTTCTGCTATATAAGCAGCACAAATCAATAAGAATGAAGATAAACCTTTATTTTTATACTCTTTTTTTGCTTCAATCCATGTAACTGTAACTGTTTTTTCATCAAAAGACCATAATGTTTCTAAATAACAAGGAAAAGAATAAATTGATTCTTTATTTATTAAAATTGTATTTAACTCTTTTATATCATGGTCTTTATTATCTAAAATAAAAAGATAGGAATATAATTCTCCATTATATTTTGTTTTTAATGATTTTTGAACTATAAATAATGATAAATCATCAATAACATTATTTATGACTCTAAAATACTTATACAATAACATTTATTATTATAAATAAAAAATCAATTATAATATTTATTTACTTCTTCTAAAATATTTTTGTTTATATCCTCGTTTTCCGCCAATTGATGGAACTACAATTGAAGGTACTTCTATATCTACAGATTCTTGACCTTTTCTATAAAGATATAAACCAGTTCCAGCAACTGTACCAACGAAAACTACAGCAACAGTACCAATCAATAGTTTTTTCATGTTTGGATGAATATTAATTCTTGTAATTTTTAAAATATACATAATCATAACTTTTAATCGATATAAAAATCTAGTAAAAAGTTCAAATGTTAATTTTAAAATTTTATTAAAAACCCATTTAATCATACCAGCAATCATACCAATAAACATATTGATCATATTGGCAACTAAACCATCAAAAATACCAAAATGTTCTGCTTTTCTTTCTTTTTGAATTTTTTTACCAGCCTTGACACAAATTTGGACAAATAAAGCAAGCCCAAGAATAACTATAATAGGATAAAAGTCCATAATATACTTAATATATAATATAATTAGATATTATCTATATTTAATAATTTAACTATTTAATCAAATTGAAGGTGCTGCTACAGGAGGAATTTTAAGTTTTGGTGGGAAAATTAATGGTTCAAGAACTAATAAATAAATCATGACTGAACCCCACAAAGTAACAATAGCAGTACCAATCATTACTGGTTTTTTATATGGTCCAATAATTTTATTAATCCTTGCTAGAATATCTTTTGCTGTTACTTTAATAACACCAACAATTTTCATAATTCCTGTATAAACTGTTTTACCAATTTGTCTGGCTAAGTTAACAAAAGCATCCTTAGCAAATTTAGCAACTTTACCAAAAATACGCTTAATAAGTCCAATAACGTAATTAATTAATGGAGACATAACAGCTCTAATAGCAGCTGCGATAAGAGAACCAATAAAAGCAAAATGTTCTACTCTTCTTCTTAAAAATGTTAAATAACATATTCCTAAAATTAATATACAAGCACAAATATTTGGATTACTATTTGTAAATTGAAACATATTATATATTAAATATTAATATTTTTATTCAACAATATAAAGATTTATAAATTTCATCTTTATTACAATCCTTTGATAATTTTATGAATAAATCTAACTTTTTTAATAAATTCTTTGTTTCTAAATTCTCAAAAAAGAATTTTTGTAAAATTGATGTTGTTGTTTTATATTTTTTTATTGCTTTATAGAATTTCTCAAATTCTTCCTTCTTGTTATCAAAGAAAAAATTATACATTTTATTAACTTGTTCTTCTGTAGAATAATCAAAATGTATTTTATAATCTATTCTACCTGGACGGATTAAAGCATCATCTAATCTATCTGGATAATTTGTTGTCATAAAAGTTATTAATCCTTCATTTCTAGCAAGACCATCTAAAATATTTAAAACACCACTGAATGATACAGCACTTTTATTTTCACGAGTAGATTCTCTTTTTAAAAATAATGAATCAATGTCTTCTAAAACTAAAATTGTATTTTTCTGTAAATTACTTACAGCATTCATAAATATACTATCAGTAATTTTTGGTCCAAAATTAACAATCGCAACATCCATTTCTAATTCAGATGCTATAGTTAAAATTAATGTAGTTTTTCCACAACCAGGAATACCTTCTAACAAATAATTACGTTTATACGGAATACCATATTTCTCATATAAATCTTCCTTACCTAAAAAACTTTTAACATCTACTAAAACTTCCTCTTTTTGTTTTTCTGGTAAAAATACTGAAGCAGCATTGCGTTTAGGTAATTTATTCAAATAAGCCCAATATCCATTTTTTAAAATTCTACAAATTATTTTATTATCCTTCTTATGTTTTGTAAATTCTTTCGCAGTTACTAAAAATTTAGTTAAAATTTCTTCAGAACCATGGCATATTATTTTTAATGTGATTGGATATTCAGCATAATGAGCTGTACCTACTACTCTAGCAATATCTCTATTATAATGAATATCTATTTGTGTACCCTCAAAGTCTAAATTAGTTATACCATAAGGTAGTTCATATTTAGCATCATAATCCTTTTCGTCCGTTTTCAATAAATCTCTTAAAGTATATGATTTTGTTTTACTAAGACTGACACCATATTTTAGAATATCCTTTCCCAACGTACCATTCATATCCAGTTCTAATTCAATTGTTGTATTTTTTTCCATAGTGATGTTAATTATATATATATTCTTGTTCTTATCTCTTCATTGAGACTAATTCTTTTTCAAATTCTTTCGTTACTCTAGATATAGATATATCAAAATATTCTTTATTCTTTTCTATACCAATACATTTCCGATTTGTATTTTTACAAGCTATCGCTGTTGTACCACTACCTAAAAATGGATCTAAAATAATTGCTCCCTTTTTACTAAATACATTAATTAAATGTTCCATCAATTTAATTGGTTTAACTGTAATATGTGTATTATCTTTTCCCTTTTCTTTTTTAGTTGGCTTTGATACTAAAAAATTATTATCAAAAGCAGGATTTATTTCTTCTAATGTCATTACATTAGCAAGAACTTTATCTGAATTTTTACCTACCTTATTCGAAAAATTAATTAAACCTGTTTTAAATTTTATTTCTGTTTCAACATAGGTCATTTTACCACGAGGTTTAACTGCTACACATATTGGTTCCGCACAAGAACGTATCATTGGAGTTTTGAAATTTTTATATGCTTCTATCATTTCTTCTTTTTCTTTATCCGTTAAAGTCTTATTCTTTTTTATTATATGAGAAACTGACATTCCTTTTGGCATCGATTGTGTATAAACCCAATTTAACA
>Ga0310345_10006083_pt1 | contig 10580 bp, 3 predicted proteins | sample HC15DNA20500_MG_FD_204667 | JGI IMG/M metagenome (GOLD analysis project Ga0310345, IMG submission 204667) | Marine microbial communities from station ALOHA, North Pacific Subtropical Gyre - HC15-DNA-20-500_MG | ecosystem: Environmental > Aquatic > Marine > Oceanic | place: Pacific Ocean: North... | reverse complement strand
TCATTAGGATCATAGTTAATCAAATCCGCATAGGTTCCCGTTGCCAAATCCCTCTCGCCGGTCTCCGCATTGACTGATGAGGTCTTATAATTCTCATCAAGAATATGTTGGGCACTGCCCCCCGGTATTCCTTCCTGCTCAATGCGAAAATATGTCACTGCAAGAGTCAATCCCTCAATGGAATCGGGCTGATAAACGAACCCTGCGGTGTAGGTATCAGCTGTATGGGGGTCCAAGTCAGGATTCCCGCTATAAATTGCAGAAACTTGATCGAAATCAAGTGATGCCGGATTTAACACTTCAGGATAACTTTGCTGATCAACTGTATAAAGAGATCCGAAGGATGGGGCAACATAGGACTGAGAGTAAGTTGCACGAATAGTCAACTGATCGTCAATCGGCTTCCACTTCAAGTTGAACAACGGGTTAAAATCGCTCCCAAAATCGCTGTATTGATCAGCACGTCCCGCTGCAGTCGCACTTAATTCGTGTAGGCCGGGACTGCCACTGGCAATTGGAACAAATATTTCGGCAAAGCCTGAATCAATATCCCGATCGCCGTATAATGGATTTCCGGAATTAAATCCCACTGTGTCACCACTCTGCTGCGCCTTGTCTGGGATCGACTCATAACTTTCATAACGATGTTCATATCCTGCTGCCAAAGCTACGGTTCCCGCTGGTAAATCGAACAGATTACCGTTCAATCGGATATCGAAACTTTGAAGAACCATTTTGCCCTGTGTGGTCAAGGTTTGTCCCAGGCGTCCCAACTGTGCATCCGTATGGACCTGATAACCAAACGGGTTAAACGCAAGTTCGCCGGTGTCGGCTACGGCCTCTTGCAATGCGCTGCGACTCAACTCACCTCCCAGAGTCTCCAGAAAGCGATTTTCATTATAGAGCAAGGCAGATTCCCAAGTCCATCCGCTATCACCTATATCACCTTTTAAACCGCCGAGGAAGCGATAGTAATCACGTGTCACCTCCTCAGTTCTAGGACCTAACTCAACAGCGCGATAAAACCACCATCCATTAATGTCCTGACCAAATGGATTGTAAAAGTTGTCCTGAGGGATTGTGAGTTTATTTCCATCATTACCCACACTTGAAGCGTTGAATGGGGACGGAGCAAACTGGTTGTAGCTGTGGCTATAAGAATACATCGCCTCAGTGAAAAAAGTTAGATTATCCGTGAGCTGATGCTCAGCATTTCCAAAGAAGTTGTACCTTTCAGACGGTCGTTTTGACGGCGTGTAGTAGGCATAAGGAAAGCGATCCGTCTCCTCACCCTGCGCTCTGCTATTGTTGAATAACCTGTAATCACTGGGGACAGGGTTCACTGCACTCGGATTAACACGGTCCTTAAGCGTGACCCAGACCCCTGCAGCTCCATCTACAATTGTTTCACCAGCATCATTCAAGGTCGTAATTGTAGGGTCGTAAAAGTTACCACCTCCGAGAGCATCGTTTCTCACGTCAAATGCACCCGGATAGGCATGGATACTTGTCTGGGTGAAGCTTGGAAAGGAGCGGGCACGATCCACACTGTAAAGCCCGCTGGCTTGGTAGTAACTGCCTCCGATTAAAATTGAGGTTTTTTCATCAGATAATCCGGTAATAAATGAGTAGCTTTGCTGACCGACGTCAGTATCTGTCGTATTACCATAGCCCAAATCGACAATGGTTCCGGAGAACCCCTGCTTAAATACAATGTTTACTACACCTGCTATGGCATCAGATCCGTAAAGTGCTGAAGCTCCGTCTTTTTGAATCTCCAATCGCTCTATGGCTGCCAAGGGAACTAAATTGAGGTCGATTCCCCCGATCCCAGGACGTCTTCCGTTAATCAGCACCAAGGTTCCTCCACCCAATCCGCGCAAGTCAACTCCGGCTGAACCGTTTCCTCCATTACTTCGAGTTTCATTGGAATTGCCAGAACCAATGGCAAAAGGTTGTTTTCTTATAAACTGGGATAATGTTTCGGCACCAGAGTCTTCGATATCACTCTCGGTGAAAATATCGACCTTGACCTGGGGATCCTCAATGTCAGTTGCAATGTTTGACCCAACAATGACAAATGGCTCCAACTCGTCAGCGTCGTCGCTCTCTTGGGCGAACGTGGGCATGGCTGCCAACGTTATACCCAAACTCACGAGGGCAGCCTTCTTGATGGCCTCCCTCACCTTCCCGATTTTTGCTCCATAGGCTCGTTTCATAACAATAGAATTGGTTGGTTTTGTTTGGTTACTCAGTAGAATTGGTTGGTTTTGTTTGGTTGCTCAGTACTATTTTGGCTAAAAAAATGGACAAACTTCCATGTTTGAAAGACTGTACAAATGTTAGTTGCGGCGAGTTTGGTTACACCTCCTCCCGCTGTCAAGGCATTTGATGGCTTTTTTTTTGTTTTTTGGCTCTTTTAATTCGGGCCGTTTGACGGCCTCCGCGGCTTGGCTCATGTTGCCCCACCTGAATTGAGTCTGGCCCAACCAGACCTCTCGGCCACTTTGGCCAAGCTGCGAGAAACTCCCTCTTTACAGGCTGTCCTGTACGGTGCGGAGCCGGGAGAAGTGTTGTCTCTGGGCGGCATCAGCCAAGGCGCCCAGGCCTTTTCGGCAGCGGTTTTGGCCCTCTCCGCCAACGGCCGGCCGGTGGTGGTCGTCTGCCCCACCGGCAAACTTCAGGAGCAACTTCAGCAGGAACTCGAGACGTGGCTCCCCGCCCTAACCAAGCGCCTGGCCAAGTCGCCGCTCTTTTTCCCGGCTTGGGATGTCCTGCCGCACGAGGCCCGGCTACCGCACGCCGACGTGCTGAGCGAGCGGCTCGAGACGCTCATCCACTTGGCCAAGCGCCGCAAACCCAGTGCCAACTCCACCGCGCCCGGCGCGATCATCGTCACCACCGGCGTCGCCCTGCTGCAGCGGACGTTCTGCCCGGCCGAGCTGAAAAATCGGTTCCGCAACTTCAAGCTTGGCGACCGCATCGACCCGCTCGACCTTGTCGAATGGCTCGAGGACCAGGGCTACGAGCCTGAGGCGCAGGTCAGCCAAAAGGGGGAGCTCGCGCTGCGCGGCGGCATCCTCGACGTCTTTCCGCTGGCCAGCCCGTGGCCGGTGCGCTTCGAGTTTTTCGGCGACGAGATCGAGTCGCTGCGCACCTTCGATCCGCAGACGCAGATCTCCCGCGAGAAGATCGACCGTACGACGATCTCTCCCGGCGGGGAGCTTGGCATCCTTAAGCAACAACTCGCCGCCGACTCAAACTACGGCACCGGGCGGCTCGGCGACTATCTTGTCGGTGATCCGCTTTGCCTGCTGATCGAGCCGGATGACATCGCCGAGCACGTCGCCGATTACCTCGGGCAAGTGCCCGACGGTGACCTGTTTCACGACAACTGGGAAGCCGCGCTTGGCCAAGCTCGCGAACGCGGCACGATCGTCGAGGTTCGCGAAACCGGCGACGACGAGCCGCTGTTCGAGGGACTCGACTCGTACCGGCCGCTTGGCGAGTCGTCCGGCGATCCGCAGGTTGCCGATGCCCAGCGGCGCGAGTTTTTCAACCAACTGCATCGCTGGCTGCGTAACGGCTACACCGTCTGGACGGTCTGCGGCACCGAGGGCGAGCTGCAGCGGTTCGAAGAGTTGTGGATCGAGTACGGCTTGGCCAAGCGCAAGGCCGAGGCCAAGCCGGTGCGAATGCTGGGCAGCGTGTCGCGCGGTTTTCTCGTCGAGGCGGCCAGGCTGGTCGTTGTCACCGACTCGGAAATTTTTGGACGGTACCGCACACAGCAATCGCGCCGGCTCAAGTCGCCCCACGCAGCAGCCACGCGCTCGGCGCTGGAGATCGATTTTACCGACTTGAGCATGGGCGACTTCGTCGTGCATTTGCAGCACGGCATCGGCCGCTACCTCGGGCTGAAAGTGCTGCCGGTCGGGACGCGAACGGCCAAAAACGGGGGTGGCGGTGAGGAGTGTCTCGTGATCGAGTACGGCACGCGCGACCCGGGACAGGAGCCGCCCAAGCTGTATGTGCCGGTGTCCGAGGCACACCTCGTCAGCAAATATGTCGGCACCGGCCGGGCACGGCCACCGCTGAGCATCATCGGTGGCAAACGCTGGGCCAAGGCCAAGGCCGAAGCCGAGAAGGCGGTTTCCGATGTCGCTGCTGACTTGCTCAAGCTGCAGGCCTCGCGCGAGGCGCAGCCGGGGCACGAGTTTGGGGACGACACGCCGTGGCAGAGGGAGTTCGAGGGGTCGTTTCCATTCGAGGAAACGCCGGATCAGTGGTCGGCCATCGAGGCGGCCAAGCAGGACATGCAGCAGTCCAAACCGATGGATCGGCTCGTCTGCGGCGACGTTGGTTTCGGCAAGACTGAGGTGGCCATCCGCGCAGCGTTCAAGGCGGTGATGGGCGGCAAACAGGTCGCCGTGCTGGTGCCGACCACTGTGCTGGCGCAGCAGCATTACAACACGTTCCGCGAGCGCATGGCAGAGTTCCCCATCTCGGTGGAGTTGCTCTCTCGGTTCCGCTCAAAAAAGCAGGCCGACGCCGTGATCGCAGCGCTGGTCGCCGGCTCGGTGGATGTTGTCATCGGCACGCACAAACTCATCCAGCACAATATCCGCTTCAAAGATCTCGGGCTAGTGATCATCGACGAGGAGCAGCGGTTCGGCGTGCTGCACAAGGAGAAGCTAAAGAGGCTGCGTCAGACAGTGGACGTGCTCACGCTCACCGCGACGCCGATCCCGCGCACACTGCACATGGCGCTCACCGGCGCGCGCGACATGAGCACCATCGAGACGCCACCGCAGGACCGGCTGCCGATCGAGACCACCGTCATCGAGTTTGACGAGACAACCCTCCGCAACGCCATCCAGCGCGAGCTCAACCGGGGCGGGCAGGTGTTTTTTCTGCACAACCGCGTGACCACGATCGAGTCGATGGCAGATCGCATCCGCAGGCTTGTGCCCAAGGCGCGGCTCATCGTCGGACACGGCCAGATGGCCAGCGGCACGCTCGAGAAGGTGATGACCCGGTTCGTCAACGGCGATGCCGACATCCTGCTCTCGACGACCATCATCGAGAGCGGCGTGGACATCCCCAACGCCAACACGATCATCGTCGACCGCGCAGACCGTTTTGGCCTGAGCGAGCTTTACCAGTTACGCGGTCGCGTCGGCCGTTATAAGCACCAGGCATATGCCTATTTGATTTTGCCCCGCCACGCCGCGCTGCTCGCCGATGCCCGCAAGCGCATCAGCGCACTCAAGCAGTACTCGAAGCTCGGCAGCGGATTCAAGATCGCCATGCGCGACCTCGAGATTCGGGGGGCCGGCAACATTCTCGGCGCCCAGCAGAGCGGCCACATCACCGCCGTGGGCTTCGAGCTTTACTGCCAGTTGCTCAAGCAAAGTGTGAAACGGCTCAAGGGCGAAACCGTCGACCGGCGCGTCGAGGTGCGCGTCGCGCTGGATTTTCTCGCGATGAATCCCGGCGAGGAGAAGAGCGGCGAGCGGGCGCCGCGCAAGAGCGCCCCGCCGCGGTTTGAGGTGACCGTGCCGCGTGATGTGGTCAATGAAGTGGAGGACGATGACGAAACGTCGGCCGTCGCCGAGGAACCGAGGGACATCGGCCGTGTGCCGGCATATCTGCCGTTCAACCACATCCCCGAGACGCGGCAGCGCATCATCCTTTACCGCAAACTGGCCCAGCTCTCCAACGCCGCCGAGCTTGCCGAACTGAAGGAGGAGATTCGCGACCGCTTCGGCCCAATCCCCAAGCCGGTCGAGCGGCTGCTGAGCGTGGCGGAACTGAAGGTGCTGGCCGCAGCCAAGAACGTCACCGGGATAGAGGCCAAGGGCGACAAAATCATGCTGACCCGCAACGGTGAGCTGATCACACTTGGCGGAAAATTCCCGCGCTTCACCAAGCGCTCCCCCGACGGGCGCCTCAAGGAAATGCGAACGCTGCTCAAGGCGCTGTAACCCCCCGCTTGGCCAAGCACTTGGCTTATACCTTCCAGATCATGTCGGCGACAGTCTTGCCGGCCGGGATGAACGGCAGCACGTGCTCGGTGTACGGCACGATGACGTCGAGCACGTACGGCTGGTCGGAGTCGAGCATCCGCTGCAGCGCAGCCAGGAGGTCGCGCTTGTACATGACCCGTTCCACCGGCACGTCGAAGCCCTTGATCATCTTCACGTAGTCCGGATAAATCTGCTTCATGTTGTCCGGATCGCCGAGGTAGGTGTGGCCACGGTTGCCGGCGTAGAAACGGTCCTCCCACTGCACCACCATGCCGAGGTGCTGGTTGTTGAGGATGATGGCCTTGGCCGCGATCTTCTCGATGCGCGCGGTGGCCAGTTCCTGGACGTTCATCAGGAACGAGCCGTCGCCGTCGATGTCGATCACCTGTTTGTCCGGCCGCGCAACTTTGGCTCCCAGCGCCGCCGGGTAGCCGAAACCCATCGCCCCCAAGCCGGCGCTGGTGAGCAGTTGGCGCGGCTGCTCGTACTGGTAGTACTGCCCGGCCCACATTTGGTGTTGGCCGACGCCGGTGGTCAGGATGGCATCGCCGCCGGTCAGCTCGTAGAGCATCTCGATGACCATTTGCGGCAGGATGACTTCGTCCTCCGATCCGGTGAGGTGATCCTTCATGTGCTGCGAGTTCATCACCTCGTCGGTCACCCGGTAGCCGAACGGCGCCTTGGCCTTCCAACGGGCGACCTGTTCCTGCCACGCGGTGAATTTCTTCTGCAACGGCCGCTCGCTGACCATGTCGGCCAGGCGCTCGAGCGCGTAGCGGATCTCACTCACCACCGGCAGGGCGACCTTGCGGTTCTTGTTGATCTCGGACGGATCGATGTCGATGTGCACGATAGTGCCGTGCTCGCAGAATTTCTCGACCTTGCCGGTCACGCGGTCGTCGAACCGCACGCCAAAGGCCAGCAGCAGGTCGGCGCCTTCGGCCACTTTTTGCGCGTTGCCCTCGGCGTCCTGCTCGAACTCGCCGCTGACGGCCCAGTTGGCATACGCCGAGCCGTGCATGCCGAGCCAGCGCAGGGACAGCTCGTGCGTCTCCGGAAACGCGCCGACTCCCATGATCGTGCTGGTCACCGGGATGCCGGTCTCTGCGACAAACCGGCGCAACGCGTCGCTGGCGTCGGCGCTGATGATGCCGCCGCCCACGTAGAGCACCGGCCGCTCGCTCTTCTCGATCAGCCCGATAATCTCGTTGAGCTCGAGTTCGCTCGCCTTCCGGTTCTCGGGGTCGAATCCGGCGATGTCGACCTCGGCCGGGAAGAAGACCTGCGCGCGGGTCTGCTGAATGTTTTTCGGCACATCGATGACCACCGGACCGGGCCGACCGCTGGTGGCAATCTTGAACGCCTCTTTCACCACGACCGGGATTTCGTTGACATCGGTGACAAGGTAGCTGTGTTTCACCACCGGCAGGGTCAACCCGTAGAAATCAGTCTCCTGGAATCCGCCCTTCCCGATCATCGCCTGCGGCACCTGACCGGTGACGGCGACCAGCGGGATCGAATCCATGTACGCGTCGGCGATGCCGGTGACGAGGTTGGTGGCGCCGGGGCCGCTGGTGGCCATGCAGACGCCGGCCTTGCCGGTGGCGCGGGCGTAGCCCTCGGCCGCAAACGCCCCGCCCTGCTCGTGTCGCGGCAGGATGGTGCGGATCTGTTTCGACCGTGTCAGCGCCTGGTGGAACTCCATGCTCGCGCCGCCCGGGTAGGCGAATAGGGTGTCCACGCCCTCACGCTCGAGTGCGCTGACGAGGATCTCGGAGCCGAGCATGCTCGGCCCGATCTCGCCCTTGGCCTTGGTTGATGTCACCGCCTGGGTTTCCGTTTTCTCGCTCATTTGATGGTTCGGTTCTGCAAAAAAAAACCCACGACCGTTGGGGTCGTGGGTGTCTTGGAAATTTAACTTATCCGCAACAAGCCCGACCCCGGCCGAGTACCATCACGGCCAGCCCCATAACGCTTGTTGACACTACATTTTCCACAGCGGGCGGATTGGTAGCCCGGTCGCCCCCGGACGTCAAGCCGGAAAAGTGCCGAATTTAAGCCGGCCCGCTTGGCCAAGCGCTCACTCGCCCGTGGGCTCGGGAGCCTCGGCTTCCTTGGCCGGTTCCTCCCCGGCGGCGGATTCGGCTTCCCCAGCCGGTTCGGCCTCTTCGTCGGCTGCCGGCGCCTCCTCCGCTGCGGCCTCCTCCGCTGTTTCGCCCTTGATTGTGGCGAGGATTTTCTGCGCCAGTTCCGGGTTGTCTTGCAGCGCCTGGCGGGAGGCTTCCTTGCCCTGGCCGATCATCTCGCCCTCGAACTGCAGCCAGGCGCCTTTTTTCTGGATGACATCCCTGGCCAATCCGACAGCGATCAGGTCGCCCTCCCAGTTGATGCCCTGCCCGTAGATGATGTCGAACTCGGCCTCCATGAACGGCGGCGATACCTTGTTCTTCACCACCTTGGTGCGGATGTGGTTGCCGATCACGTTACCCATGTTGTCCTTGAGCTGTTCGCGCCGCCGGATGTCGATCCGCACGCTGGCATAAAACTTGAGCGCCTTCCCGCCGGGCGTCGTCTCCGGGCTGCCGAACATCACGCCGACCTTCTCGCGCATTTGGTTGGTGAACAGACACATCGTCTTGGACTTGCCGAGAATGGCGGCCAGCTTCCTCAGCGCCTGGCTCATGAGTCGCGCCTGCATGCCCATCGTCGCCATGCCCATGTCGCCCTCCAGTTCCGCCCTCGGCACGAGCGCCGCCACCGAGTCGATCACGATCACGTCCAGCGCGCCGGAGCGGGCCAGCGTCTCGCAGATGGTCAACGCCTCCTCGCCGCTGTCCGGCTGGGAGATCAGCAACTCCTCGAGGTTCACCCCAAGCTTGGCCGCATACGACGGATCGAGCGCGTGCTCAGCGTCGATGAAGGCCGCCGTGCCGCCGCCCTTCTGCGCATTGGCGACGATGTGCAGCATGAGCGTCGTCTTGCCGGACGACTCCGGCCCGTAAATCTCCACGATGCGCCCACACGGCACGCCGCCCACCCCCAGCGCTATGTCAAGGCCAAGCGAGCCGGTGGAGATCGCGTCGATCTTGAGGTTCGCCCCCTCGTCGCCAAGCCGCATGATGGAGCCTTCGCCAAAGCTCTTGGTGATCGCGGCGATGGCGGACTCGAGGTCAGCGGTGCGTTTGTCCAGTCCTGCGGTCTTGGGGGATGCTTTAGCGGCCATTTTTAGTTTCTCCGATGGGCGACTTGGCTACTGGACGAACTGTAAAAAGTCAATCCTTCCCGCCTGGCCCTTGCTCCGGTACACCTTGGCCAAGCGACATGGGAGAGTACGATTTTGATGTTGCCGTGATCGGCGGAGGCAGCGCCGGCTATGCCACAGCACGCACCACCGCCGCCGCCGGCCGGCGCACGGTCGTCATCGAGGGCGGCGGGGAACTGGGCGGGCTCTGCATCCTGCGCGGTTGCATGCCGACGAAGGCGCTACTCCACGCGGCAGACGTACGGTTTCAGGCCCGACGATCAAAGCTGTGGGGACTCGAGCCGGGCGAAATCGGCTTCGACTTTCCAGCTGTGATGCGGCGCAAGGCAGCAATGGTGGAGGAGTTCGCCAGCTACCGGCGTGGTCAACTACAGGACGGCCGCTTCGAGTTGATCCGCGCCTTGGCCAAGTTCCGTGATCCGCACACGCTTGAACTCGACAACGGCCAAGCGGTCACTGCCGGGCACCTCATGATTTCCACCGGCTCGCGGGTGGCCGACCTGCCGCTATCCGGCTTGGCCAAGCTCGGTTGCATCACCAGCGACGACGCGCTGCGGCTCGAGTCGTTGCCCAAGTCGATCATCGTGCTCGGTGGCGGCGCGGTAGCGGTGGAGTTCGCCCAGTTTTTTGCACGGTTCGACGTCGAGGTCACCCTGCTCCAGCGCAGCCCGCACATTCTCAAGGCGTACGACGACGATGTCGCCAGCGAAGTCGAAACCGCCTTCCGCGCCGAGGGCATCACCGTGTATACCGGCTGCTCGCTCACCGACGCACGGCAGGACGGCAACGAAAAAGTGATCGCGTTCGAGCGCGACGGCGGGCAACACGAAGTCCGCGCCGAGGCGATCTTTCACGGGTTGGGCCGGTCGCCGAACACCGAGTCGCTCGCGCTCGAAAACGTCGGCATCGAGACCGAGCGTGGCCGCATTGTCAGCGACGCTCAAATGCGAACCGGCACACCGCACATCTACGCCGGGGGTGACTGCACCGGCCCGCACGAGATCGTGCACCTCGCCATTCAGCAGGGCGAAACCGCCGCGCACAACATCCTGCACCCCGGCGAGCCGCGCCCGATGGATTATCGGCTGCTCATCAGCGTGGTGTTCACCGACCCGCAGGCTGCCACCGTCGGCCTCACCGAAAAGGCGGCCAAGGCACGGGGCATCCCGTACCTCACCGCGAGTTATCCGTTCAACGACCACGGCAAATCGATCATCATGGAGGCGATGCACGGCTTCGTGAAACTACTGTGTGATCCCGGGTCGGGTGAAATCCTCGGCGGCGCGTGCGTC
>Ga0310345_10006081_pt1 | contig 10584 bp, 6 predicted proteins | sample HC15DNA20500_MG_FD_204667 | JGI IMG/M metagenome (GOLD analysis project Ga0310345, IMG submission 204667) | Marine microbial communities from station ALOHA, North Pacific Subtropical Gyre - HC15-DNA-20-500_MG | ecosystem: Environmental > Aquatic > Marine > Oceanic | place: Pacific Ocean: North... | reverse complement strand
TTGAAGCTGTCGCCCACCATTCTGGTAGGATGGTCAATGGGAGCCCGAGAAGTATTAGCTGCCGTTGACCAACAACCGACCGGCTGGGTACAAGCTGTGGTGTTGGTGGATGAAATCTTTGGTTATGAACCCAATGCCAAGACCAATCTTAGACAATTTGGGGAAAACATCCTCCATCTGCAAACCAATCGGAAAAAGGTCACGGAGCTCTTCGTTCGAGGCATGTACAAAAAGCCTCAATCGGAAGAATATCTCCAAAGCATCATGGCTGCCTCTCTAAAGACCCCAACCAACACAGCTGTTACTCTGTCCGCCAGTTACGCGGCAGTGGGCGACTGGCGGACAACCTTAGCTAAGATTGACGTGCCCCTTCTTTACGTAGCAACCGCTGCACAGAAAAGCCAAGCGGTAGGGCTTCAGGCAGACAAACCTTTGGCCCGAGTAGTTGTCTTTGAAGAGGCGGGACATGCCTTATTTGTCGATGAACCTGAACGCTTCAACACCCTGTTGGAAGAATTCCTGAAACAAACCGGTCTTAGTCCTAACAAACAAGAACTCTAGTCCCTTTGAGACCATGCCAGCACCAGGGACGTTGCGGTTAACAAATGGAGGCAAAGGATTCCGGATCGGTTCCTTCCGGCCCAGGACTCTCTTGTCGGTTAGGCTAGCAGTAAATTTTTCCAGCTTCAGTCGCTATTCTGATACTGCTGGGCTACCTTAAAAAGTAATTCACTATAAAGCTTTATGGTCATTATACCTCATTTGTGGGACAATACTAATGTAGGTTATAATGACGCCAATGCCATTAAACTGATGATACAGGGCTATTACTGTCAAGTTTTGAACTTGACTAGGACCGGTTGTACAGAGTTTAATCCAACGACGGATTGATGTGCTAAGGAGTTTGAAAATTCTGATGGACTAAAGCCTGTCAGACTTGCCAACTTCCCTGGCAAACCATATGGATTATTGATTGGAAATAGGGGGTTACATGTCAAGAGTAGTGAAGTCTTCCTTATTGGGGTGCATTCCGATAGTATTTTACCTTCTTTTGACCCCTCACGTCTCACTTGGCCAAAGGGCGGCCATTATGGGCCAGGTTAAAGGCCTTGATGGGAAGGCAGTAGAGGGCGCCGTGGTTCGATTAGAGAATCTACAGGTAAAGCGGCGTTTTGAGCTAAAGACTAAGAAGAACGGCCGTTACTTTCACGGCGCGATCCCACTAGGTTATTACAGGTATAGTTTACTCATTAATGGCGTGGTAAAGCACTCCGTTGCACGAGTGAGGGTTGCGTGGACTAAATATATTGGTGACACTTCAGCTTATGACCGTGAACCCGTTACGATAGATTTTGATCTTAAAAAGATCGCAGAAGCAAGAAAAAAACGTCTACAGATGCTAGCCAATCGGACCGAGGCTGAAAAATCCGCGGCTTTGGAAAAGGAAGAGCGGGCACTGTTTGGACACATGAACGAAGCGTTTAAAAAAGGTCGGACACTGCACCGTGCTAGACGCTACAAGGAAGCTATAGCAGCTTTTGAGGAAGCTGCTCGAATTGACCCAAGACAACATGTTATTTTCGCTAACATGGGTGAAATTCACAGGAGCTTGCGGAAGTACGACAAGGCATTAGAAAACTACACACAAGCGTTGAAGGTCCTTAAAAAGAATCCCGATGATAAGATTGGCGCAAAGTACCAGATGAATCTAGGCGTTCTCTTAGGCCTGTCTGGGAAGACCAATGAAGCCCTGGCAGCCATCGAAAAGGCCCTCGAACTAAATCCCACAAACGCCTCACAGGCTTACTTTAACTTGGGAGCAACTCTGGTAAATAGTGGGAAGGCTGAAGGCGCAGCAGAGTCCTTTAAGAAATCTGTGGAAGCCAATCCCAATAACGCCAATGCCCAATATCAACTGGCGATCTGCTTGGTCAGTCTAGCGTCGGTCACAGAGAGCGGGCAAACTGTACCAGTGAAAGGTACTCTTGAGGCCTTCAAAAAGTACGTTGAATTGGCACCTACTGGTCCGCACGCTGGACAAGCAAAAGGTATGATTAAAGCATTAAACGCCCAGGTAAAGACCACGTACGACGCCAATAAAAATCGCTAGGAACCCCCTAGTAAGCAGTCCGTTTACGCGTCGTGAGTCCCCCTTCAAACCACATTTCCTTATAGGGGGGCTATCCTGCTACTGGCCATCGGAGACACACATTCTTACTAACGGATCCGATCTTCAGCATGGTAGAACTCCGTTTAGTCAAGAGATCTGAAAGAGATGGTCGGCCTATTCTCTAAAACGAAGTCTTCTTAGTGATCACTATAGGGAAGAACTACTCCCCTAGTCAGTTACAGCGTGCACCTTAGTGGATGGATCAACGCTACTAAGAGCACACTAACTCTTTCCGAAAATTGATTCGTCAAGCCAGCCCGGCCTAAAGTGCCGTGGAGACCAATTCATCGGAACTTGGTCCACAGGGAAGAAAGCTCCGTTTCTCTCCAGATGAGAATAGTAGCCAGCCAAGAAGGTTTGTGTTTTCTTCCTAATAATGTCCAACGGTTGATAGCTATCACCCTCAAAAGTGCGCTGCATATCCAAGAGTTGTGGGGCAAAGTAGTAGTAGAGTGTTTCTCTGCGGTCAGGACTACGGTCCATCGTTACGGTCTCAGTCCCTTTATCCCCAGTGACCTTCAAATATAGATGGTGAGTATCCGACCCCCCGTGCAATGCCGCTAAGAACGGCGGTTGTCCCTCGTGGCCTTTGAATAGCATAGTATCTTGTAGATAGGACGTTTTCCGCTCATCATCCGTCAAAACTGAAACCTTCTCCACTTCGTAACCCAGCGCTCGTAGTATGAACCACTGAATATGAAAGTGTGCGGGATATTCATCGGTCAAACAGAGGCCATGAACACCTTTGATGACGCCTACATTGCTAAGCCGATCTTTAAGGTAAGAAGCTTGATAATAATGCTCCTGGACACTGGTGGCCATTAGAGGAGTACTATATTTTGCAGCCAAATTCAAGATCGCATCTATGTCGCGCAGGCGGTAACTAAAGGGTCGGCTCAAATAAGTAGGGACTCCAGCCTCCACATAAGGCCATGCTAACCGGTGCTGCCACGGCACCTCGTAGAGTCCCCCGAAACCGATGGCGTCAACCTTTCCTAGCATTCCGTCGTAGCGATTAACGGCAGTGCAACCATACTTGGATGCAAACTCATGCGACAGCTTGGGATTAACATCCCAACAATGAGTAATCTCCATATTGAGAAGCCCACTGCCAAAGGGGCCTTGGCGGGAAAGGATATCCGCCCAAATCCCCCAAAAAGTGTACTCACCCACATTCAATGCACCCACACGGATCTTACGACTGTAAGGCTTTACCGTTTCAGCCTGGCTTTTACCTGCTAACGAATTGGCCCAGACACCTGTGCCTAGTGACGCCAAAAACGAACGGCGATTGGTCATGAGTAGCTCCTTTCATTCAGTTGCTGGGTTGAGAAACTTGCGAAGACGTTAACCTAAGGAACCTTCTCTCTCCTTCCAGACTGGACCACTAGAGGTTGCTTTCCAGAGCCGTTCGAATTCTACGGAGCCTTCTTCATCCCAAAAATCAGTCACTAGCGGATTGGCATAGCCGGAAGTCCCCCGTTGAAGACCTGCTCCAGGAACGTCCGGTGGATTGAGGAAGCGTAGGTTCGACCCAGGTGCGTCCGGGTCAAATCGAAAATAGACAGTAAATCCATTCTTGTACCGCATTCGGACTAGAAAACGAGTCTGGGTAGGCCTGGTTGCCTGGCTTAGTTTTTTCAACTTCTGACGGTCGATGGTAACACCAAGGCCCGGTTTTTCAAGCACCCGGATGCTACCGTTAACGACCGGAATACTTTCGGCCGTCACGTCTTCCTTCCAGAGATCACAGAGATCTACATGATCCAAAGTGGCCATTTTAAACACTGCCGACTCATGGGCAAGAAACGCTCGATTAATGGTTCCCCCACACTGTTGGAGCATCAAAGGAGTGTTGGTAGCCTCAGCCAAAGCAGCCTGTTTCATGGCGAATCCCACCGGCGAATGCCCCCCAATGACACCATCACACAATCCTTTTCTCATAAAGACATCACCAGGGCCATGATGAATGAGAATTGGAATAGAACATTTTTGTCGGAGAATTCTATAGCCCTCATGATCGATAGCCCTGATGGGATCTTCTACGCGGCCAGCCACTGAGAATTTCTCGAGCTCCTTTAGGACTGGAGAGACCGCCTCAAAGTTCGAGTCAGCATTGAAGTCATAATGCACCCTAAAACCAGGAGGAGCTGCCTCCTGCATAGCTTCGGTTTGATCCAGCACATTTTGAATCACGTCTACGTGATATTTCAGCCAGTGATAACCCCGTCGAGAAACGCTGCGTACCTCTTCCGCCATGGCTTCGGGAGGCTGCGATGCTGTCCAGGCCCCTACCGGAACCCAGGAACGTATCCGAGGACCAATTAATTTCCAACAAGGCAGGCCGAGATACTTACCCATCAAGTCATAAACAGCCATGTTGATGGACAGGTTTTTCGTGTCTGCCATCCAATCGAAGGCACTGGTACCAAGGTATTGGGCAGACGGATCATTTTTGGGACGAGGGCCCCAACTTTCACCAATGCCTTCCAATCCACTGTTGGTCTTCACAATATAGATAGTACGCAATTGGACACCCAACCCATGATAGCGAAAGAGCCAACTGGCGTTGTAATCGTGATAGGGAGGACAAATCTCGTGAATTTCGATGTTAGTAATCTTGAGGGCTTCACGCGCCATTTTTGATCGGACCGACAGATCCCAACCCGCATGCAGCCACCAAGGATAGGTAAGAGATGCGAGCCCCCCCGCACCAGTAACCAGAAACCGTCTTCGATCCACAAATGACATATAGCTCCTCCTAATTCAAAGAGTTTTTGTCGACTTGACTAGTATTTTCGATCCATACTATCACACACAAGTCCATGGACTGAAAACCGCATCTAGCTAAACTCACCGGTCGCGTACGTAAATAGCATGAATCTGGGGGTTACCATTGCCACGAGTTATTTTCAGTCTAACTCTTAAGGGTTGCTGAGTGTCTGGAAGCCCGGCCCGAGCATTTTCCCAGTGTAGAGGAGCATCATAAGAATCCTCCTGAATAGCAATTGACTCTCCAAGCGTAAAACCTGAGAGAGGTTTCTGATCTCGTCCACTAAGAAGTTCGGCCTCTAGAAAGCCACCTCTAGAAAGCCCACTCACGTTAACTGTGAGCTTGTGATGCCGCCAACCTTTCTTTGATGGCCAAAACCCTATCGATATCACCTGCCCCGAACTCCGACCGGACTCAAGCTGCAGACCTAACATGCGATGACGGCCAACCTTAGCCAGCCCGAAGCTGCCTTCACAGTTGTAGTAGACCCACCATTCGTTCCCTACTTCCAAAAAGCTGGAAATATGAATGCTCCCTCGATCCCAAGACTTAAGGTCAGGCTCCAGGTGGGTACGCTGTGAGTTCCACAGTCCAAAGCTGATATTGTCTTGTCCCTCTGAGTCTACCATCCAACCGGTGAAGCGCATACGATAGCCTTTCTTCTCAGCTTCATGATGCCCCACAAAGGCCCACCAGTAGTTAGGCTCATGCAGAACCACGGCCGCACCATGAAGGGTACTATTTAGGGGAACCTTGTCAAAGGCATAGTGTCGCGCATTGTGAGGTGCTCGCAAAAACTTTCGGCCGTCAGAAGAAGTCGCTACGTCCACAATAAAGCCATGGGGGCCCTGCGTATGAAGAAACATCACATAGCGGCGCTCAGGAGGAGCTTCGTCATCTCGGACAATGTCAACGGGCAGTTGATACTCGTTGGAGTTGAGTCCAGGCTGCAGGGAAAAACAAATATTTGTGGGCTCCCCAGAAAATCGGGCAAGCCCCAAGTTTGGCTTGGCCCAATGGATTCCATCTCGGGACTCGGCATAACCCGCTCTGCCTTGTTGCAATCGGGAAATATAACCACCATACCACATTCTATAACGCCCTTTTTCTTTTCGGACTACTGCTTGGCCAAGGCTACCAGCATCCCAAGCACCAGGATCTCCGGGATTCAACACCGGCTTTCGAGGTATAACCTCCCAATCCATTCCATTCCGAGAGAAGGCATGGTAAAGACCAAACGTTAGCCTTCCAATCTCTTGGCTCATCTGATTTACCCCTGCAAAGTACATGCGAAAACCCGTTTCTTCCCGAATCACACTGGCGGCCATTCCTCCCCATTTTTTACCGGAAGGATCCGGGATGTTGGCCTTGTTTAGAACCGGATTGCCCTGAAAACGAGTTAAGCTGTTTTCGACTTGGTAAGTGCCATTTGTTTCCCAATCAAGTTCTAAAAGGACCGGTAAGGACTTCCTCCGTGTGGTTAGGGGAAACTGTGAGACCTGAAAGGAGTCGATGTCCAAGATTTGACCAGGATGCCGACTTTCTATAAAAACATAATCTCCCTCTTCCGGCGTCTCTGGAACCAGTTGTTGAATCGAGCCGTGACGGCCGTTTTGGGCAGCGGCTACTTTTTTCCGTTGGATGGCTGTAATCGGTTGCCTCAACTCCATGACATGTCGACCATCGCAGTAGAGCTGGGCTGGACCCTGAACTTGAGAAATTCTAAGAGAAAAAGTATGCCAGTCCCGTTGGTCCAAACCGATCACCGGTGTTCGCTCATTATTTGGGTTGGCTGCATTGACTGCTATTTGCCAACCTGTAACTCCAAAAGAGATCCCTTGAGTTGGACAAGCCCCTAAGCTGAAAGCCCAGCTCCCCAGGCTTATACTCTTCAACCCCACAGTAAACAAGGTGCGACCCGCTTCTCCCGCACACAAAAGTTTAATCTGTAAACATACGGGACGTTCGTCCAACCTGGCGATGGGCTGCTGGCAGCGGGAGTAGTGGGCATCCAAGCTAGTCCTACAACGATGAAAAGTTGGATAATCTTGATGTTCGAACAGGTGGGTACTCCAGTCCCTCCAGAAATCCCTAAAGCCAATTCTCCCACTAAATGTTCCATATCGTTGTGCCTCCCCACAAACTGTGGAGCCAGCATCATCAGGCTTTGCTGTGGCAACCACGACTGGAAGTGCTGCCGCTGCTGACAAGAAGCACCTGCGGCTCAGGATAGCCATATAGGAACTCCTTCCTTTTATGTGAAATCACGTTGAAAAAAAATCATACTAGGCTCCCACCGGTCCTGATTCATTAGCAGTGATTCCTCTATAGTCTTTTAGGGATATGAACCCTTAAACATTCACCCATAATAGAATACGTACGATCAGCAACCTGGCAGTTCTAGAAGAACACGCTATAAATCTGCTATCGAAATGGTCTAATTCCTCCTTACCTTACCTTACCTTACCTCATCTCCATCTTACCTCATCTCCATTCCGTTCAGGTTTACGGGATGAAATATCAAATGGGCTACAACACCATTGGGTCTTCTCACTTGGATGGAGAATTATTATCCACTCATTATAAATGTTATGGTTGATCCTTTTCTACTTGTTGTTATAGGATTACTTACAGAGTGCTTACTCATTATTATTTGTATGAGTTTATTTGAAACAAACCTTCAAAACTAGGGTCCGATCGATCGAGTTAATGTTGAAGAAGGAGGTTGAGGGCAACCAATGAAACGCCTACTCTATTATATATGTATGGGGTTTGTTCCTATACTTGTTAATCCTTTCCTTCCTCTTAGTCATTCTCAACCCAGCTTCCAAGAGGACATCAGGCCTATTCTGGAAAAAAATTGCCTGGCCTGCCACAGTGCAGAGTCCAACCAAGGCGGGTTGATAACAACCACTTTCGACTCTCTGTTGAAGGGGGGTGAACTGGACGGACCTGCGGTGATTCCCGGAAACAGTCGTCTGAGTCCCTTGGTTTTGAGACTACGGGGAGAAATAAAACCACAAATGCCTCTCGGAAGAGATCGCTTGTCCGAGAAGGAAATCATCCTAATCTCAGAATGGATTGACCAACTGCCAACAGATACTCAGACACAAGTTGGGGCGGGTAAACTGAACTGGCCCTGGACCAAGCTCGATCTACCGGAAATTCCACAGGTAACACAAACTAAGTGGGTGAAAAATCCCATTGATGCTTTTATTTTAGCCACGCTTGAAGAAAAAGGCATGGAACCGGCACCGGTAGCCTCTGACCGAGCTCTTTTGAGACGTCTCTATTTTGGACTGATTGGACTACCTCCCTCTCCAGACGAGATGGAGCAATTCCTTAAAGATACCTCACCGGATGGTGTCCGTAATCAAATTGAGAAACTTCTAGCCAATCCAGCCTATGGAGAGCGATGGGGACGGCATTGGCTGGACCTCGTCAAGTATTCAGACACGGTGGGAGAGTCCGTCGACTACCCACGGCCCCATATGTGGAGATATCGGGACTACGTGGTGCGCGCTTTCAATCAGGATATGCCTTATGACCGTTTTATCCGCCAGCAGCTCGCGGGAGATACCTACAGAAAATACGGTATCGAAGGGAAAGTAGCCACAGGCTTCCTGCATCAGTGGGTATACGTTCAAAGGGTAACTCCAGGGGAACCCCGCCGCGATTATTTAAACGACGTTGTGGCTAGTACTGGCTCGGTCTTTCTTGGAGTGACCCTGGGCTGTGCCCGCTGTCATGATCACAAGTTTGATCCCATTCCAACTCGAGACTACTACCGGATGGAAGCCTTTTTTGCCCCAATAACGGTTGGTCCCGTTGATCTACCTTTTACCCCGTACGAGGTACCTCATCTAAAGCCTGAGGTGTGGGAGGAAAAGAGTGCTACATGGAAGTCCACGCTTGCCAAGAGGAAAGAGTCAGCGGATCAAGTCAAGGCTGAATTGAAAACTCGCGTTGAGAAATACTACCAGTTAATGTCACCACAGGATCTTAAGGATTGGGTGATACCTGATCTAAAACGGATCCCCTTTCCCAAAGGAGTCCTTTATAGCGAGGCAGAGAAGCAGCAGTTGAAGGTAATCAGCCGACAAACTCAGCGCTTTGCTAATGTCAACAGCCCCGACTACTACAAGGCCAAGGCCTATGTGGCCGTGGACAGCTTCCGTGAAACCAACCCTTCCCCACCCGTAACCTACGTTCTCAAAGGAGGCAACTTTAAGCTTCAAGGAGAAACGGTAAAAGCAGGCTTCTTCAGTACAATCACCGGTGACTCAGACCCGGCTAATTTGAAAGGACTCGATATTCGCTCTTCGGGCGGAAGTCCCCGAAAAGTCTTGGCCGAATGGATAGCCAGTTCTGAAAATCCTCTGACGGCTCGCGTGATGGTTAATCGAATCTGGCAGCATCATTTTGGCAGGGGTTTGGCATCAACGCCTAGTGACTTGGGTAAGAACGGTGGGGTAGCAGTTCATCATAAGTTGATTGACTGGCTCGCTTGTCAGTTTATTGAAAATGGATGGAGCATTAAGGATATCCACCGTCTAATTCTACAGTCCAACGTTTACCGCCAATCTCTACGCACACCCCATTTAAAAGCCTACCAGGAGATCGACAGTGACAACCTCTACTTATGGCGAAGAAGCCCTCTACGTCTTGAGGCAGAGGTTATTCGAGATACTACTTTAGCGGTGAGCGGCCAACTCAATCTCGCGTCGGGAGGCCCCCCGTTTTTTCCAGACATCAAAGATATCGTTCAAATGAGAGCTGGGGTGTGGTGGGAACCCTCCCAACGCGAGGAACGAAGTCGACGTAGTCTTTACGTTATCCAATGTCGGTCGTTACAACTACCTATGATGACCGTCTTTGACGGGGCAAGCATTAATGAAAGTTGTCCCAATAGGGATGTCACAACTGTAACTCCCCAGGTCTTTGCGTTGTTCAACAGTAAATTCTCTCACGAGCAAAGTCGATTCATGGCAGATCGAATACTGAGTGAGGTGGGAAACAATCCAGACAAGCAAATTGAGCGGGCTTTCCAGCTGGCATTTCAGCGAGCTCCTACAGCGTTCGAGAAAACCGAATGTCTAGCTTTTCTCCATCCACCTGAAGCCAATCCCAATCCAAATCAGAAACCCCAGGTCTCACTGCGATCGGTCAGCTTTGAGCAGAATTTGAGCGATGGCTTGGCATCACAAAAGGGAGTGGAGAAAGGTTCTTTGTCGCGCCTGTGTCTAGTTCTAATTAATATGAACGAATTCATTTTCCTGCAATGAATCATATCTCGCATGTTTGGAGCATTGCTCTCATAGGGAGGAAATCCTGATGGCCAAAGATGAGTTTGATCTCTGTTCAAGAGTGGAACAGCCTAATCCGCGCTTGGGTGAATTGGGGCGGAGAGATTTCCTCTTCCGATTCGGTAGGGGCTTGGGTAGTCTAGCACTTTCTTCGCTCCTATATCAGGATGGTTACCTGGCAGCATCGGAGGCTGTTCAGGATCCTTTAGCTCCCAAAAAACCCCATTTCGCGGCTAAAGCCAAGTCTATTATTTTTCTATTCATGCAAGGCGCCCCTAGCCAGATGGACACTTTTGACCCTAAACCCGCTTTGGATAAGTACCACGGAACTCCAG
>Ga0310345_10006080_pt1 | contig 10584 bp, 5 predicted proteins | sample HC15DNA20500_MG_FD_204667 | JGI IMG/M metagenome (GOLD analysis project Ga0310345, IMG submission 204667) | Marine microbial communities from station ALOHA, North Pacific Subtropical Gyre - HC15-DNA-20-500_MG | ecosystem: Environmental > Aquatic > Marine > Oceanic | place: Pacific Ocean: North... | reverse complement strand
ACCCAATCTCTTGGCCATGCAAATATCGCTGCTGTTTTATCTTGTTCGTGTAATCTTGCTCTTCGTCTTGTGCAATTTGCATTAGCCATTGCACCACCACTAGCAGTTAATGTTGCTGAAGTGTTACTTGTAGGTGTGGATGCAATAACTTTTTCTGCACCAGCACCATCTATAATAACATCACCTTCTTTTAATTCTGTTGCAAATCTTGTGCCGAAACCTGTCATGCCAGTTCCACTAATAGTGACACTACCTGTTAATGTGTTGTCTTGATCTAAAGATACGTTTGCAGTAAATGTTTCCCTACTTGTATTCTTGGGAACTTGTGATATTAATCTAACTCTATCAATGTTATAAGTTCTAACTGCTGTCAGTGTTCCAACTGTTCCTGTGCTTTGTCCTGTTGTTGCAAGTGTATCAGAAGTTGTAAATGTTCCAGCCATATCATGGACATAGACATCTGTTGTGCTTACAGTATGTGCAACAACACCTGTTGCACCTGAAGCTGATCCTGTGACTATATCTCCAACATTAATCGATCCTGATATTGTTCCAGTAAGTCTAGTAAACATCTTAACATCGAACATGCCAAGATTCCATATACTTACATTAGTGTATTTGTTTGATGTATCTGTTCCTTCGTCAAGAGTTATGTCTCTGACTCTTCCAAAACCGATTATATTTTTGGATAAACTACCTAAATTAGTGGCACCACCTTGACCACTGGGTAGGGGTTGATCATATAATAAACAGGTATTATGTGCTTCTTGTGCTTCTACACCTGCTTCATTTCCAAACTCAGGAAGTGAGTGTGCATTAGTAATTTTTAGAATATTACCTAATCTTATAGGTGTGTTTGTGCCTGTTAATGCTTTTGTTGCTCTTGATTTATGTAAAGGTATAGTTGATGTTCCGATTTTATCTATTTCGTAACCTTTAACATAAGCCTTGCCTGGCGAGACCATCATAACGAATTGTTCTTCTTTACCACCTAATGCAGAAATATAGAAACCTCTGTTGGTTGTATCGTCTAAATGTTCTCTAAGACTTTGTGAAAATTGTCTGACAACAAAGTCTCCACTTGCATCATATGTTCTTCGTGCAAGTGTATTTTCTATTTCTGAATAAAGGGGTTTATTAACTTGAAGTTCAATAATACCATTATTAACTCTAACAAGTTCTATAAAATTTGTGTCTGTTGTATCTGAATCCGCAGTAAGAACTTCTTTCGTTAAGTCTAATGCAATTTTGAACCTATCTGCCCCAGCGGCATTTTCATTACTTGTTCCTGTTGCATTATCTTGTAAAGAATCATCTGTTCCTGAACTGACAAGTTCCTCTCCAATAGATAATCCAACTCTATAACTAGGTTTACTTGAGTATTTTTCTAAAATAAGTTCTTGTTGTGGAACCTTGACAAAGAATCCTCTAGAAAAGATTATACCCTCAGAAATATTTGCAATAGATGATCTTCCGTTAGGAGTGTCAGCTGCCGGCATAACATTAAAGTCGTTATTATCTGTTATTAAATCAGATGCAGCTCCGTTTTCATCGAGTGTTACTTGTTGAAGTGTCTCACCTGCTACGAAGGCATATGAATTATTAGCGTCTGTTCCTTGGGTTAAATAACGAACAAAAAGTGTTAATTTATCTGAAGAAGTTTCAGCTGAGGAAGAAACAACTAGTGCTATTACTCCTGATGTTGTTCCTTGAAGATATTTTGTATGTGTTGCAGTTCTGTAAGTTTCTACATTTGCATCACCATCATCATTTGGATTTGCAGAAGATACCTTAACAAAGTAAAGTTCCATATCAACTTCACACTGGGCTCCTGAAACAATCGAACCCTCTTTAAATATATGACTACCAAATCTTTCGATTTGGTTTTGTAATATAGATTGTGATTGAGTTAATTCCCTCGACTGAAGTGGTCGGCCTGCTCTATAAAGAACTTTGTGGAAATTTTTATCTTCACTATAATCGTCATAATAGGGTGTTATGTTTAAATCTGTCTTTTCAGGCATTCTGTTCTACTCTCTTTGTTTGTTGTTTAAAAAACAACGAATTACATTTCAATAATCAGTTTAATATCTTCAATCTGATCAGACGCTCTCGTAACAGCACCTCTATTTTCAATATATAAGATTTGACCTGTATATTTTTCTACTTCGGGAATTGTTGGAACAGCATTTACTGCACCTCTTGGAACCACTCCTTCATAAAGGTTATCACCATTTACAAAATCTACATATCCACCTTCACTATTTGCCTGTGGGAGATATGAAACTGTTGTTCCTGATACTGATAATACTCTACCTACTTTTACACCTGCTCCATCAGCTGTGGCACTCATAAGAATGTCATCAACTGCAATACCTGCTGCTGAAGTTACTGACAATTTACTATATGCAAATGCAGTTGCGGCGTCTAAAACCTCAGTTGTGTTGGGTTGGAATGGGTCTTGAATTAAACCAATCCTTCTAAAATCGTTGTCTGTTGGGAAGTCACCTGTGCCTTCTGCAAACTCTAATCTAGCGTTTACAATCACATAGTTTCCACCAAGTTCTTGAACTGGGTCTGCACCGTGACCAATCAGTGGGGAAATAATTACATCACATGTTGCACCTGAACCAGCATTAATACCTGAGACTTCATCAATATCAACTGATGCTCTCTTATATCCTGTTCCAGCAGTAGTTACAGTTATATGAGTAACTTCATTTCCTGATATATAAACTGTGCATACTCCACTTGAACCATCACCATCGATGACTGCACCTGTATGAGTTCCATTTGTATATCCTGACCCACCGTTAGTAACAACTACATGACTAACTGCACCGTCAACTGCTTCGTTTTCAACATCCCATAATGCTGAACCATCATTTGTTGCAGCTGAATTTACTCCACCATTGGTTCCTGTTCCATCAATTTCGGTTTGAGCTCCGAGTGTTTTAACAGGTATAAAGTCATTCGTTACGAATTTAATTGTATCTGACGCAGAAATTGCATACATAAACTTCCATAGATACCCTCGACCTGAGGCAGCTCCAGCGTCAGCGGTTTCTACTAATACAGTTGGAGATGTTCCTGTAGGTTTGACAGTTGATACCACGGTTGAACCACTTCCATCTCTTCCTGTTCGAATACACTTATAAACATTATATTCATCAGTCAATACATAAAATCTTGAATCATAAACATTATTTGCACTCGTTATTGTTGAAGTGTTTCCTGCTGAGACGTTATGTTGATACTCATCATAACCGACTCCATTAGTCCAATCATATCTTGTTATACCATGTGATACATCTGCACTTCCCACTTTCTTCAATGCTATCATATCTGACCAAGCATCAATTTCTTCTCCTACTGAGTTAGCGGGTGCGGGTGGATCGTTTTCGTCTACCCAATCAAATGATCTCCCTATGAAAATATAAGACGATGATTCACTCTCACCGAAATCTTCTTTGAATTGTTTCGCGTTATGTGTTCGAAACTTTTCTGTAATAATTGCTGCCATTGTTAATCTCCGTGTTTGTCAGATTATTTATTTATTATAACTATTTATACCATTATGCAGACATTACATATGCACTAAAGGCAATATTTGTTCTTTTTCTTTCGTGTTTTGGTAAATCATGAATAAAAAACTTCGGAAAGTAGGTATCAAACTGATTAATACGCAAACCTTCCGACTCTGTTCTTTCATCTAAGAGTGCATCATGACCAGTTGAACTGTATCCTGATGCCCCATTTGGTATTCCGTCTTCCAATCCTATATGATCATCATCTTCATTCTGAACGTAATAAGAAATTTTATATGTCCTTTGATTACTAATCGTATTTAGGGTTCTCATTGTTGAACCCAATGGAACATATGAAGAAATTCCATTTTCAGAATTTTCTTCATGTGTTATTACGAAATCATCTTCAAAAATCATTCGGTCACCATCTTCAAAAAGAAGGTGTCTATCGGTAAGTTCGATTGATCTCTCTGTTGTAAAGTAATGAACCTCTTCTACCGTTGTAGCACTTTCAAGACGAAGAAGTGTTTCTCCATCTTCATCTACAACTTTTTTACCATAGTCTCCACTAACTTCTGCAAATCGTTTTTCTTCCATTCTTAAAATACATGGTTCTTCCTCTAATTCGATTAAACCACCATCTTCCAAAACTAATTTTTCATCTACAGGATAACTAAGTGGAAAAACCTTTCCCTGATCAGCAGGTCTAGTCATCGTTTCTACCCCATTCCATCTTACCAAATAATTATTATCTGCAAAGTCTAAATTCAATACAGACGTTATATCATCTCTAGCAGAATGTTGTGCAGCTGCACTTGCAAATGAATTAATAATGTTTAGATTGATGTGTCTACTTCTCATTCCTGAATCACCAATCTCAGTATTCTCACCTGTCCATGCACCTGCTGGATTTGATACATTTACTAAATCATAAGTGGTTGCTGATATTGCACCACCTGTCACTGGGTTTGTTTCTGTTGTTGGAATACCTGCTTCGTCTAAAATTGTAAATGGTCTTATTATTAAATTACCAAGAGAATCAACTTCATCATCTAGTGTCCATAACATAACAGTTCTTTCTGAACTAGTCCATGCACCAGCTGGTGGTGCATATGCATTCTTTGTAATAATTAACGTAGGTGCAAACTGTGAACTCATTGATGAATCTACATCATTTTCAACTGCAACCTCACCAAAAAATATGTGACCTGCTGGATGTAATAAATCTTTAAGAACACTTCTCCATTTATTAATGGACTCTCCAACTTTTATGACATAAGAGTGTGTTTGATAGAACCATCCATCTTGTAAATTAGCTGCATCGGCATCAAGTGTGCTTTTATCTCCTAAAAGTTGTTCTTGTATAATACCTTCACCAGCATATTTTCCTCTTGCTGAATACGGATTAGATTTAAGTATCTGAAAATGGTCTACAAGGTTGTAAGAAACTGTTTCATTTTCAAAAAATTTACCGTTTAAATCTGAGTATGTTAATACATGTGTGCTTTGATTATGAGATATGACCGTTCCAGTTGATCCTGATATATCACCAGTCAGAACAATTCCTCTAGTTAATGGTGCAGTTGGTGTTGTAATTAACATAGGATAATAAGATGTAGATGATACAACTCCATCTTCACTAAAGTAATAACCTTGATCTGTAATATTAAGAGATGCTATCCCACCAATATCTTCTGAATATGCATAGATATCTGCTCCTGTTCCACTAGCTACGTTCTGTTGAATACAATTTTTACTGAGATATCCTTTTAAGAACTGACCTGTTTCACTAACTGTACCTTCAATATTTTCTCCATCTAAGAAAACACCTGTATCGGCCTTTCTTCTTCCAACAACTATTCTGTCATTCTCAGGTTCTAGTCTTATAATTCTTGCAGTTGCCTGACTGGTTGTTCCTCTGACAGTTTCACCTTTGATATATCCTTTATTATCTAATCCACCAGTTCCGATATCCTCAAAGTAGATGTACCCGCCGGGATACGCTCGTGGTAAGGATTCATATCCTGCTCCACCTGATTGAATTCTGATACTCCTAATTCTTCCATCATTTGTGATAGTAGGCCCACTTTCTAAAGAAATTTCATCCCCATCTTCAAGGATTATTGTATCACCATCTTCAAAAATAAGATGATGATGAACTGATTTATATGCATTGAAGTTAATAAGACTTCCATCTTCATAAAGAAGTCTAGTAAAATCAGTATAGATTTCTATTTCTTCACCACCATTCATTGCAGAAGTGAAAGTGACTCTATCGTTTTTAAAACTATAATCGGTAATTGGTATTTTTATTAGACCGTCAACAAATACTGAGATGTTCTCATCATTAAAGAGTAACCATCGACCTATTTCATCAACACCTGTGAAAACTGTTTGTCCTACTGATGCAATAAAATTAAATTGACCCCAAGAAGTTTTATTTTCTAATAGAACTTCATCACCTGTTGAACCAATGATTGCATCTGCACCACTACCACCTGTGTTTGTGTTATCAAATATAATTAATTCGCCTGGCTCGTAATTATCACCACCATCTTCAATAAAGAATTCTGTAACTCCACCTGACGTTAATACATCAACACCTGCTGATCCTTCAATAACATCTGTGTCTAATTTACCACCAGTAATCCTGATCTTATCATTCATCCTATACAAAGAACCAAGACTAACGTGTTCCGTAGTAACACCACCACCATGAGTAGATTCTGTATTTAATTGTGTTCCGTTATAGGTTCCACTATATTCTGCTGGTTCTCCTGACTCATATAATATATTACCAACAAAGTCTTCCCCTTTGATATAAGTGGATGATCCTTGATCTAGTGCTGTTCCTGTGAATACACCTAATACTGTTCCAGTATATGCTGTGACTCCATCTCTATCTAAGAAGGTGACCTCTGATCCTACTGGATAAACTCCGAAATGATTTTGTTGTATATCAAGTGAATAGATTCGATTATCTGCATCAAGTGTATATACTGCTTCCAGTCTAGATTCAGCAAGAACACTTTTTCCATCTATGGCGTATTCGGTAATCATATCCGTTGCACTTGGAAGACCCGAATTAACATCCATCTTTACAACCATTCGTCTTTCTTGATTGTAATCTGAATCTGAAACATAAATTGTTTCGTTATCAGGATATCTTACTGATGCATCCTGACCATATAATAATCTCATAAGGAACTTAACAGATTCTTCAGTTCCTTTCTGTTGATAAAGATCACTAATGTTTTTAATTGTTAATCTTTTATTTTTTAATTTTTTTAAATCGATTGAAGGAAGGAAGTCTTTTTGATAATACTCTAAGAAGTGTTCTGTAGTGTGATCAATATCAGAATAATCTAACAAACGGTTACTTGCAAGAATACTATTTTCTTTATACTCTTTAACTACACCTGTTTGTCCTGTATTTCTTCCTTCTACGGTTTCATCGGGTGTAAACCCACTTCCTGATATAGACTTAACATATAATATATTCCCATTGACTACATCAACTTTTGCAACTGTTCCACTTGTTTCACCATAAAGATATTCTCCCTTTGCAAAAGGTGATGCATCTTCGTTTGTATTAGTTCCAGTTCTTTCACTAATAAGTTTTGAAGTGTATGCATCGGGAGATGGTAAGACGGTCGCAGGTTCTAGTAATACCGAACCTTGACCGTCTTCTAGAGCGATACCATCAAGATCGCTTTGTGACTTCAGAGTAATTATCTCTGACTCTAAGAATTCAAAGTATGCTTTTAGAAAAGTAACAAACGCAGGTGCGTCATCTCTCACAAATTCAGGGAGAATTGAAGCAAGCCTTTGACTTATTCTATTTGATGCAAACTCTGTATGCGACATACGCTATTCTTATGTTAGGACACAATTGAGATGTGAAAGTGGAAACCAATTTGCTCCATCCCAAATCAATATACATGCATCACCTAATTCACCCAAGGTTATTTGGTTAGATGCTGTTGCAGTAAAACCCCAAGAGGTTACTGTAACAACGGCATCATAACCGCTTGCGTCAATAGTTTTCATATACATGATTTTGATCTGTCCAACGTCAGTTCCATCATCCAATGTAAATGCAGTATTTGCTGTAAACGAATCACCATCAAATGCTGTTACAAAAGATGATGCTAGGTTAGTAGCAGCTGCCGTTACGGTTGTAATATCATCAACTGCTAAATGCGTTGGGATATTTTCAAACAACTGTCCGATAGTCATTTTTTTGTTGACTGGCGTTCCGCCGGGATTGTCAACGATATGTAGTAAATCATCAGCACCAATGTCTGTATCAGCCACTGCTGTTAATGCACTTATTTTCTTGTCTGCCATTTTATACTCCTTATATAATCCAAGTTAATGGGAAACTACTCAGGGGACTCCTGATCACTTTATTCATAATAAAGGTTAATAATTAGTGCTAGAAGTGGAAATATATCCAACTCCAGCACTGCTCTCACCACTTGCGATGGTGTCTACCTCACCTGCTACCACAATATCAGCAACCGCAGTGGAGATATCAATTAAGCTACCTCTTTTTGCAATTACATCATAACTTGTAGGTATCATGGTGAAATCAATCGAATCGTCTGCATTAACCGTATTGGTAACATAGATGGCATCGATTTTAATTGTTCCTGTAGGATAATCTACTGTTCCAGCAGTGCTATCCGTATATACTCTTGTTGATCCTGATAGGTAGTATCTTCTTAGATTCCCTGACCCATCATCATCGAAATATTGTATGTTGACACTATCCCCTTGAACATAAAATCCACTGGATGATGTAACACCACCACCAGCTTTGTTATATGCCAAGTTGGGATTGTAAAATGCATTTCCAAAGTTTACTGTATATCCTTTAGTGTCGTTAATAGTAACTTTGCCTTTCTTTCTTAATCTTATATTGGTTATATTAGAAAGAATAGAAGTATGTGTCTCATCTATTGCTTTCACTAGATTAGAATGTCTGAAAATTGCATCAAAATTGTTTAAATGATCTTTATCATAATCTACTATTGCAGCTGTAACCAAAACTTCTAATTCACCTTGTGATAACTCTGTAAAATTATTGTTATACTTAAATGTTGTTGAAACTAAAATATGCACTAACTCAGGATCAACGATGGTTGGTCTTACTGTTAACATATTTAATTTGTTTATGTTGTTTCTAACAAGGGTCTTTTCTATCTCTGTTAAATAATCTGCATTTTGTGGCTTAAGTGCAACAAACACTTTACCATATTGTGGTGGATCGTTGTCTTCACCACCCCATACTGCAACTGCATCTGCATTTGGGTAGTATTCTTGAACCTTTGCTTTATAGTCATTAAGTGTTACAAGTCTGTTTTGTGAAGTGTAAAATTTGTTTGCCTTAAACTTAATTGATTCTATAGATTCCTTTTCTGCACCACCAGTAGCTGGAGTGATCACTGTAATAACTGAGTCATTATATCCATTTACTGCTGTCACTTGATTGAATGTTGATGCACTATCGGCATGGGTATTATCTACTACAATATAAGTTACAGTTATAATATCTCCATCTTTTAATTCTTTACCCAACACACCATCTCCAAAATAGAGTTCAACGAACCCATCTTCATTCTCTTGGGTATAAAATACTTCTGATGTAGTTTTTATAGTTGTGACATCAGTTGACGGTGCAAAGGTTGTTGACGTTCCACTTGAATTGACTGCAACTGTTACAAGTGTCTTATCTACTCTCCCATTTGATAAAACAAACTTTGCATTCTTAATTTGTCTGTCATAGATATAAACATCTGATACATATGTTCCTTGAACAAGTTCAATACCAGTATACTCATAGGTTGTTCCGTTTTGGGTTGGTTTAGTTGTATTTGATGTCACGAAAGTGTATGAAGTGTTATCATACATTGTTGAAAATTTTGAACCTCTAAGAAGAGCCATCTCTGTAATTGTAGGAGCAGTTCCATCTGCGTTCCTTACATTATTAATTGCAATATCTACTATTGCTTTGGATGCTGTTTCAGAAGATGGAACAAATCCCAAATCCTTTGCACGACTTACTACATTCTTTCTTATCTGTGCAGAGTCTAGGAAGAGTTCACTACCAGCAATATTAGTATTGACTGCACTAATATGTGATGCATATGCAAGAAGATCAACCAACATTGATAGAGTTGATCCTTCAAAATCGTAATCTTTAAGTGTGTCTTGTCCTTTTAGATAATTTTTTAAATTATCTCCTATTGTCTCGAAATCTAAATCGGTGACATTTATGTTTGAACTGTTTATTGCCATTATCGTGTCCTTCTAATTGTAAATTCTACTTCTTGGTTCGGTAGACCGTTTTTAATTCTATAATTAATAATAATAGTCATAGCATTTGAATCTGTTTTAAAGAAATCACATTGAACATCAGTAATTCTAGGTTCAAGAGTTGACAAAGTGTTTTGTAAATTTCTTCGAGCTCGAGATAATCTAGCATCTGTATCTAACTCAAATAAAAGATTTCTTACACCACCAGCTAAACTTGGTTTAAATGGTCTTTCATAATAATTGGTTAACACTATATTTTTAACCGATCTCTTAATAGCATCCGTATCTAATTTTCTAGTGACATCTCCTGTAATCGGATGTGCTGTAAAAAACAAATCCAAATCCGAATATGCATCAGGTGTTGCAACTACCTTTGCTTTACTTACTATGTCTTGTGCCATACTTCTATTTATGTCCTTTATCTATTTTATCCACCAGTTGGAATAGCAATATATTCATCTCCTTCTGAGGCCGCCGTATCTAAAACTATATCACCATCGACTACTTCGTAATCTTCAAATAATACTCTTAAATTATTCTTATTAACCACTACAACATTTCCTTCTGTATAACTTCCCGCAATTGTTGTTTGTCCTACTGATGTAGTAAGATGATTAACTACTTTTTCTATAGAAGGAGGCCCACCTCTTTGGTGAAGACCTGAACTTGCAAGCACAACATCTTTAATATCAAAATCTTTCATTGATTTAAGTTTATCAAGATTAATAGGAACTGT
>Ga0310345_10006078_pt1 | contig 10588 bp, 9 predicted proteins | sample HC15DNA20500_MG_FD_204667 | JGI IMG/M metagenome (GOLD analysis project Ga0310345, IMG submission 204667) | Marine microbial communities from station ALOHA, North Pacific Subtropical Gyre - HC15-DNA-20-500_MG | ecosystem: Environmental > Aquatic > Marine > Oceanic | place: Pacific Ocean: North... | reverse complement strand
CTTGCGCCATCCAAAACCATCCGCACAGCGCGTTCGCGCACTTCCGGTGAATACTTGTTTGTTGTCTTTGTCATGATGCTCCATCCTGCTCATGAGTTGGAGCCTCCGGAAAACCCGGCGCGGTTCATCTATCCGGATCAGCTGGCACCGATCATCCGCCATGATGGCAGTTCGCTGGAACTGGTGAAGGCGCGGTGGGGGATGCCATCGCCGCCATCGGTCCTGAAGACCCAGCGGGATCCGGGCGTCACCAATGTCCGTAACCTGACCTCGCCGCATTGGCGGCGCTGGCTGGGTCCGGTAAATCGCTGCCTGGTGCCGGTCACGGCCTTTGCCGAACCGATCAAGGGCGGCAATCAGTGGTTTGCCCCGGCCGAAGCAGATTCGCCCATGTTCTTCGCCGGGATCGAGGTTCGGGGCTGGACTTCGGTCCGCAAGGTGAAGGATGGCGAGACCAGCGACGATCTCTATGCCTTTCTGACCTGCGCGCCTAATGCCGAGGTGAAATCGGTGCATCCGAAAGCCATGCCGGTCATTCTGACCGATTCCCGGGATTGGGAGACCTGGCTTTCCGCGCCGATCGAAATCGCCAGCAAGCTGCAACGCCCGCTGCCGGATGGCGCATTGGCGCTGGTGGATGCTCCGACCGAGGCGTCCTGACATCGGCGATCAGCCCGCACAGGCCCGCGCCTGTGCCCGCATGACAGCGTAATCCGCCATCATCCCGACCAGCGCGGCATCTTCGGGCAGCGCCTCCAGCTCCACCGCCGCCCGCTCCCGCACCGCCTGATCATAACCCACGACCGGCGGACACACCGCGCCGCCCGGATCAGAACCGCCCGTCGCGCAGGCGGTCAGTAAGCTCGTCGCGATCACGAGGGCGGGTGCCAGATGCCTCCAGCATGCGGCGTTGGATGTCATTCTGGCGCTCCATCTGGTTCAGGCGTTCGGCGTGACGACCGGCGGTTTCGCCGGCGCGGCGCAGGTTGAGAAGGAAGAGGAGGACCGCGCCGATCAGCGCGATCCCGATGGCCAGACGCCGCGCCCAGCGCGACGCCAGCAGCGCAGTCAGGGCGCTCATCACCGCCGCCCCCGGTTCCAGTCATCCAGCCGGGCCCAGACCGTCAGGCCGATTCCCGCCAGCGCCAGGGCAATGAAGACCCATCGCAGGGTATCGAGATAGGGGATCAGCGGTTGGATGGCCGATTGCGCATCGCTGAGCGTGTCCTGGGCGATCTCGATGCCCGCCGCGCCGACGGTGGCGATCCCCGCCGCGCCGCTCCCCTTCATTGTGCGGCTGTCGGCCAGATGTTCCCGCGCAGGCGGCTGATCCTCGGCGAAGGGAATGGCGCGGGCCGGGAAGGGCTCGCCCCAGCGCCGGACTGGGCCGAGATCGATATGTATGAAGCCGGAACGGGGATAGGTGCCGAAACCCAGAAACCCTTCTTCCCGTGCCGCCTTCTCGAATGCGGCCGGATCGTGATTGGCCATGGAGATGTCGAAGGCAATGCCCTCAAGGTGTTTGGAGCGCTTCGCCCCACGTAACCGGGCGTTATGTTTCAGGCTGCGATAGGCCGAGTTCACGATCAGCGGCTTGCCAAGCCGCGTGCGCAGCGCCTGCAACCGGTCGAGGGCCTGTTCATGGATCAGGATCGCGCCGGTGCCCCGGCAGGCGATCTCGGCGGGCGAGAAATTCGGCCAGCGCCAGCTGTCGTTCGGCACATCGCGCCAATGGCGGTAGAAACGGATGGTCATGGATATCCTTCGGATACGAAAAAAGCCCGCCGGTATGGCGGGCCGTGTGGTAAATGGAATGTGGCGCGTTTGGCGGTGATAGCCGCGTCGCGCGTCAGCCGCCTTCGCCGAAGAGCTTCAGCTTCAGCGCAATCCCGGCCAGCAGGGTCAGGATCAGACCTGCGGTCAACATTCGGATGACGGTCTGGGCGGCGGTGCGGCGCATCAGGCGGATGCCCTCCAGAAGCGCGCGCAGATCGCGGATATCGAGTGCGGCTTCCCTGCCGTCGAGCCCGGCATCGGTCAGCGCGCGGCGTGCGCCTTCCTGTGCTGCCCGGGCTAGCAGCTCTTCGAATTCGCTCTCGCTCATCTGCAACATGTCGTCGAGGCGTTTGGGTGTCATCCGATTTTCGCTCCCCAGAAAGTGGTGTGGTCGGCAGCGAAATACCCATCGAATGCGCGAAAGCTGCCCTGCAGAGCGACGGTATCGCTAGCGTCCAGCGAAACCATCGTTTGCAGCCAGAGGGCGGTCGCTTCCGAGACATGCGCGCTGGAAATCTCGCCGAACGAACCGCGGATCTCGGTGGATCCGTTCAACACGAGCCGCCCGCGCATCCGGGCATTGCTGCTGGCATTGATCCCGAAGAGATAGGTGCCTGCGACCGGCGCCACGAAACGGTTGGTGCCTGCGTCAAAGCAGCCCTGGTCGTTATAGTCCGCGACATTGATGCCGAGCGTGGTCCAGCTGTCGGTCGCGACATAGTTGTCGTAATTCGTATAAGCCTTGAAGCGCGGCAGGTTCGGTTGGCTGGCGATCCCTGTGGCCGGATCGACGCTCAGCGCGTCGCGAAAACTGCTGCCGTCGGGCGAGACGGCGATGCGCAACTGATGCGATCCGAACATCCCGATCAAGGCCCGGGTGGAAAACCCGGTCTGCAGGATCAGCCCGGCATCGTCACTGCCCGTTTCCCGGTTCAGGGTCTGGGTCAGATCGCCGCTGCCGCCGTCCGCCGCATAGAGCGCGGTCCAGAGGGCGCTGTTCAGCTTTGCCGAGAAGGGTGCCCCCGCGCTGGCCGCCATACCGATGCCCAACCGGGTCAGATCGTCGAGGGCGGTCGGGATCACCGGCTGCCAATCGGCACCATTTCGGACCAGCAGGACTGCCTCGTCCTCGACCCATGCCCGCCAGCCTTCGCGTGGTGGCAATCGGAGCCAGGCGCCATCGGTCCAGAGGGCCACGTTCAGATCCCACCCCGCCCAGCCGCCGGTTGCGCCCGAGGCGACGATATAGCGGTCGCCATCGGCCGGGGAGGCTGGGGGTGCGATCTCGCTGAGGCTCCTCACCGAAAGCTGCACCAGCCCATCCAGCAGGCGCAGGGCCTCGTTATGGGTGACATGTTTCTGGGCCTGCGCCGCCATGAGATATGGCAGCAGCAGGTTGGTCGTGCTGTCGGACATTTTTGGGTTTCCAGGTCGTCAGAGATAAAGCGTGGTGGTGCGTTCGGTACCGCGTCCCACGCGGGTCGAAAGTTGGCAGATGCGAATGGTCAGGCTGGCGCCCGGGGCCAACAGCGCGCCCCAATCGGCAGTCTGTTGCGCGGCAGAGTAGGTGACCGAGGGCGCAGTGCTGGTCAGGGTTCGTTTGACGATGTTCCCGTCCATGATCCTGACCTCATAGCTTTCCACTTCCTCGCCCAGTGGCACTTCCATCCCCTGCCAGCTATCGGCGGCGAGGCTGCGGGACCGCCGTGTCCAGCGGATCGTCAGATCGCCCGGCCCATGCGGGCGTCGCCATGGCTGGGCGACATGAACCGGCGTAAAGGGTCGCAGCCCTTCGCCCTCCGGCGTGAAGCTGATGGCGGTGAAGGTGTCGCTGCTGACCGGATGGCGGGCGGGACCGATGCGCCAGTTGAAGGGAATACCGAGGTCGGCTTCCGGGATCGGCAGCGGGGTCAGGGCCTCGTTCAGCAGCACCACCCGCGCCTCGGCCGGGGTGGGGTTGCCCATGGCCTGCTCGGTGCCGCGCTGGCCGCGCAACAGCCGGGTCAGGCGGTATCGCCCCGGTGCGATCAACTCGGCATGCCCCGCCTGAACGATCTCCCAGCGCCCTGGCGCGGATTCGACCGCCAGCGCATTCGCCCCACCGAACAGCGCCAGATCGCTGACACTCTCCAGCTGACCGCTTGCCAGATCGAGGATCAGCACATTGCCCATATCGAAGCGTGAGGTGGGTCCGGGCCAGAGGTCCGATGCGAGCCGCCCCATATTCGCCCTGCGTCGCACCGTGGTCAGCAGTTCGAACCCGTCACTGCCGGGGCTGCGATACACCGCCAGCGCGCCGGGCCATGGCTTTGCCGTGGCCGCGATCAGCGGCTGATGCGCGGGAACGTCGTCGCGCAACTGCGGCAGATCGAGGAGGATCACCTCGGGCGGCCCATAAGTGACGGCGCGAGGCAGGGTCGCCGGTCGCTCGGCGCCGGGCGGCAGATCATAGGCCTCGCGGTCCTGCCGCACCGCTTCGATGCCGCGCGCTTCGGCATCGGTGATGGCAGTCAGGCGGAATTGCTGGGCGCGTCCATCGTGATCCAGTACGACGACATCGGCCGGGTCGAGTGCCAGCTTTGAGGGCGGCAGGCGGAACACCGCGCTTTCCCGGCCCGCCCAGGCCTCCTGCAGCGCCCGGCGGCAGCGGCGCTCGGCCTCTTCGGGTGGCACCGCCATCGGAAAGCTCTCGAAGGCGATGCGGCTGGTATCGACGGTGATGCGGGACGCCTCGACCAGCGCCGCGTCATAATCCTCATCGGCACGTGCAACCTGCCACTTCAGCGCCTGCGGCAGCTCGGTTTCCTGCGCGCGTGTCAGCTCGATCGCTTCGCCGGCCGTATTGCCCGCGACCAGATCGTCATGGGTGATGGTGGCAGCGGGCGCCCGGCCGCGCATGACAAAGCGGATGACACCCTCGCTCTCGACGGCGTCGAAGCCGAAATGCCGCGCCAGCGTGGTGATCGAGGCGCGGGGACTTTCCAGCGCGGTGATGGCATAGCCCTCAGCCGCGCCCCAGAGACCCGAGACATCAATGCGGGCTTCCTGCAGCCCGGCGCGCAGGCAGAGGTGACGGACGAGGGCCGCAAGCGACACCGCGCCCAGCCGCCCGGTCAGCCGATGCCCGAGCCGCCAGTTCGCGCCATCGGTCCAGACATCGCCCAGCGCCGGAAAGAACGGATAGGGCCGGGCATCCCAGGTCCAGGCGGCACATTCGGAAACCTCGACCATGCGACCGGCATATTCTGTCGAGACCGGATTGTTCGCGGAAGCGCCCCAGAAGAGATAGCTCGCTTCCAGATAGGCCCGCTGGATCGCATCGTCGCGCCAGCCGCGCGAAAAATACGGCACGAAGCTTTCGGATGACTTCGGATCATAGAAGACATTCGGTTGGTTGGTGCCGCGGTCGATGGCCGGACAGCCGAGTTCGGTGAAGCGGATCGGCTTTGACTCGGGCAGCCACGCCGTCGGTGCCGCGGATTCCACGCCGCCCGGCCGGTCGAAATGCCGGTTCGACCACCAGCCCAAAAGATCCTTGGGGCGGAAGACCCAATGCTTGCCGTGGGCACCATCGGTATTGGGGGTCCGGACCTGCGCAGCCCGACCGGCCTCGGAGGCATAGAACCAGTCAAACCCTTCGCCGCCCGCGATGTTGGATTGCAGATAGGCCCGGTCGTGGATGGCGGACCAGCCGTCTCGGGCGTCCAGATGATCGAAGCCGTCGCGCCAGTCGGACAGCGGCAGGTAATTGTCGATGCCGACGAAATCGATGCTTTCGTCTGCCCAGAGCGGATCGAGATGGAAGAACACATCCCCGCTGCCGTCCGATGGCTGATGCCCGAAATATTCCGACCAGTCGGCGGCATAGCTGATCTTCGTGCCGGGTCCGAGAATGGCGCGGATATCGGCGGCCAGCGCGCGGAAGGCCGCGACAGCCGGGTAGCTTTTGCCAGCGGCGCGGATCGTGGTCAGCCCGCGCATCTCGGAGCCGATCAGAAAGGCATCCACGCCGCCCGACGCCGCGCAGAGATGGGCGTAATGCAGCACCATGCGGCGCAGCCCATGATCGCCGGGATCGCCGGTCCAGCGGACATCATCGCTAGAGACGGTGAAATCCGACGGGGAAGCATTGCCGAAGAACGCCGCCACCTGATCCTCGGCGGCTGCCGTCTTGTCGACTGTGCCCGCCTGACCAGCGGCAGGCGAACAGGTGATCCGCCCGCGCCACGGGAAAGCGGGCTGGCCGATGTCGGTGGTGTTGTCCGAATAGGGATCCGGCAGCGCGTTGCCCGGCGGCACATCCATCAGAATGAACGGATAGAAGGTGACCCGCAGACCGCGCGCCTTCATCTCCCGGATCGCCTGAACCACCGCGAAATCGGCCGGCGTGCCGCCATAGACGGGACGTTGCTGATCGTCACGGCTGACCAGATGGGCATCGGCCCGGCTCACGCCATTCACTGACCATGTCCTGGGGCTGCTGGCCTTCTCCGCGACCTCAACGCCGGGTTGGATGGCGCAGGAACCGCAGCGCAGATCACTGCCGAACCAGGCCACGACCAGACTGACGCTTTCGACCTTCGGCGCCATGGCCTGCAGACGATCCAGCGCCACGATCATATCGGCACTGCCCGGGGTGGCGTTCAGGTTCTCGGATGTGCTGTCGCCATCACCACCCTTGCGCACCGGCTCGGTCGCATAGGTGAATTCGCCCGAGGCCGGGATCAGGGTCACGGCGCGGGTCAGCCCTTCTGCCGTGTCGGGATCGGCAAGGGGGCGAAAGACCTCAAACGAAAGCTGCGGCAGGCGATTGCCATAGTCGTTCAGCGGCAAATCCTCGAAGACGACATAGGCGGTGCCGCGATAGGCAGGCGTCGCATCCGGACCCGTCGTGGCGGCGATAAAGGGATCCGGCTCCTGCGTCTCTGATCCCGGATACCAGCGCCAGGTAATCCCCGAGGTGTCGAGCGGTTTGCCATCAGCCCAGATTCGGCCGATGCCGGTGATCTCCCCTTCGGCGAGCGCCACCGCGAAAGACGCATAGTAGAGATATTCGGTGGTCTCGACTTTGGGACCGCCACCTTTGCCGCCACCCTGACGGCTGGTCCGGGTCTCTTCGCGGAAATCCGTCGCCCAGACAATATTGCCGCCCAAGCGCATCCGGCCGAAGACGCGCGGAATGACCGCGCCCTCGGTCGAGGCGGTGATGCGCAGATTGTCAAGCCGCGCGCCCTCGATACGCTGGGCCGGGGCGAGCGAGGAGACGATCCAGCTGTCGACGGCCGCGCCGATGGTGGACCCGATCATGCCGCCGATGGCAGCGCCGGAAAAGCCGAGGATCGCGCCGCCGAAGCCGCCGCCAATCGTGGCGCCGACCGAGGCCAGTATCAATGTTGCCATGGGAAAAATCTCAGAGGATGGGGAAGAGGAAGGTGGAGGCGATGCGGCGGCGCCAGGCAGAGGTCAGGGGTTCTTCGATCACGCCCAGCCGTTCATAGGCGTGGATGAAGCGGTCCGGCGTGGTGAGGATCGCGACATGCTTGGCGATGGCGCCGGGACGCATTCGGAAGAGAATCAATGCTCCCGGCCCGGCATCCGCGACCGGCAGTTCGATCATCATCCGCCGCGCGCCCTCGGCCAGAACTTCGGTGCACCCCGTCTCGCCCCAGTCGCGGCTATAAGGCGGGATCGGGAAAGGCTCGTCGCCCACGACCTCCCGCCAGACGCCACGCGCCAGACCGAGGCAATCGCATCCGACGCCCCTCAAACTGGCCTGATCGTGATAAGGCGTGCCGAGCCAGCGGCGCGCGGCGGCGATGACGCGGTCGGGATCGGCTGCGGTCTGCAGCCGGGTCACAACACACCACCATCATGGCCACCGTCCGATGTGGCATAGCGCAGAATGGTGTCCTGGCCGGGGATGTGCGGAAAACCCCGGAAGTTGATGACGTTCCCGAATTTTGCGCCGCAGGTGGCGATGCGCTTGTCGCAGCCCGCATGGATGGTGAAACTGTTGCTCGTGCCGATTGGGCGGATCGGGGCTTCCAGCAGCGTGATGACAGCAATGCCATCGCTGGGATCATGGGCCAGAACTTCAGCCCGGCGACCGGCATTGAGCCCGGTGGTCCATGTGAGTGTGCCGAAGCGGAACCAGCCGGGTGCAAAGCGGCCCAGCCCCGAGGCGGTGAAGGCCCGGTCGCGCAGCCTGTCGATCACGGTGCCGGTGCCCCGATAGGCCGGATCCTCCAGATCGACACCGCAGCGGGCATCGCCCAGCGCGGCGTCGCAGCTCGCCTGAAAGGTCCGCCCGACGGTCTGGCCGAGGAGATGCGACATCGACCGGATCTCGGCGACAAAGGCATGGTGCCCGCGCCGGATCTGGCCGATGGCGCCGCGCCGCATCAGCACCCGCTGCGCAGGACTGGCCCAGTTGACCCGCCAGAGTTCCACTTCGGCATTGTCCCAGCGTCCGTCCAGAATGTCTGCCTCGGTGATCCGGTCCGAGCGCAGCGCGCCTGTCGCATCCTGGGCGTCCACCGAGAGATCGGCGCCCGACCTGATCTCGCTCGCCGTCAGACCGCTGTCCGGCTCAAACTCGGTGCCGTCGAAGTTGAGGGGGCAATCGTGATCGGTGAAGCCGAAGGCGATGCCATCGGCGCGGGTGATGCGCCAGCACCAGGCGAGGGTGGTGGTGCCGCTGTCGAGATGCGCCTGCAGGGCGGGCGGGAGCGTCTTCATCGCCGGATCTCCAAGAGCGGAATTGAGGTGATGGATCCCAGCCGTTCGATATCCAGCGTCACGTCCAGCGCGTCGCTGTCGAAGCGGACCGGCACTTCGAATTCGAACCCAGCCGTGATGGCAATGCCGGTGGAGGGCGCGGTCTCGAAACTGACAAGGCCGGTCTTGTGATCGACCGACCAACTGGAGGCTTGCGTGACGCCGTTCAAGGCGACTTGGACGGTGCCTGCGACAGGCTTGGTGATGGTCCGCACCCAGCTTTGTCCACCCGAGGCATAGCGTTTGACCAGCTGAAAACTGGTCGTCACGCCATCGCCTGTGCCGATCTGCTGATCCATTGCTGCTGGCGCCCGCGAAGGCAGGCAGGACCTGTGATCCGCCCAGTCTTTGAAGCGAAAACCGTAAAGCCGACCGTTCCGCGCCTCGAAAAAGGCCACCACCGCCGCCAGATCGTCGGCGCGGCGGATGCCATAGCTGACGTCGTAGCGCCTTCGGCTGTTGGCCCAGCTTGCGTTGCGCTCTTCGTCGCCGCTCGCAAGTTCGACGATCTGGGTGCGCCGTTCCGGTCCACCACGCGCGCCGCGACTGATATTGTCCGGAAACCGGACCTCGTGAAATGCCACGCTTGGCGATCCTTTCATGAAGATTTGGTCAGAGGCCGCGCCGCCCCAGCGACACAGCGCGGGCAATATCGGCGGCGATCTGGGTGCGGGACTGCCTAAAACTCTCGGCGTCGCGGGCGTGGATGTTCACCGTGACGCCCTTGCCGTAATCCTGCGCCTCGCGGCGTGACAGCACCCGTTCCCCACGCTGCAGGATCGCGGGCACCTCGTCATGACGCAGGCCGACCATACCGCCGCTATGCATTCGCGGTGCCCCCGCAAAGGCCAGTGCGGGGACCGTGCGTGAGGGCGAACCCGCGCCGACGATGCCGCCCGTATGCATGATGCTGGCGAAGATTCCGCCCGCGCCGCCCAGCGCGCCGGAGAGCGCATTGGCAATCGGCCCCAGCAGGAAACGCCGCGCGGCCAGTTTCGACAGATCGGCCAGAAGCGAGGTCACCAGATCCCGGAAATCGAGCTTGCCGGTCTTCACGAACTCGCCGATCGCGTCCTCGGCGCTTTGAAATGCCCCGACCAGCGCCTGGCCGATATCGGCGCCGATGTCTTTGGCCTTCTTCGCATAGTCCGACAGCGCCTCGGTCACCGCCTTCCAGCCGGTGGCCGTGGCTTCGGTCGCAGGTTTGGCCTCTTCCGCCGCTGCCTTGCCCGCGGCCCCGGCTTCTTTTGCCGCCGCGCCCGAGCCGGTGGCGGCTGTCTCCACCCCACCCAGCGCATCCTCATAGCGGTCGGCCGCTTCGGTCGCGACGTCCAGCGCCGCGCCACCGGCATCATCCTCGCCGCCGGACATCGCGGCGCGCAGCGCGTCCATGGCAGGGCCCACGCCATCGAAGGCCGAAGCTCGGCTGGAACTGGCGCGGTCACGATAGCGGCCCGCCATATGCGCCGAATTGCTGGCCGAATGCTCCAGCATCGAGGCCCGGCCCAGCGCCTCGAAGACATCGATCCTCGTGTCCGATCCGATCTCTTCCGCCACCTTGTTGAAAGTGGGCGCGATCATCCCGAGAAAATCCGCCCATTTCCCGGCCAGAAATGCCATGAGCCGGGTCCAGATCGCTTCGATCTCGGATTGCATGGCCCGGAAATCGTCGGCGAAGGACAGGGCCGTCACCTTGATCCCCTCCCAGACCGCCTTCGCCACATCGCCCATCAGAGCCATGGCATTGCCGAAACTGCCCGCGCCCTTGACCAGCCTCGTGAACTGATAGACCAGTTCGCCCGCACCGACGATCAGGGCGCCGATACCGGTGCGGATCAGCGCGCCGCGCAGCACGACCAATGCGGTGGCGAGCCCCCGGACCGAGAGTGCAGCCGCCGCCAGCCCGGCGACCCAGCGACCGGCCATGAAACCGGCGAAGGTTGCGGCGTAGGTCGAGAGGCGTCCGATCTGGTCGAAAAGCCCGCTGATCGCCATCCCAAGCGGCCCGGTGCGGCTGGCCAGTGCTGCCATCGCA
>Ga0310345_10006077_pt1 | contig 10589 bp, 9 predicted proteins | sample HC15DNA20500_MG_FD_204667 | JGI IMG/M metagenome (GOLD analysis project Ga0310345, IMG submission 204667) | Marine microbial communities from station ALOHA, North Pacific Subtropical Gyre - HC15-DNA-20-500_MG | ecosystem: Environmental > Aquatic > Marine > Oceanic | place: Pacific Ocean: North... | reverse complement strand
GGACACGCCCGGTTCGCCGGCGTCCCGCCCGCCATTGCCATTCGTGTCTTCGAACACGTGGCCGCGTGCTGTTTCTGAGGCGGCCGGCGCGCCGCAGGCCTCGACAGCCGAGGGTACCCGAACCAGCGCCGGCACGGTCAGCAGCCCCAGGCCAACCAAGGCCACGCCACGCAGTGTGTCGCGCATGCTCACGCTCACGTTGTTCATAGATCTCCTCTCCGATGAGACGTTTTTACTAAGAAAAAGTGGCGCGCCCGGCAGGACTCGAACCTGCGACCCTCGGTTTAGAAGCTGTGGACGACCCTGCCAATCCGGTCACCTAATCAGAACCGAAACAATCGGTTGAACTTTACGACCACCGCACGATTTTCGAGGGTTGGAAAACGCGGCGCCAAGGTGTCACGCTCGTCGGTGTACACGATGAACAACTCGCTCCCTGGCTGATATTCCCACCGAAAACGAATGTTGGCACCGAGGGAATCACGAGCGGAATTGAACTGCAGCAGTGCGGACACGAACATCCGTGGCGTGACGGTGTAGGTCGCCCGTGTCGAGATCAGTTTACTGGTGAAGATGGCTTCAGGAAGCGTTATGTAGTTGAAAGAGAGCGACGGCTCGACGGTCAACTGTGCTCCTAGACTCACCCGGGGTCGGGTGTAGCCAACACTCGTCTTCTCGCCTCCAAAGAATCCGCCGCGCTCCACGGCGATTGCACCGGCTATCTGGCGTCGTTCGCCGAGGGCATATACCACCTTCGTATTCACGAACGAGTACCCGCCAACCGGAACCGATACATCCTGTGCGATCTGAAATGGCCTCTTCAGGAACTCAAAATTGTCAGTGACCCCGGCAAATAGGCGGTCGCCATTTTCGAACTCCGCCCCTAACAAGACCTGTTGTAGCCGCGTTTCAAGGCGTCCCGCACCGTCGGTAATGTAGTCGAGACTTGGCATAAACACGAATCTCCGAACCGACTTGAGTGATCGCGGGCGCGGGGTGTAGCGGAACTCGGCAAATGTCCGCCGAAAATCCTCACGCCGGAGGAACCCGACCTCTGGGTTGAAATTCGCTCCTACCCCGAGGCGTTCAAGCTTGAGGCTCCAGCGGTCGTTGCTGTAGTCGAGTGCCGTCTGATAACTCAAATCGTCACCGCGCAACTCCGGCGTCTCAGTCTTGGCAAGAAACGCATTGAAGTTTAGGTTGTCATAGAAAGAAAAGACGCCGTCGACCCCGTAGGTGTACCCGGCCCCTTGCCCCTTCGCAGAGACTGAGCGTCCAGTAAATATCCCACCGATAGCACTCCGCCGTAGCACGTCGCGTTTGATCCGGACGACGGAGAAGTTTGTCGGGTGGTTGTCCGTGCTTCCTTCCGCTCCGGTCTGGACATCGAGCAATCCGATGCTGAACGGCCCTGCTTTTCCGGTCAGGCGACCGCCACCGTGAATAGGCACTGCACGCCCGGCGTTAAGTCCGATGCGACGGCTGAAGAACAGCACCGGAGCGTCACCACCATACGAAGACAGGGTTCCCTTGAAGTAAGAGGCAATGGGGTCGTATCCGCCACTGGCCCCAAAATTGAAGACCCCTTGTCCTTCGAGAAAGAACTCCCGCTTTTCTGGGAAAAACAGGCTAAATCTCGTCAGGTTGACCTGCTGCTCATCGACCTCCACTTGCGCGAAGTCGGTGTTATAGGTGAAATCAGCGGTTAATCCTTGTGTCACTCCGTACTTAACGTCGAACCCCGTCGTTCCGCCTGGCTGGTTCAGCACGTTGGGGATTACGCCTAGGTTAGTCGTGAGGTCGGCAATGGCGTACGGCTTAACCTCGAAACGTGCCGCCGAAGCCGGCACTTCGAGACCGACGAGCGTCGCAGCGGACGACATCTTGAAACTACCTAACGCACGAAGCGCGGCCGGTATCGGTGTGAGAAACGAGGTTTCGTTCTTCCAGGCGACTCCACGCTGAAAGTTGATACCCCAGTATTGCGCCGCCGCCTCCCCGTACCGGAGCGATTTGAACGGAATAGCCATCTCGAGAATCCAACCCTGATCAAACCGACTCGTCTGAACATCCCAGACCGTGTTCCAGTCCAAATTACTTATACGCTCGGCTGTGATGGTCTGGTCGAACAAGCCGCCCAGCGGGTTGGTCATAAAATTGAAGGCGTTACGCCGGTCATAAAAGGTGTCGAGCATGACGGCGAACGTATCGTTGCCGTACATTGCGTAGCTGTCGCGCCGCATCTCGTTAGCGACCGTCCGGTTTGGCTGAGAATCCCAGCAGCGTGCAGATACGTAGACCGTCTCACTATCGAACAGGACCCAGACGTCGGTTTGTTCGGTCGCCGGTGCGCCTTCGTTCGGTTCCTGCTGTATGAAGCCGGTCACCGGCGCAATAGTCTGATATACAGGTTCGTCGAGTTGGCCGTCGAGCCTGAGCGGCTCGTCGAGACGAATTGCCCGTATCGTAACGCGTCCGGATTGGTCCCGTGCGAGTACCGCCGGCGGCACCGGCGGGGGCGGACCATCGATGACGATGGCTGGCGTTCTGCCTGCGGGTTGCGTCGTTCCAGCCTCAGCTCCAATCGACGGCTCGGCGGCGGATGGAACGTGCGACGCTTGGACTAGCGCGCCGCCGTCCCGGCTGGACTTGAGACTTTCGCGTATTTGTGTGACGAGCTGGTCCTGCAGTGAGAACAGCTCGTCAACAGTGCCGTCAACAATCGCCGACTCCACAACGCTGTTGGTCTTGACATCAGTGATACGGGCCGCAATCGCCTGCGCAACCGTGATGGGCGACCCCACAGCGCCGGCCGGGTGCGTTGCCATCTCTGATGGGTCGGGTCGCATCACCATCAGTCTACCGACGCCATCCAAGCCGGTAGCAATGGTTTCCGCGATGGCCATTCCCATCCAGTCATCGGCCACTTCGCCCGTGAGGTTTGCAAAGACCAGCACCGCAACCGGCGTGAGCGTCTCTGGTATGGTGGGCTCCTGCGGCGCAGCAACTAGTGGTGTCGTGGGCGGCGCCGTTACGGCACATAGAACAAGTGCGACTGTAACCCGCGTCACGAAGACAAACCTTTTCACAAAGCGCGCCTCAGCAACAAATTCTCGTCCGAGAGGAAGTGCGCTTGCTGTTTTGTAGCGTCGTCATGCACTACACCTCGCAGCTACCAGGTGAGGTTGACAACAGATGGCGTGTTCGAGTCGCGCGGAGTCGTCATATCAATTCGTCACAGACAGATTCCAGAGTATAAGAAACGGATGCGGTAACTAGCCTAGCGCGGCGCGGGGTCTGATCTGCAATGAGCGCGTCGTTGCACGCTAACGCGTCATCAGCCGTCAAGTATCCTTCTATTTAGGAGTACATATTATGGAATGTGAACCGCGGCACTATGTATCATCGCTACTGCTGTTTGTGTTGACCGTTCTTATTGGTTCCAGCGCTGTGGCAGTGGCGCAGGAGGGGGCCGACGCCGAGTACGACTTCTTGATCTTAGCCACGAATAGAACGTTGACCATGCAAAGAGAAATGCAAGAAGCTGCAGGGCGGGGCTATTTCTTTGCCGGAGTGATGGGTGGCGAGACCTCCTTTGGTGGAAATGAAGTGGTGGTTGTAATGAAGCGAGTGCCCGATGCATCTCCTCGCTTCGAGTACCGGTTATTGGCAACCAGTAGGACATCAACGATGCAGAAGGAAATGCAGGAAGCCGGCGATGCTGGGTTCTCTTATAAAGGACAGACCGTGTTTAGGACGACATTTGGAGGCGACGAGGCCGTTGTCATTCTCGAACGCGTCCGAGGATCAACCAGCGTGGAACGCTTTGAATATCGTCTGCTTGCAACATCGAGAACATCTACGATGCAGAGGGAACTTCGAGAGGCTGGAGCTGCTGGGTTTGATTTTGTTGGTGTGACGGTGTCACCTACTACTTTCGGCGGTGATGAGGTCGTTGCCATTTTGAAACGTCCTATCGGCCGCGACTAGGAGCATGGGAAACTAAAGTGTGCGTTGCGTCACCTGTGCTAGCTGATAGGCCGACTCAGTCACACATTGATCGGTTCGCACAGGAGTGACGAAGCAGATCTCGCATGGGACGGCAATACTTAGCGTTTGATATTGAGACGGCCAGCACAGTCGAGGCAGACGACTGGCGTACCTGTCGCCCGCTCGGGATTACTTGTGCGGCGGCGGTGGCCAGTGACGTGCCGGATCGTCCTGTCATCTGGCATGGCATGACTGCCGCGGGTGTCCCGGCCGACCGGATGTCCCGTGAGGAGGCCCGCAGCGTCGTTGCTGATCTGAAGGCTTATGTGGAACAGGGTTACACCCTCCTGACATGGAACGGAGCGGGGTTCGATTTCGATGTCTTGGCTGAAGAAGCGGATGCGTATCCGGACTGTCGAACACTGGCGCGAGATCATGTCGACATGATGTTTCACGTGCTGTGCGAGAAAGGATTCCCAATCGCGATTGACAACGCGGCCAAGGCGATGCACATCGACGGCAAACCTGAAGGCATGTCTGGACAACTCGCGCCCAGTTTGTGGGCGGAAGGGGAGTTCCAAACGGTGCTGGATTACGTGGCGCAGGATGTGCGCATGGCGCTGCAGATTGCCGAAGCTTCTGAAGACACAAGCGCGTTGCAATGGGTGACCCGACGTGGACAGACCCGAACATTTGCGATTCCGAACGGGTGGCTCACCGTGCGCGAAGCAAATGCGCTCCCGGTGCCGGACACCTCATGGATGACCAATCCGCTTGACCGTGGCGAGATACTGCGGTGGCTCCAGTCGGAGGAGATATCGGGCGGTACGACACCGGAGTAGGGAGCGGACCGATGGAATCCACGACTTTGGACCGGTACAACGCGTCATTCGCATTCAACGGAAGCGGGGGTTAGTCGCGCGGGTGCGCAGGGTGGAGCAGAGTAGGGTCGAAGGTGTCGAGACAGACAGTGACGCGGAACTCGTGATACCCAACAGAACTCCCTAGATCGGGAATGACACTCTGGTTCCGCTAGAACTTCACCCGTAATCCACCGCCCAAATGAAACCCGCCGGCATCGGTGGTTAATGTGTCGCCGGCTGCCGTCGTATAAGTATAGGCAAGGGTGCCAATACTATAGCGTGCCATGCCTCCCACACCGATGTGTTCAGAAAAGAACACGCTCACATCACCACCCACATTGAAACCGCGTGTCGACACATCGTGTTGATGTTTGGTGTAACTCTGAAACGTGACTTCGTTGAATGGATAGGTGTCCGTCGTGGTAACGGCGGTGACCAGTTCTTGCTGCACTCGAAAGAATGTAGGTCCTCCGAATAGCGTCACGCGGAGACGGCGACCGACCGGTACCACGGCCATGCCGTACAGATTAATTTGAGTGTCCGTGCGATCGGTCGGCGTCGGTCCGGTGATGGTACGATGCCGGTTGAAATAGAACGGATGGGGAACCCGTGTTGTCGACGTTGTTGACACGCCAGTCTGTGTTGCTTGGGTGATCCCCGCACCGACTCCGAGATATTGCCACAGTCGTACCCCGCCCATGACATCAACACCTGGAGTATTCCCAGCCATATATGGCGTCACCGTCGTGCCGTCCTCAACGTTTTGAGTGAACGTAATGGTGTCGGTAAAGGTGAACTTCGTCATTTGATAGACGCCGTTCACGTGTATCCAGCCGCGGTCCGTCTGTGTCTGCGCCTGCAATGGCGTTAATCCAGTGAGGACCATTGCAACTGACAAGAAGCATCGCCTTGTGCTGTTCTGCATTATCGTCATGGCAATGAACCTCGTAGTTACTAGCTGAGGTTGCAACCAGATTGCCATCGCCCCGCGTAATAGGTCATACCCACGTCACGTAATCTAGGAATGAGAGCAAAGGGTTGGGGTGAGTGACGGGGATTGAACCCGCAACATCCGGAGCCACAGTCCGGCGCTCTACCATTGAGCTACACTCACCACATCACGTGTGGTTATCACGCAGCTAACGCCAGCCGCGTGAAGCGCAACTTCGCATTGTACTACGCAGCTTTCACCGACCAGTCGACCACGTAGTGGACACGCCGCGCAGTTGGTTAGAAGGGCCACGGCGAGGCGGTGTCCTGTGCTACCGTGATCGAGTTCACCCGAAAAGTAACGATCCACTGGCCGCCGACAGAGTGATAAGACATGGCCCAGCCAGGAGAGCCTCAGGAGGCTACCTCCAAAGCTCGCGCATACCAGGCGTGCTTCGGTCGACCGCGCGAAGAACCGAACCTCTTAGTATCAATCTCTGTGACCGGGGTGGGTCGAGCACAACGATCTGATAGGCCGAATCGACTGACGTTCCAGCGCTTCGTCGGTCTTCTCTTGCCCGCCTAGTCCGCGAGGAACGTCCGGTGTGCGTAGCGCTGGTAGTGGGCGGCAAGTATGTCCCGCCCGAAATCGCCGTCAAAGTCACGCCAGACACTGTGAATATGATTCGCTTCGTTCTGGACGTTGTCGTACTCGATGAGGAAGGTTGGGCCTTGCACGCGATAGTAGTGCGGCTCACCTTCGTTGATGCTACCCATCCAGGCAAACTTGATGGTATTAAGTCCTGCCGAACGGACGTTGGCGAGGCGTTCCTCGGCGATCGCCGTAGGCTGCACGGCGGCGTATTCCTCGATCAGCGTCCAGAGCGTATCCTGTTGGTCGGTCGTGAGTTGAGAGTAGGCGACGCCGACATCGTCCTGCATGGCCGCCTGTCGTTCTGCTGACGTCAAGATGTCGTCCGGCGCTTCATCGGAAAGCATCGCAGCCTCAAGGTTGTCGCCTGATAGGGTGCCAAGGAGACTCCGCGCAAGATGCTCCTCACGTCCCAACACGCGTTCCCCGGCACTGCTGCCCTGTCGAACGTATCCGGGGTTGGCTCCGAAGAACTGCGGTGTGGTCGAGCTAAGTTCTCCGTCGACGACTGTCCAGCTGTGTGAAATGTGGTGACCTTCGTAGCGCCATCCCCAGCTGCCGCTCGTCGACGGCTCGCCGAAGACCATAAAGAAGTAGAGCTGAGTGTCACGAATGTCGCGCCCCTCGCGCTCGTAAAGAATTTGTTCGAGTTGGCGGATACGTTCCGACTTGTCGTAGCCCTCTGCGCTGAGACTCGCTTGCACCAAGGCGAGCGCCGCCTCGCGCTGCGCGGCCGTCATTGTTTTCAACGGTACGCCCTTGCGTTCGCGCGGAATGAAATGCCAGTCGAAGCGATCGTCGCTAGTGAACGGGAACATGGCGGCGGCGTGTTGCTCAGGCGTCAGCGTCTCAAGAAACGCTTGTGCTGCTTCAGTCATCGTTGCCGCTTGGTCGGCGTTACTGCGGACGACCGAGGTTCCGGCAGTGATGATGGCCAGAAAGACGAAGATGATCGGGACAAGGCGTGCAGACACCGTCATGGCTCCTCCTCACACTCAGCGCGTTTGAGCCGAGCCTACAGCCGGCTGCCTGAGGCGTCAAGATGGGAATATGGTGCGGTGTGCGCCACGTCACAGCGTGTGACTGTGTGCAGTTACGGTAACGGCTTACATCCTCTGGTGATGGAGACATTACCTCCGCGGTGAACCAGATACAGTGATTTTCAGATTATTGCCAGTTGGCATTGGCGTAATCAGGACAGAGATGAGAAATTAGCAGTAATGAAGCGCCACCCCAGTCTTGTTCCGCTCTCGCGTGAGCATCACGATGGACTCGTAATGGCCCAACGGCTCTTGCATGGTCGGGCGGTGAATCCCCGTGTCGCATGGCCGTCGGCCGCTGAAGAACAGGTCAAGCGGCTACTCGAGTTCTTCCAGACGGAATTGTGCCCACACTTTGCCTTCGAAGAGGCCACCCTATTTCCCGGGTTGACGGCGCGGACGAGACTGGGTGCCGTGACGTGGCGGGTACTCATCCGCGATCTTATTGGTGACCATCGAGCGATGCGTCGGATGATTCGCGAGCTCACAAATGAGCCCACCACGCGACTCGATGAGCGCTTACCGGCGTTCGCTGACCGGCTCGGAACGCATATTCGCCGAGAAGAGCGTGAGTTATTCGAGCGGATGCAAGCCGAATGTTCTGCGGCGGAGCTTGCGGAGCTGGGAGAGCGGGTCTCGGCGTATTCGGCAACGCGCAAAGCTGCGTGTGTCCTGTAATGTCGTGGCGACCAGAGCGGTGTTCCGCGCTAGTGTGGCCGCGGATGTAAACTCCAATCCATGCCGAATTCAACGACGGTCACAAAGTTCACGTGGGACGATATGCCGAAGGAGCAGGTCACTAACTACATTGATCGCCGGATCATTTGTGGTGAACAAACTATGGTGGCCCACGTGTACTTGAAGGAAGGTGCAGTCGTACCTGAGCATTCCCACCACAACGAGCAACTAATCTATATTTTGAAAGGGAAGCTTCGGGTTTGGGTGGGCGACGACCTTGATCAGGTGTTCGATGTCGGTGCAGGAGAAGTGTTGCACCTTCCATCGAATGTCCCACACAAGGCCAGGGCGCTCGAGGATACGTTGGACGTCGACATATTCAGTCCTCCCCGGCAGGACTGGCTCGACCATACCGACAGTTATTTCAAAGACCAATGAGTGTGCGTGTGCTATCGCCGTGCAAGAAGTTCTCGGAGCGTGTTTTCGATGCACGCGTCGTGACTGACCGCTATGAGGAGGTAGGGACATGAGGGGACGACTGCTTGAGTCGCTCGGCGTGGCATCGATGTTCGCGGCTCTCATAGTGCTCTTGCAGCTCACCGCCGTGACGGTGATTGGTCAGGTTCCGAGTGTGACTGCGTGGGGGCATCCAAACCTGGAGGGCATCTGGCTCGACGTCTACGCTACGCCCTTTGAACGGGCGCCAGAGCTGGGCAGTCGAGAGTTTGCGACCCCTGAAGAGCGTGCCGCATTAGATCAGGCCCGTATGGGAGATGAGGGGCGTGACCGGCGTGGCCCACCCGGGAGTCCGCAGGATGTGTCCGGGGCATACAACGCGGTCTATACCTCAGTAAAGCCGGCTGGTCCACGCACGTCGCTGGTCGTCGATCCCCCGAACGGGAGGATTCCCGCCTTGACGCCTGAGGCTCAGCGGGCGGACGAAGTCAGGCGTCAGTGGCGGGTCATGCTCATGCGGAACACTCCCACCTGTGAGCAAAACGCACCCGCCTGCGAGGGTGGACAATTCGGGCCACCCTCGCCGCGTCGGTTCGATGTTCCTTCCTTCTACAACACGTTGCGCATGAACCGCCATGACGGTCCTGAGGATCAGAGTTTGGGCGATCGATGCATGCTAGGTGCTACACCCGATTTCAATGGTTTTCGACGCATCGTGCAGGGCGGTGATTCGGTCGCGATTGGCTATGACACTGGTCAGGGCCAGGGGTACCAGCGCATTGTCTACCTGAGCGGCAGTCACCCCGCGAGCCAAGTTCGTTTACGGCATGGGGACTCGCGTGGTCACTGGGACGGTGATTCGCTGGTGATCGAGACCACGAACTTTTCGCCCAAGTTTCCCTACCGCGGCTCGGGTGAGAACCGCACGCTCGTCGAACGGTATACGCGTATCGACGAGGATACACTCGAGTACGAACTAACGATGGAGGACCGGACGGTGTGGGTGGCGCCGTGGACCGTCCGGCAGGAACTGAAACGTCAAAGCGATGATCAGAATCGGATCTACTATGAGCCGCGATGTCACGAAGGGAACTATGGTTTGGCCGCGATGTTCATCGGAGCGCGGGTTCGAGAGCAGGAGTTTGCCGCCGGTCGTGGTCCTGACCCGTTCTCATTGGACACCACGACGGGCGGTGGTGGTGCACGGTAGCAACCCCTAATTGAAGTTAGTGCGAGGTTGCCATTGACAGGGTCGGTCCACGAGTGTATCAAGCGTTGAGTTCTCTTGTCGGCGAGTGGCATTTAGGGGGTAGGGAGATGAGGCGACGACTGATCAAGTCGTTCAGTGTGGCAACACTTATCACGAGCATGATGGTGCTCTTGCAACTTACCTCGGTGCCGTTGGAAGGACAAGCTCCGAGCGCAACCGCTTGGGGCCACTCCAACCTGGAAGGTATCTGGCTCGATGTGCATGCCACGCCTTTCGAGCGGGCACCGGAGCTTGGCGATCGAGAGTTCGCCACGGCTGAAGAACGAACTGCACGGGACCAGGCCCGAATGGTCAATCCAGGGCGCAACCGGCGCTCTGACCGTGCCGGGCAGGACGTTGCCGGTGCATATAACGCCGTGTGGACTTCAGCGAAACCGGCTGGTCCACGCACGTCGCTTGTTGTCGACCCGCCCAACGGGAGGGTTCCAGCGCTCACCGCAGAGGCGCAGCACCAGAATGAACTACAGCGAGAGTGGCGCCTGATGCTCCTGCAAAACACTGAGACCTGCCAGAGCGAAGCGCCGGGCTGCTCCGGTGGGGAGTACGGGCCACCCTCACAGCGTAGATTCGATGTTGCGCCTTTCTACAACACGTCACGCATGAATCGTCACTTTGGACCGGAGGATCAGAGTTCGGGTGACCGGTGCATGTCTGGGCGCACACCTGACTTCAACGGGTTCCGCCGCATCGTACAGGGCGAGGACTCGATC
>Ga0310345_10006075_pt1 | contig 10591 bp, 9 predicted proteins | sample HC15DNA20500_MG_FD_204667 | JGI IMG/M metagenome (GOLD analysis project Ga0310345, IMG submission 204667) | Marine microbial communities from station ALOHA, North Pacific Subtropical Gyre - HC15-DNA-20-500_MG | ecosystem: Environmental > Aquatic > Marine > Oceanic | place: Pacific Ocean: North... | reverse complement strand
GTGCGCGTGAAGCCGCGCTACAACCCGAACGTCAATGAGTGGTGGTTGTGTGATGCGGGGCGCTACGGTCTGGGTTGGGTCGATCAGGGAAGACTCGATAAGGTGCGCGGGCCATCGGGGGATGTGGATGCAAGTTGGGATCGGGCTCTCACTGCGATCGCGGCAGCCCTGAAACGGTCGAGCGAGGGGGAGGACGGGGCGGGCGGCGGCACGAGGATCGGCGTGATCGCTTCGGCCAAGCTCACGAATGAAGAGCTCTTTCTGATCCGGGAGATCTTTCAGGGCGCTCTCGGCGCCCGGATCAGCGCATCGGTTCCGGAGAAGCCCGGGTCCGACGACGACTTCCTGATCAAAGCGGACAAGAACCCCAACACCATGGGCGCGACCCTGCTGGGCCTCGCCGGCCCGGACGCACCCGATGCCGCTCATCTCGTGGACGAAGCGCTGGCAGGGAATCTCGACGTCCTGTGGGTCTTAGGGCACGACCTGCTGGAGCTGTTTGGAGAAGAGAAGGTCCGAGAACTCCCGGAGAAGGTGGGTCTCTTCGTCTTCTCCGGGACGAACGATAACCCGACCGCGGCTCTAGCCCATTGGGTCCTTCCCGGAGCAGCGTATCTGGAGAAGGACGGTACCTTCGTGAACTGCCACAGGCGTGTGCAGCGTATCGGGCGGGCCTTTCCTCCGCCCGCAGACTCCCGAGAGGACTGGCGCGTTCTCCTGGAGCTGGCCCGGCGGTTGGGTCTGGCCCTCGATTGGGGGGAGCCGCGAGATATCTTCCAAGGGCTCGCCGAGGCGGTGGCGCCGTTCGCAGGGCTGAGCTACGAGACGATCGGGGCGCAGGGGGCTGAGGTGGAGGCGCCCGAACTCCCGGCGGGGGCAGCCGCGTCGTGATCGACCTGCTCATCAAGCTCGTCCTGACGAGCTTCGTCATCTTCCTGGTGCTGAACCTAGCGGGACTTCACACCTGGGTGGAACGAAAGCAGTCGGCCCTAAGCCAGGACCGGATCGGCGCCAACCGCGCGCCCATCCTCGGCTTTCGAATGTTTGGGTTATTCCACGGCATCGCCGATGCGCTGAAGATGTTCACCAAAGAGGACATCGTACCAGCCGGGGCCGACCGGACTCTCCACCTGCTGGCACCCTTCTTCTCGGTCTTCTTCGCCCTGGTGGCATTCGCGGCGATCCCATTCGGTGACCGCCTCATCGTGGGGGACCGGGTCATCGTGCTCCAGGTCGCCAACATCGACGTGGCGCTCCTCTACGTCTTCGCCATGCTCTCCCTGGGGATCTACGGCGTGATCCTGGCCGGCTTCGCCTCGCGCAACAACCTCGCGATTCTGGGAGGAATACGGGCTACAGCGCAGATGATCTCCTATGAGATCGCCCTGGGGATCTCGATCATCGGTGTGGTCATGGTGTACGGCACCATGAATCTGAGCGAGATGGTGCGGGGCCAGGGGCAGATGATCGGCGGCTGGATTCCCCTCTGGGGCATCGTCACCCAGCCTGTCGCGTTTTTCATCTTCTTGACCGCAGCCCTCGCCTTAACCAAGCGACTCCCCTTTGACCTGCCAGAAGGCGAGTCGGAGATTGTCGGGTACTTCGTCGAGTACAGCGGAATGAAGTTCGGGATGTTCTTCCTCACGGACTTCCTGGAGACCATCGTCGTGGCCTGCCTAGCCACGACGCTCTTCTTCGGCGGGTGGCAAGTGCCATTCCTCGCGCCAGACGGCTTCCACTTCCCGTGGGGAGCAGAGATCCCCGTCTCGAACTGGCTTTACGCCCTGCTCGGCTTCGCAAGCTTCTCGGTCAAGTGCCTGATCTTCTTGTTCGTGTTTATGCAGGTACGGTGGACACTGCCGCGTTTCCGCTACGACCAGCTGATGAGCCTGGGCTGGAAGGGGCTCTTCCCGATCTCGGTGGTCAACATCGTGGTGACCGCCCTGGTGCTGATCCTTATCAGGGAGGCGGCATAGTGGGTGTGAAAGAAGTTAGCAGGCCAAAACTGACCTTTTGGGAGCAGACCTATGTTCCCCAGATCTTCGGCGGCCTCCGTATCACGTTCACTCATTTCTTCCGGAACCTCTTCATCCACATCGCCCACCGCTTTGGCCGCCTTCGCGACACTCGCGCAGGCGCCACCATCCAGTATCCTGAGGAGCTGAGGCCCCTCATGTCGCGGTATCGAAGCCGTCACCGACTGACGGTACGCGACGACGGCACACCCCGCTGCGTGGGGTGCATGCTCTGCGAGACGGTCTGTCCGGCCAAGTGCATCACGATCGTGCCTGCCGAGCATCCCGACCCCCACGTCGAGAAGTACCCAGTCCGCTTCGACATCGACTTGGGGATCTGCGTCTACTGCGGCTATTGCGTCGAGGTATGCCCCGAAGATGCGATCCGGATGGACACGGGGATCCTCGACCTCGCAGCCTACTCCCGGGAGGCCATGCAGCTCGATATCCATGAGCTGATGAACCCTGAGTTGCGTAAGCCTGTCAGCGACTGTGACCTGCATTTCCCCCACCAATGCGCGTTGGCAGGGGGAGATATGAAGGGCGGCTGGGAGGGTGTCACCGAGTCATAAGGCCGGTCAACTGAGCGTTGCGGACCGTTTGCTGACCGAGACTTCCACGTCGGAGACGGGGAGCACGGCCGTGGCCGCCCGCCCACGGTGCGCCCGGTTGAAGTCTCCCGGACGCTCCGGATAGAGCAGCGCACCAGCGCGCGTTCCCGTAGACCGCGGGCACGCGCTCCCCGAACACGATGTTCGCGACCGCACCCGCCGTGTACTCGCCGAAGCCTGGCAGCCCGCGCAAGGCAGCCGCGGATCCTCCCGCCAGGGCAGCGCCCGCCGGTGCGCATCGTAGAAGCCCAGCAGGGATCGGCGGATGCGGTTGAGCCTGGCGTTCGACATCTTGGGCATGGCCTGAAGGGCTCTCTCCTCCCCGGAGGCTTCGGTGCGCTTCACCACATACACGAAGTACAAGGGGGGCTGGGCGGACGCGCTCAACCTCCAGGCGCTGCTCGGCCATCTCTCCGACTTCCTGCTGAACGGCGGCCCGTACTACCACCCGTACTGGGGGTGGTCCGGTACCGACGATACAAATTCGCTCGAGGGGCTCAAGCGGGAGCTCCTGAAGGCGCTGCTCGAGAGCGGCCAGCTCACGCCCGAGATTATCAGGGAGCTGCGCGGGGAGGGCGAGGGAGACGCCGACGTGCAGCAGAGCATCGCGGAGCTGCTCGACCGGCTGATCGAGCGCCTCGCGGAGGAGGGCTATCTGACCACGAGCGCGTCCGGTGAGCCGACCATGATGGGGCCGACACAGGACGTGACCGGCCAGGGTACCATGGACGAGGCCCGGGAGGCCGCGCAGCAGGTCCAGTTCGATCTGACGCGCAAGGGAATCGACTTCCTCGGCTACAGCGCGCTCAAGGGCCTACTCTCGGCAGTGGGCCGGTCGGACGTGGGCTCGCACGATACGGCGCACCTGGCAACCGGGGTTGAGGCAGAGACAGCGAGCCGACCGTACGAGTTCGGGGACACCATGAACCTGGACATCCCAGCCACGCTCACGAACGCGCTCGCCCGCGCGCTGGAGCAGGGCGAGCTCCCGGAGGGCGGCCAGCTCAATCTCGACTATCAGGATCTGATGGTCCACCAGGCGGAGTACCGCTCCTCGTGCGCGACCGTGCTGATGCTCGATGTGTCGCACTCGATGATCCTGTACGGCGAGGACCGCTTCACGCCCGCAAAACGCGTCGCGCTCGCCCTCTCACACCTGATCCGCACGCAGTTTCCGGGGGACAGCCTCAAGGTGCTCACCTTCGGCGACCGCGCGGAGGAGATCCCCCTCTCGCAGCTCGCCAAGGCGCAGGTGGGGCCGTACCACACGAACACCGCAGAGGGAATCGAGGTCGCGCGCCGCATCCTCACCGCGCAGAAGAAGGACATGCGGCAGATCATCGTGATCACCGACGGCAAGCCGAGCGCGGTGACACTGCCGGACGGGAGGATCTACAAGAACTCGGGCGGGATGGACGCGCTGATCCTCCAGCGCACCTTCCATGAGGTCGCCACGTGCCGGAAGGCGGGAATCCTGATCAATACCTTCATGCTGGCACGCGATCCCTATCTCGTGCAATTCGTGCAGAAGGTGTCGGAGATCGCCCGGGGGAAGGCGTACTTCACGACCACCATAACCCTCGGGCAGTATATTATGATGGACTTCATGCGGAGGAAGCGCCGCCGGATCGCCTAGAAACCGGCAGATCCGGCGGCGCTCGCCCGCGTTCCGCGGTCGCACCATGTCCCGCGCCCCGGTCGCGCTGATCAGCGGAGCCGCGCGGTGTCGCCGGCTGCCGCCGTGGTCTCGCCGACCGGCGGACGCTCGCCCACCCGGTAGTCCCAAGGGCGGCTGCGGGCGCCCATCGCGCCAGGCTGATCATATCGGTTCCGCCGTGTTGGGGTCGCACTTTTCGCGACCTCGGATACCGGAAACGGCAAGCATCACGCCCGCCCGCCCAGGGGTGTGGGTTCCCGGGGAACCCGGGGCCCCCTATCCTTCGGGAGCTGCGGGGACCGGGCCAGCGAGCTCATGGACTTCGCTGCACTGGCGCCTGGACTCGGCACCTGGAGAGGAGTGGAGATGGAGCTTGGTTTGCAGGTGCCCTTCTTTCAGGTCGACGCCTTCACCGACCGGCCCTTCCACGGAAGTCCGGCCGCCGTCTTCCTGCCGGACGAGCCGCTCGACCCGCGCGCTATGCAGCTCATGGCCCGCGAAATGAGCCTCTCCGAGACCGCATTCGTCCATCCCGCGCGGGACGGCTGGGAGATCCGCTGGTTCACGCCGATGGTCGAGGTCTCGGCCTGTGGACACGCGACGCTCGCAGCCGGGCACATCCTGATGGAGGAGCGTAGGCTCGAACCCCCCATCCGCTTCCAGTCGCCGAGCGGCGTGGTGCTCGTGGAGGGCAGGCCGGGCGATCTCTCCATGACCCTCTCCGCCGATCCGCCGGAGATCGAACTCCCCCCCTCGGGGCTCCTGCGGGCCCTCGGCTGCCACGAGGCCGTGCCGGTGCTCCGCTCGCGGCAGGTCTGGGTGGTGCGCCTCTCTGGACAGCGGGAGGTGGAGGCGCTCACCCCTAACGTGTCCACGCTGCTGGAGGTCGACATCGGCGACGGGATGCTCGGGGTCGCGGTGACCGCACCCGGGCTCGAAAGCGCCGACTTCGTCTCCCGCTTCTTCGCGCCCTGGGTCGGCATCCCAGAGGATCCGGTCACCGGGCTCGCGCACACGGCGCTCGCACCCTACTGGGCCCGTCTGCTCGATCGCACGCGGCTCCGGGCACGTCAGCTCTCGGCCCGCGAGGGAGACGTCGGGGTCGAGATGCGCGACGACCAGGTCGTGCTCTCCGGCCACGCCGTCACGATCGCGCGCGGGACCATGCGCGCGCCCCTGCTGGAGGCCGTGGCCGGTCCCATCACAGCGCGGTGAGCACGCCGAGCAGCAGCTGCCCGTCGTTGTTCGAGCGCGCGCCGCGCTCCATTGCTCCACTGTCGTAGTGGTCCACGAGGGTGAGCTTAAGGCTCACCCGCTCCGTGAGCTGGGCCGCCAGGCTGTGCGTGGTCGACGCCGTTGCCACTTCTGCGTTGTCGAGCTGCGGGCGCGCACCTCGGGATCCTCGATCCCGACCGGGACCTCCCGCGCGTCCGTCCGCTCCCCGAGCCCCACCTCGCGCAGACTGTCCGCGTGCGCGACGCCGCTGCGCACGCTGACCGTCGCCTGATCGGTGTTGCCGAAGAAGAGCGAGGCCGCGATCTCCCCCTCTACCTACCAGGCATCCTGCGCGGCCGGGCCGAGTGCGGGCGCTACCCGCGCGAGCGCGGAGAGCGCCCGCGAAGCCACCCGCCTGCCGTGCCGCTCCGAGAGAAGCCGGAGGGGAGCCGACAGCGCATGGAGGCCAGCTCATGCAAATCGTGACATGCTCGACCTAACCTGCGCGTGGACGACAGGTTTAAGCGGGTGCGGTTGCCGAACCCGGCGTCCGGGAGGTATCCCTTGGGCTGCGGTATACATCCTTTGACATGGCGCTTTCGCCACCACGTGGGGGAGAGATGGCGGCCTTCGAGGAACGGATCATCGGCGGGCTGGTTGTGCGCATCGACCGCCTGCTCTGCGTCGGCTTCGGCGACTGCATCGAGGAGGCTCCGGAGGGGCTCGCCTTCGACGAGAATGGCGTCGTCACCTTCACCGAGGGGGCGGAGCGGCTGGAGCGCGAGCGCCTGATCGCGGCATGCCAGAGCTGTCCGGTGGACGCGTTGACCCTGCTCGAGAACGGGACGCAGATCGCGGCCGTAACGGCCGAGCGACAGGGCTCTCCATGAGCCGGCGGATCCGGAGCTATCACGAGGTCGGACCGGCTGGGGAGACGATCCCCGAACAGGTCGCCGCACAGCGCGAGCGCCTCGCGCAGCGCCTGGCGGCCGTCGGTTCCATAGTCGTGATCGCGAGCGGCAAAGGCGGGGTGGGGAAGAGCGCACTCACGGCGAACCTCGCCGCCGTGCTGAGCGCTCGGGGGCTCCGCATCGGCGCGCTCGACTCCGATCTCAACGGGCCGTCGCTCGCGCGCATGCTCGGCGTGGTCGGCGCGCGGCTCGCCGCCGGCTCCGACGGGATCGTCCCGCCCACGGGCGCGGGTGGAGCGCGCGTGGTCTCCATGGAGCTGTTCCAGAACGCACCCGACGCGCCCCTCCGCTGGCGCGGGCCGGAAACCGACAGCTGGGTGTGGAGCAACGTGCTCGAGACGGGGACGCTCCGCGAGCTGCTCTCGGACGTGGCCTGGGGCAAGCTGGACGTGCTGCTCGTGGACGTGGCGCCCGGAACTGATCGGATCGCCCGCCTGCTCGAGCTGGTCCCGGATCCCGCAGCGCTGCTGCTGGTGAGCACTCCCTCGGAGATGGCCCGCCGCGTGGTCGCGCGCTCGCTCCGGCTCGTGCGCGAGGCGCGGCTCCGTCGCATCGGTCTCGTCGAGAACATGATCGCGTGGAGCTGTCCCGCCTGCGGCGCGCGCACCGAGCTGTACGAGCGGGCTGGCCCTTCCCTCGAGGCCGATGGGGTCGAGCGCTGGTGCGAGATCCCCTTCGATCCGCGCCTCGCGCGCTCGACCGACGAGGGGAACCCGTTCGTCCTCGCCTACCCGGAGGCTCCGGCCGCCCGTGCCGTCGGCGCTCTCGCCGAGCGGCTGTGCGCCGAGCTCTCCCTCTCCACCGACGGCGCGTGAAGTTCCTCTGTCTCTCCTGCGATCAGGTCATGGCGTTCGAAGAGCGCCAGATCCCCGGGGATGGAACGCTGGCCGTCGTCTTCCGCTGTCCCGGTTGTGGACGTGAGATGGCGATGCTCACCAATCCCTATGAGACCAATCTCGTGAGCGGTCTCGGGGTGAAGATCGGAGGGCGCACGGTCCCGGAGCAGCCGATGGAGCTGCTTCGCAGCACCCTCGATGGGGGCCGGCCCGATGTCTTCGCCGAGGCGGAGCACGGGGAGGCGGAGCGTGGGAACGCGCGGACGCTCGCCTGGAGCCCCACCGCGCTCGAGCGGCTCGACCGCGTCCCCTCCTTCGTGCGCGGGATGGTGAAGCGCATCTATGCGGACTGGGCGCGCGAGCGCGGGATCGCCGAGCTCACCCCCGAGATCATGGACCAGGCCCGCACCGATCTCGGGCTGGAAGGGATGTAAGTGGATGCCACCGTGGAGGGAGCGGCGGATCGGACCGCCGCTCCAGCCGGGGAGGCGCGCAGCCGCAAGTTCCGGCAAGCCGCCTTCTTTTATCTCCACATGGGCGTCCTCTACGAGGCCGCCGTGTTCGCGATGGCCAGGCGCGGGATCCTCGACGCGCGGGGCGGGACCACGTGGGTCTGGCTCTTCGCCGGCGCTGCGATCGTGGCCTTCGTGTTCTGGGCACTCTGGAGCCGGCAGAGCGTATGGGTGGCGCGGATCATCTGGGGGCTCGGACTCCTGCGCCTACCTGCCCTAATAGAAGGCGCCTTCTTCCCGAGCGAGGGCAGCGGGATTCTCGGCAGCTTTTTCCTGGTGGCGCTGATCGTGGTCCTAATCAACCTCTGGCTGCTCGCGCGGGCCGCCTGGGATCTCTGAGAAGCGTAGAACAGCGCCGCGCCGGCGGGTGATCTCATCCCGTCGATCAGGCCCAAGTCCGGCATTCGAACACCGGCGGAGACGCGGCCCCGACCCTCACCGCACGCGCGTGACCGGCACGTTTAGGGCGTCGGTGAATCGGCGGTGGGAGGCCGAGCTGGTCTCCGTTGACGGGCCTGCACGACCGCACCTATACTGCCCCGGTTATGGCTTGTGCCTCGTTTCACATGCGCGTTTTTCCGCCACCCTCGAGGGCGGCGGATGCAGTTGTAGGTGCAACGTCCATGATGGACCCGGGGACACCTTCGCACCGGCCCTGAGGGCTGGCGCTGCATGGTTTGTGTTCGCCAAGGCTCCCCCGGCGCGACGCCTGGGACCCACCCGGGTCCGGGGAATGGGGATGAGCGCATCCGGATCGCGGGGACTGAGGTCAGAGCGGAACACACCGAGCGAGATAGCACGTACACCCCGGAACGAGGCGACGATGTACCGAGAGGTCCTGGTCCCGGTCGACAACTCCGAACCGTCCCGCTGGGCCGTCGACCGGGCGATCGAACTGTGCAACCGCACCGGAGGCCAGATTACCGGCAACCACGTCTATGCGGCGCGGCTCCATGACGTGCGCTTCCGGCAGCTCGAGACCGGGCTCCCCGCGCAGTTCCAGACTCCAGAAGAGATCAAGCGGCAGCGCAAGGTCCACGATAAGCTCATCGAGAAGGGGCTCCAGCTCATCTCGGACTCCTTCTTGGATCAGACTGAGAAGCGCTGCCAGGCAGCGGGCGTTCCCCTCACGCGCCAGCTCCTCGAGGGGATCAACCACGAGGAGATCGTCCGCGAGGCGAACGGCGGGCGAGGCCGCCTCCCGAGCCTGATCGGCTTCGATCCCAACATCGCGCACAAGTACGACGGCGGAAGCACCGTGCGGAGCGACGTCCGCCTGGGCGCGGACGGCCGCATCGTGGGGGAGGACGAGTCGCAGGACGAGAAGCTCGCGGGCTCCTCCGGGCGCGCCTACGACCTGCTCGCCATGGGAGCGCACGGCATCGGCCGGCAGCCCTACTCACAGCTCGGCGGCGTGGCCGCGCGCGTGCTGCGCCAGGTGGAGAGGGACGTCTTGGTCGTGCGCGACGATCGCCCCTTCGAGGGCGGGCGCTGGATGGTGTGCGTGGACGGCTCGTCCTACGCCTACAAGGCGCTGCGCGTTGCGCTAGAGCTCGCGCGCGAGTACCGGGCCACGCTCTTTGTATGCAGCGCCTTCGACGTCGAGTATCACCACGTCGTCTTCGGCAACATCAAGGACGTGCTCTCGGTACAGGCGGCCAGGGTGTTCAAGTTCGAGGAGCAGGAGGAGCTTCACAACAACATCATCGACAAGGGGCTCCTCAAGCTCTGCCAGGCGAACCTCAAGCGTGCCCAGGTGATGGCCGATGCCTATCCCGACGTAGAGATGCAGACGCAGATCCTGATCGGGAAGCCGTTCCAGTGCATTCTCCAGTGGGTCGAGGAGATCGACCCGACGCTGCTGATTCTGGCGCGCCATGGCGGGCATCGGATCGAGGGGACGGACCTGGGCTCCCAGGCTGAGAACCTCGTGCGCCTCGCACCCAGCAACGTGCTGCTCGCGGGGATACAGGACGTCCGCCCCGACTCGATCCCATGGATCGAGGAGGACGGCGAGCAGGGAATCGAGTGGGCTCCCGACGCCGAGGTGCGGATCCTGCGCGTCCCCCCCTTCGCGCTCGGGATCGCGCGCAAGGCAGTCGAAGAGTTCGTGCTCGACAACTACGGGCCCGGAGCGCACGGAACGTACGCCGAGGACGGGAGCGGCGGCGCGGCGAGCGCGGCCGCATCCGCCGACGGCGCCGTGCCCCTGGGCGGCCCCCGGCGCGCGTCGATCCCACCGATCTCCGCCGACGGGCTCCCGATGGTGACCGGCGAACGGCTGGACGAGGCGATCAAGAAGCTCCTCCCCACGCACATGCAGCTCATTATGGGGATCGGCACCGCGGAGGAGCTGGCGCTCGCGGAGGTTAAGGCTGAGGAGGCGATGAAGCGCACCACGGTCGAGGGGTCGGATGCGGATCCGGAGCCGGCCGAGGCACTCGTCACCGTCGAGTGCCCGTACACAGGCCACGCCTCCACGCGCGCGCGCACCGAGCAGGATCCGACTGTCTGGACCCAGGAGGCGGCCGAGCGGCTCCGCGCGGTGCCGCTGATCGCGCGACCGCTCGCGCGGAACACGGTCGAGCGCTTCGCCCGCGAGCACGGCTTCTGGCGCGTGACCACGATGGTGATGGACGAGAACAAGCAGGCGATGATCGAGGCCGACGAGTTCGACCTGGACACCATGCTCGTGATGTTCAGGGAGCTGCAGACCAAGCAGATCAAGGCCCAGGCGGACGGGGTGGACGGGCTCACGCCGGAGATGCGGCGCT
>Ga0310345_10006073_pt1 | contig 10591 bp, 8 predicted proteins | sample HC15DNA20500_MG_FD_204667 | JGI IMG/M metagenome (GOLD analysis project Ga0310345, IMG submission 204667) | Marine microbial communities from station ALOHA, North Pacific Subtropical Gyre - HC15-DNA-20-500_MG | ecosystem: Environmental > Aquatic > Marine > Oceanic | place: Pacific Ocean: North... | reverse complement strand
GTTACCCCCTGCCCTTTTGAGCCGATCCTCCCCCAGCGACGTTCAACCGTCGTCCAACCGAACAGATCGGTTTCGATCCAGAGATGGTAGGCACGGGCAACATTGCGTGATGGGTCGATGGCCTGCCAATGCCAAGACTGACTGATGGGTGTTTTCATGGTGGCTTGGTGACAGGGATATCGGCTGTGGGTCCAACCGGAAATTTGAATCACTTCACTCGCTGTGATTCACGGAAGCGATTGGATGGCAGGCGCTAGCCCTTCTCCCTTAGAAACATCATTATAAAAACGCCGCTGCTTGCAGCGGAAGGATTCTTGATTCTAAGGATTCAGATTCAAGGTCAAATTTTGACCTGAATTCAGCACTCTAAGCCGAACTTCCTGACCAGATGGGGGTGTTAGGCTGACCAGATGGGGGCTGAGCCCTGACCGAGCGGGGGCATTCACCTGACCTGCTGGGGCCATCCTGACCGCTTGGGGGACGGGCCTTCAGCACGCTGCTCAGTGGGCTAACTTCGCCCGCAAAAATCAAAATTGCCCACTAATCAGCGCTCTGTCCATAAACTTGCCGACTCGTGGAATCTCCTAGGATTCGGCCTCCTGTTCACAGACCTTCATTCCTGACCTCTTGGGGGCTCCCGAAGAAATCCCATCCTGACCTGACTTGACGACTGAGGTCAGGTCAGGCAGCAATCAGTCCTTCAAAGAATCAAGCTCTGATCGCACTATGGCATGGCAACTGATGATAGCCCAATAGTAGAAGCTTCCGAGGAGAAGCCAGAAGAAGGTTCCCCCGGACGTGCGATGCGCGTTGCCGCTGCATTGAAGGCAAAGGGTGGCGACGAGTTCGCCAAACCGGGCAACATCATTGAAATCAAATTCGTCAAAGGTGAGTCGCTTAGTCTGACGGCATCGCGGTTATTGGCGCTCATGATCCTGACCGCAGGTGGAGATGCATGGGAAGATCGTCCTCATCGCATCCGCAAAGCCGATATCCGCCGAGGCCACAAAGGTAACGAGCGGATCAGCGACATGCTTCAGGAGCTCCATCGCACTCTGTTTGCTGTGGATGATAAATCTTGGCGCGGAAAAAAGGCTACTCTCCTGTTCTCACTGATCTCGCGGTCTAAAGAGGAGACTGACGAGGAAGGTGGTGAGACGGGTTGGATCGAATGGGAGTTCACGCCCGATGCGCGTAAGCTGATCCAGGCTTCTGAGACCTATGCCGTGCTTAACCGGCAAGCGGTCTTGGGTTTCCGCTCGAATTATGCGCTCAAGCTTTACGAGCTTGGAGCCCTTCGCCTCCATCGCCGCCAAGCAACCTGGCGAGGAGATATGCAGGCACTGCGTGCAGCGCTCGGGATCCCGCCTGATGTCTACACGGACTTCGCTCAGCTTCGACGCAAGGTGCTTGAGAAGGCGAAGTCTGAAATTGACCAGCTCGCTCACTTCCGTGTCGAATGGCGTGAGATCCGGCAGGGACGAACGGTCACTGAACTCGAGTTTCGGTTTGAACCCAAAGGTGCGCCCGAGGTTCTCGAAACCGTAGACGAGCTCGACAGGCACTCGGCGGGACGCCAAGCGAGGCGGACAGGTTCGGTCGAAACAGTAACTGCGGGGCAGGGGGCAATAGCAGCACCGCCCAGCGCGGCGCCTGCGATCAAGCAGTCAGAGTCCACCTTCCCGTCGTCTGGCTCGATCCGCTTCGGGCACGCCGATTTGCTTGAAGTCGCCCGAAAGCATGGCGGTGGATGGGATGTTGATCTTATCGCGAGCGGCTTTCGCGAACACATGGGCAATCGGTTGCAGAAGCTTCGTGGCGCCAAGCTCATCGCTGCTTGGAAGGGCTTTTGTGAGGGCTGGGTAAACCGGCGCGGGCGGCCCTGACGCTCAAGAATTGCACGCGTGCAATTCGCCATGCCCCCACCGAGTCAGGATAGCCTGATCGGGCTCTAGAATCGGCGCGACAATGCGGCCCGACTTTCGAAATTTCCGAATTTCTTGACCGAAAAGCGCAAGTGGGTGTAGCACACCTACAATTGCGAAAGGACGGCATGTGTCTAACGGACTTCAGATCGAAGAAGCCGAGCGTTTAGTCTCGGTTGCAACGCTGGCCAGTCGAACATCGTCGGTGCTTGAAAAGCTGCGCGACTCCGCACGAAGCGCTCGGGCAGATGCGCGCCGCGAGCCTACCTTTACGATCGGGAAGGCGGCCGAGCTCGTCGGGCGGACACCGGCAGCTATCCGTGACGCCGAGAAAGATGGAAGGCTGCCCGAGCCGGCGAGGACAGATAGCAATCGACGCGAGAGGTACACTCTTGCCCAGCTTAACGACATGCGCGGCGTGTTCGGCACCAGGCCGTATCGTGCTCCGACCGATCCGTGCTGCGTGGTTGCGGTTCAGAATTTCAAAGGCGGCGTCGGTAAATCGACGCTGTCTGTTCATCTAGCGCAGTATCTCGCGATCAAGGGCTATCGTGTTGCATTGATCGACTGCGACAGCCAGGCCTCTGCGACGACGCTGTTTGGCTATGTGCCAGATCTCGATCTGACAGAGGACGATACGCTCTACCCATTCCTTCGTGAGGGTGAGCGGTCATCGCTCGACTACGCCCTCCGCAAGACCCATTTCGACGGCCTTGAGCTGGTCCCTGCCAATCTTCGCCTGTTCAATTCCGAGTACGAACTGGCCGCCAGAATGGCGCAGGGGAACGGAGCCTTACTCGACCGCCTCAAGGAAGGGATTGAGAGCATCTCGGATCGGTTCGATGTCATCGTCATGGACCCACCGCCCGCCCTCGGAGCTATCTCTTTGTCCGTGTTGCGAGCTGCGAACGCGTTGGTGGTTCCCGTTCCTCCGACCGTGATGGACTTCTCGTCGACCGCGGCATTCCTCTCAATGCTTGATGAGACGATTGAGCAGCTGGCCGACCGGGGTCTTGCCCCAGAACTGACGTTTCTGCGCTTCGTCGCCTCGAAGGTCGATGAGAACAAGTCGATGCAGAAGGAGCTTCTGCAGTTGATGCGGACGCTGTTTGGCCACGCCATGGTTCGAACGCCGCTCAAGGACTCCGCCGAGATCGATAATGCGACGGCGCGGCTGATGACAGTCTATGAGCTTGATGGACCTGCTACGAGTTCGGCTGTGCGCAATCGCTGCCTCAACTATCTTGATGGCGTGAACTCTGAGATCGAAGTCGACATTCGATCGATGTGGCCGAGCCATCAGAAGCGCCTCCGGCAGGAGGCTTTGGTATGAGCCGCTGGGAAATTGCACGCGTGCAATTCTGCTAATGGGAGGCTTGCATGAGTAGGAAGAACAGCGGTTTTGCGGCCGACTTGGCGGCAGGAATTGATTTGACCGAAGAAGCCGCAGCGCCGCGTCGATCGAGCATCGCGTCGAATGTGCTTACGGGGCGCTCAAACCGTCTAGCCGACCTCGCATCGGGCGCGATTGTTTCGCGCACTCATGAGCTCGTTGACCCTGCAAGATGCCGAATGTGGGCTGGCCATAATCGCGACTACGCGCTCCTCAATGAGGAACGCTGCGCAGACTTGATCGAGAGCATCAAGGCCCAAGGGCGGCAAGAGATCCCGGCTATTGTCCGTCGCCTGTCGGGCGAAGATGGCTATGATTTCGAGGTCATCTGCGGGGCGAGGCGGCACTGGTCGGTCAGCTGGCTGCGGACGCACAACTACCCAGACTTTAAGTTCCTCGTCGACGTGCGCGAGATTGGCGATGAGGAGGCTTTCAGGCTCGCAGATCTCGAGAACCGCGCACGGGACGACCTAACCGATTTCGAGCGCGCGAAGGACTATCTCCGGGCATTGTCGGCCTACTACGAGGGTCGTCAGAAGACGATGGCCGAACGGCTCAAAGTGTCCGAAAGCTGGCTCACACGCTATCTCGATCTGGCCCGCCTGCCCGAGGAGTTGACCAGAGCCTTTGCTAGTCCGCAGGAACTCGGAATTCGTAATGCGATCGCACTCAAAGCGCTCTTGAAGCCCGAGGACAGGAGGGAGAGGGCCTTCCAGGAGGCAGCCCGGCTTGCCGCCGAACGGGAGCGGACCAACCAGTCGCTCTCGGTGCTGGAGGTAATCAAGGCGCTTTCCCTTGCGGTCGATCCCCCCAAGAAGTCAGGATCCCCCAAGAAGTCAGGAAAGGTCGAGACTGTCGCCAATGCTGTCGGCCAGCCTGTGCTTCGGATTGAGGGAGCTGATCGCAAGGGGGTTCGGATCACCTTGTTGAACAAGGGTGGTGCAACGCGGCAGGAAGCCGAAGAGGCTATTCGCGCGGTACTAGATCAGCATTGGCCGGTATCATAGCACTATCGGTCTCGCGCAAGCGCACCATGCCTGCCTCCTGCAACGAGGACACCGATTGCGAAGCGGTTCGCTTTGTCACGCCTAGGGCTCTGGCAAGCTCCGCTCTGGTAAGGGGGCCAAGGCTGACGATCATGCGCCAGGCCTGCGGAGCGGTTGAGGAGGCATACAGCCGACCGGCCAGCTGCTTGTCGGCCAAAGCAACAGCCTCTCGCATCACCCGCAAATCGGTCGCGGCTTTGTCAGTGGCCGTCTGAAGCGCTGAACGGAGAAGGGCGGGCAGGGGTTCTTCGTGGAATTCGCGGAACAGGGCCCGCGGCATGATGCCTGCAAGCGCCAGCGGGGCCGAGCCCAATCCAAAAAGGTGGGGCCTGATGGCCGCAGCCAATGAGGCAGCCCAGGCCGCGCCACGCGGCGCCGAACGAGTGATTGCGAACCCGCCGACCTGGACCATTTCGCTGCCGCCTTCGAAGAAGTCGAATTCCTCGGTTCGCAGTTCCTCAAGCCACTCGAGCAGGGTGCCCTGAGGATCCCTGCTAGGGAGTAGGGCGTCGAGGCGCGCGAGCGCATTGTCTGCGGGGCTGTAGGCCTCGGTGAAGCCTTCGGCTTGGCTCTTGGCTGCCAGCACTAGCTTCGCGGCGTTGGCGAGGGCAGGGGGCGCACGTCGGCCGATCCAGGACAAAAACTGTCGGCGCTCCTCCGAGTACCACGAACGGACCAGTTCGCTCGCGCCCACGCCCGGATTGTGAGCGATTCCCAGATTATCAAAGGGATAGTCGCGAACATGTACGCGCCAAAGGCGCCGCAATGAGGCCATCGCCAGGCACTCGGAAAGCTCCGGCGAGATGAAGGGGAGGGCGCCTTCGATCCGCGCAAGTGTCAGTTGCCAGGGGGAAGGGGAAAATGCCATCAGCCAGAAAGTATATCAATGGGCTAAAAAGTATACCCAGCTTGTACGGTTGATTTGCTGTCCGATAAATGCCCTTCACGGACGACGAGCTATTCTATATAAAGCAGGCGAAATTCACTGCGATGTCGCCCCGGCCCGAAGGCAAGGGGGGGCACAGCAGCGGACTTGAATCTTGAGGAGTGTCGCCTTGGACGATGACAGCAGCAAGGCCTTGAGGCATTCAGATGAGGTTGCGCTCGCGCCCTTGGGGAATGCGATCCCGCCGCAGCTCGCGGCTGAGATCGAAGCGGCCCGCTCTTACCGGGCGCGGTCCAAGGCCGCCAACACGGTCCGGGCCTATGAGAGCGACTGGCGGCAGTTCGAAGAATGGTGCTGGACGCGCGATCTTGAGCCTATGCCGGCTATGCCGGAGGCCGTGGCCACATACCTTGCCTCGCTGGCGCAGGCGGGGAGGGCGGACAGCACCATCGGGCGGCACCTTGCAGCCATCGCCTGGCACCACAGGCAGGCAGGGCAGGTCGCACCCCAGCATCGCGATCCGCGTGATGTCATTGGCGACACACTTGCCGGGATCCGGCGCGAGCAGCGCGCACGGCCGACGCGCAAGAAGAGCGCAATTCTGGCGGCCGATCTTGCGCGGATGATTGCAGCTGCTGAAGGCCAAAGTCCGCGGGCTATCCGCGACCGGGCCGTCATGGCACTTGGGCTGGCGGCGGCGTTGCGGCGTTCCGAGTTGGTCGCGCTACAGCTGGCTGACCTCGAGCTGGTGCGGGAAGGCCTCAAGCTGACGATCAGGCACTCGAAAACAGACCAAGAAGGGGAAGGGCAGGTCATCGCGGTGCCGTCGGGAAAGATTCTCAAGCCGGGCGCGCGCCTCAACGAATGGCTCAGCGCAAGGGGAGGGGAGGCTGGTCCTTTGTTCTACCGCACCGACGCACAAGGGATGATGACCAAAGAGCCCATGTCGGATCGCTCGGTTGCCCGCCTGATTCAGCGCTACGCCCAAAAGGTTGGGCTCGATCCTGCCGCAGTCGGTGCGCACTCACTGCGCTCAGGGTTTCTGACCGAGGCGGCCAAGGCCGGAGCCTCGCTGCCCAAGATGCAGGAGGTATCGCGTCAGAAGAAGGTGGAGGTGCTCCTCGGTTATGTTCGCGATGCCGCGTTGTTCAAGAACCACGCCGGTGAGAGCTTTCTATAGGGAATCTAGGCTATGGAATGCTGGCTTGCTCCACGATGGTCCCTGGTTTCAGATACCCTTACGGAGCGTCACATATGGCAGAGGCATTATCGTGCTAGGTCTGCTAGAGCTGGATCGCGAATAATTGATTACACCGCAGGAAAATTTCATTAGATTCCCCAGGTAGTCGATTTTGATCCTGCCGATTGAGTGACTGAAACATAGAAAATGGCCCGCGCTGATCATCTCGTCTCGCTCGTTCGCGCCAGCGTTGCTGGCGACCGTGAGACGCTGCGCGCAGCGGCCGAGGCCATTGCCGCGGACGAACGAGCCAAAAATCACCACATCGTTGCAGATCGCATCGAACGCGCACTAAGCACCGTGCCGGTAACGCCGCCGCCTCTCACGACCTCCCAGCCTCAGGTCGGGCCAGGTCGAGACACGATCATCGAAATCGAAGCGCGGGTTAGATTTGATGATCTGCTCCTTTCGTTGCCAGCGCGCGAGAATGGTCGTCAGCTGATCGAAGAGCACATGCGTGCTGATGTTTTGCGCGCACATGCCTATGAGCCACGGCATCGGATTCTGCTTTCCGGGCCTCCTGGAAACGGGAAGACGTCCTTTGCTGAGGCAATCGCGGAGGCGCTGGGCTTACCATTCTTCGTCGTGCGTTATGATGCTTTGATCGGCAGTTACCTTGGTGAGACCAACGCTCGGCTTCGCAAACTGTTCGATTATGTGCGCACACAGCCGAGCGTCCTATTTTTCGACGAGTTTGATGCTATCGGTAAAGAGCGTGGCGACACCCATGAAACCGGCGAAATCAAGCGCGTGGTCTCGTTCTTGCTCATGCAACTCGATCAATTGCCGCCGTATGTTATAGTTGTTGCGGCTACCAATCATGCAGAGTTGCTTGATCGCGCGGTATGGCGTCGCTTTCAGATGCGGTTAGCTTTTCCACAGCCCGATCGCAAACTGCTTGAGGTGTTTTTGGACAGGGTCATCTCTGGCTGGCCTGAAACTCCGCGCATGACTGTACAGAAGCTCGCGACCCGCCTTGGCGAAGTAAGTTATGCCGAAGCGCTCGACCTGTGCCAGAATGTGAGGCGCAGGCAGATATTGGGTTTGGGGGAGATTGGGATTGATGATGCGCTCGAGACAGAGCTTGAACTATGGAAATCGCGCGTACGGCCCGGGAATGTAGATGGCGAGCGATCCAACCAAGCCCCTGCTGAGGCTGACGCGAGACCAATCAAGACAACGCCCCGCCGGTCAGCAAAAATTTCCCCGGCCACCTGAATCTTTCCCTCGGGATCGCCAGCAAGCCACATTTGCCCCAAACTTCGACCGCCTGGCCCAGGCTTTGGCGCGAGATCCGGGCGGTCTCGAACTGCGTGCCGATCCGGCTGCCCTGGCACCGGAGAGATTGCTCGTCTTCGAAGTCCGTGGCTCGGTGAACAATTTTGCCGCAGCCGTTCAGCGCGTGCCCGGCCTCGAACTGATCGACGAGGAGGAGTTAGGCAGCGACGACGACAAGGAGCCCGTTGCCTACCTCCTTGTTCCGGACGCACGCGCGCTCGCAGAACTGCTCTCTCTTTGGAGGCGCTGGAACGCCGATCAACTGCAATTCGGGGAGACGCCGTGGCGTGGCGTGTTCGAACTGCTTCGCGATCTGCGACCATGGGGGCCTCAGGACAGGGTCCAACGAATCGACGCCAGTTTTCTCGCCGAGGAGATCGAGGAGCGCGGCGAGGACGAGCTTGTCCCGCTGGAGATCGAATTGATCTACCGAGCCTCTGAGGTTCAGGCCCAGGCACGGGAAGATGAAGTGCGCGCGGCAGTGACCGCACGCGGCGGGGATATCATCTCGCGTGCCCGGCTGCCCGACATCGCCTATCATGCCCTGCTTGTGGATTTGCCGGTACGCGCGATCCGGGAGATCATCGATCGGGCGGAAGGCGGCATCGCCAGCCTCGAGCCTGTCATGCACATCCGCCCGCAAAGCCTAGCGACGACGATCGAGATCGAGGACGTCACAGACGCCGGCACCGCTGCTGCGGTCGGCAACCTGCGCGAACCGATCCTGGCCCTGCTCGACGGAGTTCCGGTCGCTGCACATCCGCTGCTCGCCGCTCATCTGGTCGTGGATGATCAATTCGATCTCGAACCCCATGCCCCCGTGGACCAACGCGTCCATGGCACTGCGATGGCGTCGCTCCTCGTGCATGGCGACAGGAACAATCCCGCACCGGCATTGCCGCGGCGCATTCATGTTGTTCCGGTGATGGGTGCTGGGGATCGCTTCCCGGCACGACGGCTTGTCGTCGATATCATCTTTCTCGCCATTAGAGCGATGCGAGAAGGCCCGGATGCAACGGCGCCGGGCGTGCTGATCGTCAATCTCTCGCTTGGCAACGAGCGGCGTCCCTTTCAGTCGTCGCTGTCGGCATGGGCACGGCTGCTGGATCGACTGGCGTACCGATACGGCATTCTGTTTCTGGTGAGTGCTGGTAATGTGAGGGAGACCTTCGGCGTCCCAGCCTTCGCGACCGGCACGGCTTTCGAAGACGCTGACGCCGCCGCTCGCTGTGACGGCACGCTGACCGCGATCGGCAATCTGATGGCTGACCGGCGTATGTTTTCGCCGTCCGAGGCAATCAACGCGGTGACGGTCGGCGCGTCCAACGACGATTGGGTGTCGGCTGCGGACCGCCGCGCCGCCCGCACCATCATCGACCCCTTTCCGGGCATTCGTGCCGCCAACCCGTCGAGCGCTCTCGGCCCTGGATTTGCCCGATCAGTCAAACCCGACATTTTGATGCCGGGAGGTCGCGAGCACCTCCGCCAGATGCGGACCGACGGTCATGTCTTCGTCAGGCCGGCGCCCTCGACGCGCCCCGCTGGCCTCAAAGTGGCTGCGCCTCGTACCGGCGCCTTCGGGGTAGCCGAAGGCTATTCGGGCGGGACCAGCGGCGCGACCGCGCTGGCATCACGCACATGTCATCGGATCCACGACGCACTAGAGGCGGCGTATCCGGATTTTGCGGGCCTGCCCCACATTCAGCGGGCGGCCTTGCTTAAGGCACTGCTTGTCCATCCCGCCCGGTGGCCCGATGACATTGCTGCACGGATCAAAGCGATCATCGGTCCAGTCGGCGGACATCACAGCCACATCAAGGACAATATCAGGCGCTTCCTGGGATTTGGCTATGTTGACGCCGAAGACGCGGTAGCGTGCGCGGAGGACCGCGCGACGTTCTGGGCGGTTGGAGAACTTTCGCGCGACCGTGTCACCACTGTCCGTGTTCCCATACCGGCGGTTATGAGCGGTCAGGCCCGGCCCCACAGCCTCTCGGCGACGCTGGCATGGTTCACACCCGTGCAACCGGGACGCAAGAGCTACCGATCCGTTCGCCTCAAGCTGCTCGATCCAGCAGAAGCCGGCACTTTGGGCGTTTCTCCGCGAAGCCTTCAACCGGACGGCAATCAGACTAATCGCGGCACCATATTCATGCGTTGCTGGGAAGGTGACAAAGCGCCGGTCGTCGGCCCGGATATGACGATTGACCTCGTTGTGCAGCGCGATCCAGATCCGGGCACTCCGATAGATGAAGCTGTACCATTCGGTCTTGCGGTCACGGTCGCCATGCCCGGCATCGTCGGTCTCTACACGCAGGTCGCACAGCGCCTCGGCATCGCGCCGCGTCAGTCGGTCTGAGGCTCGCTTTTTTTCGGGATTTTGCAACTGTGAACGTCAAAAGGAAGCCTGCCAAAGCCGAGCGACCAACATCGAAAATGCGCACGATATTCCGCGAGGTCGCGCGCGACATTGTCGCCCGGGATCGCAAGGCGCGTAAAGGGGGGCGCACGCAAAATACGATTGGCGAGATCGAGCGCGCAATGGTGAAGGCCTATGTCTGCGGACAAGAAGCTCTGTTGAACAAGCGCGAGGGGTTCCGCCCTTCGGTCAATGCTTTGGCCGATTGGCTGGAAATTCCCCCTCGGGCAAGAGAGACGCTGAGCTTCCTGACAATCTGTTTTTCTCACCGCTGGTCGGCGTCACCTCAAGCTTTGTACGCTGAACAACGATTTTCCGGACATAATGTGAACATTGGTGTCAGGCAGCGGCGCGAAGGTACTGGTAGAGGGTTTCGCGGCTGATGCCCATGTCGCGCGCGATGG
>Ga0310345_10006071_pt1 | contig 10592 bp, 10 predicted proteins | sample HC15DNA20500_MG_FD_204667 | JGI IMG/M metagenome (GOLD analysis project Ga0310345, IMG submission 204667) | Marine microbial communities from station ALOHA, North Pacific Subtropical Gyre - HC15-DNA-20-500_MG | ecosystem: Environmental > Aquatic > Marine > Oceanic | place: Pacific Ocean: North... | reverse complement strand
CTGCGCCCCGCCTTGTTTTCGGGGGCCTCGTTTCCGGGGCCGCGCTTCCCGGGCGGCGGTCCCGGAGGCCTAGTCCAGCGGATCGGCCGCCGGCCGGCGCCCGCGGGCGGAGCCGAGCGCGGCGAGGCCCGCGCCGCCGGCGATCAGCGCGGCCGAGAGCGCGAGGCTCGGGGTCAGCGCCGCCTCCCCCGCCGCGGCCAGCGCCAGGGTCGAGAGCAGGGGCGCCGCATAGGCCGCCACGCCCAGCAGCTGGATGTCCCCCCGTTTCACGCCGACGTCCCAGACGTAGAAGGCGAGGCCGAGCGGCCCGGCCCCCAGCGCCAGCACCGCCAGCCACTCGCCCGCGCCCTCGGGCCAGACCGTGGTCTCGAGCGCCAGGTGTGCCAGCGCCGACAGCACGGCGCCCGCGGCGCAGAAGCCGGTCACCGCCTCGGTCGGGGCCTTGCCGGCGAGACGCGACAGCACCGAATAGCCCGACCACAGCAGCGAGCACAGCGCCGCCGAGGCGAAGCCCAGCGCATGCTCGCCCGCGAAGACCGGCCGGCCCCCGGGGGCGAGGATCAGCCCCGCCCCGACCAGCGCCGCCAGCGCGCCGACGAGATGCAGGGGGCGCAGCCGCTCCCCCGGCAGCAGGCCGGAGAACAGCACGATCAGCAGCGGCCACAGGTAGGCGATCAGCCCCGCCTCGGCCGCGGGCGCGTTGCGCAGCGCGGTGAAGTAGAAGAAGTGGTAGCCGAAGATCCCCCCGATCCCCAGCGCCGCCACCGGCCAGGGCTGGCGCAGCGCGGCCAGCGCCGGGCACCCGGCGGCCCGGGCCCAGACCACCCCGACCAGCGCGCCGATCCCGAGGCACATCGCCACCAGCTGGAACGGCGGCACCCGGCCCGAGCGCACCGTCAGCAGCGCCAGCAGCGCCCACAAGAGCACCGCGACCGCCCCCACCGCCGTCGCCCGCATCCGGCCCGCCGGCGCGCTCACGTCCGGGCTCCAGGGCGGAGGCGGGGGGCGGGACGGGCAGGGCTCATCGGGCGGCTCCGGCACGGAGGGGGCGGACTTCGCCTCCTCTGCCGGGGGCGCCGGGCAGGGTCAAGGGTCGGGGGAGGGGATGGATCCGGCGGTCGACGGTCAGAGGGGGGCAATCGCGTCGACACGCCGGATCCCAGGGGCGTTTTCCCGGTCGCAGCTCTGGGAACCCGCGCCTTGAGTCGGAAGCTGGCCTGCGAAGGCGGCGGGGTTTCGACGCGATTGAGGCGAATGCGCCCCAAAGCTGAGGATCCGTTGGGCAATGCGGCGGATATGGTTGAATGGCGAAACAATCGCCCCGGGAGCCCGCCGGTCGATCCCCTGCCGGCCGGGCCGCGACCGCTCGCCCCCCCTCGTCCCGCCGCCGGCTCGGCCGCTCACTTCGTCGCCATCACCCCCAGCGGCGCGAGCTGGGCCCGGGTCGCCTCCGCCTCCGCCTCCAGCCAGGCGAGCAGGGCCGAGAGGCGGGGGCCGGTCTCCGCCCCCCGGGGGCAGACGAAGCGATAGGCGCCGGGCAGGGCGAGGATCGGGCCGAAGGGCGCGACCAGCCGCCCCGCCGCCAGCTCCCGCGCGCAGAGGAAGCTGCGGCCGAGGAGGACGCCCGCGTTCTCCACCGCCGCGTCCACCGCATGGTCGAAAGTGGAGAATCGCAGCCCCCGGTCGCCGGGCAGGTCGAGGCCGGCGGCCGCGAACCACTCCGGCCAGCCGGGGCCGCCGGGGATCCAGGCGATGGAATCGTCGTGCAGCAAGGCGTGGCCGGCGAGATCGGCGGGGGCGCGCAGCCGCTCCGCCCGCTCGGGCGTGCAGACGGGCAGCATCGTCTCGCGCCACAGCTCGCGGGAGAACAGGGCCGGATTCGCCTCGGCCGAGAGGCGCAGGGCGCAGTCGATCTCGTCGCGCTCGAAGTCGAGGGTGCGCAGGGAGGCGACGAAGCGCAGCTCGATCTCCGGGTGCAGGTCGGCGAAGCGGAACAGGCGCGGGGCCAGCCACTTGGCGGTGACCGCGGGGCCGGCGGTGAGGCTCAGCGGCCGGCTTTCCGACAGGCGCGCGACGGCGCGCTGCGCCTCGCGGAACGCCTCGAAGCCGCGGGCGACGCCGGGGACCAGGGCGCGCCCGGCCTCGGTCAGCTCGACCGCGCGGTTGAGGCGGCGGAACAGCGGCAGGCCCAGCTCCGCCTCGAGCTGGCGGATCCGCCAGGAGAGGGCGGCCGGCGTCACGTGCAGCTCGTCGGCGGCGCGCGCGAAGCTCATGTGGCGGGCGGCGGCGTCGAAGGCGCGCAGGGCGTCGAGGGGCGGAAGGCGGCGGGTTTCGGACAAGATGGGTTTCACCGAAGGGGGCAGGGAACTCGTTTGTCGAGCGATCATGCCCGGTAGATGATGGCGCTGCAAAGGGCCGACGCGTCTCCCTCGCAGGATCTGGCCCAAATGGAGTTGATCCGATGTCCGAGTTCGATTTCGTCCGCATCGGCCCGGCCGACTACGTCGCCGCCACGATCTGGGCGCGCCGCGCGCGCAGCCGGGCGATGCGCGGGGCGGGGCGGGCGCTCGTCGCCTCGCTGGGCCGGGCGCTCGCCCGGGCCCGGGGCCGGCTGGCGCGCCGGCCGCAGGCGGGCGCGCCCGCCCTGCAGCGGAACTGAGCGGGGGCCGGGAGGCCACATCGCCTGCCGCCGGGGCGTCGCGCGGCGCCCCGCAATCGCCGCGCGGCCGCCCTTGCCTCGCCCGGCTGCCCGGCGCAATTTCGGCCTTCCGCCCGCCCGAGCAGGAGAGAGCCATGAGGCCGGACGACCTGCCGCGCTTCCGCCAGTCCCCCACCGATCCCGCCTTCATGGCCGATCCCTATCCGGCCTACGAGCGGCTGCGCGCGCTGGGCCCCGTGGCGTATTGGGAAGAGCTGGGCAAGCCGGTGCTGAGCGGGCACGCGGAGGTCTCCGCCGTCCTGCGCGACCGCCGCTTCGGGCGCGAGGTCACCCATCTCGCCTCCCGCGAGGCGCTGGGCTGGGACCCGATCCCCGAGCGGCTCGCCCCGTTCTACGCCTTCGAAGCGCACTCGCTGCTGGAGCGCGAGCCGCCGGTCCACACCCGCCTGCGCCGGCTGGTGAACCGCGCCTTCACCTCGCGCGCCGTCGCCGGCCTCGGCCCCCGGATCGAAGGGCTGGCCGAGAGCCTGGTCGACCGCTTCGACCCCGAAACCGAGCTGATGGAGCGCTTCGCGACCCCCATCCCCCTGACCGTCATCGCCGAGCTGCTGGGCGCCCCCGTCGAGGCCGGCCCGCAGATGCTGGCCTGGTCCCACGACATGGTGGGCATGTACCAGGCCGGGCGCGACCGCGCCGCCGAGGACCGGGCGGTGGCGGCGACCGAGGCCTTCTCGGCCTTCATGCGCGGGCTGATCGCCGAGCGTCGCCGCCGCCCCGGCGAGGCGCTGATCGACGCGCTGATCGCCGCCGAGGACCCCGCCGCAGAGGGCGGCGCGCGCCTGTCGGAGCCCGAGCTGGTGACCACCTGCATCCTGCTGCTGAACGCCGGCCACGAGGCGACGGTGCATGCCATCGGCAACGCCGTGCGGCTGGTGGTGGAGCGGGACCTCGACCGCGGCGCCTTCGCGGGCGCGGGGGGCGAGCGGGCGGCGGACGAATGCCTGCGGGTGGATCCGCCGCTGCATCTCTTCTCACGCTACGCGCTGGGCGAGGTGGAGGTGGCGGGCCTGCGCCTGCGGCTGGGGGAGGAGGTGGGCCTGCTGCTGGCGGCCGCCAACCGCGACCCCTGCGTGTTCCCCGATCCCGCCCGCGTCGATCTCCGCCGCGCGGGGGCGGAGCGGCATGTCTCGCTGGGGGCGGGGCTGCATTTCTGCGTCGGCGCGCCGCTGGCGCGGCTCGAGATCCGCTCGGCGCTGGCGGTGCTGTTCCGCCGGCTGCCGGAGCTGCGCCTGGCGGCGCCGCCGCGCCGCTCGGGCCGCTGGCACTTCCACGGGCACGAGGCGCTGAGGGCGGCGTGGTGAGGGCCGGCGCCGGCCTCCTCCTGGCCCTGCCTCTGCTGGCCGCCGCCGCCCCCGCCCTCGCCCAGACCTGCGGCGAGCATGTGGTGCGCGCGGGCGAGACGCTGAGCGGCATCGCCCGCGGCGCGCCGGGCGCGCCGAGCCCGCAGGCGATCTACGAGGCGAACCGCGACCGGCTCTCCAGCCCCGACCATATCGAGCCGGGCCAGACCCTGCGCCTGCCCTGTCCTCCCGGATCGCCGTCGCCCGGATCCTCCTCATCCGGCGCGGCGGCGGAGGACCGTCCGGCGGCGCCCGGGGCGGAGGGGCCGCCCGAGACGCCCGCCCCCGACGCCTCCGCCGGGGACGCCGACCCCGAGGTCGCCTCCGAACGGCCGGGGGAGCGGGCCGCGCCGCCCGAGACCCCGCCGGATCCGGAGGCGGGGGCGATCCGCCTCGCCTGGGGCGGCGACGCCGCCGCCATGGCCGCGGCCGAACGGGCGCGGGCGCGGCTCCTGGCGGCGCTCGGCGAAGGCGCGCCGGGGCGGGAGGTGGAGGTCGAGGCCGCCGCCGGCGAGGCGCGGGCGCGCATCGCGCCGGGGGGCGGGGCGGATCTCGCCTTCGCCTGGATCGCGCCGGACTGCGCGGCGCTGCCGCGGCTCGACGCGGGGTCGGCCGAGCTCTGCGCGCGCTACGACTTCTCGGCGCCGCTGGCGACGGCGGAGACCGCCTGGTTCGTGCGCGCCGAAGACGGGCCGCGGACGGCCGCGGATCTTGCAGGCGCGCGCATCTGCCGGCCGGAGGGGCGCCCGGCGGGCGATCTCGCGGCCCTGCGCCTCGCCCCGCCGCGGGCGACGCGCCTCGCGCCTCCGACCGCCGCCGATTGCCTTGCGCTGCTGCGCGCGGGCGAGGCGGAGGCCGCGGCCCTCTTCGTCGAGGAGGCGCCGGCGGCCGACCCCTCGCTGCGCCGCCTCGCGGATCTGGGCGGGCCGCAGGCGCTGGTCGCCCTCGCCCACCCCGCCAACCCGCGGGGACGCGCCGCCCTCGCCGCCCTGAACCGCGGCCTCGCCGCCCTCGCGGAGGCCGAGGCGCAGGCCGAGGCGGAAGCGGACGGGGCGGAAGAGGGCGGGGAGGCCCGGGAATAGCGCGGGGGGCGTCTCGATTTCGGCGCCACGGTCGTGACCCGGGCCTGACCCGGGGCCTCGCGCGGTCGGCCGGCGGCGCGGCGGCCGGCCGGGGAGGTCGGGGGCGCGGTCGGCCGGAGGCGCAGCGGCTGGGCTGGGGCCCGCCCTGTCGGGGCCGGCTCAGACCTCGCCGGCGAGGGTGCGCACGTCGAGGTCCAGCGCCTCCAGCTCCGGGTCGGGCAGGCCGAGCTCGCGCAGGTGGGAGACGGTGTTGTGCAGATAGTCGCGGTTGGTCCCCGCCGGGCCGCTGGCGGCGAGGATGATCTCGGCCTGGGCGCGGGGGCTGAGGTCGACGAAGCGCGGGTGGGTCTCGTCGATCACGTAGGCCAGCGCCCGGACCGGGCCGCGGCCCTCCACCTCCAGCTCCTGCACCGTCTCGAGGTAGCTGTCGGCGAACATCTCCCGCTCGCGCAGGTAGGCGTGGGCGGCGTCGGCGTGGTCGGGCTCGACCCGGTAGACGAGGCCCCGGCACTCGGCGCCCGGACGCTCGGCCAGCGCCAGCACCAGGCCGGGGGCGGCGGGGGTGCCGCGGTAGCGCACCGAGCGCAGGCAGAAGGCGCGGCGGAAGCCGGTCAGGCGCGCGGGGCGCCGCTCGGCGAAGACGAAGCCGGGGTTCCAGATCAGGGAGCCGTAGCCGAAGACCCACAGCGCGCCCGTCTCGTCGCGTCCCAGCATCGATCGCTCCCTGCCTGCCGGGCGCGCGCGCCCCAGGCCTGCCGCCTGCGGGTCGCACTCATGCCCCGGGCCCGCTATATGCCCCGGCAGGGCCGCCGGCGAAAGGCGGGCCGGGAAAGAGGTGAACGGATGGGACGCTGGTTCGGCATCATCATGGGCGCGCTCGCGATCGCCTTCGCGGCCTGGAGCGGCTGGTGGTGGGTCGGCTCCACCGCGCAGGAGGAGGCGGTCGAGGGCTGGCTCGCGGAGCGGCGCGCCGACGGCTGGCAGGCGGAGGCCGAGGTCTCGGTCGCGGGCTATCCCAACCGCTTCGACATGACCGCCGAGGGGCTGCGCCTGGCGGATCCCGAGGCCGGCTGGGCCTGGGCCGCGCCGACCTTCCGCACCTTCATGCTCAGCTACCAGCCCCACCGGGTGATCGCCGAGTGGCCGGGGACGCACAAGGTCTCGGTCCCCGGCGAGACGGTGGAGATCGCGGCGCGCGAGCTGCGCGCCTCGGCCGCCTTCGTGCCGGACACGCGCCTGGAGCTGACCCGCGGCATCGTCGAGATGCACGACCTGGAGCTGGTCTCGGGCCTGGGCTGGCGGGCCGGGATCCAGGACGGCCAGCTGTCGCTGCGCGCCTCGGAGGAGGTGCGCGGGCGGGAGAACGCCTATGACGGGGTGCTGGACGTGCGCGGCCTGCTGCCCCCCGACGCCTGGCGCGCGGCGCTGGGCGAGCGGCTGGCGCGGGAGCTGCCGGAGCGGGTGGAGGAGGCGAAGCTGGTCGCCACCGCCGTGTTCCGCCGGCCGCTGGACCGGCAGGCGGTCGAATCCGGCTCGATGCGGCCGGAGACGCTGTGGATCCGGCCGTCCGCGATCCGCTGGGGGCCGCTCTCGGCCGAGGCATCGGGGCGGCTGGAGGTGGACGAGGCGGGCGTGCCGGAGGGGACGCTGGACCTCAAGGTCTCCAACTGGAAGCGGCTGCTGGAGGCGGCGGTGGCCGCCGGCGCGGTGCCCCAGGACCTGGCGGGCGCGGTGCAGGCGGGGCTGCAGCTGATGTCGAACCTGACCTCCGACGGCCAGGGGCTGGAGGCGCCGCTGCGCTTCGCCGGCGGTCAGGTGTTCCTGGGCCCGATCCCGCTGGGCGAGGCGCCGCGGTTCTAGGGGGCGGCGCCCGGACGGCCGGCGGCGGCGCGGGGACGCGGGCGCCCCGGCGCGTCCGCTGCGCGGCCGCGACCGCCCCGCCCTGCGTCCCCGTCCACGGCTTCGCCCGGGCGAGGCGCCTGGGGCGGCCGAGGACCCGCCTGCGAGGGTGCGGTCAGCGGCAGTAGGCCTCGCGCCGCCTCGCGCTGTCGAAATGCAGGTGGTCCATGTGGTGGCCGTCCGAGCCGGGGCCCAGCACCGTGCCGAAGGGGCCGCAGGCGCTGGTCCAGGCGGCCTTCAGGAAGCGCCCCGCCTCGCCCTTGCCCCAGCTGCGCAGCGGGCCGATCTCGCGCCCGTCGGAGAGCTGGAAGGCCCCCACGTCCACCGCGTTGCCCAGACCGTGCTCGGACATCCGCGCGCCGGGGCGGTTGTTGCGCGGGCGGCAGGCGTAGCTCGCCGCCACCCGGACCTTGGAGATGCGGGCGCCCAGCGTGCGGGGCGCCTCGCGCATCGGGCCCCGCTCCAGCCAGTCGGCGAAGATCCGGGCGGTGCGGCAGTTGACCACCGCCGGCGGGGTCAGGGCGACGCCGTGCACATGGGTGACCTCGACCGGCGCGGCGATGCCGCAGCCGCCGGGGCCGTCGATGGGCGCCTGCACCCGGCCCGAGAGCCGGGGATCGCCGCAGAGGCCGCCGGCGGCCGCGCCGGGCGCGGGCGCGCCGCGCGGCCCGCCCTGGGGGCCGCCTCGGGGTCCGCCCTGGAGGCCGCTCTGGGGCTCGCCCTGGGGGCCGCGGGGCTGGCGCGGGTCGGGCAGGGCGATGGCCACCGCCCGGCCGGCCGGGCGCGGCGCGGCGGCGGGGCGCGAGGGCGGCAGGACCGAGGCCGCCGCCGCCAGCGCCGAGCCGCGGTCGGCCGCCAGGCTGGGCGGGGGCAGGGGCTCTGCCGGCGCGGCGGCGCCGGGCGGCGCCTGGGCGGGCGTCGGGGCCTGGGCGGCGGGCTCGGCCGCCTCCGGGTCGGAGGCGGGGGGCGCGGCGTCGGGGGCGGCGGCGATCGCCTCCTCCAGCGTCGAGACGAGCGCCGGGGGGAAGGCGCGGGCCGGGGGCGGGAGAGGGCCGCGCGGGGTCAGCGTGGCGGCGGGGAGATCGGCGGGGTCGAGCTCGCGGTCGAGCGCGGTCAGGGGCGGCGGCGCGGCGGGCTCCCGCGCGCCCGGGCGGCGGGGCGGGGGCGCGGGCCAGGCGCCGCGGCCGGCCTCGCCGGCCTCCCGCGCCCGGGCCGCCTCGGGGATCGTCGCGGCATAGGCCGAGGCGGGGGGCGGCGCGTCCTCGCGCAGGGTCGCGCCCGGCCGGGACGGAGGCGGGACCTGGGCTGCGGCCGGCAGCGCCGCGCCGGCCAGGAGCAGGGCCGCGAGGCCCGCGCGCAGCGGCCCGGAGAGGATCGTCCGGGCCGCCGCGCTCACGCCTTGCGCCCCGCGCCGGAGCGGCCGAAGTCGGGGGCGGCGGTGTCCTGCCCGGCCTCGACGATGCCGCGGCGCACCGCGCGGGTGCGGGTGAAATAGTCGAAGAGCTGCGGGCCGTCCTCGGTGCGGATGGCGCGCTGCAGGGCGAAGAGCTCCTCGGTGAAGCGGCCCAGGATCTCCAGCGTCGCCTGCTTGTTGGTCAGGAACACGTCGCGCCACATGGTGGGGTCGGAGGCGGCGATGCGGGTGAAGTCGCGGAACCCCGCGGCCGAGTACTTGATGACCTCGGACTGGGTCACCCGGCGCATGTCGTCGGCGACCCCCACCATCGTGTAGGCGATCAGGTGCGGCACGTGGGAGGTCACCGCCAGCACCAGGTCGTGGTGGGCGGGGTCCATGGTGTCGACATGGGCGCCGCAGCCCTCCCAGCAGTCCGAGAGGCGCTGCACGGCGGCCGCGTCGGCCTCCTCGGGCGGGGTCAGGATCACCCAGCGGTTCTCGAAGAGCTCGGGGAAGCCGGCCTCGGGGCCCGAGTGCTCGGTGCCGGCCAGCGGGTGGCCGGGGATCAGGTGCACGCCCTCGGGGATGAAGGGGGCGACGGCCTCGAGGATCGGGCCTTTCACCGAGCCGACGTCGGAGACGGTGGCGCCGGGCTTGAGGTGGGGCGCGATCTCCTCGGCGACGGTCGCCATGGCGCCCATCGGGACGCAGAGCAGGACGAGGTCGGCGTCCTTCGCGGCCTCGGCGGCGGTGGCGTGGACGCTGTCGCAGAGGCCGAGACGCAGGGCGGTCTCCCGCGTGGCCTCGGTGCGGGCGTGGCCGGCGACATGGCCGACCAGGCCCGCGCGCTTCGCCGCCAGGCTGAAGGAGCCGCCGATCAGGCCCAGCCCGATCAGCGCGACTTTCTCGTAATGCATCGTCATCCGGTCAGGTCTTTCGGGCGGCCATGAACGCCTCCAGCGCCTCGGCGACGGCCCGGCAGCCGGTCTCGTCGCCGATGGAGATGCGCAGCCGGTCGGGCAGGCCGTAGGAGGCGGTGCGCCGCACGATCAGCCCGCGGGATTTCAGGAAGGCGTCGGCGGCCTCGGCGGTCTCGGCCGAGCCGAAGTCGGCCAGGAGGAAGTTGGCATGCGTGGGCAGGCAGGGGATCCCCGCCGCCGCCAGCCGCTTGGCGAGCCAGTCGCGCCAGACCTCGTTGAGGACCGCGCAGCGCTCGACATGCGCCACGTCGCGCATCGCGGCCTCGCCGGCCAGCAGGGCGGCGGCGTTGAGGTTGAAGGGCGGACGGAAGCGGTTGAGCGCGTCGATCACGTGGTCGGGCCCGTACATCCAGCCGATGCGCAGCGCGGCGAGCCCGTGGATCTTCGAATACGTGCGGGTCATCACCACGTTGTCGCGCTGATCGACGAGCTCCGCGCCCGCGTCGTAGTCGGCGTCGCGCACGAACTCGGCGTAGGCGCCGTCGAGCACCAGCAGGGCCGCGGGGGGCAGGCCTTCGGCCAGGCGCTTGAGCTCCGCCCGGCCGATCTTGGTGCCGGTTGGGTTGTTGGGGTTGGCGATATAGACGAGGCGGGTCCGATCCGTGCAGGCCTGCAGAATCTTGTCCACGTCGGTGGTCAGGTCGGTCTCGCCGACCTCGACGGGCGTCGCGCCGACCATCTGGGCGTTGATCCGGTAGAGGCCGAAGCCGTGCTCGGTGTGGATCACCTCGTCCCCCGGGCCGGCATAGGCCTGGGCGAGGAGGGCCAGGCACTCGTCCGAGCCGTTGCCGCAGAGGATCCGGGCGGGGTCGAGCCCGTGCACCTCGCCGATCGTCCGGCGCAGGTCGGCGTGGCCGCCGTCGGGGTAGGCGGCGAGCTTCGCGCCGGCGGCGGCGAAGGCCTCGGCCACTCTCGGGGAGGGGCCGTAGGGGTTCTCGTTCGAGCTGAGCTTGATCACCCGGTTGGCGCCGGGGATCTTCGATTCTCCGCCCACATAGGCGGCGATGTCCAGGATCCCGGGCTGGGGCCGGATCGTCGGATGCGGCGGAATGGTCCGGGCGGGCGAGGAAGAAGCCACGGCCTGTCTCCTTTGGGGTCTCGTGGCTCCTTAACCGCTGGGAGGCGCGCGCGCCATCCCCCGGCGAGCAAGCGGTCTACAGGCGCCCTGCGGGCGGG
>Ga0310345_10006070_pt1 | contig 10592 bp, 9 predicted proteins | sample HC15DNA20500_MG_FD_204667 | JGI IMG/M metagenome (GOLD analysis project Ga0310345, IMG submission 204667) | Marine microbial communities from station ALOHA, North Pacific Subtropical Gyre - HC15-DNA-20-500_MG | ecosystem: Environmental > Aquatic > Marine > Oceanic | place: Pacific Ocean: North... | reverse complement strand
AAAAATGACATAATAAGGGCCGTTGTTGGAGAAAATTCTGAGAAAAATACTGATGGAAATACCAGGGCAGCTGCCGTTGCGTATAGGAAAAAGTCATACCATTCGATACTGGTACCCGCCAGAGCTGTAATGGCAACTTTGCGCATGCTGGATTCCAGCTGGTCCTCGTTTTCCGCTCCAACGTGGGGTGTATTTGTGTCACTAGACATTATTTCCTCCAGACCTTTGTTCTTTCGGTTATTAGTTGTATCCGACCTGACGAGTAGAACGCTGAAGCATACCAAGATTTTGCCAGTTACCGCACTTATTTAAGCTCAACCGCCCCAATTCCAGTATTATTAGCCCATGCTATACACGCTTTTCCGATATCTACATATCCTGGCCATCTTAACTTTGGCCGGTACGCTAATCATCAAAAACATGGGGATCAAACCCGTGATTAAAGATGAAGATGCTTATAACCTGGCAAAGGTGAATACAATTTATAGTCTGAGTGCCATCCTCGCCTTCATATTTGGCCTAGTACTTTGGCTTTGGGTAGGGAAACCGGCCGGATTCTATACACTTAACCCCTTGTTCCTGCTCAAACTCGGTCTGTTTGGCTTGATTGCTTTCCTTTCTGTTTTTCCATCGGTTTTCTTTACAAGAAACCGCAGGACCATAAACCAAGATATTCCCGTACCTCGATCGATTCAAATGCTTATCAGGATAGAACTGGTGCTTCTCGTTTTTATTTCGATAACAGCATCACTAATGGCTCGTGGAATTGGTCTGAGTTCCTAACAGTCGATAACGGAAAAGCAGACTACTTTGTGCGGAAACCACCTAATCCTCTTTAAATCAGACTGCACTTGGACCTTATTCAGCATATTTGATAACCTCGCTGGAAATGTATTGGTCCAAGCGATGTTGACCCTCCTCCTCAACTGTTGTACTTGTACCACAGCTCTTTGTGGCTCGCGGAAAAATTTACGATGAAGAACAAAACGAATTACGAGATCAATAAACTTTACGGCAAAGATCCAATAGCTGCTGATCGTCTGCTATGGGGGAGGCAAACCAGTGCTTTGACTCGCCGCGGTTTTCTTAAGAATAGCGGCTTGGCAGCGATGGTCGCCGCACTTGGATCTGTGATTCCTTATGGAAGGTTTATGCCTGCCGGCCTCATTCCTGCCGCATTTGCCGCTGACAATGCTCCAAATAGCATCGAAGGGAAAGAAGGCCTTATCATTCTTAATGATCGCCCGATCAACGCAGAGACTCCAGCACATTTGCTGGATGACGACGTCACACCCAATCGCTATATGTTTATCCGCAATAATGGTCTGCCTCCTGAAAATATTGATCCGCAGACTTGGCAATTGGAGGTTAACGGAGAATCCTGTTTACGCCCGACTACATTTGCGATCTCCGAACTCAAGGAGCGCTTTGAAGAGGTCACGCTACAATTACAACTAGAATGTGGTGGCAATGGCAGAAGTGAATTCGTTCCAGCGGCTAGCGGCAATCAGTGGACCACTGGAGCTATAGGATGCCCTTCCTTCACGGGAGTGCGGCTCAGAGATGTTCTAAATTATTGCGCCGTCGCCGAAGACGCACTTTACGTCGGTTATTACGGAGCAGACACTCACATCAGCGGTAACCCTGACCTCGACCCAATTTCACGAGGCGTACCAATAACCAAGGCTATGGAACGAGAATCTCTCATAGCCTGGGCAATGAACGGCGAAGACCTTCCTCTCCAGAATGGGTATCCGCTACGTATGGTATGCGCAGGCTGGCCAGGATCAGTGTCCGGGAAATGGCTAAACCGAATCGTGGTAAGGGATCGGGTTCATGATGGTGAAAAAATGGCTGCGCCCTCTTACACAGTTCCTGCTGCTCCAGTTGCGCCAGGTAGTCGGGTAGCAAACGAAGACATGCGTATCATTGAATCCATGGTAGTAAAATCACTAGCAACTTCCCCCCAATCCGGGATCACTCACGATTATCGCCAAAGGTTACCCGTACGAGGACACGCCTGGGCTGGTGACGACCAAGTTAGCGCTGTGTTTATTTCAATTGATTTTGGTACTACTTGGCTGCCTACCGCGCTGCGTCCTGTATCTAATCGACTTGCGTGGCAACATTGGCAATCCTGGGTGCAGTTCCCTGAACCCGGTTACTACGAAATCTGGGCCAGAGCAATGGACGCTCAAGGTCAGTCTCAGCCAATGGTAGTGCCTGGATGGAATCCACGCGGCTACCTAAATAATGCCTGCCATCGAATAGCTGTACAGGCAGTATAAAGGTCACGACACTTGCTAAATTTAACTCGTCTCTTTCTTATCTCTCTGGTGGCAGTGGCAACACCATATGGGATTAGCACGCCAGGAAACGCTCAAGAGATCGATGGGGTAACGGGTCTAATTATGAACGAAGGCTGGGAACTGGTGCAGACTACCTGCACAGAGTGCCATTCAGCGCTAATAATTACGCAGAACTCGGGAAATCGAGAAGTGTGGAAAAGCCGGATTACCTGGATGCAGGAAACTCAAGGCTTACAAGAACTAGAAGTAACCGTAGAGAACTCCATCTTGGTGTACCTTGCTGACAATTATGGCCAAAAAGCTTCTACCCGACGAGCCAGTCTTACCGCTAATTTGTTACCAAAAAACCCCTATGTAACTGACTCTCAGAATGGTCAGTGAACAACTTTCGATGTTTGAGGGGCAATCGCAAAACCCTGCTCCAACAGACAAACCATCCACTATTTATCTCACCAAAACTGTTAACGCATCCAATCAAAAGGTATTTGACCAGTGGTTAATGCCTGTCTTTATCGGCGAATGGATGTTCGGCCCCAAGGTTCAGCAGGAGCAAGTCGTCAGCTTAGAAAATAAAGTCAGAAAAGGCGGGGAGTTTGCTTTTAAGGTTATTCGTAAAGGTACTGAAATCGAACATAGTGGCGAATATATTGAACTGGACGTACCTAATAAACTGGTATTCAGCTGGAGCGACAGCCTGCATCGAAGCAGCAAAAGCCGAGTTACTGCGCTATTCCAGGAAGCGAATAACAAAACCCGTCTCAAGATAATAATTAAGCTGGACCCCAAGCTATATAACGAAAAGGATTCTCTCAAAAATCAATGGTCAGCACGCTGTAGCGCATTAGCTGCCAAATTTAAGTAGGAAGAGGACTTAACGGCCGATACTGGATTCTTCCGCTTCCCTGATTGTACGTTCTGCCGCATATGGGAGAATATACCCATCCTCCAGATTCTGACTGACAACCTCTTTTACTGCATCCACATAGGCTCCTCGACTTGGATAGAGTCGATCCAGTATTCCCTGGTCAAATGGTTCGTGGGAACCATATAGAAAACAGAATCGGTTTGTCCCGGTATTCATTCCTGTGTTTTTGGCCGTCGCAACTACATGTGCTGCCAGGCGGATACCCCCCTGCACATTTCCATACTCGTCCCTGGCAAAAGTTAAGTTCGGCATCATGCGAGCAACCTGCAACGGATCAGCAACAGGCGGAGAAATATCGTCCCTCACCCAATGAACAAGATGTTCAAAAGCGGCATTCATAACATCACGAAATGGAACCCTGCTGAGGGCAGGCAGTTCACAACCTGGATCACGCGGAGCTGGATCATCCAATGACAACCCGTCTCTCAGCAACCTTACTTTTGACCATTCGATTTCAAATGGAATATCGACATGGGAAGTTCCTGCCACCTCCCAATGATGAAAGGTCTCGGTGTTCGGTTGCGGCATAGCTGCCCGCCTCGGCATATCTGTTTCCGCCATTATTTTAAAGATTTTCACTTCCTGATCATCACGAATCCGCCCGCCGCCGCCGTGGACCATTACTCCGTCGTAAACTGGTTCGAGCGGATGAACGTTATTAAGATAAGTGGCTAGACGACTGGCAGATTGCGAGTGACCCGTTGCCAAAATAATTTCTGCTTTTAATCCGTCCAAGATATCAACACTGCCATCAGCCGTGCTTTCACCGACACGATTGATAGCCTTGCCTACAGCGGAGAAAATGTCATAAGAAAGCCCATCACCAGCAACCATACCGTCATGCGTTGTGTCCAGACTACCATAGCGCTCCTGGCTCCATTGTTTGATCGTCTCAATTCCCATTTGCTGGGCTGATACCGCTACAAAAGCATAGCCATTACGCACAAAGTGATGACCGGATTGCCACCAGTCTATGTCCTTGTCCGCTCCCCCAGTAACGTTTATCCACTCTACTACTACAATGCCATTGAATCGGTCTGCTGTTTCGGGTCGCCTAACAATCAGCCGCGTTTGGTAACGATGACCGCTATCTATAATTTCCCCGTTCTCCATTTCAGAGCCGGAATAGCGATTGGCCAAACCCTGAATGAAATATTCTTCTTCAACATAGCCGTTCTCGGTTAATTCGATGGCAGAAGCACTATAGATAGAATTTAGAGACGGATGTGGTTCTGTAGCAACGGGTCCATAAACAATGGCATCTGGTACAGAGGCGCTGATGGAGAGTGGTATCAACAACAGCCCGCCAATTAACACGAATGTTTTAGTAAAGAGACATGACATCGTTTTCATAGTTTACTCCTAAAGACGCTGTGCCTTGAGATGTCGATCATTGGCCTACCGAGCCGCCATTCACCTTGACTTAATAGGAAGAGGAACCGTAATGGATCAAACGGCTGAGCTTATCAAAATTTCGGGCCTTGCCCAATTAGTTGCTTCCTGTTTTCTAGCAGTAGTCAGCGCTTAGTCCAATTTAGACCGGTAAACCTGCCGAGCTTCTTCAAACTGGTTATACACATGTTTCTTTTCAGTCTCCGATCGCCAGCCCGGCCAAGCCTCGGCAAGTTCCTGTAACTTATCGATCCATTGCAGAGCATAGTTGGTCGATTCCGAGTTCCGTATTGGTTGGTTTCCAACCTGAAACCATATCGGGTTAGTGAAGGCCTGTACGTAATTCACATCCATTGGAAAGCGTTCTTCGGCGTTACCTTCGGTACGCAAATGACACCAACCGGATCTTTCTACCTCCAGCTCGTAGGAAATCTCCAGACTCCTACCATTGCCCTGAATAGGAAAGCGCTCCTCTAACTGCCCGTTGCACACAAGTAGTACTTCCTGGAGTTGAGTCACAGAGCGCAACTGCCCATTCACAGTAACTTTGCCTCCCTCGGACGGTAACGCTACGGTGTCTCCGAGCAGAGCATTCTCCACTTGCATCTCCAATAAGGGACCAGAACTTACAAACGCCCGCCCCCTTTTCAATCCTTCGAACCAAGCATGCATATCCAGTCCCTGGTTACCGGTATAGACATAAGTACGCACCGAACCCACAAGTTTGCTCCGGTGCAGGGAACTTATGGAATCTTCACCACCGGTAGCAATTACACGAAGACCATTGTTCCAAACTGCATATAAAGGGAAAAAGCCAGCGCGATTGGCATCAGACCACTCGAGTGCGTCTGTAGTCTCCAACGCAGCATCAACGATAAATCCTTTACCGCCCCCAAGATTACCTAACAGCGGATCATTTTCTCCCGGAAAGGGATGCACGTAACCGGTAACCGCTCCCTGAGCTTTTGCCTTGAGAAACATGTCAGTGTTGCTGGGGTAGAGACTCTCTATAGCTGTTCCTTCGTAACCGGTAACAAAAGGAGATATAAGATGTTCTTTTAGCCCGAACATGAATACATGACCGTAAAACGGAGGCCTGTATTCTTGACCAACAACTACAAGCTGGTCAGGTTCTGATATCGAATGGGATCCTCCACCTGGCTCGAAATAATGATAGTCCAGAATTCGGTTATCCTTGTTTGCTACTTGTTCGAGCACAAGATCCTGATCTTCGGCACGAGACATCATCATTAGGTTTTCTAGAGTATTATGCAGATTTCCACCATAATTAGCATGCACATGGGTAGACGCGCTATACCAGCCCTTCACTCCCATATCGGTCATCCGTTCTAACATGATACTTATCTCAGTAACTTCGCCAGCGACGATTTCAGTATTTATGTTTTGAGGATAGAACTCGAAGCCCTTCACTACCTCCAATCCGACCTCTCCTTCAGGCAGGGTCATCTCAAAACTGCCAGAGTTATGGAAGATCATATCCCCTCTGCCTGAGGCTCTGGCATAGGCATTATTTGGGGTGTAAAACTTTCCATCACTTGCAGTCAGGTGTACACGGTTATGGGTTAACTCAGCATTGCTTCCATTCACCACTCGCGCTTTCAGTACCCCCATAGGTCGCTTGTAATGCTGCTCGGTAATATCGACCTCAATTAACTTGCCCCCATAGGTTTCAAGAAGCATCAGTTGCGAGAGACCCGGCGCATTGGATATAAATGCAATCCATTCTCCATCAGGCGACCAGCGGGGATGAAAGGCGTCGTGCTGAAAAAAAGTCAATTTATATGGTTCGCCACCAATAGTGGGCTGCACGTAGAGGTTATTGTATTGATCAGCTGCCCCACTGGTAGAACTGTATACAAACCGTTTTCCATCGATAGATGCATCAGGACGGGTTCGATATAGAGATTGTTCTTCAAGCACGGTTGTAGCGCGCTGAATCCCATTTTCGACTGCAGGCACACGAAGCACATTTCCTGAACCAAGCGGCACATCGCGATTTGATACTAACAATAGTTCGTCGCCACCAGGCAACCAGGTAGGAGCGATGTGCATATCCCAGCTGCCAAAATAGAGACGATTATTTCCATAGCTATTGTCCTGACTGATTGCAACTGGATCTCCCCCCCACTGGCCGTCAACTATGTCACGGACATAGAGGTTGAAGTACCCGTTTGGATTGGTGGATACATAAGCCACTCGAGATCCATCTGGGGAGAATACTGGGTCGGTATAGATCGCATCATCGTCCGTGAGCTTGTGCGCCTCCCCTGTTTCAGTGTCAAGCATTTCCAGTTGAATGCGCTGATGCTCATAGTCCGCTGTATAGATTATCCAGCGTCCATCCGGTGACCAATCTGGTGAAGAGTGGTAAGCGTCATTATATGTGAGCTCATAAGCTATCCCGGTACCTGAATCTACTTTCCATATCGACCCCTGCATAGCGACAGCTATCCATTCTCCATCAGGAGACCAATCCGGTGCCCATGGTGTAGCGCTGGGCGCTGGGGGAAAATAGAAATTGTGCATGTAATTTCCACCACTGCGAGCATCGGGATAAGCACTGCCCTGAGCCGTCAGTTCGCAGGACTGCACTAGTACCAGCGGCAAAAGTAATTGCCGAATGACATGGTTTACGGATAGCGACCTCATGGCATGGGTCTCCTGATTCAGAGATTTAGAGTTAGGTGGAAAGACTATCCCAATACCTTCTAGGAGTGTAGTGAAAGGGGGTTTCTACTTATGGCTGATTACAGATTCTTCAAGGGAAATAGTTATCATGAAGACCTATCTACGGCTAAATTTTCAAAAAAATGTGAAGCGGCCCCTCGGTTGAGAATCTTTACAGCTTCGATGGTTAAGTGATTTACCCTAATGTAGGGTAATTTTCTGAAAATAGCGCAAAGCCACTCAAACAGGAACGGACATAGTGTACCATGGCCGCCTGATCGCTTGCCTCTTCATGTAACTTGTTAGTGACGTTAACCAATAGATTGAAAGTGAGCAGTAATTTAGCAACATACTCATTTCTCGGGACTTCCGATGGACAAATATATTCTCGCTATCGATCAGGGAACAACTAGCACCCGTGCATTGATATTCAATGAATCGGGAGATGTAGTTGGCTCTGCGCAGCAGGAATTTACCCAGCACTTCCCTGCCAATGGGTGGGTTGAACACGATGTTGTCGAAATTTGGGAAACTACCCTTAATAGCTGCTATAACGCGATCAAACAAAATAACATTAACATCGAGAATATCGCCTGTATTGGCATTACCAATCAGCGTGAAACCACAGTAGTGTGGGATCGTGATTCGGGCGTACCCATCCACCGCGCTATTGTCTGGCAGGATCGACGAACAAGCGAATACTGTGAAGATCTTCGCAGTCAGGGAATGCAGGAAATAATCCAAGAGAAGACTGGCTTGTTAATCGACCCATATTTTTCGGCGACCAAGCTCCGTTGGCTACTCGATAGAGTTCCCAATGCTCGAAAACTAGCTGAGCGAGGAACACTCGCTTTTGGCACTATCGATTGTTATTTACTTTGGCGGTTAACCGGGGGCAAGAGCCATTGCACTGATGCCACCAATGCGTCTAGGACAATGATATTCAACATTAAAGAGCAAAAATGGGATGAAGAATTGCTTAAGCTCTTCAGTGTTCCTTCTAGTATCTTGCCTGAAGTCAAAGATTGTGCCTCAGATTTCGGTAGTACCGATCCTAGTCTTTTTGGTCGTCCCATTCCCATAACAGGCATTATTGGGGACCAACAAGCGGCGGCCTTCGGACAAGGCTGTTTTAACGCAGGTATGGCAAAGAGTACTTATGGGACTGGTAGCTTCCTGCTGCTGAACACTGGCAACAAAATACTGTACTCCAGTAATCGCTTACTCAGTACGGTCGGTTATCGTTTATCCGGTGAAGTAAGCTACGCTATCGAAGGAAGTATTTTTATGGCAGGCGCGACCATGCAGTGGATACGGGATGGATTGGAGTTAATCGAGCACGTGTCAGATTCCGAAGCACTAGCGAAAGCCAGCAGCGACGATCTCAGTGTTTATCTTGTACCGGCATTCACCGGATTGGGCGCTCCCTATTGGGACCCGCATGCAAGGGGAGCCCTGTTTGGTATGACTCGGGATACAGGAGTCACGGAAGTAGTCACAGCTGCGCTCATGTCAGTATGCTATCAAAGTAAAGACCTGGTAAATGCGATTGCCGCAGACGGAGCCAACCTGCAGACACTTCGAGTGGACGGTGGCATGGCAAATAACAATTATGTGTTACAGAAACTGGCAGACCTACTTAACTGTGAAGTGCTTCGACCAAAGATGACAGAAACTACTGCTCTCGGAGCCGCCTATGTAGCAGGACTGCAAAGCGGTCTGTTCGATAACCTTGATAGAATAGGCGCGCAATGGAAACTCGATAAAGCTTTTTCCCCTACAAAAAATGACCAATGGCGAGAAACCCAGTACGCTGGGTGGCTGGAAGCTATTGAACGAACTCGGGTAAAGTGAAAAAAATTCGCGCATGAAACTGCATCTAATTCGCCACGGTCAGACCAATTGGAACGAAGAGCGTCGAGTTCAGGGCCAAAAAGAGTCGCAGCTTACAGAACTAGGCATGCAACAAGCCAGAGCGCTGGGACAGCGTCTCAAACATTTAGTATTCGATCAGGTCTTTTGCAGCAGCAGTGTTAGAACTAGGCAGACAGCGCAGCACATTTTCCCTCATCACGAAGGTGAGATTGAATTCATGGATTCTCTACGAGAGATAAAGATGGGGCCCTGGGAAGGACGTCTTTACGATGAAGTCGAATCGCAGGATCCAGATTCCTTTCGACATTTTTGGCAAGAACCCCACCTTTTTAATCTGACAGGTGCAGAAACCTTTTATGATTTACAACAGCGTGCCATCGAAACTATCGAGGCAATGTTCCCTAATTACCATCAAAAACAGATTGCCATCGTCAGCCATGGAGCGCTAATTAAAACCGTTTTAAGTCACGTGGAAAACTTGCCTATGAAAAAGCTTTGGTCGCCGCCAGTAATGCACAACTGCGCCCACAGCATCATTGAGTTCGAGGTCGACGGAAAGCGCCGGATTACCCAATATGCCGACCAACCCTTTTGCAAGGTTCGTGCAATACTCTGAGCTGCCTCGCTCACGGGTCAACTTTTGTTGCGTCGATTATGGCGCAATCTCCGTTTAAACCAAAACGCGAAGGGTGGAATGTCAGTTGCTATCAGAGCCAGTCCGAGGGGTATCATCCAAAATCCGAGAATTGGCAGAAATCCAAGGAAGCCAAGGCCCACCAGCACAGATCCTAATACAGCGCGCACAATTGGTGGCAAGTAACGTTCACCCCTCTTCAGTATAAGATATGAATTAGCGACTAACAGGCGCCGTGGATGACGACGCTGATCTTTTTCTGTATCAGGTTTCTGCTCTTGCTGCATAGGTTTCGCTATCCTCATGCCCTCTGGCTACTATTGGGGTTATGGTATGCTAAGGCCCAGCAATCCCTAGTTTACATGAGAGAAACAGTTTGACTGTCAAATCCAGAAACATGGCCCTGTTCAGCGCCATCGTGACAACGGTAATGCTAACTTCGCAACTCATCGGCATCTGGGTTAACAGTGCGATACCTCTAAATACAACCATAGAGCTTAACAACCTGATTCATCTCACCCATATTCGCAACTATGGGGGCATATTCGGTATAGCGCAAGGCATGGGTTGGGTTTTCGGCCTCATCAGCATCAGTTTATTACTAGCTGTAATTGCCTATCTGTGGGTCGGGAAAGAAGTAAAACGCTACGAATATATTTGTTTTGGTTTCATCGTTGGAGGGGGTGGTAGCAATATTCTCGATCGCTTGGTGTATGGCAGCGTTATCGACTTCATCAATATTCAACAGATACCCTACTGGAACTATATT
>Ga0310345_10006064_pt1 | contig 10603 bp, 10 predicted proteins | sample HC15DNA20500_MG_FD_204667 | JGI IMG/M metagenome (GOLD analysis project Ga0310345, IMG submission 204667) | Marine microbial communities from station ALOHA, North Pacific Subtropical Gyre - HC15-DNA-20-500_MG | ecosystem: Environmental > Aquatic > Marine > Oceanic | place: Pacific Ocean: North... | reverse complement strand
TGCGGCGGCTCGCCCCGACCACGGTCGCGACGCTCACGCTCGCGGAGCCGCTCGGTGCGACGCTGCTCGGCGTCTGGGTGCTTCACGAGCACCTCACGGTGGCGTCGGCGATCGGTCTTGTCGTGCTCGCCCTCGGGCTCGTGGTGCTCTCACTGCCGACCGCCCGGAAGGAGAAGACGGATGTCTCCGCGCCGGCGTGAGAGCGAACCCGGTCCGACCCACGCGGCAGCGCTTGCGGACGCGCTGCGCGCCAGCATCCTGTCCGGCGAGCTGGGTCTAGATGCTCCGCTTCGGGAAGAGCGCCTCGCCGCGGAGCACGCTGCGTCTCGACACACCGTGCGCGCCGCACTTCAGGCGCTCGCGGCAGAGCGGCTCGTGACGATTGCGCCCTACCGAGGAGCCCGCGTCGCCAACCTCGACGACGATGCGGTCGAAGCGCTCCAGGAGCTGCGCGGTGCGCTCGAGGCGGAAGCCGTTCGCCAGGTGAGCGCCAAGCACGGCACGCCGTGGCCGGCTGCTGTCACGCGTCCCGTGAAAGAGGCGATCGACCGGCTCGCGCTGGCCGAGGCATCAGGAGACTGGCTCGCAACAACGCGGGCGCATGCCGAGGTGCACCGTCTCATCGTGGAGGCAGCGGCAAGTCCACGGATTGCGCAGGCCCATCGGCAGCTGGAGTCCGAGATCCTGTTGCTCCTCACGCACGTCAGGCCGGACTATCCGGCGGGCTCGTTCGCCCGGGAGCACACTGGTTATCTTGACGAGATTCAGCGCGAAGGAGGGGACGCGGTCCGGGCACATCTGGCGCACTCGGCCGACCTCATCCGCGCCGCCCGCTACCAGGCGGCCACCGACGAGCCGTAGCGGACGATCGTCGCGGGGTACGCCAGTGCGCTCCCGTTCCAGACCGGCGTGGGCGCGGCGCAGTGGAGGCTTCCCCCTCCCGCCACGGCGAGATCGACAGTCTGCTCGCGCCAGGTCTCGTCCGGGGTCGGGGTGGGTGCCGGGACCGACGAGCGCGGTCCGTCGAGGAGGGTCAGCGCCACCCGGGCGAGCGAGACGCCGACGTGCGACACCGCGCCGGTGAGATGACGGGCCTCCAGCGCACTCATGACGGATGCCGCGAGCAGGTAGCCGGCTGTGTGGTCGACCGCTTCCCCTGGCCGGTGTCCAGGAACTGCCAGTCGATCTCGGGAAGGCGGGGACTGTCGATGCGCAGCACGTCCGCCCCGAACAGTGCGAGGGTGCGGGTCGAGACAGGTCCGGCGATCACCCGCGTGAGGTCGAGCACCCGGACGCCCGCGAGGGGCAGTGACGATGCCGGCTCCGTCAGCGGCGATGCGCCAGGGTCCGCCACGTCACGGCGCACGAGCGGGTAGGCGCGCACGGCGTCGGCGTGCGGATGCGTTCGCCACTCCTGCACTGTCCGAACCCGGCCGACGATCGCTCCTTCAGCGGCAGCGCGGTCTTCCCAGTGCGCACCCGTCGCGGTGCGCAGTGCTGCGGCGATCGCATCCTTGCCCGCGTCGTCTCCGAGCCCCAGCATCCGACGGAGCGCCGCCGCGTGGTGCGGATAGTTGCCGTGGGTTCTGACCCACCCGTCGGCGGTCTCGAAGAACCCGGATGCCGGGGCCCAGGCATCCGGTCTCTCGCCGTTCCAGGTGAAGACTTGCTCGCTGCGATAGGCAGCAGTCAGGCGGGGTCCGTCGAGAACGACCGGGGTGAGGCTCGCCACGTCGACCTCGCGGCCAGTGCTGCGTGCGTACGCCAGGGAGGCGGCGGCAACCGATGCGGCCCCGACCGCTGTGGCGGCGAGCTGGGCGACGGGGAGAGGCGACGGCAACGTCACCGGACCCGCCGGCGGCCGCAGCGCGGCGACCAGCTCGGTGCGGCCGGTCGCCGCCGAGACGAGTTCCGAGGCGAGCTGCTCGAACGATGCTGACATCAACGTCCTCCCTCGAGGTCACGGATGAATCCGCGGAGCAGGTCGAGTCCCTCCGGCCACGGGCCGTGGCCGCTGAGGACATTGATGTGTCCGGCGTCGCCAACATCGTGCGCGACGAGCACCACCGGCTCGCCAGCTTCCTGCACTGCAGTGCCGACGGCACGGTCCCAGTCGTCGGAGTCGGGTTCGTCCCAGGATGCCGGAGTGCTGCGCACCCAGGCCGGATGCTGCGCTTGCCAGATCGACTGCCAGTGGCCGGGGGATGAACCACCGAGCCCCGGGACAACGACGACCGAAGCATCCTGCATCGCACTCCTCCTCCGTTCCCACTCGCACTCGCACCCGATTGTCTCCATCACATCGGGCGCGAGTCGCCGGCCAGAAGAGCCAATGTGCGTTTGCTGGCCCGTCGCAAACGACCGGTCAGCGGGCGTAGCGCTCGACGAAGGTGCGGAGCATCCGGCTTGGATGCAGCACCTCGCGTTCACGGACGGCGGCGAGGGGAACGTGCACCTCCGTCGGTGCGAAATACCCGTAATCCGTGTATGCGTGGATGCGCGCGGTGATGCCGTTGACATCGAGCTCCGGGTGGAACTGCGTCGCATAGATGTTCTCGCGCACGCGGAACATCTGCACGGGGCAGGTGGTGGAGGAGGCGAGCAGCGTCGCCGAGGAGGGGAGCGAGCGCATCGCCTCCTTGTGCCCGACGAAAGCATCGAAGCGCGGAGGGATGCCGGCCAGCAGGGGGTCGGTGATCCCGGCATCCGTCAGCGACACCTCCACCACGCCGACCGGCTCACCGTAGGTGCGGTCGATGATGGCACCCTGGTGGGCGCCGACCGTTCCCACGCCGTAACAGGCGCCCAGGAACGGGAAGTCGCGCGCGACGACCTGGTCGAGGAGCGCATCGAACTCTGCCTCGACGCGCCGCTGCACGGCGGATTTCTGCTCGGGCGGATCCGACGCGTTGAACGGTCCGCCGCCGACGAAGATCCCCGACAGGTCATCGAGGTCGAGCTCCGGCATCGGGCCTGCCTCGAGCCGCACCCGTCGCAGCTCAGACTCCGTGAGACCGGTGTAGCGCAGGAAAAGCTCGTACTCTTCATCGGCCGGACCGTCCTCCGCGCGGGTCGCCAGCAGGATGAACGGCTTCATCCGCTCAGCTTAAGCGCCCCGAACGCCCGTTCATCCTGCAATCGGCACGCGCCGCGAACATTCGGTTTCGGTGCCGTCGCGCCGTCACCGAGACCGCTACTGTTACGGCGAAACGACCAACGGCAAAGGGGGCAGTAGGCCGTGAGCAGTGCGAAACAGGCAGGTCCGCGCGAGAACACATCCGCTGCAGCGCTATCGAGCGCCGCGAGGCGGTGGGTGATTCTCGCTGCCGCATGCGTTGTCGGCTTCATCGTCGTGTACGTGCTCGCCGTGTTGACGGTGTGGGGGCAGGAGTGGGAGAACGCAGCTATCGCGGGCTCGGGCCAGGTTCTGCCCTGGGAAGCGACGGATGCCGACGACAATCTCGATCTGATCCAGACGTGGTCGCTCGCCATTGCCGTGCTCGTGGTCGGCATCATCGGATTCGCGCGGCGGCAGGTGCGCACGGCCCTGGCGGGGATGGCCGTGATCGTCGTCGGGGTGCTGCTGTCTGAGGCGCTCAAGCGCTTCATTCTGTGGCGTCCCGACCTCGCCCCGGCGGACTTCGGTGCGGGTCACAACAGCTTCCCGAGTGGTCACACGACGATCGCGATGACCCTGATCGTCGCGATGATCATCGTGGTTCCGTTCCGGTGGCGGGGCCTGGCGATGGGCATCGTCATGACCTGGGCCGGGTTGATCGGTGCGCTGACGGTCACCGTGCACTGGCACAGGCTCTCCGACACTCTGGCGGCAGACATGCTCGCGCTGTGCCTCGGCAGCCTTGCCTCGCTCTGGCTCCTGCGGTCCGGGCGGGTGAAGCAGTACGCGGGCGGCGGAGAGTTCCGTGGTCGGCGCATCTACGTCATCGTTGCCGCCATTCTCGCGAGTATCGGTTTGATCGCGGGGTTGGTGTTCGGCATCCTGGCCATCGCTTTCGGGCTGCAGAGCTCGACGGGGCAGTTCCACGCCTACGCGTCGGCGCAGATGCTTGCCGCGACCGGCTCGGTCTTTGCCGCGCTGGGTTTCTGGGCAACCTGGCGGGGGCTGGACGTTCCGGACGCTGTGAAGCCGGCGTAGGGTCGCTTCCCGAACGTCCGGCCGCGCCTCGCCGGTTGCGGGCAGCTTCGTGACGAGTGTGTAAACCTCGCGTGGCGATTCGCGGCCGAGGATGAATCGCTCCGTGCGACTCGGTATCTTCGTGTCGTGCCCGACACACAGAACTCCGACGCGACCCTGCGTCCCACGCATCCCCTGGCCCTTGCTCCCGTCATCGCACCTCCCGCGTCGGTGGACGGATTCGTCAAGCAGTTCCTCGCGAACCTGAACTTCGATCAGGGCGTCTCGCTGTCGGCATCCGATGCCAACGACCAATACCTTGCGCTTGCCGGCACGGTTCGCGATTACCTGATGGCTCGCTGGCTCGAGGACCAGACCCGGCAGCGCGAGCAGCAGGCCAAGACCGTGTGCTACCTCTCGGCGGAGTATCTGCTCGGCAAGCAGCTCGACAACAATCTGCTCGCGGCGCGCCTCGGCGAGATCGCGACGGATGCTCTCGCGCAGTGCGGTATCTCGATGGACGACATGCGCGAGGTCGAGGTCGAGCCGGGCCTCGGCAACGGTGGTCTCGGGCGCCTCGCTGCCTGCTTCATCGATTCGCTCGCCACCATGAGCGTGCCGACGATCGGATACGGCATCCGCTACGAGTACGGCATCTTCCGGCAGACCTTCGTCAACGGCGAACAGGTCGAACAGCCGGATGCCTGGCTGCGCATGGGTTCACCGTGGGAGTTCCCGCACCCCGAGGCGGCTCAGACGATCTCGTTCGGCGGTCGCACCGAGACCTACGCCGACAACGGCGTCACCCGGACGCGCTGGATTCCGGACTGGAACGTGCTCGCGGTGCCGTACAACATGATGGTTCCCGGCTACCACAACGGCCGGGTCAACACACTGCGCCTGTGGCGCGCGGTCGCGACCAACGCCTTCGATCTGCGCATCTTCAACTCCGGCGATTACGAGGAGTCGGTGCGCGCTCAGACTTTCGCCGAGAACATCTCGAAGGTGCTCTACCCCGAGGACTCGACGCCGCAGGGCAAGGAACTGCGCCTGCAGCAGCAGTACTTCTTCGTCGCGGCATCCATCAATGACTTCCTCGACAACGTGCTGCTTGACGGGTTCGACCTGAACAACCTTCCCGACCGCGTGATCTTCCAGCTCAACGACACGCACCCGGTCATCGCCGTGCCTGAGCTCATGCGCGTGCTGGTGGATGAGCGCGGCATGCAGTGGGAGGACGCGTGGGCGATCACGCAGAAGTGCTTCGCCTACACCTGCCACACGCTTCTGCCCGAAGCCCTCGAAGTGTGGTCGGTAGACCTCCTCGGCAGGCTGCTGCCCCGCCACCTCGAGATCATCTACCGCATCAACGACGAGTTCCTCGATGAGGTGCGCGAGCGCTTCGGCGACGACATGATGCGCATCCGCAACATGTCGATCATCGGTGAGCATCCCTATCGCTCGGTGCGGATGGCGTACCTCGCCACCGTCGCCGGCGCGAAGGTCAACGGCGTGGCCGAACTCCACTCGCAGCTGCTTCGCGACAAGGTGCTGCACGAGTTCGCCGAGATGTACCCCGACAAGTTCACGAACGTCACCAACGGGGTGACGCCGCGGCGCTTCATCCGGTTGGCCAACCCGTCGCTCGCGAGCCTCATCACCGAAGCTCTCGGGGCCGGCTGGACTGTCGACCTCGAGCGCCTGCGCGGGCTCGAGGCGCTCGCCGAAGACGCCGAGTTCCGCGAGCGGTTCGCCGCCGTCAAGGCAGCCAACAAGCGGCGCCTCAGCGACGTGCTGCAGCGCCGTGACGGCGTGACGATCGATGACACCCACCTGCTGGATGTCATGGTCAAGCGCCTCCACGAGTACAAGCGCCAGACACTCAAGGTGCTGCACATCGTCACCGAGTACGAGCGCATCATCTCGGGCGCGGTCGCCGCCGCCGACATCCAGCCCCGCACCTTCATCTTCGGGGCCAAGGCGGCTCCGGGATACGCGATGGCCAAGCGCATCATCCATCTGATCAACTCGGTCGCGTCGGTCGTGAACAACGATCCGCGGGTCGAGGGGCGCCTGAAGGTCGTCTTCCCGCCGAACTACAACGTCACGCTCGCCGAGAGCATCATCCCGGCCGCCGACCTGTCGGAGCAGATCTCCCTCGCTGGCAAGGAAGCATCCGGTACGGGGAACATGAAGCTCGCCCTGAACGGCGCGCTGACGATCGGCACGGATGACGGCGCCAACGTCGAGATCCGCCAGCTCGTCGGCGACGACAACTTCTTCCTCTTCGGTATGACCGAGCCCGAGGTTGAGGCGCTGTGGGCGAAGGGATACAAGCCGGCCGACTTCTACCAGGCCGATCCGCAGTTGCGCGCCGCGATGGACCTCATCGCCTCGGGCGCGTTCTCGGGCGGGGACCGCACGGTCTTCGAGCCGATCGTGTCGAATCTGCTCTACGACGACCGGTTCATGGTGCTCGCCGACTACGCCTCATACATCGAGGCGCAGGCGCAGGTCGACCTCGCGTACGCGGATCAGGATGCCTGGACCCGCTCGGCGATCCTCAACATCGCCCGCTGCGGCTTCTTCTCGTCCGACCGCTCGATGCGCGACTATCTCGACCGCATCTGGCACGCGCGTCCGCTGCTCTGAGATCGACCTGGCAGAGCTGCCGTCACGTCAGTCGTGCGGCCATGCGGCCAGCGCGTCTTCGATGAGCTGTGCAGCTCGATCGGTGACGGGCTCGAGGAGTTCGACCACCGGAGTGCGGCTCTTCGCACCACGAGGCGCTGAGAAGCGCCACGTGCCGACGACAACCCCGTCGACGAGAACCGCGGGGCGGAAGACGCCGTTCTTACCCGGGACGAGAGCGTCGAACATTGCGTCCGAGGCCACGAGCGACCTGTCGGCATAGCCAAGAATCCACTCGTCGAAGGCGGGAACGAGTGTCACGGTTTCAGCAGACGCTTGCCAGCTCGAGTCAGCTGACGCTTCTGCCTCGGCATCCAGATATACGGGCTTCTCGCCGAGCTGCCCCAGCTCGATTCGGTCGACGGATGCCGCGGCGGCGCGCAGGGCCGTCTTGGGAAGCTTCGTCCACCAGGCCAGGTCGTCGAGGGTGACCGGCCCTCGCGCGGCGACATAGCCCGTGACGACACGGCTGAGTGCGGCATCCGTGTCGGTGTCGCGCGGAGTCCTGGTGAGGGTGAGGAACTGCTCGGATCCGTCGGGGCTGAACGGGCCCCAGTGCGCGAGCCCGCTGATGCACAGATGGACGAGCAGGTGGTACCCGCGCCCGTTGTCGGTCGAGATTCCGGCATCTTCCCACGTAGCCAGGATGTCGGCACGCCGCAACGGAGCGGTCTCGAGCGCCGCGACGGCGATCTCGTGCGCGCGGTCGATCGTGGCGTCATCGAGATCGAGTTGCTCGCGGCGGCGCGCCATCGACTGCAGCGTTCTCGTGCCGGTCAGGGCGAGGAGAGACGCCAGGTGCTCGGGGGTCGTCGCGAACAGCGTGCCGCGCATGGGCCAGGACCGCACCAGCGCCCCGCTGTCGAACGCGGCGCGCACATCATCGACGGTCGTTCCCGGGGCCGACCGCAGGGCGATCGCACGCAGGACTGCCGGAAGATCCTGGCCTTGCAGCGCGAGCGCGCGGTCTACCACCTCGTGAGGGGAGAGGGCCGAGCCGCCGAGCAGCTGAGCCCGGTGGCGCAGCCCACGCGCTTGCTCGGGGGAGAGGGATGCCGTCACGTCGATCACCGTAGCGCCCCCCACCCCCACGCAGCCGAGACTGCGGTGCCGCTGGCTGACTGCTCTCACACGGAGCGCCCGCGCAAGACTCGGTCCAGTTCGCCCGGGGTTTGGATGTCGGAACCCCCTCGTAGTGTCGGGGTATGGATGAGGTTGGCATGGGTGATTCGGGTCAGTGGCCCGGGATCCCGGATGCTGACGCGTTCCTGCATGAGAGCGATGTGCGTGAGTGGGATGCCGAGGTGGCCGGGTGGGTGCCGCCGCGTCCGGATGCTGTCGCGCTGGTGCTGGAGGCTGCTGACCTTGAGGCGGTGTTCGCTGCGCAACGGTTCGCGCGGGTGGATGATCTTCGCCTGGAAGCGTTGGATGATGTCACCCGGTATGGGGGTGGGTCCCGGGAGTTGGTGATGCGGTCCCTGCGGTTGGAGCTCGCGTCGGCGTTGCGGATCACGGAGAACGCGGCGGGGATGATGGTTGCCCGTGCGGAGTCGCTGGTTCACTCGTACCCTGCGGTGTTGGAGTCGTTGTCTCGTGCGGGGGTGACGGTTCGGCATGCGGAGATCCTTGTCGATGACCTGGATGTGCTGGACCCGGTGGTTGCGGGACGGTTGGTGGGGCGGGCGTTGGGGTTGGCGGAGTCGTTGCCGGTGGGGTCGTTCCGGCGGGCGCTGCGGCGTCTGATTGACCGGGAAACCGCCCCCACGCTGACGGAGCGTCACCAGGTGGCGGTGCGGGGCCGTCGGATTCTGGTGGAGCCGGCGGGGGATTCGATGTCGTGGGTGCACGCGCTGGTTCCGTCGGTGGAAGCCCACGCGATCTACGGGCGGGTCACCGAGAAAGCTGTCGTGATCCGTGACCACGACCGCGGTGTCACCCGGAGCGGGGAGCGGGGTGATGGGTCGGAACGGTCGTTGGATGAGATCCGCGCTGACGTGTTCTGCGACCTCCTCATCGACGGGACCGTGGCTCAGCACCCGAAAAAGGCGCGGGGGATCCGCGCCACCGTGGTCGTCACCGTCCCCGCGCTGGCCCTGCTCGGGGCTGAGGGTGTGACGGATCCTGCGGAGGTGGAAGGGGTCGGTCCGATCCCCATCGAACGGGCCCGGGAACTGGCCGGTAACGCCTCAGGGTGGATGCGGGTCCTCACCCACCCCGAAACCGGGGCCGTCATCTCGGTGGGTCGCACGAAGTATCGGCCACCGCCGGAGTTGGTGAAGCTGGTGACGTGGCGGGCTGATAGGTGCATGGGACCGGGATGTTCGAGACCGGCGTCGCAGTGCCAGATCGATCATTCGATCGCGTGGGAACACGGTGGTGAGACATCCGTGACGAACACGGCCCCGCTGTGCCAGGGCCACCACACCGTTAAACATCACGGCGGATGGACGATCACCCACCTGGGTGACGGGTCCTTGGAATGGGTGTCCCCACACGGACGCCGGTACATCGTCGCCCCCGAACGACACCTCCCCACCTTCTACCCCAACGCCGCCTGAACGCGCGGGTCCGGGGACGGGGGCGCCGGCTGAACCCGGCCCGCAGGCGGCAGGCGCGTAATACCGTGGGGGCATGAGCGCGACAGGGTCAGCACGCGGCGGCGACGTAGCCCGCCAGATCCTCGTGATCGCGGCCTTCATCTTCATGATCATCGGCGACGCCGTGGGCCTCGGTGCCTTCGGCGGCACACCGATCCAAGATGCGCAGGGCGGGTCGTTCTCGCCGGATGCCTCGTACCTCACGCCGGCGACCGAGGCTTTCGCCATCTGGACACCGATCTACCTGGGTCTTGCGATCTACGTCATCTGGCAGGCGCTCCCGTCGCAGCGCGCCCGTGATCGTCAGCGCAGTCTCGGCTGGCTCATCGCCCTCCCGATGGTGCTCAACGGGCTCTGGCTCGTCACCGTGCAGTTCCTCTCGGTCTGGGCGACCGTGGTCTGCATCATCCTGCTCCTCGCAGCGCTCGTCATCACCTACCTTCGAGCGGTCCGCACCCGGGAGCCGGCCGATGGCTGGCTCGACGGCATCCTGATCGACGTCGTCACCGGCCTGCACCTCGGCTGGGTGGCCCTTGCTACCGTCGCGAACATCGCCGCGGCGCTCACGGCGACCGTCCCCGCCGACTGGGAGAGCGCGGCATCCGTCGTCGGAGTCATCGTGCTCATTGTCGTTGCCGCTGTCGCGCTCGGCATATCGGCGTCGGGCGGGTGGCGTATCGCTCCCGTCCTGTCGATCGCGTGGGGGCTCGGATGGCTCGCCGTCGCCCGTCTGCTCGGTGACCTCGTCGACGTCCCGATCGGGATCACGGCGATCATCGTCGCGGTGATCGTGATCATCGTCCCGGTTGTCGGCAGGCTCATGCGTGAGCGCACACTCGCCGACTGACACGCCGGAACCTCGTCGCCCCGTGCGCGAAACAGCGACCTGGCACACTGAACCACATGACTAGCGGCGTCGGGCGTGTATCGGTTCTGAGCATCGGCGAGGTGCGGCTGCGGCGGCACAACATCGTCGGCAATGGCACCCCCATGCTGTGGTGGACCTTCACGTCGCGGCGATGGACGGATCCGTTGCCGGTCAATGTCGTTCTCGTTGAACACGAACAGGGCTGGGTTCTCTGGGACACCGGGCAAGCGCCAGCGTCAGCCGACACGCCGCGCGAGTACTTTCCGGGCGGTTTCGTCGGCGCGGTCTACGCGCGGCAGGTTGATTCGACCC
>Ga0310345_10006062_pt1 | contig 10606 bp, 17 predicted proteins | sample HC15DNA20500_MG_FD_204667 | JGI IMG/M metagenome (GOLD analysis project Ga0310345, IMG submission 204667) | Marine microbial communities from station ALOHA, North Pacific Subtropical Gyre - HC15-DNA-20-500_MG | ecosystem: Environmental > Aquatic > Marine > Oceanic | place: Pacific Ocean: North... | reverse complement strand
AACAACATGGAGAATCCAATGAAAAGTAAATCCGGTAAAACAGCAGAAAAATTTGTACCCTTGACCTGGTCCTACGATAGCGACGGAGTGTCAAAGTATGGTTCCAATGGCGGCTTGACGGCAAGAGCCAAGGATCAAGCTTCCGCGGATCTGGCACGCTTGCGCGCACGGGATATAGACCATTATGACTACAAACATGGCCGCGTATCTAGTCGGGTATCCCGTCGGGTGCCAATGGAAGATCAAATTGAGATCATCACCATTGGTAGAACGCATGGGCTAAAATCAGCAGCCTAAGAAACAATGAACACTAGGACCGGATTATTCCGGTCCTTTTTTTTTCTCTTAAAATCGGAGTCAAGATGATTACTCAAAGACAGATACCGGAATTTGTTTCTCGAAAAAAACCATTTCAGGGGTCGAACATCTACGGCCAGTTCGAAATGTCGCGATATGGGATAAGCGGAATGGAACTATTCGTCGTCTACTCATACGGCCAACACTGGCCGCTGTTGGTTTCGCCACTGTATACAGGACCGAGTGCGCCATACTGGGAAGCCCAGTGGATTGTGAACAAAGACAAGTATAGTTGCACTACAACGCGTCATTTAACAGTAGTCACCAACTGGTTATACGCTGCTGAACATAGCTATGTTGACTCGGTTTTAAAGTCTGGAGCATTCCCGAAGTTTACGGATAAACGTTGGTCACCAAGTATAGTAGAGCTTGCCAAGGTGGAACACGTACAAAGATGGGTTGCAGACTGGGAGTCAGAATACCGGAAATACGTCGAATGGAAAGCATCGGCCAATGCTGACTATATGGCCGGATAACTAATTTAATAAGTAACTATATGGGGATGAGCTTAGCTTGTCCCCTTTTTTTTGTCCCTAGCTTCGCTTCTAAGACCTTCCCGACGGTCCCAACGTGCCACAGCATGGCCAGAAACGGGCTCTCCAAGCACGTTAGCTGTCAAGATAATTCGACATTCCACTGGTGCTGATAACGCTAGGCTTGCAAACTATTTGTATAAGTTACTTGTGAGCTCAGCTGAAAAACGCATGGTAGTATTAACTTACTCTAGTTAATCACAAGTTAACCGGGAGCGAAAGCAGACTAAAACAGCAGTAACCTGCAGTAAAAAACATGTTCAAAGCATGTTAAAACCTTCCTGTAACATCCTATACATCTTGAAACAGATTAAACAGCTTGAAACAGCTTGGAACTAACAAGGAGTGGTAAGTTAGTTTGTTTACAGGGATATATCAGTTCAGATCCTACGGGAGATGTTGAGATGTTGTTTAGGTGCGGTTAGGTGTGTTGGGTTTCCCATAGCACCTTGGCATCCACTTCCCCTTTTTACTGTGGTTTTCTCTTGTCTAACGTGTTTTTCCTACCAATTCCCTACAAACTACAGGTGTAGTAGTGTAAGTAGTTGAACCTGCTGCACTTACGCAGTCGGTTTGATCTACTACAAGTGTAGTAGGTGCCGATCCGACCGCAGCCCGACCGCAGCCCGACCGCCACACCGTCCAACCAACCCCACCCCCTCGACCTAGGATCCTTGCTATAAAACACTGTCACAAATATATTTTTTTTACATTTACATTAGGTTTTATGTTATAAATCCTACTGAAAGCAAAACCACACACAGGAGGAAGAGGCGAATGGAAGAATTGACACTAGAGAAGGGACATCCCCTACCGGAATGGAGCCCACCGAGACACAGATGGAAGAAGCTATTCGAACTGGCGGCGATAGGGGATTCATTTATTGTTCCCGACATCCGTTCCAGGGAAAGCGCGAGGGCTGCTGCCAGGACTCATAATGTTAGGGTAGTCAGCCGGATTAAAGATGACGGGAAGATAAGAATATGGGTTGTTGGAAAAGGCACCTCAGATGTTAAACTTGGAGAACCTTCAGTACACTCCTGAGAGTGATCCGCCTTCTGCTGCTGCGCCGCTGGCTAGGCTAGCCGTGCAAGTGCTGTTCCAAGCTATTAAGGATGCCCGTAATAGTAGAAACAAGTTTTACTTGAGTGCTGAATTATTTTTTTTTACTGAAGATCCCGATAGACCATTTGGTCTAAGGTTCTGGTGCGATCTAGCCAATACCACCGTGGAGGATGTGAGGACGTTTGTAAGGCAGGGTCTATACAGGAAGTCGGAGTTAAAGCGGCACCTTAAGGTTTATAAGTTTAGGCATAAAAAAACTGTGAAACAAAGGAGATGATATGGCAACTAGGAAGAGAGAAGTAACCGTGCAGACCCCGTTTGGGCCGATGACTTCAATCGTAGACGTTGATGACGAGTCAGACCAGAAGATTAGTGTGGATATATCCGGCCAGGTTAGAGGACTGCTAGGGGAGCATGATGTTACCCAGAACCTCGTTAGGGAACTGGGTGGAGACATCAAAGACGGATTCGCGGAGATGAAGGATATCCTGATTAAAATTTTGCTTAAATAATGAGTAAGGAAAACCAAGTCCCTCCTGTCTGTAGCTGTGGATACGATATGGTAGCTTCCGAAGTTATGACGACCCCTGACTTCGAGAGGCCGGTGTTCCGTTTCGAGATAGAGCTTATAGGCAGTTGGGACTGTATTTTTGGTAGGTGTGCTTCACTCTCTAAAGAGCCTTCCACTACAGTGTCTCCAGGAGGAGCAGATGACGATAGACCAGATCCGTAGTTTCTATACTATATACATATGTGGTAGTTTCACTATTACCGCCATGAAGTTATTCAGGTCTCAACCGGCTATTAGCAATCAGATCAGGTTGCTTGAGGATGAGCTAGGAGCAAAGCTGTTTATTAGAGTTAAGCCGCAGCTCCATGAAAGAGGGATTATTTTGACCAGTGCTGGAGAGACCTTCCTTCCCTATGCGAAGCAGATACTTGAGCTTCAAGAAGAAGCGAGACAAATGGTTCAAGGAGTCCCCCTCAGAAGAAGCGAGACAAATGACTAAGGAGGAATAAGATGAGCAACTTAACGCTATATGATTTAGAGAAAGGTCTAGTTGACCTCTATGTTGAAATGGAGGAAGCTATCGAAGGCAACGACCAAGAGGCCATAGAGAGATTGGGAGAGGCGATGGAGGTATATGTCCAAGGTGCTGTAGATAAAAGAGATAAGTGCGCGAAGTTCATTAAGAGCCTGGAATCACTTGAGGAAGCATTGACAAAGGAGAGGCATGCTCTAATGTGCAGGAAGAATAAGATTACATTAGCCAGGGATAAGTTCGAGGAGTATATTCTTAGGATTATGGATATGGCAGGAAAGGATAGGATAGATGGTGGAGTGTTCAGCTTTGTTAAAAAGAAAAACCCACCATCTGTTAAGATAGCCCCCGACGCTACCTTGAGAGGTGATTACATTAAGCAGCAGATCTCCTATTCTCCGGATAAGAAGATGATTGCCAGAGACATTAAGCTTGGGATAGATGTTGAAGGTGCCAGTCTTGAATGCGGTCATCGACTGGAAATAAAATAGGTCAAACTATGATATTCTTCAGGCCACGATTAGTTAGGTTTGTTCCAGGAAGTAATATATCAAAGTATTTCGAGAAGGAAAAACCCCGTATTCCAGGTAAGAAGAATAAGCCAGGGATTCTTTCCAGAATTCTAGGGGTCTTTAAATATAGTAAGAATAAGTAGTATTAGACATCATCATCATAGTAATATGGCATTGGCACCCATGTAGAGTTCTTGTGCATCCGAGAACTCCGCTAACGTCTCGCTAGCGTCCTCCGAGCATGGGTGCCTTAAAAACACCTGATTTGCCGGAGTAGAGGTCTATACCTTTTGTTATCATATACTTATTACTCCGGTGCCTACCGGAGTACCAACGGAGTAACCGGAGTGAAAATGTTTGATTTCCTTTTCTTGCTCCGCACGCTCCGGTAGCACTCCGGCAGCCTACGGAGTGATAAGATTATGATTTAATAGACTTTATGTTAACACTCCGCTCACTCCGGTCATTTTAGATAGAGGGGATTATGGGAATACTTAGTGCGTTAAGCGGTGGACTGATAGGACAAGTCGGGAGTCTGATTGATAACTTGCACACTTCCCAGGAGGAAAAGGAAGAAGCTAAGATCAAGATGGAGGAACTTCTTCAAAAGAGGGATGCAGAAATAGAGGAAACCATCAGGACTGAACTCCAAGCCAAAGAGAGAGTTATGGTCGCGGAGATGAACCAGTCTGATAACTTTACTAAGAGGGCTCGGCCAGGAGTCGTTTGGGTTGGACTGGGAATGATGTGTGTTAACTTTACGGTGATCCCTCTTATTGAATCCCTCTCAGGAACGGCCCTCTCTGTGAAGAACTTTCCAGAGGAGTTTTGGTGGGCGTGGTCCGGAGTGGTTGCGACTTGGAGTATAGGTAGGAGTATGGAGAGACGGGGCGTTTCTTCTAACGCGGGCCGCCAAGCGGTGAGTGCGATCACAGGATCAAAGGTAATTTGAGATTATCAGATCATTTCGATAGCTCAGAATTTGAGTGTTCTTGTTGCGGAGAGTCCAACATGGATATGCCCTTCGTGGAAGAACTTGAAAAGGCTAGAGTCCTGTCAGGAGTTCCTTTCGTAATTAATTCAGGATACCGCTGCCCTTCCCATAACGCCTCCGTTGGGGGGAAACCCACCAGTGCGCACCTTGCAGGAAAAGCCGTTGATATCTCTTCCATGGGATCCCTGAGCAGATTTAAAATTATATCGTCTTCTATCCAAGCAGGTTTCTCTCGTATTGGTATCGGAAGGACATTTGTTCATATAGACTCAGATGACACGAAACCATCAAGCGTTATATGGGATTACTACTAATGATTGGGATCCCTACAAAAACATGGCGTGTGCGGTACTGGTACGCGCTCTAAAAGATGCCTCAAGTCAAGACCCTCCTCCCTTTGGCTCAGAGAGGTACGTTCGGGGTTCTGACAAGTGTACCTTTGCAGACAAGTCCAGTGCTGTCTTCTTTCTCTACGAGGACATGGAGTCACTTAGATTTTGGGTGAGAATGGCTGGAATAAGGTGGAGAGCCTTCAGGGATTTCCTAGCTAACAATAAATTAGACTCAGAAGAAGTACGAGTCCAACTTAAGCTAGGATCATGGGACAAGATTCACCGAGTTCAGGGTTCTAATGCACGGTTGCTTTCATATTGGGGAGACTAGTGCCAGGGCAACCTATCTCGGAATGGATAAAATCTGGATCTAAGCCCAAAGATGTGAAGATGGCATGGATTAACTTATTAGCTGGAGTGATTGCAGGTCTAGGAATAATAGGAATAGCGTCTCTGGCTGTTATGATAGCAACAGTATTATATTCAATATTTTAGGTAGAGACATGCCTTCTGATGATATCAATGTCGTTAAATTAGTCAGTAGACAATACCTTCTGTTCGACGCAAAGAGGCAGAAGAACTTTCTTAATGTTCTACGGGATTGTGGCAACATCACTTCCGCTTGCAGACAGATCCAGGTTTCTCCTCAAACTATTTTAAGGCGTAGAAAAAGCGATGTTAAGTTTGCCAGAGACTTCGACCAGTGCATGGATGAAGCCATCGACATGATGGAAGGGGAGGCGAGAAGAAGGGCTGTAGATGGCTATAAAGAGCCTGTATTTAGGAATGGAAAACAGATAGGAGAAATAACTAGATACTCCGACAGCCTTCTGATGTTCTTGATGAAAGCAAATAGGCCAGAGAAATATAGAGACAGCGTTAGACCTTCAACCTACGGAGACCTCAACATAGAGATAACGTCTTATGCCCCAAAAAAGATCACCGCGCCAGTTAAAAGAATCCGATCTTCCCTCAAAGATCAGAATCCCATATCAGTACAAGCCAAGAGACTACCAGATCCCTCTTCTTAAGGCTCTCGAAAGCGGATATAAAAGAGTTATAGCCGTTTGGCATAGACGAGCCGGTAAAGATAAAACCATTTTAAATCATACAATTAGAGCCATGTGCAGTCGGGTTGGAGTCTACTACTACTTCTTCCCTACATTCAGGCAGGGCAAGAGGGTTCTGTGGGATGGGATTGGAGGAGATGGGTTCAGGTTCATGGATCACTTCCCTGAGGGGATTGTTGCAGATAGAAATAGTACGGAGATGAAGATCAGGTTAAGGAATGGATCCATATTCCAGATCATCGGAACGGACAACCTTGACATGAGTATCATCGGGGCCAATCCGGTGGGGTGCGTGTTCTCGGAGTACGCTCTCCAGTCTCCTAAGGCGTGGGATTTAATGCGTCCGGTTTTGAGGGAAAATGGAGGATGGGCTGCGTTTCTATATACCCCCAGAGGGAGGAACCATGGGTTTTCTCTCTACGAACAAGGTTTGGACAATCCGAATGACTGGTTTGTCCAGTTGTTGACATCGGCTGACACTGCCAGGGATGACGGTAGCCCTATTATCACTAGATCTGACATCGAAGAGGAAATAAGGTCTGGGATGCCTCCCGAATTGGCAGAGCAGGAGTTTAATTGCAGCTTTAACGCCGGAATGGAAGGTAATTACTACGGAGATCTACTTACAGAAGCTGAAGAAGACGGCAGGATAACTCATGTCACTCATAATCCTCGGAATAGAGTGATTACCTGTTGGGATCTAGGAGTGGATGACGCTACCGCTATATGGTTTTTCCAGGTAGTAAACCATGAGAGATTCTTTATTGACTATGAAGAGTCTAGGGGAAAAAGCTTCGAGTATTACGCCAAGATTCTCCTGGAAAAGCCTTATATCTATGAGACGCATGTGTTCCCTGCTGACATCAGGAATAGGGATGTAAGTATCCCAGGGACTAGGAAGGATATTGCGTTCTCTCTAGGAATTAGGCCGATCAGGGAGGCTCCCAAATGGCATATCGCTGATGGGATTAACAGCGTGAGAATGATGATAAAGACCTCATACTTTGACGAGAAAAAATGCAAGATAGGATTGGAAGCATTGAGGAATTACCGAAAAGAATGGGATGAAGGAAGAAGAGAGTTCAAACCGGCTCCTCTTCACGACTGGACTTCACATGCAGCCGACGCACTACGGGCTGGAGCCGTTGGATATCAGGGCAATGTTGACTTCACTCCAGTGTCGCCACAAAGAACTATAGACCCCATGGTTGTTTAATTTATCCGTTCTGATGTAGAATATTTACAATGTCAACTAACAATGAATTACGAGACCTCTCTCTGGAATTCCTTGCGAGATATCAGGCTGATATGAACAGTCTCCGAGAGGACCGGATTCAGTGGAGAAAGGAGTACCTGTCCGAGCCATACGGAAATGAAGTCGCCGGAAGGTCTTCTATTGTTATGTCCGATATATCCGATACGGTGGAGTGGATTAAGCCTTCGTTGATGAGGATATTCTATGGAGGGAAGGAAGTCGTTACTGTAGAGCCCATAGGAATGGAAGATGCTAGAGGGGCTAGCTTCCTTCAGAGCAAAGTAAATCATGACATTCAAAAAGGTAATAACGGATTTATTCTGTTTCACGACTGGTTCCATGATGCGTTACTCGAAAAAGTAGGGATAGTTAAGTATTGGTGGGAGGATAAAGAAGAGATAATTGACAAGTTTTTTGCCGGTCTAACTTCGGAAGAAGTTGACGCATTTAGTGAGCGATATCCAGACCTGGAAGTATTGGGATTCGATGCGAACAAAGACGATCTTGATCTTATAGATGTTCGAGCCAGAAAGGTTGTAAAGCGTTCCGGCCCAAAAGCGTCGGTAATTCCTCCGGAAGAGTTTATCGGAAATATCAGGGCGAAGAGTTTTGCCGAAGAGGACTTCGTTTGCCATAAAAAACGAATGCATCAATCTGAGATCATGCGAGAGTACGGAATCGGGGAGGATGCGCTCAGGAACAGTTTCCACGACTGGAACGGCATAGAGGACAGAGATTCAAGGTTTAGCGATCTTGGAGGCCTGGAGTTTATTCAGGATCAGGGGGACAAGTCTTATTGGTATGTTCATGAGTGCTTCATCTTTGATTATGACAGTAAGGGCAAGAAAAATAAGATGGTGACCCTGCTGGGGAACACTCTCCTTAAGGTCGAAGATAATCCTGCGAACAAGCCTCCGTTTGTTTCCGTTTCTCCCATCAGGCTTTCTCACAGAGCTATTGGCCGAGGATTCCCTGAGATGGTGGGAGACTTGCAGAAGCTACACTCGATGCTGGCTAGATACGTTCTCGACAATGTTTATTACCAGAACAATGCGGTCAAGGTAGTTAATCCATGGAAGATTTCAGTTGATGACCTCCTGAACCAGAATCATCCAGGAGGGATTATTAAGCTAAAAGATAACGTCCCTGTTGGAGATGCCGTCACCTCTCTTCCGGTTAATCCTCTTCCTCCAGTTGTGTTTGATCTATTTGAGAGAGTTCAAGGATGGAAGGAGAATAGAGTTGGTGTTACTCGGTATAACATGGGTACGGATGCAAATACTCTTAACAAGACTGCTACCGGAATCACTCAAATTCTCACAGCTTCCCAGCAACGAATGGAGCTTATTGCTAGAGTATTCGCGGAAACCGGTGTCAAGGATCTAATGAGAGCCTTTGCCGAAATGAATATTACCCACATGGAAGATCCGGTAACGATTAGGATCAACGAGGAATGGCAGGAGATCCGAAAAGAAGATATTGACGTTTTCTTTGATGTGACTATTGATGTTGGTATTGGTACTGGAACTAGAGAGATGAATTCTCAGAGGGGGATGCAGCTACTTCAGCTTCTGATGAATCCACTATTATTACAAATGGGGATTACTAAACCAAGAAATGTCTATAATATTATTAAAGTCATTGCGGAGAATATGGGATATAGAAATGTGGAGGACTTTGCTACTCCGCCTCCAGAAGCTCCTGAGGGGATGGTACCACAAAATGAACAAGGACTACCAGGCGAAGCTCCAGGACCAGGTCCGCCTCAGAGCCCAGGCGGAGCTACTGCTGGAGAACCCGATGATACAGGGGTTCTTCAAGGAGCAGGAGGAGAAGTACCACCAGGCGTGGGCTAGGTCTTCATCGGATGAAAAAGAAGAAAGAGAAGAAGTTTATAGGCTTTCCAGGACTTTGAAGTCATTTAAAGATAGTATCGAATCATACATACAAGAGGGTAAGATTTCCCAGCAAGCTCTAAAAGACATTAACAGAGATTCTTTCTAGTGTTAATTTTCGGAGCGTAATTCCTTTAAGACATAGGTGACAAAATGCCCGAAGAACCGTATCAGCAAGCGGATTATACTGCTGTAAATGATGGCGTAACAGGAGAATCGCCAGACTCCAATACTTCTCAGGATCGTCGTCAGTCAGAGTCGGTTCCTTACGATCGGTTTAAATCAGTGAACGAAGAAGCTAATAGGGCAAGGCAGGAAGCGGAGTATTACAAGAGTGTAGCTCTTGCGAACCAGACCTCTGTTCAAGCCAGTCCGGAAGAAGCTCCAGTCGCAGAAAGGGAGCCTGAGGAAAGCGAGTATAACGACCTCGGCTCATTTACTAAGGATACAAGCCGTCATGTTGCTAGGCAGGAAATATCTGCTGCAATGGCAGCGCGTGATAGAGCAGACGAGATCCGATCGAAGGAGAATTCGGAGTCTAATCTAGTTATGCAAGCCATGGGAGCCTATCCAGATCTGGATCCAACTGTATTGGCACCGGTAATAACTCCAGGGACTCCGGCGTACAAGTATTTGTTTTCCAAGGACGCTAAGTCTTTTGGTTCGATGGCAAGTCACTTAGCAAAAAACCCTTCTGAGGCAAAGAGAATCGCTTCGATAAAAGATGAGAGTAAGCAATATGAGGAGATTGTTAAAGTTAATCTAAAACTCAATACTGCCCAGAATATTGGCTCCAAAGAGACGAAGCAAAGACCTCTCGGCGTTACTCGCCCAGGACAGGGGATGCCAGCTAGTGTGGGATCGCCTTCTTCGCAGAGACTCTTTGATAGGGCTAAGACAAGTAAGTCTACTTGGGACTGGGCTAAATATATAGAGAGTTCAAAGGACTAAAAAATGGCGATTACAGCGAATAGTTTCACCACATATGATGCGGTTGGCAACCGTGAAGATCTAACGGATGTTATTCATAACATCTCTCCGGTAGAAACTTGGGTCACAAGTAACACCGGAAATGTTAATGGGATTTCCCGTCTTCATGAATGGCAAACAGATACAGTAGGATCCGCTGCACAAAACGCTCAGATTGAAGGAAATGAGTTCACCCCAGCGGCTGTCACGGCAACAACTCGATTGAACAATGTAATGCAGATTATCAGCGAAAATTTTCAGGTAACTGACACCCAAGATATAGTTGACAAGGGCGGTCGGGCATCTGAGCTTAACTATCAAATTGCTCTTCACACCAAGAAGCTGGCAGTTGATATTGAGTACGCTCTAGTTATTAACGGTGCCGCTGTTACTGGTACTACCGGTGCTGCTAGAGTTATGAAGGGAATGCAAGGGTTCATCTCAACTAACACTGAGACTGGAACTGGAGCAGGAGCCGAAGCTTTGACCGAAACTATGTTCAAAGACGCGCTCCAGGCTATTTGGGTTCAAGGAGGATTCCCTCAGACTGCTCTGTGTGGCGGATTCCAACGAACCAAGAT
>Ga0310345_10006061_pt1 | contig 10608 bp, 8 predicted proteins | sample HC15DNA20500_MG_FD_204667 | JGI IMG/M metagenome (GOLD analysis project Ga0310345, IMG submission 204667) | Marine microbial communities from station ALOHA, North Pacific Subtropical Gyre - HC15-DNA-20-500_MG | ecosystem: Environmental > Aquatic > Marine > Oceanic | place: Pacific Ocean: North... | reverse complement strand
TTAGGAAAATTTTTCAACCTACAGTCGATCTTCCATTTGTCTATCTCCCTCGCATAAGAGATCTTTGCTTAGTCAAGGAGGTTTGCAATTACAAGAACTTTAATGTCGGATCTCCCATCCCGGTACTCCCGCCAGATTCTCTTTCCTGGACTAGGTAAAAAGGGACAGGACCGTTTGATTCAGAGCAGGGTCGTCATTGTTGGCTGTGGTGCTCTTGGAACAGTTCAGGCCGAGGCCCTTTGCCGCGCGGGTGTCGGGAATCTCTTGATAGTTGATCGTGATTTTATAGAAGAAAGTAATTTGCAAAGACAAGTCCTCTTCACTGAACAAGACATGAGGGAAAACATCCCTAAAGCCGTAGCAGCTAAACGACGATTGGAACAGATCAACTCATTGATGCGTGTGGAAGCTCAAGTAACAGACGTGAACTACCGCAACGTAGAATCTCTGGTAGCTGGTGCGGACTGTATTCTGGATGGAACCGACAACTTTGAGTCACGCTTTCTTCTCAACGACGTCTCACAAAAACACAAGATCCCCTGGGTTTATGGGGGCGTTGTGGGTAGTAAAGGGCTTACCATGACGATTATCCCTGGACAAACCCCCTGCTTGCGTTGCGTCTTTGAGTCTCCACCATCACCTGGAACTACACCAACCTGTGATACAGTTGGGGTTCTGTCGCCAGCCATCAATGTAGTGGCTTCTCTGCAGGTTGCAGAGACTTTTAAAATTTTGACCGGAAAGATCAAACAAATTAACCGCAAGCTTTTATGTGTCGATATCTGGAAAAACACCTGGCAGTCTTTGGTAATAGAGGCCAGTGAGAAAGGCGCCGATTGTCCCGTATGTCACTCCGCTATATTTGATTTTCTAGATGGTCGAAAAGGATCTACTGTTACCAGCTTATGTGGACGTAACTCAGTCCAAATCAACCAAATTGAGAGACAACACTTGAATTTACCTCAACTCGCGCGGCGCCTGCAGCTTCTTGGCAGTGTGTCATGTAATCAATTTTTTTTAAGATTCAAACTAAAGAAGATTGAGATCGCTGTCTTTCCCGACGGACGTGCCATCATTAGGGGCACTCGAGACCAGCAAGTAGCTCGCTCGCTTTACTCAAGGTATATCGGATAATGAATAACATACCCAGTCACGACTGGACGACGGTTTCTAGGCTGTCCCCTCGACAGGCCCAAAACCAACATAGAACTCATGCTTTATTTGGATAACGCATCCACCAGTTTTCCCAAACCAAAGGTGGTCTACCAAGAACTCCAAGGATACCTTCAACAAGCAGGAGCCAATCCTGGTAGAGGAAGTCACCAATTGGCTACTCGGGTTGAAAAAAACATTGATGACACTCGCTACCTGTTAGCCAGCTTCTTTGGAATATCTGATCATCATCGGGTTATCTTCACACTTAATGGAACCGACTCTATAAACATTGGTATCAAAGGCGTCATTGGGCCTGGGGATCACGTCATCACCAGTCTACTGGAACATAATTCTGTTTTACGCCCTCTGAGGCAGTTGGAGAAAAACCGCGTTATCACACTCAGCCAAATTGATTTCTCAAACAAAGGATTCATTGACCCAGACGATTTTCGTCGGGCCATTACACCTCGAACCAAACTGGTGGTCCTCCTCCATGCATCTAATGTCCTAGGAACGATCCAACCGATCGAAGCGGTGGGCAAAATATGCCGGGAACATGATTTACTATTTCTGGTAGATGCCGCGCAGACCGCTGGGATTCTCCCTATCAACATAGACGCCATGAAGATTGATCTACTGGCTTTTCCAGGCCATAAGGCCCTTTTTGGCCCTCCTGGAGTTGGAGTCCTAATTGTCGGTGAACGGGCCATACTCTCCCCTTGGCGAGAAGGTGGAACTGGAATGGATTCAGAAAATCCCTTACAACCCAGAAAACTTCCATTCCTTCTAGAGAGTGGGACTCCGAACACCCTGGGTATAGTCGCCTTGAAAGCTGGACTGCAGTTTCTAATGAACAAGGGACTGGATCAAATGCGACAGCATGATCAGTGTTTACTAACTCAACTAATTGGGACTCTCAGGGAAAATCGCAAGGTCAGTCTCTATGGCACTCTTGACGTTACTGAGCGCGTTGGCTTATTAGCCCTCAATTGGGAAGGCTATAGTTCTGCCGAAGTGGGCGCTATTTTGGACGTGTCCTTTCAAATCGCAGTGCGCCCTGGCTTGCACTGTGCCCCCTTCGTTCACAAACAACTTGGAACAGCTCCTGACGGCGCTCTCCGGATTAGTCCTGGCTATTTCAATACCGAGGAAGAAATCTGTCAATGTCTAGCAGCTCTAGAACAACTTTAAAACGATTGCTGTCTAACAAGGACTAGTAAAAGTACAATGACGACTAAGAAACTTCGAGTGGGTGTTTTAGGTGCAACTGGAACCGTCGGTCAACGACTCATCCAGTTGCTGGAAAATCATCCCTGGTTTAAGGTCGGGGCAATTGCAGCCTCAGACCGGTCTGTTGGCAAAACATTTCAACAGGCTTGTCCCTGGAAAATCTCGGGACCTATACCAGAATATATTCGCGACCAGACTCTAAAGTCATGTAAACCCAATTTAGCTGTCGACTTAGTATTTTCAGGGTTACCTTCATCTATTGCAGGACAAGTCGAAATTGATTTTGCTAGGGCAGGCTATCCGGTCCTGAGCAACTCCAGAAATCACCGGATGGAAGAAGATGTCCCCTTGTTGGTGCCAGAGATCAACCCGAGCCATCTAGCCCTCATCCCTATCCAAAAGAAAAGACAAGGATATTCATCCGGATATATCATCACCAACCCCAACTGTAGCACGATGGCCCTGGTCATGGCATTGGCTCCGCTACATCAGCGCTTTGGTTTAGAACAAGTTAATGTCGTGACCATGCAAGCGCTTTCAGGCGCCGGCTATCCAGGAGTGGCCAGCCTAGACATTATTGACAATGTCCTGCCCTATATCGACGGAGAGGAAGAGAAGATCGAAACTGAACCCCTCAAGATCCTAGGTGAATACCAGGCTGGCAAAGTGATTTTGGCGAACTTTAAAATTAGTGCCCAGTGCCATCGAGTTAATGTCCAAGACGGACACCTCGAAGCGGTTTCAGTGAGCTTTCGGCATTGTCCTCCTCAACATCAACTTGTGGAAGCACTCTCTGGCTTCAGTTCACTACCCCAGGAACGGAACTTGCCGAGCGCACCTCGATTCCCCATCGTCTATCTGGAGGGTACAGACCGCCCCCAACCCCGATTGGATCGTCATCTGGAAAAGGGTATGGCTACTGTCATTGGACGACTCCGCCCCTGTTCGATTTTTGACTATAAATTTGACTTACTTGGCCATAACACGATTCGCGGTGCTGCCGGAGCAACTCTTCTCAACGCGGAGCTACTCTGGAAGAAGGGTATGCTACAGTCCCCGAAATGACCTAGAACCTGTAACTCTGAAATGCTTTCTTCTTAAAATACACGATGAAGATATTATAGTTTGGAAAAATTAATTTCAGAAACCCAATCAGGAAAGGAGGCTATATGCCCATATCAGTTCGAATTCCCGTTCAATTAAGAACCCTCACCCAGGGACGAGAAGTTGTTTCCGGAACAGGTTGTTCCGTTTCAGAACTCATCGAAGACCTTGAAAAAAAGTATCCTGGCCTGAAAGACAGAATCTGCGAACCGGATGGAAAAATGCGACGATTCGTCAATATTTTTGTCAACGAAGAAGACATTCGTTTTCTGGAAAATCTACAAACTTCAATCAGCGAAAAAGATGAACTCTCAATCATTCCAGCGATTGCAGGGGGCTAATCAAACAATAGCTTTTCCAAGATCAAGGTGATATCCCAACATCGGTGGCTTTTGGTTTAGCTCAAGGTCCTTGCCAGGAGTCAATATGATAAACTTCTCAAAATTTCTTTTTGGCTTCCTGCCATAATCGTTCCATTTCTTTGATATTGCTATCCTTAAAAGTTTTACCCGACCGGTGTAAAGATGTCTCTACAAACTGGAACCGTTGAACAAATTTGCTATTCGTCTTGCGCAAAGCAGTTTCAGGGTCGATTCCCAAGAATCTGGCGATGTTTACCACAACAAAAAATAGGTCACCGACTTCCTCTTCAATTCTCTGCTCCTGTACAGTACTGACTTTTAACTCCAAAGCTTCTCTGAGTTCGTTGATTTCCTCATGTAATTTAGAAATGACCTCATTGATGTGAGACCAATCAAAGCCTACCCTAGACACTTTAGTAGCTAGCTTGTTGGCTGTTAACAGAGCCGGTAATCTAGGCAAATTATCTAAGATTGAGGAAGACTTCATAGCTTGAGTCCCTCTAGGTGAAACCTTGAGTCTTTCTGCCCGTTTAATCACCTCCCAATTGTCCAGTACCTGATCAGAGGTTTCGGCCTTCACCCCACTAAAAACATGGGGGTGGCGCCGAATCATTTTTCTAAGGATTTGATCCGTAACATCATCGATGTCGAAGGAGCCTTCCGCTTCGGCAATCTGTGACAGAAATACAACTTGAAAAATCAAGTCACCGAGCTCATTACAAAAAGCCTTTCGGTCACCTGTATCCAATGCTTCTAGAGTTTCATAGGCTTCCTCGAGCAACAAGGGTTTCAGAGTTTTAAAGGTTTGCTCACGATCCCAAGGACACCCCTCAGGTCCCCTTAATCTATCAACCAGTGCGACCAGTTTTTGAAACTTCCATCCCTTCATGCAAACTCCATTCAATGAAAAAGTCGTCCCCCAACATACAAAACACCTCGACCTACTCTAGAATAAGGAGGTTAATCGGGATAGACCTATTAGCTAATCGAAGAAGAAATCCTAGACGCTCAAATAATGGTGCTACTTCTCCCCGCACTGCTAAAGTGTTCTATGACATCGGTAACTGCACGATAGCTGAGCTCTAGTTTTTCAGTAGAGGGATCTGAAGTTACTATAGACTCTCTAACTCCTCCTCTACTCTTGCCATTAGGGGTTTCAGGGTGTCACGTCCGAAATCAAAATATGCACCAGCCTGGGCAAAGAGCTGCGGAAGATTTTGACTGCCACCGAGTTGAAGAGCCGCCCATAAATCATCGATTGCTTTCTTTGGATCCTGTTTGAAATTCAGCCAAACTTGTAATGCACCCAATTGAGCAATCGCATACTCAATATAGTAGAAAGGCAGCTCAAAGATATGTAATTGCCGATGCCAGCTGCACTCCAAAGCCTCCTCCAAACCAGACCACTCCTCAATACCTCCAAAGCGCTCATTCAATTTCACCCATTGTCCTCTTCTCTGAGACACAGTGTGTCCTGGATTTGTATAAATCCAGTGTTGAAATGCGTCCACCTGGGCAATCCATGGAAGAATCTCGACAATTCCCTCTAAGTGTCTCTTCCGAGATCGTTTGAGCAATTCCACATCACCATAAAACACCCCTAGGTGTTCCCCTCCCAAGAGTTCCATACTCATGGAGGCTACTTCACAGAATTCTATGGGCGCATGACGATAATAGCCCAGCGGTTCTTGGCGAGTCGCAAATACATGAAAAGCATGCCCTGATTCGTGAAGGAGGGTTCTAACATCACCATCGAGCCCTACCGCGTTCATAAAAATAAAAGGTAGTCTAGCTTCGCTCAAAGTCGATTGATATCCTCCAGGAGCTTTACCTTTCCGGCTCTCTAGGTTCAACAATTGGCTATCACTCATCGTTCTCAAAAATTTTCCAAATCGAGCATCAACAAGGTTAGTAATTTTAATACATCCATCTACCAACGCTTTGGTCTTGTTGAAGGGTCTAAGTGGGGGACGCCCATGGGTATCGACACTCAAGTCCCAAGGACGAAGAGGACACACACCTAAGTCCTTGGCTCTCAATTGCTGCAGCTTTCTAGCCAAGGGGACCACAGTGGTTTCGACAGCCTGATGGAAGTTAAAACAGTCTTGAGGAGTGTAGTCAAATCTTTCTAAACGAAGAAAGCTATAGTCTCGGTAGGAAGAGAACCCTGAGTTGGACGCAATCTTCGCCCGTACTTGAAGGAGCTCTTGGAAACTTTCTTCCACACTATGCTGTTCTCTTAGTCGTCGATCTACAACCGCCTTCCAGGCCAATTCCCTCTGATTTCTCTGGGGATATTCTAAATAACGCTTCATTTCCTGGAGAGTCTGTTCTCGACCTTCAAATCGCACGGTCAATGATCCCATTAATTTCTGATATTGCTGACTTAACTTAGCTTCCTGAGTCTCTAAAGTGACATTGCCTGGACGAAAAAGGGCAACATCATTTTGGAGGCTTCGGTCTAAAACAAAATATCGATTAGTCGGAAGAGAATGTCGAGCAGGGGCGTCTAAAAACTTCTGCTTCAAACGATGATCGACGGGTTTGAGATTTTCAGATATCTCTTCTAGAAAGTGAAAATAGGATTTCTCGAGCCCTTTGTTCTCAGTGTTGCAGGTCATACGAATATACCGAATAGACCCTTCCTCGCTGAGAGCATCATTGAGCTCGCTCCAATCCAACAACCATTTTTCTAGTTGTATTACAGAGCCAAGCTTTCGTTGTTCTAACGAGTTAAAAAGCACCTCGATGTTCTTCCAGCAAGAATAGTCAAGCTGATCTGGAAGATACCTGCGTCGAAAAACATGGGGCAATTGACTCAAGAGATCCATAAAAGACTACCTCCACAATCAGACAATCCGATCTGCGCCCAGTCAGTCTCGCAGTAATACCAAAACTCTACAAGCTATAACTCCTTAGGAGCAAACTTAACCATTATCATCAACCATAACCTCTATCTTTAAGTTATCTAAGAGATTGATGAATCAAAATTCGACTCAGTAAGCCTTGAAATTAACTTTTGGACACACCAAGAAAAGCTAAAGAAATGAACCGATCTCACGAATAATCTTCAAGGTAGAATCCACTTCAATCAATCAAGTTGAGTTAACACGTATGGTTCCATTACCACTATCCTTGCCCCAATTACTTTTTCAGAGAATCTTCCCTACCCGCTAAACCCCTAATCAATATTAAACCGAACCCACATTTTTGGCTAAAGAACCCGTGACTTTTAAGATCAGCACCAATATTTTGGCAGCTTTCCATTCTCTACTATCCTTAAATAAATACTGTCTCTCATAGGCCGTATCTGACGCAGGCCCAGGGTAACCCTAAACTTCTCCAAGTGCAAACGTTTGGCACATTCTACAGAAATTCTACAACGGACGGGACAAGGGGTATCAAGTGTAAAGTTGTTGAGTTTAAGGACTACGAATGTAGAAGGTAAGTTTCGAGAATAATTTTGGCAGTAGGTTATGTCAGAAAAAAGGCTCCCGAGATCCCAACAGAAGGCTAGGAGAAAATTCAAAAAGAATACAGACTTTAGGGTTATCCTCAGAATTCAAGCAAACAATCGGTTAATTAAGATTCCCTTCAACTCTACAGGACAGTGCGGGTCAAAAGAGTCCAAAACTATCTAGAAATTCCATGGTGCAACTAGGATGTGAGGTTGATTAGCAGCCTAGCTTGGAAAAACTCACAGTCAACAGAAAATCTGGGATCACCTTGAAGTGGTGTCCACAGCAATAAGCTCCTTCCATTGGGTGACTATTTCATTGAAACTCTCTTAGCCAATGTACCAACGACAGCGACGGATTGCTCATTGATTTCCACTAAAGACTTGACATATATTGTGGCAGTGTGCGCTAAGCGCATCAAAAATTGTTGGCAACTCCTCCCAGCAACAGGATTCGGGTTAACGTTGACCGTCACAGATTTCCCCAATCAACACCCCGAGCCAACGAAAAGGTAATCTTAGCGGACCCCTTTCAGGTGACAGGCTCACCGATGCCAAGACTTTATTCTGGTCGATTTAGTCGTTCCATCCAGACCAATCATTTCCCAAAGACAATCAAAAGGGAGAGCCTGATGGCACAGTAATCAACTAAGGCTATGTGGGTTAAAAGAGTTCGGACTGTATCAATTTATCTACCTCAGCAGGTAACTCTGATTACCCTAAGATGACTATAAGTACTTGTCCCAATCTACTATCTTTGGAATTGAGAAAATAATCTCTCCCAAAAACTTGCAAATGATTGGAATAGGAGGAAATATTAGAACAGCTGATGCTCATGGTCTCTTATTAAATATTTAAATAATAGGATCTTTCTTATTTGAAGAAAAGTATTCCCCTACAAGTAAAGCTCTAAGCTGCCCGAGAATAGGTTTTTGATTTTTCAGAGGGAAATACTTCTTGGTCAAGAAGGTAATATAATGTCATGAATGATTTTAGTTCTTCAAACTCCATCGAAAACTTCCAGGAAAGATTTGACTTCATTCTTGATAATTTCTTCAGGGCGACAGGAAAACTATTAGCTAGCAAACCAGTGATTAGTTTCTACCAAAAACTTTGAGGCTGACGTCAGCCAACCACTCCACACCATAACTGCGGCCACGGGGGACCTATCAACATCGGCTGAGGAAAGGGTAGAGGAAAATTATGCAAGTAGCGCTTAGTTCTGACCATGCAGGCTTTGATCTCAAAGAACATTTGAAGGAGTTTCTCCAAGGCCAAGGTCATAAGATTACAGACCACGGCACCTACAACGGAACGCCAGTTGACTATCCTGACTTCGCCGAAAAGGTAGGTGTCGCTGTCCGAAAAGGTGAAGCTGATCGAGGTATTGTAATCTGTGGTAGCGGAGTGGGAGCTTCTGTTGCAGCCAATAAGTTACCAGGCATAAGAGCCGGACTTTGCCATGACACCTATTCCGCACACCAAGGAGTTGAGCATGACAATATTAATGTCCTGGTCCTAGGAGCTCGTATCATCGGCACTCTACTTGCTCGTGAACTAGTACAGGCCTATTTAGGAGCTCAGTTTACAGGAGAAGAACGACACCAACGGCGTTTGGGGAAAATCGCTTCTCTAGAGACCCGTTATTGTTAATCAGCTGGTCAGTTGGCCATATCTACTAGTACGACACTCCATCGCCAGTTCATCACCAAGGAGTCACCGTGACAAATCCACTCAAAGCTGTTCAGCGGTTTGGTCAATCCATTGATAAACTGCTGAGTACCTTAGACAAAAAATGTAACGGTATCAATACTGCAAGCCTGAACCCTCTTACTTTTAAGCTAAACAAAAAACTATGCCAGGAGGTGTCCCAAGCTATTGATGAATGGGTGATTGGTGACAAGGTTCGGCGTTTATGGAGACGTGATTCCAGCCTTTGGACCGGATCAGATGAAGGGAATTGGCTCGGATGGCTGTCTGTGACAGAAGAAGAATCAGTAAATAGCCAGGAAGTGTTCGACCTCGCCGAGGAAATCAAAAAAGAGAAATTCTCGCATGTCTTGCTTTTGGGTATGGGAGGCTCAAGCCTTTTTCCTGAAGTGCTGGAAAAAACCTTTGGTAAGTTCAAGGGATACCCGTCGCTGCATATTCTGGATTCAACTGACCCAAACCAAATCAAAAGTTTTGAATCCGTCATCGATCTTTCGAGGACACTCTTCATCGTTTCTAGTAAATCTGGGAATACGCTCGAACCCAAAATCCTCAAGCAATATTTCTTCAAGCTCCTCACACAGCTTTTAGGAAAGACCGCAGCCGGTAGGCATTTCATAGCCATCACCGACCCAGGCTCCATGATGGAGAAGGTAGCTGAGAATGACGGTTTCCGTTCCACTTTCTACGGAGACCCTACCATTGGGGGACGTTACTCTGCTTTATCCAACTTTGGCAAGGTGCCTGGAGTCTTGATGGGGTTGGATTTCCTAAAGTTCATTGATCGGGCGGAAGGTATGGTACATGCCTGCACATCATGTGTCCCAGCAGCACAGAATCCTGGCGTGATCTTGGGAACGATCCTGGGTGTTCTCGCCAAAAATGGCAAGGACAAAGTAACGATAATTACTTCCCCGGAGATCTCGGGCATCAGCAGCTGGCTGGCCCAGTTGCTCGCAGAATCCACTGGCAAGAAAGGAAAAGGGCTCATTCCCGTACACGGTGAGCCTATAGGATCCCCAACAGTCTACGGCACTGACCGTTTGTTCATTTATTTTCGACTCGAGTCCACCAAGGATCAGAACCAAGATCAAGCTGTCCGAGCCATCGAAAAAAGTGGGCAGCCAGTTGTTCTGATTTCAGTGGTTGACTTGTATGACCTAAGCCAAGAGTTTTTCCGATGGGAAATGGCAATAGCCGTGGCAGGATCAATTTTAGAGATTAATCCTTTCGATCAACCAGACGTCGAAGCCAGCAAGATTGCGACCCACAATTTAACAACCCAATACGAAAAGAACGGGAGCCTCCCAACTGAAACATCATTCTTTAAGCAAGGGAGGATTACTTTATTTGCCGACGAAGATAATCGAAGAGCTATAGAAAATACATCACAGTCTGACCAAACTCTTGAGAGTATTCTCAAAACTCATTTTGAAAGACTCAACCCAGGCGATTATTTTGCTATCTTGGCTTATCTCGAGATGAAGGCGTCTCACAAGGAACAGCTACAAGTTCTTCGGGGGGCCATCCGGGACAAACTACACAACGCCACTTGCCTAGGTTTTGGGCCTCGTTTTTTACACTCTACTG
>Ga0310345_10006060_pt1 | contig 10608 bp, 6 predicted proteins | sample HC15DNA20500_MG_FD_204667 | JGI IMG/M metagenome (GOLD analysis project Ga0310345, IMG submission 204667) | Marine microbial communities from station ALOHA, North Pacific Subtropical Gyre - HC15-DNA-20-500_MG | ecosystem: Environmental > Aquatic > Marine > Oceanic | place: Pacific Ocean: North... | reverse complement strand
CTGGCGGTGCCCTGGTCATTGTCGGCGATCACGGTGCGGATCACCCTGGCGATCGCCTCGCTCGACTCCCAGGGCGTGCGGTCGTAGTAGGGGCCGCTGGTGTCGGGCCGTGTTCCCCACCAGTCGCCGGTGTAGTCGCCCTCGCGGTGGTACAGCCGGACCAGCGTGGTCAGGGTCGCCTGCCGCCGTGTGTCGTCTCGCTGGGTGCTCAACTTCGCGATCAGTCCGTCGACCGCTTTCCGGCCGTGAATCGACTTCAGTGCCCACTGGGCTCCGTCGTGGTCGGGGCCGTCGAGTCCCTTCAGCAACACGTCGACGTTGCCGACGGCGACCAGGGCCCGGACGGCCAGATGAGGAATCACGCGGTCGGGGTCGGGCTGCTTGTGGAGGGTGGCGGTGACGGCCGGCGGCTTGGCCGCCCGCCGGGTCAACGGCAGGATGGCCGAGGCGGTCTCGGGACGGGCCAGCCGTCCCAGGCTGATCAGGGCCTGGGCACGAACTCGAGGATTGGGATCCTTCAGCCCGGCCAGCACCGGCCCGGTGGGGACCGATTTCAGCCGTCCCCGGCGGTCGGTCAGCATTCTCAACGCGAACTCGCGGACACCCTCGAGTGACACAAGTTGCAGCAGTCGCGAAACGACGCTCTTGTCGTCGAATTGTCCCAGCGTAAACACCGCTGCGGCCCTCGAGTGGGCCATCGCCGTGGTGTCGGCTGCCAGCCGGGCCACTCGCTCGATCCGGCCCTCGCCGGCTCCGCGTCGCAGCAGCTCCAGTTGACTGTGCATCCTGTAGACGGCACTGGGGGAGGCGAGGTGCCCGACCAGTTGCTCGTCGGTCTCTTCGGAGAGGACCGGGAACGGCTTGGGGACGAAGCCCGTGGGGGTGACCTGCGCGACGAATCCCACGTTGGGGCCCGAGAAGTTGAACTTGCCGTTTTTCCAGCTGGCCACGTACATCCGTCCGCTGCCGTCGACATCCATGTCGGTGGGGCGGGGCACCTTCAGGAAGACCTCCTGGTGCGTCTTGAAGGTGGCCTGGGCCCGGGGGAGATTGTGCAGGTAGACCACACTGCGGCCCCAGTCGCAGGTGTACAGCGTGTTGCCGTACCGCCCGGGCCACCGCAGGTCGTGCACGAACATGCTCCCGCAGCCACTGCCGCCGCCGTAGTCGGCCAGCGGCGGCATGATCTCGTCGGGGAAGTTCAGGTACAGCGACGGGTAACCGTAGTGGCCCGACTGGTGCAGGTGGCTGAGCCGGATGTCCCATCCCCCCCCGTCGTTGGTGTTGTCGCGTGTGAAGAGATTCATGAACGGGTCGACCGATACGTCGACGATGTTCCTCAGTCCCCAGGAGTGGACTTCCATTTCGCTGCCGTCGGGGCGGATCCTCAGGACCCCGCCGCCGCGGCGGGTCATCTGCCGTCCGTCGGCGGCCGTCGCCTTGACGAAACCGAAGTCGCCGACGGCGATGTAGAGCCAGCCGTCGATGCCCATGCGAATGCCGTTGGTGGTGTGGTCGGCTCCCCGCATGTGCAGCTGGTTGGTGGTGATGCCCTTGATCAGGACCTGCTGCCGATCGGCGGTGCCATCGTGGTCCTCGTCATGAAACACGCTCAGCAGCGGTGGGTGCAGCACCCACAACTTGTGGTTGTCGAAGAACAACCCGCGGGGGTGGTCCATCTTGGCGAACTGGTTGATCTGGTCGGCGGTGCCGTCGCCGTCGGTGTCTCGCAGCCGCAGCACGTAACCCTGGTCGGGTTTCTTGCCCAGCGACCCCTGCTTGTCGACTCCGACGAACACCGTGCCGTCGGCCGCTGCGGCCAGGCAGACCGGGTAGTTCACCTGCGGCGGCTTGGCAAACAGGGTGACGTCGACGTCATCGGGCGCGGTGACGTCGGCCAGCGACGAATTGGGTTGTGTCAGCGCCGTGGGCAACGGCGGCAACTTCTCGGTGCCGGCCTCGAATTCCCAGAAGCTGGCCCACATGCCGTTACTGGAGCCCAGGAAGCGGACCCGAAGGAACCGGGTCCCGGGGGCGTCGACGGTGTGCGAGACGATCCGCTGGACCTTCTTGTTCTTTGCCCGGCCAACGATCGTCCGCCACTTGGTGCCATCGGCCGAACTCTGGACCTGGTATCGGTAGGCCGTGCCGGGTTTCTCCCAGTGGATCCGCAGCGACTTGATGTGTTCGACCTTGACCAGTTCGACCTGCCAGGTCTGCCCGGCACTGCCATTGGCCGCGCACCAGCGGGTGCGGGGGTCGCCGTCGATAGCGTGACGGGCGAAGTTGTTCTTGGCCTTTTCTTCGCTGCTGGCTTTGGCCGCGCGTCCGAACGCGACGTTGCCTTCACCGCAGCACTTGGTGACGACGGTCTTGGCTCCGGGGGCACCGGCAGTCGGTGCGACGGCCAGCGCGGCGATCGTGTCGTTGGTCTTCTTGTCGGTCGCCCGGAAATCCTTCTGTGGATCCCGGCCGCAGGCCCACAGCAGGCCACGGGTCAGCATGTCGAGGTAGGTCGGTTCGACCATCGTCTCGTTGTGGTGTCCGATGGTGGTCGCAAAGACCCGGGCGTCGTGATAGCGGTTGGTCCAGACACAGATCTGGGGCTTGCCGTCGCCGCGTCGCTTGGCATGGGCCAGCGGCGTGGCGGTGTCGAAGAGCTTGATGCTGTGGTACAGCTCGCCCTTGGGCGTGTTCCACGCCTTGCCCAGCCCGCGGGTGATCGGATGATCGGCGATCAGCGGTTCGACCGTGAAGGCGTACCTCGGGCCGTGACCGGGGGACTGCATGCCGCAGAAGCGGAACCAGCCGTCGGTGCCGGTGCGGTAGCAGTGCATGGCGCAGTGGATCAGCACCGCGGGGGTTCCCTGGCGATGCGGGGCCAGCACCCGCTCGAGCCACTCGACGTCTCTCACGTTGGCGAAACACTCGTTGTGCACGACCACGTCGAATCCGTCGGCCCAGTTTCGGTCCCGGTAGAGCGGAATCTTTGCGTTGGTGCTGGTGCCGCCCTGGTGAGCGACGGTCCAGACGACGTGGGCGCGGGCCGAGATGCCCCGGGTGATGATCTGCTTCTGCCTCGCGTAATCGTGGCAACAGCCGCCGGTGATCAGCAACGCCTTGATCGGCCGGTTCGACGCCTTGGGCTTGGCCGACTTCTCGGCGGCCGGCACTCCGGGAGCACCAAGCAGCAGGGCCAATCCAACCGGTACCAGTGACTTCATCATCAGCAACCTCGTCATCGAGACGGAAGAGACTCGCTGTTGGGGACAACGGTCGATTATCGACGGACCGTGGCGAGAACGGAAGCGGTCAGAAGCCGGATTCAGCCCGTGGCGACCAGCGGCGAATCGACCAGCAGCGTGACGCCCAGGAAGATCAGCAATGCCAGGTGTTCCTTGGCGTGCAGATCCGACTCGTGGGCCGGCAGATCGCGGTGCCAGACGAACTCGTCCAGCCCGCCGGAGACAAGGAAGGCGACCAGGCTGCCCAGCATCACCAACTGGTTGGCCATCACGGCAGCGGCAAACACCAGGGCCAGCGACAGACCGATCGCGACGTGGATGACGTGTTCGGCCAGGCTGACCCGGCGTCCGCGGAAGTGGAAGATGCCGTCGAGCGTGGCGTAATACAGGAACGGCAGAAACGCGACGATGATGATGATCTCACGCATGCTCGCCCGCTCTCGGGTCACTTGTCCAGGTCATCCTCTTGGTCCGAATCCGTCTGAATCAGTCGTCGCCCGATCCAGAGCATGATCACTCCGAAGGCGAAGTCCGAGAGGCTGCCCAGTCTCATTACCCACCCGGGCAGCGACGCAATCCAGCCGGTCACGTTCGTCACGAGGGCAGGGATCCAGAGCATGGCCAGCGATGTGACCGCGGTCAGCCAGGCCACTGCTCGCACGAACCGCTGGTCGAGCGACCGGCCGGGCGCCGGCTGCATCAGCACCAGAACTCCTATCACCAACCAGGCGACTGCAACCGCGTGAATCAGTGGGGCCTGCCCGAGTAGGTCCGTCAGTGCTTCACCATAACCGGCCGGGTTGACGACACCCACCGGGGCGATGGCCACCAGCATCGTGCCGATAGCGATAGCGAAGGTCGAGCCCTTCATGACGGATCCCTTGTCGCCGGAGGCCGTAAGGAAGTCCACTCGGAGGGATTCGAATCCCGGATCAGCACGGACCTGCGATAGCCTGAAAACGCCGACTCGGAGGGTACAGCAAACCCCGAGAAAACTCGACCAGAGTGAGGTTCGGGTCACACCTGTCCGTTGACCGCCGGATTCGAACCACGCCGCTGGGTGTCGGGCGGTGGGGACCAGAGCGATGAGGGCTGCCTGGTCGTCCTCGTCGTCCTCGTCGTCCTCGTCGATCAACTGCTTGGCCGGCTCGACGGCTCGGGGTCACCGAGAGTTCCGAGTGCATCCGTGGCGATTCGCCAGGGCGATCTGTGTACGCTGAAACAGCTCGGAGCCCTTGGCAACGAGTTGAACGATCACACCTTCACGTGCCTGCACTAACCATCGGCTCGACTGGTCCTGCCAGGCATCTACAAGGAGACCAGCGATGAAGACGTTGGGTGCATTCCTTTCGGCATTCACATTCCTCGCCGTGGCAATTGTCGTTTCAGCACCGGCAGAGGAGGCTCGAAAGCTGAAGGTGCACAGAAAACCACGGTTGGAGACGGGGACGATGGGTGGGGTGGACAATCCCACCAAGGACCAGCTGCTGAAAATGCACAAGAGCCAGTACATTTTTCATGCCCGTGGAGGAAAGCTGACCAGGGTCCCGGTGAAGAAAACCTGGTTGCCGAGCGACCCGGGTGACATGAGCCACCAGGAGATCATGGGGCGGCTGGTGATGGCCGATGACGGCACGGTTTACGTGATGGGGCGAAGCAAGGTCTGCAAGTCCACAAACGGCGGACGCACATGGACTTCCTATCGACATGATGGGAATCGAGGCCGGCTGGCCGGCAAGTGGGGAGCCTACCCGGATCATGTGCCGCTGTTTGTGCAGGTGCTCAAGGATGGGACATTGATCGGGGTGGGAATCCCGCATGCGAAGAGGGGTGAGCAGTACTGGACCAGGCCGGCAGTCGTTTGGGCTTCATCCAACGGGGGCAGGAACTGGCGGAAAATCGCCCGCATCGAGCGGCCGACAAAATTCAACGGCATCGAGTACGAATGGTGGTACGCGTCTTATGCGATGCACCGCTTGCCGGACGGCACGCTGCTCTGGCCCGTCCAGCTCAGCAACACCGTCAAGACCGCCCCCCCGTATATCAAGGTCCTGGTCATCTTCCGCAGCTCAGACGGCGGCAAGACCTGGCAGGGCCCCAGTCCCTTCGTCGATTGGGGTAGTGAAGGCGGCATGACCCGTACGGCCTCCGGAAAATTGTTGGCAACCGTGCGCTATCAACGCCGACAACTCTCCACGGATCCGCCCGGCCTCCTCGAGCATCTTGGCAGCAGAAAAACGCAGGCCTACAAGCATGTTTTCCTGATCGAGTCTGCGGATGAGGGCAAGACCTGGTCCAACTTCCGGTTGGTGATGAGCGTTCATGGCCAGTGCTACGGGTTTCCCGCAGCCCTGCCCGACGGGGGGGTGGTGCTGGTTCACACAACTCCTTACGGTCCGGGCCCGCGCGGCAGCCGGGCGATGATCAGCCACGATGAGGGGAAGACGTGGGAAGACGAGGCGTACTACCTGACGTTCAGTGAACCGAGCGGATACAACCAGAGCGTGGTGCTGAAAGACGGCACCATTTTGACCGTCGCATCCCGTCACGACTTCATCGCCCCGTGGGGAAAGAAAACCGAGACGGCGGTCGCGATCCGCTGGAAGCCGGTCGGGCGGAAGTCGGCCAATCGGTGACTTTCCGACCAGGCCGTTGCCGTGGCGAAAGAAAGAGCGGAAGTACACCCGGAGGGATTCGAACCCCCAACCCTCGGTTCCGAAGACCGATGCTCTATCCAGTTGAGCTACGGGTGCAGGTGTCGGTGTAGCGATTATTGCGGACCGGTATCGTTTTGACCATCAGGCGACAGTCCACGGGCCGGGGATTCCCTTCGCTTCGGCGACCGCCTGGAGAGATTCGACCTGGTCGACGTGCATCGGCAGCCCGTCCTGTCGCCAGGCCCGTTCGCGTTCGGCCTCGAGATCGCCCGGCAGGCAGACGCGATCGAATCCCTCGGCCGGATCCAGTTCCCGAATCTCGCTGACCGTCGCCTCGATCTGGTCGTAGAAATCGTCGGGATCGACAAACGCGTTGATGTCGATCGCGTACAGGAAGTGCTCGGACCCGTCGGCGGCGACCTCCCAGGTCTTCTTCAGCGGCATCCGTGCACCGACGAGCGGTCCACAGAGGACCGAGCTGAAAAACGCCAGCCCGTAGCCCCGCGGCCCGGCCGCCGGCAGCAGGGTCTTGGCGTCCTCGACATCGGTCGTGGGGTTTCCCTCGGCATCGACCGCCCAGCCCTCGGGGATCGGTTGCCCGTACATCCCCATCGAGTGGACCTTTCCCCAACTGGAAACGGCGCAGGCCATGTCGAGCACCACCGGGTGACCGTCGCGGGTCGGAGCGGCCCAGGCCAGGGCGTTGTTGGCCACCGCCGGGCCACGGCTGCCGTAGGCGGTCACCGTCGCCGGGCCGGTGCTGGTTGTGGCGTAGCCGATCATCCCTTCGGCCGCGGCCATCATCGCATAGACCTGGGCGGCCCCGAAGTGCTGGCTGGCCCTCACCGCTACGGTTCCCGTGCCGACCTCTCTGGCCTTGGCGATGGCCATCTGCATCGCGTGGGTGGCCGCGACGTGGCCCAGGCCCTTGCCGCCGTTGAGCACCGCCATCGCCGGAGTGTCTCGCTCGGTCAGGATCGTGGCCCGGGGATCGATGCCCCCCGCCTGCATCTGCTCGAGATAGCGGGGCAGGGCACGGGTGCCATGAGACGGGATGCCTCGCAGGTCGGCTTCGATCAAGCGATCGGCGCCGGCCGCCGCCTCGACCGGGAACATCGCCTCGTGGCACAGCACGTCGATCACCCACTGCCGCAGGGGCTCGACCGGCACTCTCTGTTCCTGTCCTTCGTCAAGTGGGTAGCCGGGGATGATCGCCATGGGAGAGCTTTCGCGAATCGGGAAATCTGTGACCTTGTTGTCGTCGGGCGTGAAGCCGACCATCTTCTCGACTCAGTCGGACCTCAGCAACCCGGGCCGAGTTGCCGAGAGAAACCCGATCGAGTGCTCGGTGTGGCCGTCCAGCGCCAGGTCGGCCAGGATGCTGCCGATGATCGGGGTGAACTTGAAGCCGTGACCCGAGAAGCCGCAGGCGATCGCCACCCCGGAGTGCTCGGGATGATGGTCGACGATGAAGTCCAGGTCGGGCGTGCGGGTGTAGAGGCAGACGGTGTGACGGACCGGTTCGGTCGAGAGGCCCGGCATGTAAGCTTCGAGATACTCTGCCAACGGGGGCAGATCGACGGAGAGGACATCACGCTCGACGGTCAGAGGATCGGAGATGTTGACTCCGGCGGTGTGCTCGGCCACCTTCACCGTCTCTCCGTCGAGCGATGGGAACCCGTAGAACTCGCCGCCGGGTGTTTCCAGGAAGAACACGCCGGCTCCATTCGACCGGTTGTACTGGTCGGTCGAGGTCGGGAACCAGAACAGCGGCTTGCGGACGATTTCCCACGAGACCGGCAATCCCGGCAGCAGGCCGGGGACCCACGCGCCGGGGGCCACGATCAGCGAGCCGGCCTGGTAGCGATCGCGGTCGGTGACCACCTCGATGGAATCGCCCCGGGATGTCCACTCGATGACCGTCTCGTCTGTCTGCAGCACCGCTCCACGACCGACGGCCCGTCCGATGTGCGCGGCGACGGCGTCCTCGACGAACAGGTATCCCCCGGCCTGCTCCCACACCGCCTCGAATTCGTCGGGAATGGCAAAGCCGGGGAAGTCGGTGGCCAGGAGTTGGGGCGAGACGTCCTGGAGATCGAGCCCGTGCAATGCCGCGGCCTGGCGGGTTCCGGAAACGGCCGGTCCATCGGGGTGACCGGCCAGCAGCAGCCCGCAGCGGTCAATCAACGGTTGGCCACTGTCGGCTGCCAGTTGGTCCCACAGCCGGTACGCGTCGATCGCCAACGGGACGTAGTCGGAGTGCTCGAAGTACGCCTGCCGGATGACGCGGGTGTGGCCGTGTGAACTGCCGCGGTCATGGGCGATGCCGAACCGCTCGATGCCCAGCACGCTTGCCCCGCGGGAGGCGACGTGGTCCAGGGCGGCACTGCCGAAGCCGCCGACTCCGATCACCACGCAGTCAAATTGCGTGCTCACTTGCCCGCTGCCAGGTTGACCCGGACCAGTTCCTTGTCGTTGCGGGCAAAGACACTCTTGAGCGCAAAGGCCGGGTGCGACCAGATGGTCATCCGCCGTCGGACTTTTCGGGTCGGTTCGACCAGCTTTGCCCGGCTGATCTCCTGGTACCCCTTCGGCGAGAGCTTGGCGATGATCAGGTCGCCCTGCTCGTTGTGGATGAACTGGCGATCCCCGTGTGTCACCATGAACGCGTTCCACCAGCGGTCTTTGCCGGTCGGCTTGATCGACTCCCAGATCCGCTTGCCGTTGCTGGCATCCAGGCACCGCAACTGGCCGTAGCTACAGACACCGTAGATGTGGCTGCCGTTGAAGATCGGGGTCGCCATGATCGAGTGCAGCCCGTCGGTCTTGATCTCGCTGTCGCTTTTCCCCTTCCAGGCCACCTTCGCCTTGCGGCCGTCGGAGGAGACCTCGATCATCATCGGCCCGTTGTAGAACGCCGTCACGAACAACCGGTTGCCGGCCTGGCGGGGGGTCGAGATGGTCAGCCCGACACGAACCGCGAACGGGACCTGCCAGATCAGCTTGCCGTTTGTCGGATCGAGGCTGCTGATGGCGGTCGGATGCCAGACGATCAGTTGCCGGGTCTTGCCGAAGGTCATGATCACCGGCGGGCAGTAGCCGATCATCTCGTCCTCGAGGCTCCGCCACAGTTCCTTGCCGGTCAGCTTGTCGAAACTGACCACCAGCGAACCGTCGGTGCCGCCGACCAGCGTGATCAACTGCTGCCCATCGATCAGCGGTGAGGCGACCATGCCCCAGATCGGCAGCTTGGTGCCGTAGTCGGCGACGAAGTTCTTCTTCCAGATCACCGATCCGTCACTGACTTTCATGCAGAACATGTCGCCCATCGCGCCGATGGTGTAGACACGGTCCTGCTCGATGACCGGGGTCATCCGTGGGCCGGCCGGATAGCTGATGCTGTAGCGGACCGGGTAGGTGCGGGTCCACAGGATCTTGCCGGTTTCGGCGTTGAGCGAGTGAATCCGTTCGATCCGTTTCTCGCGGATGAAGTCGGTGATGTAGACGCGTCCGTCGGCGACGGCCGGACCCGAGTAGCCTTCGCCAATTGGCGTCGACCAGACCCGGGGCAGCAGCCCCTTGGTGGGCAGCGTCTTGACGATGCCCGTTTCTCGCCAGACCAGGTCTCGCTTCGGGCCGCCCCATTGGGGCCAGTCGTCGGCGGTTGCCGGTGAGACGGTGGCGAGCCAAACGACGGCGGAAGCGAGCACGACAGTCAACGGTTGGACGAAGCCGGTCATCGAAAGAGCTCCTGGATTCGGGTGAGCCGCCATTCTGTCACCCCGACGGTTGATTGGCCACCGGAGCGGCACTCGATGGCGGACCGGACCGGCCGAGATGTATACTCGGAATCCCGCCCGTGACAGTCGGCGGGCCGAGTGGTTTTCGAGAGCCGAGACGAACAGGCGAGAGGGGTTGGAGCCGTGAAATCGATGGTCCGGTTGTTGGTGTTGGTGTTGGTTGCCCTGCTGGTTGTCACGTCGGAGGCCGGTGCCGCCGACAAGCCGGATGCTGCCAAGAAGGCGGGGGCGGCACTGGAAGCCCGTCACCTGGGGCACATTCAGCGGGTGACCTTCGGGTTGCCGCGGGCCGGTGAAGGGTACTTTTCGCCCGACGGCAAGTGGGTCGTCTACCAGGCCTACCCGGTCGGTTATCCCTTCTACCAGATCTACGTGCAGAAGCTGGGCGAGAAGACGACCCGGCGGGTCAGTCCCGGTCGCGGTCGCACGACCTGCAGTTTCTTCACCATCGACGGCAAGAAGATCCTGTTCGCCTCCAGCCACACCGACCCGCAGATCGAGCAGACCGAGAACCAGGCCCGGGAACTGGCGGCCAAGGGTGGTCGTCGTCGCTACCAGTGGGACTTCGACAAGCACATGGACATCTACGTCTGTGATTTCAACGGCACCGGGCTGAAGCGGCTGACCAACACGCCCGGCTACGATGCCGAGGGGTCGTATTCGGCCGACGGCAAGCAGATCGTCTTCACTTCCAGTCGCGACGGTGATGCCGATCTCTACATCATGGACGCCGACGGCAAGAACGTTCGTCAACTGGTCAACAACCCCGGCTACGACGGTGGCCCGTTCTTTTCGCCCGATGGCAACTGGGTGATCTACCGCAGCGATCGGCAGAAGGAGCACATGCTGCAGATCTTCGCCGTCAGCGTCGACGGCAAGCACGACATCCAGTTGACCAACAACCTG
>Ga0310345_10006059_pt1 | contig 10610 bp, 7 predicted proteins | sample HC15DNA20500_MG_FD_204667 | JGI IMG/M metagenome (GOLD analysis project Ga0310345, IMG submission 204667) | Marine microbial communities from station ALOHA, North Pacific Subtropical Gyre - HC15-DNA-20-500_MG | ecosystem: Environmental > Aquatic > Marine > Oceanic | place: Pacific Ocean: North... | reverse complement strand
CGTCGACCGGCACGACACGGTCGGCGAGGACCTCGTCAACCACTGCGTCAACGACATCGCCGTCTGCGGCGCGCGGCCGCTCTTCTTCCTCGACTACTTCGCCGCCGGCCAGCTCCGGCCCGACGTGGTGGAGGCCGTCGTGAAAGGGTTCGCGAAGGCGTGCACCGAGAACGGGTGCGCGCTCATCGGCGGGGAGACGGCCGAGATGCCGGACCTCTACGCCCGCGGCGAGTACGACCTCGCCGGGACGATCGTCGGCGTCGTCGAGCGCGACGCGATTGTCGATGGGTCGCAGATCGAGGAGGGCGACCTGCTGCTCGGGCTGCCGTCGACCGGGCTCCACACGAACGGCTACACGCTCGCGCGGAAGGTCCTGTTCGGCCGGTTCGTGGCCGGCGATACGCCCGACGCGCTGAGGGGCGAGACCGTCGGCGACGCGCTCCTCCGCGTCCACAAGAGCTACCTCGACGCGATCCAGGCCCTGGTCTCTGAGGGCCTCGCACACGGGTTCGCGCACGTGACCGGCGGCGGCCTCGTCGGCAACACGTCGCGGATCCTCCCCGACGGCCTCGGGCTCGACGTGGCGTGGGACGCCTGGGCGCGCCCGCCGCTCTTCCGCCTGATCCAGGAGGTCGGCGACGTGCCCGAGGACGACATGCGGCGGACGTTCAACCTGGGCGTCGGGCTCGTGGTGGTGATCCCCGAGGCCTCGCGCGAGCGGGCGCTCACGGTGCTGGGCGCGCTCGGTGAGCCGGCGTTCGAGGTCGGCCGCGTCGTTCGGGAGGGGTAGGAAGGGGTACCCGCTCCGAACCTGAGACCGACGACCCACGTCCCACGACCCATGAGCACTCGCATCGCCGTCTTCGGCGCCGGGAGCTGGGGCACGGCCCTCGCCGTCAGCCTCGCCCGTGGCGGTCACCCCGTGGCCCTCTGGGCGCGCCGGGAGGAGGCCGCCGCCGCCATCCGCGACACGCGCCGGAACGCCCCCTATCTCCCCGAGGCCGAGGTCCCCGCGGCCGTCGCCGTCACCTCCGACCTCGCCGCCGCCGTCGACGGGGCCGACGTGTGGCTCGTGGCCGTGCCCAGCCAGTCGGTCCGCGACGTGATGGGGCCCCTCGCGGAGCGCGTGAGCGCGGAGCTCACGGTCGTGTCCGTCGCCAAGGGGATCGAGACCGGGACGCTCCTCACGACCAGCGGCGTGCTCCGCGAGGTCCTGCCCGCCGCCGACCCCGATCGCGTCGGCGTGCTGTACGGGCCGAGCCACGCCGAGGAGGTGGCCCTCGGGAAGCCGACGAGCGTTGTCGCTGCGTTTCCCGATCAGCGCGTCGCGTCCGGTGTCCAAGAGCTGTTTATGCGGCCGGCCCTCCGGGTCTACACGAACACCGATCTCGTCGGTGTCGAGGTCGGCGGGTCGGTCAAGAACGTGATGGCCGTCGCGGCGGGGATGGCCGACGGGCTCGGGCTGGGCGACAACGCGAAGGCCGCGCTCGTGACGCGCGGGCTCGCCGAGATCACCCGCCTCGGCCTCGCCCTCGGCGCCGACGCCCACACGTTCGCCGGGCTCGCCGGCCTGGGCGACCTCGTGGTCACGTGCTTTAGCCAGCACAGCCGCAACCGGGCCTTCGGCGAACGCGTCGGCCGCGGCGAGACGCGGTCCGAGGCGCTCGGCCACTCGACGATGGTCGTCGAGGGCGTCCGGACGACCCAGTCGGTCCGGGCGCTCGCCGAGCGGACCGGCATCGAGATGCCGATCACCGAGGCCGTCTACGCCATCCTGTTCGACGGGCTCGACCCGGCCGCGGCCGTCGGCCAACTCATGGAGCGCGACCCGAAGCTGGAGGTGGCCCACTTCGACACGCCCGCCTTCGACGGCACCGAGGCGTAACGGGTGACGAGGAAAGGGTGGTGGGTGATGAGTCCATCGCTCGAACCGCCTCGTCCCCTTCACTCTTTCCCCTTCGCCCCTCGTCCCATGACCCACGACGACGTCAAACGGCTCGCGGCGATGGGCGAGGGGAAGTACCTCGAGTTCAAGAACCGCGTCCCGAAGGCGGAGCGGATCGCCCGCGAGGTCATCGCCCTCGCCAACACAGACGGTGGGAAGGTCCTCGTCGGTGTCGATGACGACGGGACGGTGCTGGGGGTGAAGGACGCCCAGGAGGAGTTCTACGCGCTCCAGACCGCGCTCGACGATCGGATCCTGCCGCCCGTCGACCTCGGGTTCGAACCCGTCCGCATCAGCCGGACCCGCGAGGTCCTCGTCGTCCACGTGCCGGCCTCGGGCGACCGCCCGCACGTCCTGAGGCCGGACCGGCGGCCCGACGGGTCGCTCCCCAAGCAGCGCGCGTTCGTCCGCGTCGACGACCAGTCGGTCGAGGCGAGCCGCGAGGCGGTCGCCCTCATGAAGGCCGAGCGCCGCGGCGAGGCCGTGACGTTCACGTTCGGGGACGCCGAGCGGAAGCTGCTCCAGTACCTCGAGCGCCACGAGCGGATCACCGTCCGCGAGTACGCCCGGATGAACCGGCTCCCGCCGTGGAAGGCGTCGAAGGCGCTCGTGACGCTGGCGCGGGCCGGCATCGTGGCGCTCCACCCGCGCGAGGGCGGCGACGACTACTTTACGGCGGCGCTCACGGGCGCGTAGGGGCGGGGCCCGTCCCCGCTGGGTTAGCAGCCTGACGTCTCGTGCCGGGCGACCCGACGAAGAAGTGCTCCGGGGGCGGCCTCGCTCGACAGGTAGAGCGAGGCCACCGTGAGGTTGTAGTGCCACGACTCGTCGAGGACGAGGTCGAGGCGGCCGTCGGCGTCGAGGTCGCCGGCCCAGAGGAGGCGGGGGTGGCCGCCGTCCCGGTTCGGAACGACGGTCACCGGCTGGGTCGCTCCTCCGGGGGCGCTCAGGGAGATCCGCCACTGGCGGACGACGCCTCCGGCGCTCGAGTCGGCGGCGACCGTCAGCGTGTACACCGCGCCGTCGAGTGGGAGGTCGTGCGCGCCGAGCTCCTGGAGGTACGTCGTGTCGCTGGCCGCGGCGACCGGGACCGGTCCCGCCGGGAGCGGCCCGGCCTCTCGGCGGACGAACAGCGTCGCGGGGTCTTCGACTCCCCCCGAGGCGTGGACGACGGAGGCCGGCGTCGTCACGCGGCGCCCCGTAAACGGTCCGTCGGCGGGGTCGACGACTTCGTCCCGTGCCACCTCGACCCGGAGCCGGACCGATTCGAGAGCGGCCCCGGAGGGCGAGGAGACGATGGCCTGCCAGCGCTCACCGTCGCGGGCGGGTACCTCGTCCCCGTGAAACACCCCGAGGCCGTGGAACACCGCGTACCCCCCGAGCACGGCCGTATCCGGTTCCGCGCCGAGCGCGGACGGCCGCGCCGTCCCGGGTGGATGCGTGCCCGAGTCTTGCGGGGGCCCCTGGGAGGCGTTCGTGCGCGGCTCGAGCCGTTCGGTGTCGGGGGCCGGCGAGGAGGGCGCGTTGGTCGGGAGGGGGCAGCCGGCGACCGCCGCCAGCGCACCGAGGCCGAGGAGGTGATGGCGCATGGCGAATCGGGCGGAGAGGTGTGACGCGGGGTGTCAGGGGCCGACGCTACTTTATCGGCCGTCCCCCCTGAGTTCCAAAAGATGCCCGTCGTCGACACGATCCCGCTCCACGAGACGGCCCGCGAGCGGTACCTCACCTACGCCCTCTCCGTCATCACCAGCCGGGCGCTGCCGGACGTCCGCGACGGCCTCAAGCCGGTCCAGCGGCGGATCCTGTACGCCATGTATACGAACCTCCGGCTCGGGCCGGAGTCGCGGCACCGCAAGAGCGCGACCATCGTCGGCGAGACGATGGGCAAGTACCACCCCCACGGCGACACGGCCATCTACGACGCGATGGTCCGGATGGCGCAGGACTGGTCGCTCCGCGCGCCGCTCGTCGACGGGCAGGGCAACTTCGGGAGCCTCGACGGCGACAGCCCCGCGGCCATGCGCTACACGGAGGCCCGCCTCCGCGCGCTCGGCGCCGAGCTCCTCCGCGAGATCAAGCAGGACACGGTCGCCTTCCGGCCGACCTACGACGGCCAGCTGTTCGAGCCGGTCGTGCTGCCGTCGCCGGTCCCCAACTTCCTCATCAACGGGGCGACCGGCATCGCGGTCGGGATGGCGACGAACGTGCCGCCGCACAACCTCGGCGAGGTCGTCGACGCGTGCCTCGCGCTCATCAAGAGCCCGAACGCCCGCCTCGACACGCTGCTGAACCACGTCCAGGGGCCCGACTTCCCGACGGGCGGGCGGATCCTCAACACGCCCGAGGAGATCGCCACGATCTACGAGTCCGGCGAGGGGGCCATCGACCTCCGCGGCGAGTACGAGACCGAGGGCAAGACGACGGCCGTCATCACGTCGATCCCGTACGCCGTCACGAAGGCCGACCTGATCGAGAAGATCGCCGACCACATCCGGCTGGGGAAGGTGCCCCAGATCGTCGACGTGCGCGACGAGTCGACGGAGGACGTCCGGATCGTGCTCGAACTCAAGCGCGGGTCGAGCGCCGAGGCGGCCATGGCGTACCTCTTCAAGCACACGCCGCTCCAGAGCCGCTTCCACGTCAACCTCACGGCGCTCGTCCCGACCGACAACCCGGAGGTCGCGGCGCCGCAGAAGGTGGACCTCCGGACGGCGCTCCGGCACTTTCTCGACTTCCGCCTCGAGGTCGTCACGCGGCGCCTCGAGCACGAGCTCCGCGCGCTCGAGAAGCGGATCCACATCCTCAAGGGCTTCGCCATCATCTTCGACGCGCTCGACGAGGCGATCAAGCTGATCCGCTCGTCGAAGAACAAGGCCGATGCGAACGGCCGCCTCCGCCACCGCTTCGGCCTCGACGAGGAGCAGGCCGACGCCGTCCTCGAGATCAAGCTCTACCGGCTCGCCCGGATGGAGATCGACGCGATCCTCGAGGAGCTCGCCGCCAAAGAGAAGCGGGCCAAGGAGATCCGCCAACTCCTCAAAAGCGAAGAGGGCCGCTGGAAGATCGTCCGGACCGAGCTCCGCGAGATCAAGAAGCGCTACGCCGACGACCGGCGGACCAAGATCTCGGGGCCGGACGCCGTGGTCGAGTACGCGGCCGAGGACTACATCATCAAGGAGGACGTCTACGTCATCGTGACGAAGGACGGCTGGGTCAAGCGCCAGCGCTCCTACACCGACCTCGACGCGATCCGCGTACGCGAGGGCGACCGCGTGCTCTACGCCCTCGCGGCCTCGACGCGCGCTACGATCGGGTTCTTCTCGTCGGCCGGCCGGTGCTACACGATCCGCGTCGACGACCTCCCGCAGACGACGGGCTACGGCGACCCAGTCCAGAAGTACTTCGACTTCGCGGACCGTGAGACGGTCGTGGGCGTCGCGAGCTTCGACGCCCGCGTGATGCCGGTCGGGGTGCCCGAGGTCAACGGGGTCCCGCAGCCGGAGCTGTTCCAAGGGGACGGCGCGCCGCCCGCTAGCGACGTGACGGTCGGGCCGTACCTCGTGGCCGTCTCGACGGACGGGTTGGCGGTCCGGCTCGAGACCGAGTCGTTCGTGGACCCGTCGAACAAGAACGGCCGCGTGGTCATGCGGCTGGCGGCGGGCCAGCGCGTCGTGAACGCCGAGGTCTGTTCGGGCTCCGAGAACGTGTGCCTCGCCTCGAAGCAGGGCCGCGCGCTGATCTTCCCGGTCCCGCAGGTCCCCGTGTTCAAGAGCGCGGCGAAGGGCGTCATCGCGATGCGCCTGGAGGCCCGGGACGACCGCGTCCTCGGCATGGCCGTCTCGGACGCCGCCCGCCGCGGGCTGGAGGTCGAGACGAGCCGCGGTCGCGAGGAGACCGTCCGGACGACGAAGTTCGAGGTGACCAACCGGGGCAACAAGGGCGCGACGATCATCAGCCGGGGCACGCTCAAGGCGGCCACGCCGGACCCCGTCGAGCTCCACCTGCCCGGCCGCGAGTCCTGACGCCGCCTCCCGCCTCGGTGGCGACGCCGAGGCGGGCCGGGTCAGCGGTCGAGCGCCGATCGGACCCGAGTCAGGAGCGCTTCGAAGCGGGGCGTTCCGCGGACGGGCGCCAGGAACGGGTCGTGCTCGGCGAGGAACGCCTCGTGGAGCAGGCCCAGACCGACCGCGTGCTCCAGCCAGTCTAGCGCCTGCTCGGGCTCGCCGGCCAGGGCGTAGCAGTGGGTCAGCTCTCGGGCGAACATGCCGCTCCCGCGGGCCGCGCCGCTCAGCTCAGGCGTGATCGCGCGGACGGCGCCTGTGGTATCCCCTCGGAGCGCGCACGCCAGCGACCGGGCCAGCGCGCCGAAGGGCGACGTTCCGAATCGGTCGGCCACGTCGTCGAGGACCGGGCGCGCCTCGCCGGTGCGGTCGGCGAACGCCAACGCCCAGCCGTAGAAGAAGCCGGCGAACGGGCTGTCCGGCTCCATCTCGACTCCGCGGCGGTACGGCTCGACGACGGAGTCGGCGCGGCCTTCGAACGCGGCGACGAAGCCGGGCATGACGGCCGTCAGAGGCGTGAGCGGATCGAGGCGGAGGGCCTGCTCGAAAAGGTCCCGCGCCTCGGCGGTCCGGCCGACGTGTCCGTACACGTAACCGAGGAGGATCAGGGCGTCCGGCTCGTCGGGGCCGAGCGCCAGCGCCCGCTCGCCGAACCGGACGGCCTCGAACACGTCGCCGCGGTAGAACGCGCTGAACGCCTTCAGCCAGTGGCCGCGGGCGGAGGACGGATTGAGCGTGAACACCCGGTCGGCGAGGGCGTCGATCCGCGCCAGCACGGGCGGCCCGGCCTCGATCCCGGCGTCGACGTACATCGCGGTGATGTGGCCGAGCGTGCTGTAGAGCAGGTCGTTGTCGCCGACGATCGCGAGCGCCGTCTCGATGTACCGCCTCGCGCGGTCGAGGCCTTCCTGCGAGAACCGGTACGCCTCGTAGCGGGCGCGGAGAAAGGACTCGTACGCCCGCGGGTCCGGGATCGGGCGGGCCGCCAGTGACAGGGTTTCCTTAGGGGACAGCCGGAGGTGGAGCGCGCCCGCGATCTCGTTGGCGACTCGCTCTTGCAGGTCGAACACCTCGTCCGCGCCTCCGTCCAGTCGTTGCGCCCAGATGACGCCCTCGGCGTGGGCGTCGACCAGCCGGACCGAGATCCGGAGGGCGTCGCGCGACTTCCGGACGGAGCCCTCGACGACGTAGCGCACCCCCAGCTCTCGCGCCACGGTCCGGCTGTCGGCCTCGCCCGCCTGGAGGCGCATGGCCGAGGCGCGCGAGATCACCCGGAGCGAGCCGAGGTGAGAGAGGTCCGTGATGACCTCCTCGGTGAGCCCGGCTCCGACGTAGGCGTCATCGGGGTCGGGGCTGAGGTTGGCGAAGGGGAGGACGACCAGCCCCACGCGCCGGTCCTCGGCCTCGGCGTCGCCGTCGAGTACTGCGAGCAGGTCCTCCGCGGTCGAGAAGCGGCGTTCGGGGTCTTTCTCCAGGCACCGTCGCATCACCGCGACGAGCGGGGCGTCGGGCGGGACGTGCGCCAGCGGGGGCGGTGCGTCGCTCCGGATTCGGACCACCAGGGCCTCGTCGGAGACGGCCGCGAACGGGGGCGCCCCGGCCAGCATCTCGTAGATCACGACCCCCAGCGCCCAGAGGTCCGTGCGCAGGTCGACCGATTCTCCGCGCGTCTGCTCCGGGCTCATGTACGTGAGCGACCCGAGCCGCGTGCCCTGTCGCGTCATCGAGGGCTCGGCCGTCCGGGCGATCCCGAAGTCAACGAGCTTGACGGTCCCGTCGGCCGCTACGAGGACGTTGGACGGCTTGACGTCGCGGTGGATCACCCCGCGCCGGTGGGCCGCCGCCAGCCCCGACGCGATCTGGCGCGCAAGGCCGGTCGCCTCGTGGACCGAGAGCGGACCCCGCTCGATCCGTTGGCGAAGCGTCTCGCCGTCGACGTACGCCATCGCGATGAACAGCGCGCCGTCCGCCGTACGGCAGATCTCGTAGATCGGGGCGAGGTTGGGGTGGTCGAGCGCCGAGGTCGCGCGGGCCTCCCGACGAAGGCGGTCGCGCGCGTCGTCGTCCTGGGCGAGGTGGAGGGGGAGCACCTTGAGGGCGACGAGCCGGTCGAGGTCGACGTCCCGCGCTTTGTAGACGACGCCCATGCCGCCTCGGCCCAATTCTTCGAGCACGTAGTAGCGGTCGCCCACGCGGCCATCGAGGGCGAGCGGAGTGGGCAGCGTCGCGAACGCGTTGGGGAGCACCGCCTCGGACAGCCGGTCGAGGTAGCCCGGGGCGGCGGCGTGCGCAGCGAGCAGCGACATCACCTCGTCCCGCAGCGCGTCATCGTCGCCGCAGGCCTCGGCCACGAACGCGGCGCGCCGGTCGGGCGGACGCGCCAGCGCCCGCTCGAACACGTCGCCGAGGTGCTCCCGCCAGTCGTCGCGGTCGACGTCGCTCATTCGGACTCCATGGCGCGGTAGAGCCACGCCTGCGCGACTGCCCAGTCCCGCTTGACCGTCCGCGGCGAGACGTCGAGCGCGCTCGCGGTCTCCTCGACCGAGAGGCCCCCGAAGAACCGGCACTCCACCACGCGGGCCTGGCGCGGATCGACGGACTCCAGGCGGTTCAGGGCATCGTCAAGGGCGAGGAGCGTGTCGGCGCGCTCCGGCGACGACGGGTTTGGGACGGCCTGCTCCAAGTCGTCGAGTGGGACCTTCGCGACGTCGCCGCCCCGCTTCTGCGCGTTCTGGTCGCGGGCGTAGTTGCAGAGGAGGTGGCGCATGGCCGTCGACGCGAGCGCGAAAAAGTGCCCGCGGCCCTCGAGGCCAGCGGGGTCGGACCCCAGGAGCTTGAGGTACGCCTCGTTCACGAGGGCCGTCGTGTTGAGCGTGTGGTTGCCCCGCCATCGCCGGCGCTGGCGCTGCGCGAGCGTCTTGAGCTCGTCGTAGACCAGCGCGAAGCCCTCGCCGAGGGCCTCCTCATCGCCCTCCTGGGCAGCGCCGAGGAGGCGGGTCAAGGTCGCGGGATGAGGTGCGTCGCTCATGGTTCGAGGGTCCCCAGCACGGAGAGGACGCCAAGGTAGGGGAGGGGTGTCGAGCGGCTCGTGGCAGAAATCGGAATCGGGATGGCCCGCACCGGCGCCGCCCCGTGTGGAGAGGGGTACAGGGCCTCCGCACGCCGCCGGCCCTGCCCTCTTCCACAGCCCCCGGCCGGACCGGGACCCTCGTGAACCGCACGCTCCTTTCCCTCCTCGTTCTCTCCTTCGTCGGCCTGTCCGGGTGCGACGAAGCGCCCCTCACCGCGGATGCCCAACCGGCGGCGCCGTCCGCTGAGTCCTCGAAAGACAGTCCCCTGGCGTTCGACGTGTCTGGGACAGGCGTTCACTACTTCACGACGGCCGTCGTCCACTCCCAGACGCCGACGGAGACCGGGATGGTGCAGCGCAGCAGCGACATCATCCAGCTGTCCGGCGACCTCGACGGCTACGTGCTCTACCACCCCACCTCGGTGTTCGACTTCGAGGCCGGGACCCTCACGAACACGGGCACGCAGGTGTTTTCCGGGACCGTGGCCGGGTCCGCGCCCGTCATCCTCCACGACGACACCTACGTCTTCGAGTCCGACCTCGAGACGGGGGCGACGACGGGCGAGGTCCACTTCGGCCGCAGCCTCGACGCGCCGAGTCGGAGCGGGTGGTTCGAGTGCGACCTCGACGTCGTCGGGACCGGGCTGACGCCGGCGGGCGACGGCGCCGTCGCCTACACCGGGACCTGCGTCGCGCGGGGTAACATCTCCCAGGGCGCCGCCCGGTGACGCCCCGGCTCCGCCCGCCTCGGTGGCGACGCCGAGGCGGGCAAAGAGCCGACGAAGCGGCCCGGGGAGCAGCCGATCGGGTCGAACTGGATCCGCGGTGGGTCTAGTTTCGTCGTCACGACAGACAGTTCCACAGCCCCGTTCCGATGGCCTACCCGACGACCCCCTCCGACACCCCCTCGCCGAGCACCCACGGCGCGCCCCCGACCGACGCGCCCTCGAACGGGAAGTGCCCGTTCGGCTACACGCCCGGCACCGGCCGCTCGAACCGCGACTGGTGGCCGAACCAGCTCGACCTCTCGATCCTCCACCAGAACAGCCCGGCCGCCAGCCCGCTCGCCGGCGACTTCGACTACACGTCGGCGTTCCTGAGCCTCGACTACGACGCGCTCAAGCAGGACCTCCGGGATCTCATGACGGACTCGCAGGACTGGTGGCCGGCCGACTACGGCCACTACGGCCCGTTCTTTATCCGGATGGCGTGGCACAGCGCCGGGACGTACCGCGTCGGCGACGGCCGCGGCGGCTCGTCGAGCGGGTCCCAGCGGTTCGCCCCGCTCAACTCGTGGCCCGACAACGCCAACCTCGACAAGGCCCGGCGCCTGCTCTGGCCGATCAAGCAGAAGTACGGCAACGCCATCTCCTGGGCCGACCTCCTCGTGCTGACGGGCAACGTCGCGCTGGAGTCGATGGGCTTCGAGACGGCCGGCTTCGGCGGCGGCCGTGAGGACGTGTTCGAGCCCGAGGCCGACGTCTACTGGGGCACCGAGGAGGAGTGGCTCGCCGAGTCGGGTGGGCCCAACAGT
>Ga0310345_10006057_pt1 | contig 10611 bp, 6 predicted proteins | sample HC15DNA20500_MG_FD_204667 | JGI IMG/M metagenome (GOLD analysis project Ga0310345, IMG submission 204667) | Marine microbial communities from station ALOHA, North Pacific Subtropical Gyre - HC15-DNA-20-500_MG | ecosystem: Environmental > Aquatic > Marine > Oceanic | place: Pacific Ocean: North... | reverse complement strand
AATTAATATTGAAGATGTGAATCGTTTTGCTCAGAAGGTGGAAGAGCTTGGATTCGAGTCGGTATGGGTGGCCGATCACATAGTTCTCCCTATTGAGCAGACAAACCAATATCCCTATACTGAAGATGGAAAGTTCACTGCCTCTCATGATGATCCACAGCTAGATGCTTTTGTTTTACTAAGTATTTTGGCATCAGCGACGTCGAAAGTTGCGGTTGGAACGTCTGTAATAATTGTTCCATACAGAAATCCCATTGTTCAGGCCAAGATGTTTGCGACTCTCGACGTGCTGTCAAGAGGTCGTGTCTTGTGTGGGGTTGGAGTCGGTTGGTTACGTGAAGAGTTTGAAGCTCTTGGAGCCTCGTATCAGGATAGAGGAGCAGTGACAGATGAATATCTGCAGGTGTTCAAATCGTTATGGAGTTCAAATAGACCTCAATTCAATGGTGAACACTACCAATTTTCTGATGTTGGTTTTGCTCCCAAACCTGTTCGTGGGAATATTCCAATCTGGGTAGGCGGTCATACTAGGCGGGCGGTAAGGCGAGCCGTGAAATATGGTGATGCGTGGCATCCGACCCGTCAGACTCCTGAACGGGTAGCGTCCATGGTGCCTTATCTACATTCATATTGTGATGAACATGGACGCGAAAGGGATGAAATCGTAATTTCATTGAAAAGAACGCTCCATTTTACAGATATAGGGATGGGGGTACCATCCAGAATTCAATCCAATGCCGCTTTGATAAATTCCACAAAGGGGGTGGTCGAGGATGTCTATCGATGTGAAGAGTTAGGCATAACACAGCTTACCTTCGATTTTCAGACAAGCGCAATCGACGACTGTATGAAAACCATGGAGCACTTTGCAGGCAAGGTTATGTAGAGTCCGGCATCTAATCCTGACCTAAACTTACAAAACCTCTGGATTAAGGCAGGCAGGCATTTCGTTTCCTTTAAGCCTGGTGATAATGTTGTCGGCAGCCATCAAACCCATATTCCTCAATGTAGCGGCACTCGCGCTTGCTATATGGGGGGTGACTATCACATTCTCCATGTGGACGAGCGGATCATCGTGAGGAATTGGTTCTGGAGAAGTGACGTCCAGAGCAGCGCCGGCTATTACGCCACGGTCTAATGCAGTCCTCAACGCCTCGGGGTCCACGGTGCCCCCTCTAGAGGTATTTATTAAGAAGGCGCCCTCTTTCATCTTGTTCAATTCGGCAATCCCAATGAAATTTTGTGTGTCAGGGCCTAACGGCACATGAACCGAAACGTAGTCTGAAGATCCCAACAGGTCATCTATACTTGGTGTCCACTTCAACCCATATTTTTCCTCTTCCTTTATCTTACGGGTGCGAGAGTAATAGAGTATTTCCATATCAAATCCAACAGCCCTTTTTGCTACAGCGGTACCAATCAGACCAAGACCGATTAGGCCTAAGGTCTTTCCGTAAACGTCAGTTCCTAGATATGGTGTCTGGTCGAATATTTTCCATTCCCCCGCGATCACCTTCCTATTGGATCGGGTAACCTGTCGAGCGAGGGATAATATTAATCCCATCGTGAAATCTGCACAGGATTCATGAAGTATCCCTGGAGTGTTTCCGATGGCTACACCATTGGCTGTAGCAGCTATTACATCGATGTTGTCGTACCCTATGGCTCGTGTTCCAACAACTTTAAGCCTCTCTGCCGAAGAAAACACCTCTGAGTCCATGACGTCGTTTGATTCGATCATCATTCCGTCGCATTCTTGCGCTTTTTCCATAACAAGTCTCTTTGGCGGTGGAGTTGGCTCTGGCCAAACCTCTACCTCAAATTCTTGTTTAAGTTTCTCAATTGCGTCTGGGACGATGATTCTTGTCACATAAACTTTTTTCTTGTCCAAAATCGACGCTCCACTAGATTAAATTTGATTAGTTTACAAAAACGGGGCGAATTATATCAAGTTCGTAGTCTTTTCTACAAAAGGTATCGTTGAAAGGGTCTATTGACTCGACGCTATCTACTTGAGTTTAATTTATGGAGAAGATTCATGGATTTGATGACAAAGTTTTCAAGCTAAAAGGACCAAATTCACTTCAATATCACGTACATATAGGTTATGCTCGCTGGTATTTAGCTCGTCTACCACTCTCTCTTTTGGCATAGTTCTTGGCGGTATTGCTTTCTTCGTCGGTTGTATTACAAATGAGATTGGGATCAAAAGGTTCGAAATGGGCACCATATTGGATGCGTAGCTTCTCGTGTACATAATTATTGCGATTCCAGCCGGGACATTAAGAGATCGATTCAACCAGAAATTCACTATCGCTACTGACATAGGGGTTATACCTTTTTTAGGATTTTTGAGAGCAGCGACTTTTGACCACCCGACAATGCTCATGAAGGTAATGATTTTTGGACTAAGGGGCTTTTATCTCGATCGGGTCTCCAAAATTAATTAGTACTTGGTTCGGAGAGAGCGAAATAGGAAAAGCGATAGCTATTTACCTAACTGCTCCTGCTCTTGGAAGAATCCTGATTCTAACTACCGTGAACTGGCTTCTTATGCCACTATTGAATTTTAGTTGGAGATGGACCTTATCAGTGTTAGCCACCGTCGCCCTTGTCACGTCTCTGGTACGGCTAATTGTGGCCAGGGGACAACCCCCAGGAATCGAGCAAACTAGGGAGTAAGAATTTTCCCGGAGCTGTTGGGAAGTAGCACCGTCAGAGTCTCCTTACTGATTACTATAGGAATGTTTCTATTCAATCACGGTATGAACGACTGGGTGCCAGAAATTCTTCCTGATAAAGGAATGTCCGATTCAAATGCCGGGTTAATTGTCCTAACTGCAATGTGCGCCGTTCTTGGTTTTTTGTCTTTACGTTTAGGCATCGCTCCAATACCAAGGAAGATATGTTGACGAAGTAGAAGCGTTTTTCACGGGGCGTCATTCAATGAGGTTCAATTATGTGATCTATGATTTCTAAATTGGGTACATTATGTGACCTATAAATTTCTTCGCCGGCATTACCGAACAGTAGAAATGAAGGAACGGATCCAGTTGCATATTCATTTCTCAAAGTTTTACCCAGGGCAGAATGAGCATCGATCCTCAATATGAGGTACTCATTTCGGAGTGCCTGTTCTAGCCTGTCTACGGCGGGCTTCATAGATAAACAGGCGACTCAATAGTTTGAATATAGTTGTAATAAAACAGGTTGGCCCGATCTAATCTGGGCACCCCAATCATCATATGTCTCCAACTTGGTCACTCGGACTGACTGATATTGTTGAAACAAAAAGACACCGGTTAAAAGGGCAGCCATAAGAATCAGCAGGCTCTTAGTTGGGAGTACCCTTGATGCGATGAACCAGAACATTGGCAATACGAAAATGCCCGCCAAGATTAAGGAATACTGATTTAATATTTGATACATACGTGCAGTTTATATGGTCAAAATTTTTGTAAAGGTGACCTGTAGAAAAGGAAACGGGCCGGATATCCGGCCCGTTTCCTTTTCTACCTTGGTACTATATAAAATTAGTCAGCAGCAGCCATGTCATGACCACAGCACATAGGAGATTTTACCTTTCCACAGCCATTGGAGCATTCTGCCACTCCTACGGTTGACCCGTCATCTTTCTCGACGGTGACATGGGTTAGCTCCGTACCGCATTTTCCGCAAGTGATAGGGTGCAACTCCATTCCGCAATCTCCGCAACTGTATTTTGGCATGTGCTATCTCCTTTAGTATTACAGGCATTCATCGGGTACTGACTTGTTCCCGAACATGGGCAAAAGTCTATCTGCCTATTCGAATGAATGTCAATCGAAGCATCATATCGGATGGGTGCCTTCCTTAACTTAACCCGGAAAAGCGGTTAGAATAGGCGACCAATCAACGATCCAAGCTCACAAAGAAGATATCCGTATTGTGATTTACAGGGGGAGAATATGTCGGATAAACCATTAAGGGTTAGTTATGGTGAGTATGTTTTCGAGAATGTTCCAGGTTGGGCACCGTTGCCTGATGGGTGGGAATGGAATCACGTGGTAGGGGTGGGTGTCGACAGTCTAGATAGAATTTTTGCTTATAACAGAAGTGATCATCCCATGATTGTATTGGATAAATCAGGAAAGATTTTAGACACTTGGGGTGAAGAGACCTTCAAGAGAGCCCATCATGTGGAGATCGGACCAGATGATTCGGTCTGGACTACGGATAATACAGATCACACAGTAAGAAAGTGGACTGTTGATGGTAAACAATTAATGATTTTGGGTACCCCTGATGAACCATCTCCTGAACAAAGTGGAGAGCCTTTTAATCAGCCCACTGACGTGGCATTTGGGTTAGACGGATCTATTTACGTGTCTGATGGCTATGGTAACTCCAGAGTTCACCACTTCACGCCGCACGGTAAGTTAATAAGGTCCTGGGGGGAAAGAGGGACTGGCCCTAGCCAATTTATGATTCCACACGGGGTTGCCGTGGACCCGACAGGCCTAGTTTATGTCTGTGATAGGGAGAACAGTAGAATCCAGGTCTTCACTGCTGAAGGGCAGTACGTCACGCACTGGAAAGGGGTTCACAGACCCAACCAGATAGTTCCTGGAAAGGACGGGAGTATGTACGTGACCGAACTTGGATTCAAAACTGGAATGGCTGCAGGCACTGGTGAGGTAAATGTTGCCACACACAACTCTGGGTTGAAGATAATGACCAAGACAGGACAATGGCTCGGGGGGTGGGGGGCTAGCACTCATACAGAAGGTGATTTAATAGCGGCGCACGCCCTAGGAATTGATTCGGAAGGAAGCCTCTATGTGGGTGAAACCCTAGAGGGTGCGCGATTGCAGAAATTTGTCAGAGTATAGCTCTTGTTAGCCATGGATACTCTGACGGGTTGATTTAATAGAAGACAAGCTTTTTAGATCATCTACTGCTCCGGTGGGCGTGCGGCCACAAAGCATAAACAGGATAAAATCAAAACAATAGTATTATCTGAAATGCCTAATTGTAACTACCAGTAGCGTCATATACCGTCCCTGCGAGCGAGGGTCCGACAATACCTGGAATTATTACTCCCTGCCGAATAGAATTCTTGATGTTATGTCGAAAAAGGTCAATATTGATATTGACGCCCCGATTTGTGTGTATGAAAACTGATGTCGTGAAGGTGTGCGGCCAACTGAGTGACCAGCGTGGTTCTAACGAACTGCTGAGGAGTCATTCCAGATGCCATAAGCCAGAATGTTTTTGTGCGGAGTGGCTCTGTTATTGAGAATCCTTGGAGGATTTTATCCACACTGGCGGTTATTTTGCCTGGGAGGTACACCGTTTTCCAATTTCCCTAGTGACTTCTCTGGTGTTGTCTCTTATAAATAAGAGGGCAACGACTGATATGGAAGCAAGGGCGACACTTGTAAATAAAAAACCTACGGGCTAGCCTTCTATAGAAATTATCGCAGTAATTATAGGAACAGAGATAAGCCCGCCAAAATTATTTCCGGATGTTACAAAACCCTTATGCAGCCACGTATAGACGGAAACCAAAGAGTAACTAATCGTTCCGTTGGTAGCATAGCGGCCCCAGGACTTCCTGCAAATATCAGTGATGAGAAAAGGTAAAACTGCCAGAGGCCTGTCATTATTGATCGTAGGAGGAATACTGTTGTGATGACCGTAAGAGACACACTCATTACATATCGGGATCCAAAAATGTCCAAAATTTTACCTACGGCAGGTGAGAAGAGATGAATGATCACACCGAGCATGATTGCGACGTTTATTTCTGTTCGGATCCAACCAAATTCTTTCTCTAACGGGACTATGAACAAACCGAAAGCGTATTGGGTGAATCCAATCGAACCAGAAATCGAAAGAAAGGAAACGGCAGTGATAATCCAACCGTGGTAGATTCCTCGGCTCCGTTGGGTTCCGACATCGCCTCGATAGTTGGGTTTATTCAAACCGGATCCTTTCGAATGGAGTATTTTCGACTAAACGGAAGAAACCTCGGTTCTCGTGAGAACCGTATGTTAGTCGATAACCTCGACTTGTTTTGTCGAGAATAACGATCTTTCCTTCAGACGTTGAAACATTCTCGGCAGTGTGCTGTGCATGAACTCATACATGATTGGTACGACGAGGAGCGTTAGAAATGTAGAACTAGCCAGACCTCCAATGACTACAGTAGCGAGATCTTCCCCGATGATTCCTCCCCCTTCGTTGCCTACAAATGCTGCTAGGGGAAGCAGGGCAAAGGCAGTTGTTACAGCGGTCATTAAAATAGGTCTCAAGCGTACCAGTCCACCTTCCATTAATGCGTCTCTTACGCCCATTCCGTTCTCGCGAAGTTGTTGGACGAATGAGATTAGGACGATAGCATTCGTAACTACAATACCTATAAGAAGGAGCATACCCATCATAGAGGGCAGCCCAAGGGATCTGCCAGTGATCGCGAGTCCCAAAAGAGCCCCGATACCGGCGAGAGGAAGGCTAAACAATATTACAAACGGATTTCTTAGCGAACCCATACTGGCTACCAAAACCATGTATACAAGAGCCACGCTTATAGCCATGGCAAGGTAAATGTCTCTGAACCCTTGCTCAATGTCACTGAAAATACCCCCTGGAACAACTTCGATTCCACGGGGAAGGGCTACCGCCCCAACGGCCTTATCAACCTCAACTTGAATAGCCCTAGTATCATCCGCAGAGATAGACCCAGTTATACTCGCCGATCGTTTTCCATCGGTGCGACTGATTTTGATCGGTGACTCTGCTTCGGTAATTTCAACTAATTCGCCTAACCTTGCACTTCCGAGGGGACCTGATATTTTGATGTTCTTTAAAGAGTCAATTCCGCTTAAAATGTCTCGGTTGGCTGTAAGGGTCACATTCAGTTCCCGATTGTCTATCAATAGAGAACCCAAGTTTTGTCCTCGTAACATCTGACCCACTTGGTTGGCTAAAGTCCTAGGCAATAAGCCTATTTTGGATGCTTCAGCAGGATCTACGGTTACATGAAGTTCAGGTCTTGTCCCCACCAAGTCGCTCTCTATATTTTCAATGCCATTAACGTTTTTCAGGATGTCAACTAGACGCATGGTGGTCTTTGACACATCCGAAAATGTGTTGCCTACGACTTTAAGTTCAAGTCCGCCGGACGGCGGTCCCGCAGCGGCGATCTCTTCGATCGTGAATTTTTCTCCGTCTTCGTTCGGAAATTGGGTTCTTAAATTATCTGCGATTTCAGGCGATGCGGAAGGTCCTAAGCGTACAAAGAAATTTGCTGTCTGCATACCTGAGGCGCCTGGCATCATTATCATGCTCCGGCCACCTATCGTAACTAGATAATTTTCTATAGCACCATTATTGAGACGTGATTGGAGAGCAGATTCTACTTCCACTATGACGGAGTGTTTATCTTCGTGGCTGTACGTCGGTGGCAGTGAAATATCGATAGTCAGGACTCTTTCTGATCCTGAAGGGAATAGTGTCACTGGGATGAATCGAAGGAGTCCCAAGCTACCCACGGTAAGAAGAAGGGCGATAGCTAACGATGTCCATTTGTGATTAAGAGACCAGCCCAGCACAGGTTTGTAAATTTTCTGAATTGTTGTTAGCGACCCCCCAGTTTTATCAGCACTCGTGTGCATGTCGCCGGGTTTCAGAAGAAAAGCACCCACAACTGGAACCAATGTGATTGAAACTACCAGTGATGCTAGTAATGCAAAAGTTACAGATATGCAAAACGGTAAAAAGAATTCTCCGACTAATCCTTGTATAAACGCCAGTGGGGCAAACACCACTATACTTGTAAGAGTGGAAGAAGTTATGGGTGCTATGACTTCTTTGGTTGCATTAAAGGCCGATGATTTTGAGGCTTCTCCGCTCTGAATGTGGCGGTAGACGTTTTCAAGAACAACTATGCTGTCGTCTATCACTCTACCAACGGCCAGTGCCAACCCCCCCAGTGTCATCACATTTAGTGTGAGATTAGCAAAGCCCATGAGTAGAACTCCGCCCAAAATACTGACTGGGATGGTCATCGCTATGACTAACGTAGGCCTTAACGAAAGAGTTATCCCTTTTAAAATCCCTGGGCTGATGTTTAATAGAAAAATAAATACACCGCCGACCGCGAAAAGGAACCCGAACATTCCCTCGTTGAAAAGCGTGTCCAGCTGACTCTCTATGTCTGGCCCGCCGTTGTATATGACTATGACTTCCATGCCTGCAGGCGCTGCAGCGGTTTCAATGGCCTTCAATGCGGCGTATGCAACTTCCACAGTGTTGGCATTTAGTTCTTTGCTTACTGAGATGCCTAAACTGGGTTTTCCGTTAGTCCTTGATATAGAGGAGAGAGGCGAAGGTGTCAATTCGATTGTAGCGACATCACTTAGTAATAGGGTGGTTTCTTTGTAAGACCCAACAGGCAGGTTACGCAGGTCAGCGAGAGTTTCAACCGAATGGGTCGTCCTCATTGTTACTATTCTTCCGCGATCTATGAGAACCCCAGAGGGAATGGAGAAGTTGCTGTCTTTGATTTGAAGGGAGATATCCGCAAGAGATAGATTGTATTTCCCAATTTTCTCCAGATCGACGTCTATTTGAATATCCATGCTTTGTATGCCTGTGAGTTCAACTTTGCTCACTCCGTCGATCGCAAGGACCGCAGGCTCAATATCTTCTTTTACAAACGAAGAGAGCTTTTCCAGTTCCCCATTCGTAGTTATGCTGAGTTGAAGGATAGGTTGGCTACCTGGATCTATCCCTGACACGTTCTGATTCTTCGATCCCGCGGGTAGCTGTAAGGCTGAGATGCGGGATTCTAAATCTTTCTTAGCGATTTCCATGTCGATGCCATACTCATAGGAGAATAAAATTGTCGTTATTCCGTCCGTACTAACGGACTGCACCGATTTCAGTCCATCAAGGTTGGCTCCTATCTTCTCCACAGGAACAGTGATGTCGGAGACCACGTCCATCGTGTTGGCATTTTCATAGGAAATGGAGGCCGCGAGTAGAGGAAATTGCACCCTCGGCAACACTTCAACTGGGAGATTCCGGAACGTTATGACTCCAGCAACTAAGACGATCAAAAAGCCTAAAATTGTGACGGATCCTCTCTTCAAGGCCCAATCGGTGATGAAGCTCATGTTTTTTATTTACCTTTTTCCAGTCTGGGTGCAAATGCAACCTAGGTGCTAGCAGGAATTTTCTAGTCGGATTGTAGTGAACTTCTTCTATAGAAATCGCTTATTGCGGTCTTTCTTTAATGCTCGCTCGACTCGAATTAGTTCTTTATAGGTCATGAGCAGAACATCACAAAATAGTTGATTGACAGCCATTAAATCTACCTACGGTGTTATCTAAAAGTCAAGAACGAATTGATGGAATCTTCTGAAAGGAAAGATAGACATGCTTTACTCTTCATAGCTGTGATTCAAGTTAATCGTGATCGCGCAAATTCATTTGGAATCCAGTCAGGCCTTCGTATGATTGGTGGGCTGCCGCTGTATTCTTTAGCACTTCAACAGCATTAGTCGGCTTCAGCACCATACTTTCGACCCTTGCTTCGTTCGGCTCTTTCCAATCTCATAGATTGGTGTGAAAAGGGAATTGAACCTCCTCCTAGCAAGGTTTCCCGGCTGGATGAAGCTACTGTCATTACGCCGTAAGAGGCTCTGGGCTCATCACCGGGAATACTGAATTTTTCCTACCTGATCCGTATAAGTTGTGGTGTTTAAGGAAATTGGATTTAGGTGATGAAGAAGAAATGGGAATTACGGTGCATTCAATAATAGAAGGTCGTGAATACCCCAACTATGTATCCTCATCGGACAAAAATGGAAATGAAGTCGCAGGGGTCCGATTGCCGGATATCACTGTGCCAGTTGTCACCCACACCGGATGAAATCCTAGGGATCCTGAAACAGGGTTGCCTGACCAGATAGTTTAGATGGTAGGGTCTACGAGCTTTTTTTCTGCGACATCCTCTGGAAGATCTGATTCGGAGGCTAGGGCGCCTATTGAAGAACTTTACGGATCCAAAGAGCAATATATCTCGGTTGTCCGGACCGCAACTGAAGTTCTCGTATGAGAACGCTACTTACTAGAAGTTGATCTTGAAGTAGTTATCGGTAACTGTGCTGCAAGATACGATGAATCTATTGCTTCCGGTTCATTATTATTCCTTCAGACAGGTAATCAATAAATCTAATGTACTGTGGGTAAATGACACCATGTTGTCCTTGCGGTCGGTCTGGCCAGTCTCAATGGTAATAGATTTATATACTGGGCCTGACACTGCTATGCAAGTGTGTCCGGCCGCGTCTCCATATCTATTGCCTGTCGGCCCGGTGGCTCCAGTCTCTGCCACTCCCCAGGTGGAACCCAATAGAGTTTTCACTCTCTCGGCGTTAAGGCGGGCATAAGGTTCCGTCGCTGCTCTCAAGCCTTCCATGTCTTCATCTGTAACACCAAGGAATCCGCGGCCCGCGAATCGTGTGTAAATGACAGATCCGCCAAGAAAATAGGCGGATGCTCCGCCTATTCCAAGTAAATGAGCGGAAACTAGGCCACCTGTCGAAGATTCGGCTACACTTA
>Ga0310345_10006056_pt1 | contig 10612 bp, 8 predicted proteins | sample HC15DNA20500_MG_FD_204667 | JGI IMG/M metagenome (GOLD analysis project Ga0310345, IMG submission 204667) | Marine microbial communities from station ALOHA, North Pacific Subtropical Gyre - HC15-DNA-20-500_MG | ecosystem: Environmental > Aquatic > Marine > Oceanic | place: Pacific Ocean: North... | reverse complement strand
TTTTGTGGATCCATCATAATATTAACATGCGTTCTCATTGTCTGGTTAACTTCTTTAATAATCTTTAAAAATTTTTCAGGATTTCCAAACTCAGTGTGGTAACTAAAACAAACGTGATCTAAATATTCTTTATTTCTTTTCCACCAGCTAAGGCTCATACTACCATTGCTTATGATACCAACTGTATGTCCACTATCTCTTACATAACTTGCGATTTCTAGTAACTCTTTGTAAAGGGTTACCTCACCTCCGGTAAATTCAAAATATATTTTTTTAGGAGCAACATGATCTGCAATAGCATCTATAAATGTAATAATTTGTTTTTTTTGCGGCCAGCCTGTGCTACCAGAATGTAAAAAGTCAGGACAATAATTACATTTAAAATTACATGTATTACCGAGCAACCAATTTATAACCACAGTTTCTTTAGCAATACTATGTGAATGGTCAAGTATGTTATAAATTGGTTTGCCTTGCTTACTATTTTTTAACGCCATATTATTTTACTAAGGAAGTATTACTTGGTCTTCTCTAATTAATGGAGCAGTTCTGGAAGGATTAATATAAGTTTCTTTAAAAAATTTGCTACCTATATCGTCTAAGTCAGCAATTTCTAATTTAAGTTCTGATCTTAACTCTCCGCCTATTCTGCATGTTTCAACTATTAATTTTTCAAAGTCGTAGGTCCATCCTGTATGTGTACAGGTTACCCCTATATCAGTTTCAAACTGCGGTGCAATTGTTTCATTCCAATATTTTGTGTGCCATTCAAAGTCACGAACATCAACCCAGTTCCACGAATTGCGTTCAAAATTTGTCATCCAACAACCTAGCCTAGCTCCATACATTGCCCACCAGCCATTGAGGCAATCGGCACCTACACTCATCCATACTAACAAACGTTTATAGTTTTTATAATGTATTTTATCTTTAAAGCGATCTATAGATATAACATCACCACCATCTAAACTCATTTTTACACCTTCACGAAATCCGGCCCTGTATGCTTGGTATGGTGTTGCGTTGTTATGCACATTACTATATACATTATTCATTTGTACATAATGTATATCCCAACAAAAATCAACCTGTCCGGCTTTTGTATTAGCATTTTCATGTGTAAACATATTTTCAACAACATCAAGTGGCCAGCATTTGATTCCACCATTGCCATACACTAATCCATTAACTATATTTTTACCGCTCCAACTAACGACATCAACTTTCATATCTATCAGTCGATCATCTAATTCTATGTTTAAAAATTCTGGATCTACTATATTATCGGCATCAATGCCAATAAATCTAGGTGTTTCGGACAAGGCAGCCGCGGCTTTATGTGCGGCATCGCTACCAAATACGCCATGTGATCGTTTTGCCCAAGGTATTTTATTAAGCAAATCAGCGTAATTATCATCAGCGTTAGGTTCGTCATAGCTAATGAATATAACATCATATTCTGTGATTGGAACTTTCATTGTAGACCTATTAATACTTTGTGGTGATTGTGCAAAAAGATAACATCTTTGCTGGTATTTACCCAGAATGTAAACACCCTGTCATTTTTAATTTCTAATATAGGTATATGTATTTCTTGTATCATGTTATGCAAATTGTGTTTATCTACTGCATAAAAATTTAAATAATCTGATAAAATATCATATTTGGCGAAATTTTTTATTGATGACATTATACTATAACGAGACGTATAATGATTAGTCGATGGATCATTTTCAATGCCATCCAGCCATATAGCAACGTCTGCGTATTTCTCAGGTGCTACAACTTCAATATCATATTTCTTATGTTGATGACCTAATATTGCTGAAAATTGATTTTTGTAAAATACTTTATAATCAGAAAAAATTCGTTGCGTAAAGACACTTATTTCGTTATAATTTACATACGATTGAACTTTGGCTATATCAAATGTGGCTTGTCCTTCTTCTAAAAATCGTTTAGTATCTACTTTTATTGTATCTAATAAAATATGTGGTTGTTCTTTTTTGGTTATCCAAAATTCTAAAGTTTTTTGATTTGTGTTAATATTAACTTTGTTAGATAATTCTAAATTTAAAAGTTGATCATATATTTGTGGACCAATTTTAAGAAACAAAGCATCTTCGTCTTTGTCTATTATTACATTTATGTCGCCATATATATTGTCCCACTCAAACACAGGCATCTTGTACAATTCTTGATCATCTACCTGAATACTGAGTCGATTATCTTTATGTTTTATATCGTAACTTTGATCATCGGGATTATAATATACTTGTAATTTGTCATAATTTACTGTTTCTTTTAGGTATTGTTCTATAGCACTGGTTTGATGTAATGTTTCTCGTATGTTTGCCGTGTCATACGCATCTAACGGTTTATGCTTAAATTCTAAAACGGCACCAGTAAATTTATTGCTATAGATCCACAATTTATTATCCCTTGCAATCTTCTTAACGTAACCATTCATCAATTTGCTTCTTATGTGTGTCTATAAAGCGTTTATCTTTATAATGAAACAAATGACTGATCTTATAATTTTCAACATATAAACCATCATCTGACAGCCACACGTTAATGAAAGCCGACCATTCAATGTTTCGAATCCTTTTAAACGTTTTCTCTATGAGAGGATTCATATGTATATATGAATAATTATTGACCGACATTTCTTTGCCTAATCCTAATATATGGGCAGTCAGTGAAAACGAAAGCACAGCATCATAATGTTTAAAATTAATGCCTTTTTCTATGTAAGGGAAGAATTCTTGCCAATTACTACATACTAGATACCATAAATTAAAAAACTCCAATGCTGTATCATTATTACGCTCAAAAACCATAGTATGTGGTAGCAAAGTTATAATATTATTCTTTTTTAACATATCATATTCATATGGTAACTTGTGCCCTCTAAAACTTAATGCATTTCTTGGCACTTTAATAGAATCTAGTGTTTCTAGCATGTACAGATCGATATTATCTTTACTTGTTACTATAAAATCATTATCAAGATATAATGTCTTTTTAAAAGGTGTTAACCAGTATATTGTGCATTGATTAATTTTTTTATTAGACCAGTAACTATCTATTGCAATCTCTTGGGGTATAACATAATCTGCTTTAGACTTAATTTTTAAATCTGTAACTATGGCAACCGGCATATCAGGAAAAAACTTTTTTATACTTGCAACACATGCTACCGCACATTGTTTTTGTATAGGATCGCTATTTTTATCTAATAATAACGTTATTCCAAAGTCTGCCTCTATTGGGGCTACTTGCCATTTTGTATTAGATACCAAGTCTTTTTTCATAATAATCTATAATTTTTTTCGACTGTCTATCTACAGCCCGTTTATTCATCATGTGAAGATCAACTCCATTCCAAGTTACTGGAATATCTTTCCAGTTTTCTCTTTGATTATTTGCAAGTATGCTATATGTCCCTTTATCAAATTCATATATGTCATCTTTTTGATCACTAAAATACATATCATCTTTAAAGTCGTGCCAGTCTGCATTTTTTGAATTTGACATAATATGGCATGCAATACTCACACAAAAATCTGTTCTATATAAGGTGCCAGGAAATTTATATAAGAACTTAAAATAGGTGTAATTATCTTTTACATATTCCCACAAATCAAAAAATGTTTTGGCTGTATCGCTCTTATCAAATGCAACAACGGTTGACCATTTCATTTTTATTCCAAGATCATGGAGCCAAATTTCTCTCCATAATGGATTATCTCCACGTACATTTTTTGCATTACTAAACATGTTAACTGGTCCATTTAGTTCAAAATAACTATCTAACATATTTGACATAACCAAATAATCTAGATCTATTAAGATTGTTTTATCATATGGCGATATGCTAAACACTTCGTGTTTGTTATTATTAATAAATGGTGCTTGAAATTCTGTCCACGGACTATCAAAATGAACTCGAATATTTTTAGTGTCTGTGTCGTTCTGCGGATTACTAGTAACCATTACTTCATCGAAAACCTTGTTCAGTTTATCGACAGTAATTAATTGTTTAGCATAAGCCAACGAACCTTCGTCAGTAATTAAGCAAAAATTATTATTTTTTAAATGTGTCTTTACATGCAATGCACAAATATATGCCATTAACACATAATTTATTTCTTCGTTATTGTAAGCAAAGGCACATATTCCTTTACTCTGAGACATCTAATAACTTCTCCATATTTCTTGCTTTTTTAATTTTACTAAATTTATTATTCCAGGTATTCATTGCGGAATTGTATTTTTCAATGCAAGATGTTAACAAGCCAGATACATTATCAATCTTAACAGGATTATCATGAGCATCAAGTATGGTCACTTCCTCTTGTTTTTCTTGTTTTAATGTATTAAGAAAACTGATTAATACTTTATCAATTATTATTTTTTGTCCTGAATGCATTATATGAAGGTTTTGTTCAGAAGTAAGTTTGAGGTTATTTTTTTGATTCTCTAATACCAGTCTGTAATTAGAAAAATCCAAGGCGTTTTTTAATCTGTCATCCATATTTCCGTTTTATAAATGGGTTTTATGTGATCGTTCATCGTATTTATATTACGAATCATCAGAGGACTCCATATCGTTAATTAGAGTCCAACTAGGTTTAGTAGTATGATGTTTAATTCCCCGATTAGCAATATCAGCACCTGATCTTAATTGAAATAAAATGTTTTGTGTACCATCAATGGGATCACCTGTGCCATAATATTCAATCTTAAAATAAACTAAATTATTTACAAGTTTTACCCAAATCTTAACCCTTTGTGTTAGTGATGCGTAACCGCTGTAACCTGAGTAAGAACTATATGCACTATATGAGGAACCTTGATATCCGCTATAACCTGAGTATCCACTGTAACCGCTATAACCCGAGTAACCAGTACCAACACCACTAACAAATGCTAGTTGATATTCGTCTGTTAAATCGCAAAACGGAAGCCAGTATAAATTTCCAGTAGTTCCTGTATAGTTAGGGCCATCAATATTGTAATAAAATGTACCTATAGAAGCAACAATAGCCTGCCATTCAAGTCCTGCGGCGGTAGTTGCTCCTGTTGTTGTTGGCGTTATGCGTACATCACACCCTGCATTAAAGTAATATCTCACATCATCAAAATCACTAAAAGAAAGGCGTAGTTCTGTGATTATCTGTGTTTGCCATGAATCAGTTCTAGTTGCTGTTGTTAATGCTGAAAGTTCTGCCTGGGCCGAATCTAAATAATTATGATAATATCGTGTATATGTTTTTCCGGCGCCTACTGCTGTACTTTGTGTAATTATTTCATTAATACCATCTGCAATAGCATTATAATGTGCGGCCGCTATTGTTTCGCCCCGTGCAACAAGTGTAACAGTATTTCCGCCAGATAGCAATGTATATCCAGTATGTGTTAAAGCAATATTGAGACGAACTATTAACTGATTCCAGTCTTTATGCGTGACTTTCTGTGAGAATTGTTTTGATTTTCGATTACCCCAACCAAATGTATATGTAGCACAATTAAGACCTAGCGAAGTTGAAACGGCACTAGGATACAAATCTGAGAAGACTTTGTTAACTTGATTATAAATTGTTGTAAATTGTGTCTGCGATACAGTATCTGTACCCGCTGTAACATCATAATGAGCCACACGTAATCCTAATCCTTTTCGTTATCAAGCATATTCGGCACTACTTGCTATGCCGTGATATCTTGGATTCATTGTTGTATCTTGTCTTAAATTCATACCAGCTTTAATTGTTGGAAAATTTGCTGTATATAACGTAGCATCGTCCTGCGTTGCAGTTGATGATGGTGTAAATACCGAGTCAGCACTCATAATAAACATTGTTTTTCCGCCTACTAAGAATTCCATAATACTATGAGCAGTTCCTGAAGTATCATCTATAGTTTTTGCAGTTATTGATCCGGCACCACTTGCACCTATTCCAACTGAGGCATAAGTAGATCCTGAATAAACCTTTAAAGTGCTAGAATTTGTATCGTACCAAAAATCACCCGAGCTTTGTGAACCCGCTGGCGTTGTTTCTGACACAACTAAATTAGGACTTATTCGCCAATTTCCGCCGGTATCATAATATTTTAATCTATTAGTTAGATTATCAAACCATACTTGGCCTGGTAAAGCATTTTCAGGGTTAGTTCCGCCCGAAAAATTAGTAAGTAAATTTACAAAATTTTGGTTTATGTTTAGTCCATAATTTGTAGTATTTTTACCAGGAAGCGATAGCGTAGTCGATGTTGTATCTGTTGTACCATCGGAAATAGTCGCTATTACTGTACCATCTCGACCTGTTATTGTGTAAGCCATATCAACCGCACCTTATTCGAATTGTGTAAATTACTTGTATTACTCTATTTGCTGATTTTTCTACCGGATGAAAGATAACATGACTTAATAAAATACCAGCACCTAATGTACCTGCCCGTGCCCGTAATCCTAGTTCATCAAAAACAAATGTTCCATCTACACTTGCATTATTATCTAATGTACCTTGGTCAACGCCAGCTAAATTAAATGTTGTATCTGACGCAATTGGTTCTCCATAATCCATTGTACAAGTAATAATAATATCACTATAATTCTGTCCAGTTGTATGATTAACTGTCATATAATTACTAGAAGTACTTGTATTGTTGCTATCAGTAGCATCAATTACTTTAAAGAACTTTCCACTATATAAATTTCCTGAAGCAATATCAGTATTTGGATTTTTATAAGTTATTGCACCGGAGGCATCTACTGTTGCACCGCCATTACCAAAATGCATTTCAAATATAGATTGACCTGCATTTGCCGCACTATTAGCGAGAGCAACACTCATATTCTCAAAGTTAATCTTATTACGCTTATTAACAAGAATACAATCGGTTGTCAGGTCTTTTATAAGTACGTGACCTTCTACTGCGCCTGCTTCAACTATATCATTAAAAAACATCTTTTATCCTTTTGTATATTTATTACTATTAAATAGTCCCGATACTATCTTTTATCTTTGTTGCTATTTCATTGGTACTACTGTCTAGTATTGTATTTAAATCATTCCATTGAGGATGTCTCGGAAATCCCCTATCTCTATATGTATCGCCAGTAGTTATATTTTCATGGCAATATCTATTAACATGTATTTCTTTTGTTCCATCTCGTACTACTGTTCCTGCATCATGATCGGCCGGAGAAGTGCCTAATGCACCTCGTTGGCAACTCTTTAACGTACTACCATCGATTCCGTCAAATTCTATACATTCAGCACCAATCCACACTCGTCCTACTTTCCATGCAATTGGCATTATACCGTCGCTTATATAAGCAGGTGCTACAATACCTTCTGGATATATAAGTCTAGATCCAGTTGTAAGATCGAAAGTTTTAACTAAATCACTATTATTACCAACTATAAACATTTTTAAACCATCAGGACTAAGATGTATGCCGGATGGATTTCCTCCCACGTGGTAGAATCCTACGTGTGTCATTGTTGATATATCAAATGCACTTGATAAAGTATATTCATCTACACCATTACCTTTAGTTCCTACATTAAACAACCTTTTGCCATCTGCACTAAATTCTATACCAAATGGTTCGTCGTCTTGAGGAGTAAGATCTAGATCTTGTGTAAATGTTGCTGAAGAAATATCAAATGCTGATGACAATGCCCATTCATATATCTTATCGTTTTGATTTCCTGTAATGAACATTTTAGTTCCGTCGTTGTTAAAATCAAGACCAAAATTATCGCTATCACTACCACTTGTAACTAATGTTTCATTAAAAGTTGATGTCGATACATCAAAACCAGTTGTTAAATCATAACTATGAACATTACTATTGCCTATACCAGTAACAAACATTTTTGTACCATCAGTGTTAAACTTCACTGCTGTTGGATTTGGACATTCTGTAACTACAAAACTATCTACAAAAGTAACTGTAGACGATAAATCAAATCCTACCGAAAGTGTATATTCATTAACATCATCTCCACTTTCGCCAACAATAAACATTTTTGTTCCATCGGTGTTAAATGTTAAACCTCTTGGTTTATCTTCTTCAGGATTTACACTATAAGTTGGTCCTGCACTAACAATGCTACTAGTAGTTCCAGATGAACTTACTGTTAATTCTGTTGCATCAGCAGTTATATTACTACTTAATGTAATACCTTTATCTTCTATACTGATAAATCTTTGATGATTATCTCTATCACCAATTATTGTTCTCCATGACCTTGTTGCTGGAGAACCAGCTAACACTTCAGTTGAATCGGCTGGATTATTTTGTATATTAATTACAACAGATTCACGTAAAAATTGCGGTACCATTTCTTGATTCCAATTTTGTTCACCATACGGAATATAAAAGTTACTTCCACTTATCATATCAGCTGGACTGGCTACCGAACTATATGCCGCCATTAACGGACTTGCTATAGTTGTGCCAAAAGAACCGTCAGTAAACGCCCCGCCACTGTATATTAAATCCATATCATTTGTTGACACATCAACACCTTCAGGATTCATATTACCAGCGGATTCTTGTGTTACTATAGTAAAAAATACTCTAACTATGTCGTTTATTGCTAACTTAGATGTAAAATTAACAACTCGTCCTAGTGGACACCGTTGTATTGCATATGTAGAAGTATGCTTATCAGTACCATTAACAGTAACCCTAGAAACCACACTACCTGGATTCCAACTAACAGTTGTGCCTGCCATTGTAATTGGAAAATCATTAGTAGGAATGATAACATGATCAATTGCTGAAGGCATTGTATATTCATACATGTAGAAATCTACACAACTATGCTGGAGTTGTATATTAGCAACATGTGAGAGTGGGTTGCCGTATGTAGATGCTCGGCTATCAATTTCTGTCAATGTGGAATTGTTCATATCAAACATATGCTTAGAAAATAACTGTTTTTCTAATTTAGAATGATATGGCTTTGTTTCATTATAATAATCTATTGTATTTTGTACATTTTCTACATTGTATCCGCCTGGTTGTATATCGCCCTTACTTACAAGTCTAAATTTGCTCTCACTAGTTTTTTGTATCCAAGGAACAAATGGTTGTTCGTATAACACATAACGTAACATATCAAAAAATATGCTATTAAATTTTGATTCATGCGTATTAGTAAACAATGTAAACAATATATCACTTGCTATAATTTCAAACTCAACTTCGGCATCGTTGTCAAATCCTGCAAAATCAAATAAATCTACATCATATCCAACTACAATTGTCTCCCATAATGTATCCAATAGTTCTATTGTGCCGTTTTCTTTTTTAACTAAAACAAATTTTTGTGAGTCTCCGACTTTTTGCACTTGATAATATTCTCTATTTCCAGTACCATTATCTGTAACTTCAATAATTTCATTAAGTGATCTTGTACTTGCATTAAGAGTATTCAATGTGTTTAAATCCGCGACAGTTGTCGCACTTGATTGAACTGTAACTCCACTTTTAACCCAATCAACATATTGCCAATAAGCAGTTGGGTTATATGTAATTGTTCCTTTTGTTACAATAGATTTTTGCATATCTAATGTAACGGTACTTGATGTACTCCATTCTGGTATTACATCAACAACATTAGTATCTTTTAGTATAACATTAATACGATCTACAAATTCTCGTTTTGCTTCTTTTCTATTTTTAAACCAACTTTGTCGAGGACGAAGTAAATTACCTTGCCTTGCGTATGGATGCAAATCATAATCAGGCAATGACAGTCGTTTCTGTTTCTTTTTAAATATAGGATTTATTGTATTGGCCGGTATAATTGTTACATCTATATCTTCTAAGTCATACACTTGAGACCATGGATTAATGCTAAACTCATCTGAATCGGGCAAGTAATAATATTGATTTCCATCTACATGCGTTTCCCATGCTGGTTGCCAAACACCAAACGGTAATTGAACACCGGCAGAGGCTTGACCAGGACTAGCAGGACTATCTGATGGTGTATGTGTGATTGTACATTCGAAATATGCATTGCTATAATATATTATATCCCCATCAAGAAATGATCCAAAGTCTACTAAATTACCTGCGGATACGGCAGTTGTAGTATTTCCTCCAAAGTGTGGTTTTAATACTTTCCAATATTTGTTCTCAAACAGAATTATATCACCAACTGTATATCGGGCTGTTGCAAGGTAATGATCCTTATATGTCCATATTGTATGTTCAGTATAATCTGTATTAAATCCTATTAAGTTATCTAGGAGTTGTCCGCGATATTTTTCATCAAGTTTCTTATTTGAATCATTTTCAATTATAGTAACCCATTCATCATGAACTGCTTTATCGCTAATATTCATTCTTATTTGTATAACCGTATTTGGTTCTATTAAATTTTGTACATTTGCTATAGAAATAGCATTAGGTGCAAGTGGAGCCGCCCAAAATACACCCATTGCAGTTGGATCCGAAATGTATCTTGCAATATCATATGTGCTTAAAGTTTTATTTTGATTAACTGCATATGTTTTATTCTTAACCCAAAAATAGTAATAATTTGTTAAAGTTCCGGTTGCATCAATTTCATCTTCTATT
>Ga0310345_10006055_pt1 | contig 10613 bp, 15 predicted proteins | sample HC15DNA20500_MG_FD_204667 | JGI IMG/M metagenome (GOLD analysis project Ga0310345, IMG submission 204667) | Marine microbial communities from station ALOHA, North Pacific Subtropical Gyre - HC15-DNA-20-500_MG | ecosystem: Environmental > Aquatic > Marine > Oceanic | place: Pacific Ocean: North... | reverse complement strand
TGAGGAGGACGAATAGTGAGCATTGCGGAGTCATTTATTTACGGGCTAACAGGGCTTATGGGGCTGTTTTGTGTCTATTTGTACATTCAGCTAAAAAAGGACCTGTAAGGGATCAGGTACAATGAGTCAATGTCCGAAGCGTTCTCATTGGGCAGTTTTCTAAGGAGCACTTATGGCCACCTCACGCCCGTATACGGGGTTTGACGGCAACGCCGCTGGTAGACGCGCAGGAACCGAAAGGCTCATGCGTGAGCTAAATAGAGTGACAGACAACGGGATGTGGCATCTCGGTTCTTGGGTTGTCCGCAGCAAGCGCGGAAAGTCATCTCCATCCGTACATGGGACCGGCCGAGCTATTGATATTTCCTGGAGAGAAATGCGGCCAGAGAACAAGGGGTCGGGTCTCTATTCCGATGCTCTCAAAGTCTGTGACTTTCTGGTTGAACACAACGAGCAATTGGGAATTGAGGCTGTTTACGACTACTTCCCGAAGCCGTGGGCCCGAGGATGGAAGTGTGATCGTCAGAAGTGGATTTCCTACGACCATAAGGTCATGTCCTACACGCCGGGAGGAGATTGGATTCATGTTGAAATCAGCCCGGAGCACGCCGATGACGAGAATTGGTACGCCCTAAACATCCCACGCCTCTGGGGAACACCCGACAAACGAACCGTTGTTAGAAAATCAACGGTCAAAAAGGGCTCCAAAGGCAAGACGGTTGCCTATCTGCAGGAACAGCTGAATAGGCACGACCACCAATGTGAGCCGTGTAGCTGGGACCTCAAGGTTGATGGCAAATTCGGACCATTGACTGACGCGTCAGTCAGGGAATTCCAGGGCAACCATAGGGAAGTAGGTCGTGTCGACATTCCTGAACGTTCAGAGTTGGTTGTTGACGGCATCTGCGGACCTCAAACCTGGTGGGCACTCGACGATTGGGCAGACGAGGTGTTGTAAATATGACTGAAACCTATGTTCGAAGAAACGCTCTTGGTCAACCAATCGAGCATTACCCAGGTCTGCTTCCGCGAACCATGCGTAAAGGGCATGAAGACCCAAGGGACTTCTATGAAGAGGATGTTTGGGGCATTATCGACCCCGGCGACGTTGTCGCAACGTGGTTCGGTTCAAGTTGTACCCCCATGGAGTTCATAGAACGAGAGCTGGCCTGGAGGCTTGAGGAATCCAAGGAGTCGGGTTTGTACGCCGACATCCGTGACAACGGCATGCACACGCGAGTTCTGGGTGCCAAACATTCTGATGGCACCATCGACCTCATGGATGGTGGCCACCGGATCGTTATATGCCACGACCTGGATAGGCCGGTTCCGATGAAATTATTTAACTGGTTCGATCTTCCAGAAGGCTGTTTGACGGCGTGGAAATCCCATCCTGATATGTGGGTCGAAGGAATAGGTTTCGGTTGATGACCGAGATCATCGTCGCCTTAATTGGTTTCTTTGCCATGACTTCAGTGGCGTTGATCGAGAAGGTCCGCAGGGACAACAAGCGCGATCACAGCATCGTTGCTATGAAGCTTGACATGATCGCTCAAGGGTTGGGCAGATCTATTGATGAAGTCCGTGAATCTGCTCAACGAACGGAAGCAAATCTCGACGAGCATGTAGCAGACCATGCACGAGGAGCATTTAAATAACAAACGGGGGGGCCCAAATGATTGAACGCATCAAGCTGGCGCAGCCACAGACGCACTTAACGAGTACGTTCCTTGGCTGCCTTACCGCAATGACTAATGGCGACATATCAGCCATTACAGGTGACCACTGGGTTAACGCACTCAGGTCAGGTGGAATAACAGCAACAATTGCCACTGTGGTGGCAGCAGCTGGGCTTCGCGTCAACAACTGGACACGAGCAGCGCTTTGCGGTGTAGCAACCTTCAGCGTGGAAATGATTGCTCAGTCGCCTACCTACGGCACCTCACGGGCCGACATCTTCCAGACTTCAATGGTTGCGGCAGGCATAGCAACCGTCCTGGCCCTAGTGGCAGGCAGGCTGTTTGGCAGGCTTCTGCCCACCGAATAGCTGCTGAAGTAGACTGGTTATATGTTACATGCGGTAACCGACGTTACGTTTGATGACATCATCAACGATTTCGGAACTTACGCCGACCTGCTTCTTGAACACAAGGTTCTTGGATTCGCGGCACCCCTGTATCTGGACATACACCAACACGCTGAAATTCTGCGGTTGTTGTACACCCACGGAGTGTGTACTTCTTACCCCATACAGAACAGCGTTGGCATGTGGACCAACAACACGGGAGTTAATCATCACCCGTCAACCAGCTTGAAGGACGGAGATGACCCCCTGGAGTTGGCTAAGCGGAACTACCACGCAGACACCGTTGAAACCAAACGACCAGAGTCAGTCATCACCATGAGTATGCACACATACTCAAAGGCAGTCTATGGAAATCGCCCGGGTTACGAGGAACTTGCGAAGTGGGAAGGTCTAACTGTCTATTTCGACATGCAGGACCTGTACCAAAAATGTCCGCACAAGGATTATCTAGAAACTCTTGACCTGCAGCATCCCCCCCTGCCTGGTACGGAAGTGGAAATCCATCCTGCCCTGCGGACTCATCCGATTACTGGCAAAACTTCCCTGTGTCTCTCAAACTCCAATTGCGTGCCGGTGGGATGTGAGTTCAACACTGTCCCAAGGTATGACGGTCAGGAACGAACCTTCAACCCAAACACCAAAGAGTATGACTATTTCAAAGAAGGCGACCTCCCGCAGGAGTTCGTCGAATACATGGCTTGGTTCAAAGGCGAATTAAACAAGGAAGAGAATCGCCACTGGTGGCATTGGGAGGAAGGCCATTTCATCATCTGGGATAATCGATGCACATACCACTCATTTAGTGGATACGAGTTTGGGCCCACACGAGTATTCGACAAGGGCATGGTGGGACACGAAGGCGTTTGGTATGGAGAAAAGCCACAAGAGTTCATAGATGAAGACGCTCGGGCCGAACCCGGCCCGGAAGCGTTCGGTCACGTCGCCTGGGTACCGATTGATGTGACGGAGTGGGAGGCCGGGCCCACCAATAAAATACACAAGGTTGACGGCGATCGTCATGACTACGGTCCAAGAACGGAGCGCGACGTAGCCATCGTAGGGGCGCCTGTCGAATTTGGCGACGGTACTAAAATGACCCACGCCACCGTGCAGGAGCAAGTCCCATATAAGCGCAGTCCAATCCAAGAAACCTATGATGATTGATTGCTAAACTCAGGTCCCATGAGGACATTTGAGGAATTCCAGCTATTCGATCCCTCCTTCTGCGCTCACATCAGGGAACTAGCGGAACACGAACGCGGACACGAAGCAACCGTTGTGGGGGAAACACGCAACGAGTCCAACGAGGCCGTTAGAAGGGCCACCCGCTACAAGATTGCCGACCCTGGGATTCTCGGCAAAGTAATTGACGCCTTTGGCGAATGGGACAACTGGGACTTTTGCACCTACTGGGGAGAAGAGGCTCTACCCCTCGTGGAGGCCATCCTCTACAAACCTGGAGACTTCTATAAGCCACACACCGACTGGAGCCCCACCTACTCCGCACGGAAGCTGTCAATGACCGTACAGCTGTCTGGGACTACGGAATACGAGGGTGGCAACGTCCTGCTACACGATGGCCCAGAGCCGCACACTATTTATCGCAAGCAGGGAACCGCCTGCGTGTGGCCTTCGTGGACCCTACATGAGGTCGAGCCGGTTACTTCTGGGGAGCGTTGGGCTCTGGTCGCGTGGATGCTCGGACCCGACTTCTATTAAGTCGGGTGTGATAATCAACGGCGAATACCTTGTTGTCCTTCAAACGACTTCGTATGACCTTCTGGGATTCGGAATCTTGTTCAATTAAAACAAACCGACGACCCATCTCGTAGGCAGCAATCCCCAAGCCCCCATGGTGGGCGCGACAATCAAGCACCCAATCACCCAGTTGAGTACTCGCTTCGAGCGACGGCCCAAAAGATTCCTCCGCCCAGCCCTGTGGGCCCGACTGGAGGTAGAGAGTTCCGGTTTTATGTAGGAGCCTTCGAGCTTCCTTGAGGTCGGTGGCGATGAAATCGAATTGGCTAATGAAAATGGCTTGGAACATCCCATCCGGGAAGTACTCGAGAGCGTCTAGGGCTTGACCCCCAATGACCGTGTCCGGTGCGTTGTCTATGTCGAATTCTGGGGAGGTCATGATTTCGACGCGGCCGGAAATACGGTTCCGCCTAGCATGGTTCCCCAGATAGGAATGTCTCGCAGGTCCATGGGGTCAACTTTGTAGGGATCTTCTTCCAATATCGCCATGTCTGCAAACTTGCCCGGAGACAGGGAGCCAACCTCGCGGTCCATCTTCAGCAGATGGGCAGCCCCCATAGTGATGGCGCGTAGGGCCTCGTCGACTGAAATGCGTTCGTCAGGACCCAACGTCTTCCCGGAGGGGGTTACACGGTTGACCGCCGCCCACGCCACATTTAGAGGGCCGAGAGGTGTGACGGGGGAATCGGTGTGTATGGAAATAGGTACCCCCAGGTCAATAGCAGTACGAGCGGAGTTCATGCGGGCTGCCCTGTCTGGTCCGACAGTGGAGGCAGCGTGCTGGTCTCCCCAATACCAGATGTGATTCGAAAACAGGTTGGCGCACATCCCTAGTTCTGCCATCTGTCGATACTGTTCTGGACTCGTGAGTTGACAATGTTCAACGACGTAGCGATGGTCGGGTCGTTTGAATTCCGCCTGGAGTTCTCGGACTGTCTCGATGAAGACCTCCACCGCCTGATCTCCATTGCAGTGTGCGTGCACCTGTAGTTCCGCTTCGTGGAACGGTCGCATCCACTCGGTGAGTTGTTCGGGATGGTGTAGCCACATCCCGTTCTGCTCTCCATTGAGGTAGCCGGGCCAACGGAGTCGGGCCGTGTAGCCCTGTATCGAACCGTCAAGGACGACTTTGATCGCCCCTAAACGCAGCTTTTCGCTGGACTGCTTCCGAACGGCAATAAGGGTCTCGATTGTGGCCTGACTCAAGACCGTCATGTCGAAGATGTATAGACGAGATGGAAAGGCCGGGTGGTCTACCACTCCACGCCACTCGTCAATGGTTGCCGGGTCGGTAGAGGATGGATTCCCCAGGTCGGTCAGGGTGGTAATTCCAGCGTTGTTCGCCAATTGTCCCAAATCCCACTTGGTCTTCTCCGCCTTCATACGACCATGGAAGGACCGGAATGCCCTGCCTGCCAACTCCATGGCAGGAGGTTCCTGCAACTCCCCAATGGGTTCTCCGTAGATGTCCTTGGGGACCCCTGTCATGTCGGTATCAGCCGTAATCCCTTCGATATTCATTAGGGCGCGGTTGACCGTGGCAATGTGCCCGCTTGCGTGATAGACGAAGATCCGTCGAGTAGTGGATACCTTGTCGAGGTGGTCGGCTATTAGCCGTTCTCCCCCGAAATAGATGGGGTCAAGCCCCCAGGCCAGAAGCGGTTGGTCTGGGTCGTCAATGGCGGCGTCGGCTTCTCGAAGCCGTTCGAGAACTTCACCGATGTTCTTGCACCCTGGCCAAGTCCGTCCAGAGGGATCGGACCTGTCAAAGAAGCCGCAATAGGTGTGGAGCCAGAATCCGGCAGCCTGGGCGTGGCTGTGAGCCTCGATGAAGCCCGGTAGGAGAACCTTCCCCGTGAAGGTGTCGTCAATCGCGTGGTCCCCGGAGGCACATAGTTCGTCTACTGATCCTGTGGCGACGATACGCCTGTCCCTCACTGCAACTGCCGTGGCCTGCCGCCATGGTGCCGTACCTGGACCATTGGGAAGAGAGGGGTCCATCGTGTACACGGCTGCCGCCGGGTAGACAGTTGTAGTGCTCACAAACGGAATCCTAACATCCCCTAGAGCTGACCGCTCGAGTGACCGATGTCACTGTCAGATTATCAAAAAGTATTTTACATTTAGAGCTCTAAGCTCCCTGGTGGGAAAACGCCCTTTTCTGACTTTTTGAGCGTCCCGGGGGAGGGAATTCCCGGGGAGGGACGGGGGAAACTTTCCACCTATGTATGTGGGCTCCCTTTGGTCATCAAATCCCCGTCTTTCCGATCATCCCCCAGAAGACACATGGCTATAGGGTATAATTGACATAGGCAGTTCCCACCGGTTCTGCCTGCAGGAAAAAGTGCGCATTTCTCCTAATTCATCTGTACCTCTAGGACGGAGGAGGTGGCCTGTACCTCGACTGGCGAGAGGCAGGGGGAGAAAAGACAGCCCCCTCCTCTCGTCTTTCGGCGTGTAAGATCACTTCCATGCCAACCATTACTCCCGACGAGGTCGTCTGGAGTAACGATGGTCACACGATCATGCTGCACATCAACAAGGAAAACCTTGAGGTCCTTGAAGTCAGCTGTCCCCATGATCCCGAGTTCAGAAATGACATTGACCCGGATGCGGTAGATACGGACGGAGACGGCTACGTCAAACCCTGCATGGAGGGTTCCAGGGTCGGCTGCGTGGTGAAGTACTTCGTGAACCTTTACGGGCTCGAGTGCAACATCGGCTCTTGTGCGCCGGAACCGGTACTCGAGATATCGTGGTGCCTACAGGGAAGCGTCGACGATATCGATCTAGCTCAGCTTTGGTTCGTCCCCATTAAGGACGAGGTCTTTTACGCTTGGATGACTCAGCGGACTTAGCACGCATCCTCTGAGCCTCTTCCTCGCGCATACGCATGAGATGTTCGCGAGTGTAGGTGTCGTAGAGACAGCTCTTGTCGGTTCGCGGGGTGGGCGTTGGCTTGCTTCGTGGGCCAGCTTGTCTTTTACGTTTGCGTACTGGAGCCGTGGCCATTATCCGTTCAGCACGTTCCTAATCGCTATCAACAGGGCCTCTCGACCTCTATTGGTGATAATCCATCTATCATTTGGGGTTGATTGGATGTATTCACCCTTGAAAAGCACCTCTACCGAACGCTCGACTTTGGTTCTTGATGTGAACTTACCACATAGAACCTGTAGTGCATCATCAACAGAGCATCCTGGCTCACCATCTCGGCTCATCACCTGCGTCAAACAGAGGAGACTGTGAGTGGGGCTGTCTCTTTTGAAAGAAACCGTTGGGTAAAACGAGGTGGGAAGGCTTTGGACCATGTTTCGAAGTTACTAGAAAGCCTCACGTTTTACAACCTTAGGAGGATCTGCCGCCTCCAGGTCCTTCGGTGAGTATGTTTTCCCCTTGATCGACACCTTCTCCATGTCGGCCAGGATCTGCATCACCTGACGTAGGTGTGTGATATCACTGTGTTTTAGGACACTTTTTCGGTTGACTTCGTAGACATTTCTGCGATTGACTTTTGTCTTTGTAATTAGCCCAGAATCCACTAATAGCTTGACTTTTTTGTCAATGAGCTGTTCGCTGCATCCCAAATACACCGACATTGCCCTCTGAGTGAGCGTCGGATCTTCAACGATCGCGGCGAGCACCTTCCCGACCGTGGACAATAGTTGGACACCCTCATCGTTGTGGTACCGAAACAGTTTTGTCCGGTCCAGGGCGTGCATTAGTTGGTCGACTTCCGGCGCACTTGGGTCCTGTCCCACGGCTGTGGCCAGCACTTTCCGCAGTTCTTGCGACGTTAGGTCACTCATAGCAAACCAGATGTCCCCGATGCCCTCCGGTGGTAGGTGTACTATGTAGGTAGCCCCTGTACATCATGGATTGGAGACTACCATGCTTAAAGATCGGCTGGTTGAGTTGAACGCCGGAGGCGGCCTCCTCTGCAAAATGCCTCGAATCTTTGAGCAATTGGACCCTGATACCAGGACGATTCTGCGTGATTCCCTTGAAAGGAAAACCGCCTCAACGCGAGGCCTGAGAAGCGCCTTGTGTGAAGAGGGATACAAAGTTTCCCGAGAAGCCGTAGATCATTCCCGAAAAGTTCTTCGGGGAGAGCTTGAGTGCTCCTGTCTTGACCTCCTGAAGGGAGGGAGTGGATGAGCGACTCCCTGAAAAAACGACTAGCCGCAGTCGAAGGTCAGGCCGAGCTACAAGACATAACCAGGCAGAGAAACCACCCTTCTGGGTGGGAGCCCGGGGTCACCTGGGACGGATCTCGAGGAGAAATCACCACAAACACGATTTATGACACGGTTGGGGACTGGGACGAGCTCCTCTCCGAGCGGGGGTTGGATCCGAACAAGTACGAGATTGTCGGAGACACCATTAGGTGGACCAGCTATGACGGCTGGAAACGAGACGAGGTAGGCGAAGAGGCCTACAGCACCATTTGTTACTCGTACAAGGCTGAAATCCGCCTCAAATCCTATGTCTCCGGGGAACAAGAGATCCCCGAAGATGTATATCAGGAGGTCCGGAAGGCCAAAAAGGGGTCCAAGAAGGTCCCCAAAGGCAACACCCATTTTGTCGTTGCACTGTCGGATTGGCAAACCGGCAATCGCGATGGAGGGGGTCTGGAGGAGCAAGTTGAAAAGATTGCCAACCTTGTCGATGCCATCCCGGCTCGTATTGACGCTCTTCGGGGTGCTGGCCACCGCATCGGGCATGTTGTTCTTGCTGGCCTGGGCGATCTGGCTGAAGGCACATGCGGCTATTACCCGGCACAGCAATATCGGGTCGACGCGGATAGGCGAGAACAACTCAAGCTCGTTCGGCGCGGAATACGAGACATCATTCTTTCCACGGCCCCTACCGTAGACAAGATGACCGTCCTGGCTGTGGGCGGCAACCATGGGGAGAATCGCAATAACGGCAAGGCCTACACCACTACGGGAGACAACGATGATGTCGCCGTATTCGAACAGGTTGCTGAAGTCTTTGCCGTCAACGACAAGGCCTTTGGACACGTCGGATTCAAGCTGCCGCTAGACAAATTGTCCCTGTCCATTGATCTGGCAGGTCACATCGTGGCGTTTACCCACGGACACCTCTCCAGACCGGGACAAAACGCCGGACAAGCGGTATGGAACTGGTGGCAGAAGCAGGCAATGGGCCGCGCTCATGAAGGCGTCGCTGATGCCCACCTCTTAGTAACCGGGCACTATCACCATCTCAATGTTAAAGAGCAAGAGGGTAGAGCCCTCATAATCGCTCCCAGCCTTACAAAGGTAGGAGAGTACTTCTCTGACGGGAACGGAGTCACCACAAGGCCGGGAACACTCAACTTCACGGTAGATCCGAGTGGTTGGAACAACCTGAACATCATCGACTAGGCCATGGCCCACATCTACACGGTTGAGAAAATCTACAACTTCACCTGCTCACGATGCACGAACTGGTGGTCCTACGCCTCGGGCCACGAAGGCCTACCCATCTACATGCAACAGAACTTCACCTGCCCGCACTGTGGTTACAAGGATTCCATCGGGGAATCATGGAAGGCCGTCGTATGACACATGCAATCCTGGCGCTATTTGCGGTAGCTGGAGCCTTCTGGATGTGGGCATGGTCAATAGGGCAATGGCAGGACAAGCCATGAAGACCAAGAATAAAGCCGCGCATGATCCTTCAACGTTTGCGAAACCCGGTGTTGTCTCTACAGGGGGTAAGACCAACTACCTGTACATGAGACTAAGGGAACAGGGAGAGTACGTCACCTACCTACAGGACCTTCTCAAGGCTTCTGGGATCCCCTACAAAAAAGCACACCGATAATGCCCTCCAAAGATCCACACCCCTTGGAGATGCTTGCTATACACCGATACAGCTGGATGAATGACGCCAACTGTAAAGGAAAGACCAAATCCATGTTCCCCAAGGAACACAAGGATATTACCTACATAGCCGAAGCAAGGGCCCTGTGCGAAGAGTGCACGGTCTCATCAGAATGCCTGGAGTACGCCCTCGAGTTTCCACCTGCAGACCTACACGGGGTATGGGCAGCAATGACCCCAAGACAGCTTGCCGCAGAACAAAAACGAAGAGGGATCAAACCAGTAAGGCCAACCCTCAGTCAAATGTGGTTTGCGTAACCACCTGCAGAATAACGTCATCATCAGGACCAAACACGTCCTCGATAACTTCCCTCACATCAGGCCAATCAAGACCCCCGATGCCACAACCCACCTGCGGGCAATTCATCGTCTTAACGCCATTCTCCTTCATGTGATCCCGCATCTTGACCAGCGAACCCCTCATGAAATCAAGGGTGGCGTTAGCACCAGCCTCCTCCTGGGTAAACAGGTTGTACACCCAGAACGTCTCGAAATCACAAGGGAAGATGTCCCCACCCTCAAACGTCCCCTGAATACAGGCCATCTTATAGACCTCCTTCATATCCGGCAGACGAGAGAACACCTCATTAGCCAACCCGGCAATAGCCCCCTTGGTATTGCAACCGTGAGAGAACCCATCAGCGGGTAGCTCAAACAGGGAAGTCTCCTCATGATAGGTAACAGCCATCTAATCAATCCTCACATTGCAGGTCTCGCAGAACTTCATGTTACTCACTTCCACCACCGACATGTCACATGACTCCTGCCCACAAGGATTTAACAGCTTTTCGCCTCGAAGATAGGCTCGAAGGTGCTCATGGGTGCTTGGGAGTGCGTATTTTGCTGTTGTAGGAGGAGGGATCCCCTTTTCTGTGCGT